>Ga0207679_10001922_pt1 | contig 12880 bp, 9 predicted proteins | sample KBSC73metaG_FD_184320 | JGI IMG/M metagenome (GOLD analysis project Ga0207679, IMG submission 184320) | Corn rhizosphere microbial communities from Kellogg Biological Station, Michigan, USA - KBS C7-3 metaG (SPAdes) (version 2) | ecosystem: Host-associated > Plants > Roots > Rhizosphere > Soil ... | reverse complement strand
CGAGCAGGAGGAGCAGCGCGCCGTGCCGTGGCTTCGGCAGCGCGCGGCGTGACCGCGAAAAGAGCAGCATGAGGAGCGTCCGCGCAAGCCGTGGGATCCCCGCACGGCGGTTGACCGGCGCAACGCAAAGGAGGCGACTACGCTCGGCTCGCGGGTGACGCGGGAAGGGCAGTCCGCGCGGTCGCATGGCGAGCGCAACGGAACCCCGCGTTGCATTCACGTTCGAACGCTCGCCTTGCAGGGCGAACGTCCGGGCGCAGGCCGGTCTCCGGGCTCGCCGGTCGAACCGGCCTACCGTTGCGGGGGCAGCCGCGGCTTGCCGCCGGCGACCTGGCGCCGGCGACCGCGTTCCCGTTTCACCCGCCGGAGGGCTGATTGCGGCCGCCCGGCGGACACCTGCTTGCCGGCGATTCTACAACCCTTTGTTATAATTTCGTCCCTTTTTCGTACGCGCCCGTGGCACGCAAGCTTTTCATCCGCACGTTCGGCTGCCAGATGAACGAGTACGACTCGGCACGCATGGCCGACGTGCTCGCCGCGTCCGAGGGGCTCGCGCTGACCGACCGGCCCGACGACGCCGACGTCATCCTGTTCAACACATGCTCGGTGCGCGAGAAAGCGCAGGAGCGCGTCTTTCACGACCTGGGCCGCGTGCGGGCGCTGAAGGCCGAGCGTCCCGATCTGCTGATCGGCGTGGGCGGCTGTGTCGCGTCGCAGGAAGGCGAATCCATCGTCCGGCGCGCGCCTTACGTCGACGTCGTGTTCGGGCCGCAGACGCTGCACCGGCTCCCGGCGCTGCTCGAGGCCCGGCGTGAAACCGGCGAGCCGCAGGTGGACATCTCGTTTCCCGAGATCGAGAAGTTCGACCGCCTGCCGCCGCCGCGCGTCGAAGGCGCCTCGGCGTTCGTGTCGATCATGGAAGGCTGCAGCAAGTACTGCTCGTTCTGCGTCGTGCCCTACACGCGCGGCGAGGAAATGTCGCGTCCGTTCGACGACGTTCTGACCGAGATCGCCGATCTCGCCGACCAGGGCGTGCACGAGGTGACGCTGCTCGGCCAGAACGTGAACGCCTACCGCGGCGCCATGGAAGGCGGGGGCCACGCCGATCTCGCGCTGCTGCTCGAATACGCGGCGGACGTGCCCGGCGTTGAGCGGCTCCGTTTCACGACGTCGCATCCGAAGGAAATGAGCCGGCGCCTGATCGACGCCTACGCGACTAACGGCAAGCTGGTGTCGCACCTGCACCTGCCCGTGCAATCGGGGTCCGATCGGATGCTCGCGGCAATGAAGCGCGGCTACACGGCGCTCGAATACAAGTCGATCGTGCGCGGGTTGCGCGCGGCGCGGCCTGGGCTTTCCCTCACGTCCGATTTCATCGTCGGCTTCCCGGGCGAGACGGATGCCGATTTCTCGGCGACGCTCGCGCTCGTCGAGGCCGTGCGCTTCGACGGCGCGTTCAGCTTCGCATACAGCACGCGGCCCGGCACGCCGGCCGCCGACCTGCCCGGGCAGGTTGCCGCCGACGTGAAGCAGGAGCGGCTCGCACGACTGCAGGCGCTGCTCGACCGGCATTACCGAAGTTACAGCGAGGCGATGATCGGCTCACGGCAGCGGGTGCTCGTGACCGGGCGCGCAGCCAGGAACGCGCGCGAGCTCGCAGCGCGCACCGACAACAACCGCGTCGTGAATTTCGCAGGCGACGCCGCGGCGATCGACAGCTATGTCGACGTCGCCATTACGGCGGCGCTGCCGCACTCGTTGCGCGGGGAATTGACGCCAGCGTAACCCGGGCAGCCTGCCCGAGGGCCTTCCGCGGTCGTCCGTCGCACGGGCCGCGCGGAAGCTATCGATCGATTCTGGAGTCGCCATGTACATGCCGCACTTTCGCCTCTCTCGTGTCGCGCTCGCGCTCGCACCGCTCGTTGCGTTCGTGCTGGCTGGTTGCGCGAGCGTTCCGCTGGCCGATGCCGGCAAGCCCGCGGATACCGCAACCATCGCCGCCGCCGCCGCGCAGGCCGCGACCGCAGCCCAGCAGTCGGGGAACGGGGGCCGCGACGCCGCACCGGGCGCGGCGCGCCCCGCGAACGTCAGCGCCGTCGCCGCCGCGGCAGCCGCCGCCGCCCAGGCCGCACAGTCGGCCAAGCCGTTCGCCGACGTCGTCAAGGACGCGCGCGAATCGAAAGGGCTGTTCAATCTCTGGCAGAAGGACGACAAGGTGTGGCTCGAGCTCGCGCCCGGGCAGTTCGACCAGCCCTTCTTCTTCAAGTCGGCGCTGAACCAGGGGATCGGCGAGGCGCGCATCTTCGGCGGCGCGATGACGTACCCCGTCGGCATCGCGCAGGTCGTGACCTTCCACAAGCACGGCAACAGCGTCCAGCTCATCGCGAAGAACGTCAAGTACACGGCGCAGGCCGGCACACCCGAGGCGCGCGCCGTCGCGGCGGGATTCTCGGACAGCCTGCTCGCCGTCGCGCCGATCGCCTCACAGCCGCACCCGGACAGCAAGGCCGTGCTGATCGACGCCAACGCGCTGCTGCTCGCCGACCTGCCGATGGCGGCATCGATGCTCGAGCGCGCGTTCCGCCAGCCGTATGCATTCGACGCGCGCAACTCGTCGCTCGGCACGGTGCGCGCGCAGCCCGACAACGTGACGCTCGAGGTGTCGGCGCATTACGCGCTGTCGCGGCTCGTGCTGCCGCCGCCGGGACCGACGCCGCAGCCGTCGCCGCCCACGACGCTGCCCGACGTGCGCAGCATGTTCCTCGGCTATCACTACACGTTCGCGACGTTGCCCGCACAGCCGATGCACGCGCGTCCGGCCGACGAGCGCGTCGGCTATTTCACGACCGAGGTGCTCGACTTCACGTCCGACGTCCCGCGCATTCCCGTGCACCGGTACGCGAACCGCTGGCGGCTCGAGAAGAAGGACAAGGCGGCGGCGCTGTCGGAGCCCGTGCAGCCGATCGTGTTCTGGATCGACCGCAACGTCCCGGTCCGCTACCGCGAGCCCATCCGGCAGGGCATCCTCGAATGGAACAAGGCGTTCGAGCGCATCGGGTTCAAGGATGCGATCCGCGTCGAGGTGCAGCCCGACGACGCCGATTTCGACACGTCTGACATTCGCCATGCATCGGTGCGCTGGCAGACCGTAGCCAAGACGTCGTACGGCGCAATCGGGCCTTCGGTCGTCGATCCGCGCACCGGCGAGATCCTGGACGCCGACATCGGCATCGACGCCAACAACGTGCGCGTCGTGCGCAATCTCCGTCACGAATACCTGCCGCAGCGCCGCGACGCGTTCGCGCAGGCGCAGGCGCTGCAGGCGACGGCGCAAGACGATCGCGCCTGCACGTACGAGCAGGCGGCGACCGAGGAAGCGGCGTTCGGCCTGTCGCTGCTCGAGGCGCGCGGCGAACTCGGCGCGGACAGCCCGGACGTCGACCGCTTCGTCGACATGTTCCTGAAGAACGTGACGATGCACGAGGTCGGCCACACGCTGGGCCTGCGGCACAACTTCCGCGCATCCACCGTCTATACCGACGCGCAGCTCGAGGACGCGGACTTCACGGCGATGCACGGCATCTCGGGCTCGGTGATGGAGTACAACCCCTGGAACCTCGCCGTGACGGGCGAGAAGCAGGGGGAATACGCGATGTCCACGCTCGGCCCGTACGACTACTGGGCGATCGAATATGCGTACAAGGACATTCCCGCCGGAGAAGAACCCGCCGAGCTCGCGAAAATCGCCGCCCGCTCGAGCGAGGCCGAGCTCGCGTTTTCGACGGACGAGGACGTCGCGTACTTTGCGGTCGACCCCGCGGTGAACCAGCTCGACCTCGGGCGTGATCCGCTCGCATACGCGAAAAAGCGCCTGGCGCTGGTCCGCGAGTTGTGGCAGCGCACCGAGCATCTCGAGCTTGGCGCGGGCGAAAGCTATTCGGTGCTGCGGCGCAATTTCACGCGCGGCCTGAACGAGGCGAGCCAGGGTGCGCTCTACGCGTCGAAGTACGTCGGCGGCCTCACGACGCTGCGCGACCGCGCCGGCAGCGGCCGCCAGCCGCTCATGCCGGTCGACGCGGCCAAGCAGCGCGCGGCGCTCGACATGCTTGCGAACGAGGTGCTGTCCACGGACAGCTTCAATTTCCCGCCGGCGTTCCTGCGCCGGATGACGGTGTCGACGTTCGACATCGAGGACGCGAAGGAGCTCGGGCGCGGCGCACCGCCGCTCGACTTGGCCGTCGACCAGCAGGTGCTCGGCCTGCAGCGCGGAGTACTCGACACGCTGATGAGCCCGGCGATCGCGCAGCGCCTGCTGAACAACGCCGCGAAGGTGGACGATCCGAAGGATGCGCTGACGCTCGCCGATCTCTACGGCCGGTTGCACGGCGCCGTCTGGAGCGAGCTGAAAGGCGGCAAGGACATCACGCTCTTTCGCCGCAATCTGCAGCGCGAGTACGCGACGCGCGTCGCGGGCGCGCTGCTGAAGCCGACGGCATCGATGCCGGCCGACGCGCGTGCGCTGCTCCGTGCCGACGCGACGAAGCTGCGCTCCGAGCTTGCGCGCGCTCCCACGCGGCAACTGTCGGCCGAGGCGAAGGCGCACGTCGCCGAAATGATTTCCCTGCTGGACGAGGCGCAAAAAGCGCCGGTCGTCCGCCAGGCGATTTGACGCCCCCGCCGCGGCGCACGGGAGGTCCGGCGCACGCCGCGCCCCCCGTGCGCCCGGCCGCGACCGATCGTCGAACCACGCGGACGCTCTCGCTGGCGCCGGTCGACAACCGCGCGCTCGCGAATCTCTGCGGGCCGCTCGACGCGAACCTGCGGCAGATCGAAGCCGCGCTCGACGTAACGATCGCGCGCCGCGGCGCCGATTTTACGGTGACCGGCGCATCCGCGCAGGCGGCGCAGGGCGTGCGCGCACTCGGCCGCTTCTACGCCGAAGCGGCAAAGCCCCTCTCCGTCGACGACATCCAGCTCGGCCTGGTCGAGATCGCCGCGCTGCCACCGCATGGAGCGCAGGAAGCGACGGAGCGCTCGCTCGAGGGCGGGGTGCCGGCCGACGCGGCGTTCGAGCCGGCGCAGGAGGGCGGGCCGATGCTGCGTACGCGACGCGCCGACCTGCACGGGCGCACGCCGAACCAGGTCGCGTATCTGGAAGCGATCAAGTCGCACGACCTGAGCTTCGGCATCGGACCCGCGGGCACCGGCAAGACGTATCTGGCCGTCGCCTGTGCGGTCGACGCGCTCGAGCGCGACGCGGTGAAGCGCATCGTGCTGGTGCGGCCTGCGGTCGAAGCCGGAGAACGGCTCGGCTTCCTGCCGGGCGATCTCGCACAGAAAGTCGACCCGTACCTGCGGCCGCTCTTCGACGCGCTTTACGACCTGATGGGCTTCGACAAGGCCGCGAAGCTGCTCGAGCGGCAGACGATCGAGCTCGCGCCGCTCGCCTACATGCGCGGGCGCACGCTCAACCACTCGTTCATCATCCTCGACGAGGCGCAGAACACGACGCCCGAGCAGATGAAGATGTTCCTGACGCGCATCGGCTTCGGCACCAAGGCCGTCGTAACCGGCGACATCACGCAGATCGATCTCGCGCGTGGACAGAAGAGCGGATTGATCGAGGCCGAGCGCGTCCTCGCCGGCGTGCGCGGCCTCGCGTTCGTGCGCTTTACGAGCGCCGACGTCGTGCGCCATCCGCTCGTGCAGAAAATCATCGACGCCTACGAACGCGACACGGATGCGTGAGGGCGGGCCGCGGCTTGCCTTCACCGTGCAGCGTATCGCCGATGCGGACGGCGTGCCCGCGAGCGCGACGCTGCGCCGCTGCGCTCGCGCCGCGTGCGAGCGAGACGCGCGCGTGACGCTGCGCGTCGTCGACGGCCGCGAGGGTCGCGCGCTCAACCGCCGCTACCGCGGGCGCGACTGCGCTACGAACGTCCTGACATTCGTGTACGATGAAGGGATGTCGCTTGCAGGCGACATCGTGCTGTGCGCGCCCGTCGTGGCAAAAGAGGCGCGCGCGCAGCGCAAGTCGCTCGCGGCGCATTACGCGCATCTGGTGATCCACGGCATGCTGCATCTGCAGGGTTACGACCACGAGCGCGACGACGACGCGGCCCGCATGGAAGCGCGCGAAGCCGCGCTGTTGCGCGCCCTGGGCTACGGCGACCCGTACGCCGGCTGATGGCGACGCCGCTCGATCCGGGGGACGAGAAACCGACGCTGCTCGAACGGCTGTCGGCGTTCCTCACCCGCGAGCCGGAGGACCGCGACGAGCTGATCGCGCTTCTGCGCGGCGCGTTCGAGCGCCGCCTCCTCGACGCCGACGCACTGTCGATGATCGAGGGTGTGCTCTCGGTGTCCGAGGCGACGGTGCGCGACATCATGATCCCGCGCGCGCAAATGGACTGCGTGTCGATCGACGATGCGCCGCCGGATTTCATGCCCCTCATCATCGACACCAAGCACTCGCGCTTTCCGGTGATCGGCGAGTCGAAGGACGACGTGATCGGCATCCTGCTCGCGAAGGAGCTGCTCAACTATTACGCGAACCCCGAAGGATTCAGCCTGCGCGAGACGCTGCGGCCCGCGGTGTTCGTGCCGGAGTCGAAGCGCCTCAACGTGCTGCTGCGCGAGTTCCGCGCGAACCGCAACCACATAGCAATCGTCGTCGACGAATACGGCGGCGTGTCGGGCCTCGTCACGATCGAGGACGTGCTGGAGCAGATCGTCGGCGACATCGAGGACGAATACGACTTCGACGAGAGCGAGGACAACATCATTCCCGAGGCCGGCGGCCGCTTTCGCGTGAAGGCGCAGACCGAGATCGAGGACTTCAACGCGCAGTTCGGCACCGCGTTCGAGGACGAGGACTTCGACACCTTGGGCGGCCTGCTGCTGCAAGCGTTCGGTCGCCTGCCGAAGCGCGGCGAGGCGACGACGCTCGGCGGCTTCCGCTTCCGCGTGCTGCGCGCGGACAGCCGGCGGCTGTACACGCTGCAGGTCGAGCGGCTGGGCCGGCCGCCCGGCACCGAGGAAGGCGCGCCATAGCGCCGCTCCGGCGATGACGTTCGCCCGTTGGCTGCCGTTGCTGGTTGCGGCAGGCGCCGGCGCGTGCACGGTTTTCGCATTCGCGCCGTTCGCGGTGGCGGGCGTCGCGCTCGCGACGCTCGCGCTGCTGTTCTGGCTGTGGTCGCAGGCGCCGACGCCGCGTGACGGCGCGTGGCTCGGATTCGCGTTCGGGACGGGACTCTTCGGCGCAGGCTCGTCGTGGCTGTACATCGCGATCGAGGCGTTCGGCGGCATGCCGCCCTGGCTTGCGGCGCTCGCGATCGCGATGCTGACCGCGTATCTCGCGTTGTGGCCCGCGCTCGCCGGTTACGTTGCCGTTCGGCTCGCGCCGGCCGGATCGCTGCGGCGGCTTTTGATCGGCGCCGGCGCGTTCACGCTGGCCGAATGGATCCGCGGCTACCTGTTCACCGGTTTTCCGTGGCTCGCGCTCGGCTATACGCAGGTGCCCGGCGAAGCGTTCGCCGGATATGCGCCGCTCGGCGGCGTCTATCTCGTGACGCTCGTGCTCGCGCTCGCCGCCGCGCTGCTTGCGCACCTCACCGACGCGCTGCCGCGCAACGCGCGGTGGACGGTTGCGCTTTGCGCGATCGGCGTCGGCGTGCTGGCTGCGGTCGGCGTCGCGGCCGCGCGCGTCGAGTGGACGCGGCCCGCGGGACCGCCGCTCGCCGTGTCGCTCGTGCAGGGCAACGTGCTGCAGGACGTCAAGTTCGACCCGCAGTTTCGCGCGACGACGTTCGACCGCTACCTGGGCCTGGTCGAGCAGAGCCGCGGCCGCCTCGTCGTGCTGCCGGAAAGCGCGTTCCCGATGTTCTCGGACGAGGTGCCGGACACGGTGCTGCTGTCGCTGATCCGTATGGCGAGCGCGCGCAACGGCGACGTGCTGCTCGGGTTGTTCACGGCCGAGCCGCCCGAGCAGGGAAGCGACGAGCCGCGCTACTACAACACCGTCGTCGCGCTCGGCGACAGCGACCTGCAGTTCTACCGCAAGAATCATCTGGTCCCGTTCGGCGAGACGATCCCGCTCAAGCCGGTCATCGGCTGGTTCGTGCGGTCGGTGCTGCACATTCCGCTGGCCGACCAGGCGCGCGGCGGCTCCGCGCAGCCTGCGTTGCGCGTCGCGGGCCAGCGTGTTGCCGTGAACATCTGCTACGAGGATGCATTCGGCGCCGAGCTGATCCCCGGCGCGCGCGAAGCGCATCTGCTCGTCAACGTCACCAACGACGCGTGGTACGGCCATTCGATCGCCGCCGAGCAGCACAACCAGATCGCCGCGATGCGCGCGCTCGAGCTCGGACGGCCGATGCTGCGCGCGACGAACACCGGGATCACGTCGGCGATCGACGAGCGTGGCCGCGAGATCGCGCGCCTGCCGTGGTTCACGAGCGGCATCCTCGAAGTGTCGATCGCCGGGCGCGAAGGCGAGACGCCGTACCTGCGTTTCGGCGACGTGCCGATGCTGGCGCTTGCGCTGCTGTTCGCCGCGATCCCGGCGGTGCGCCGCCGCCCGGTGTCGCGCCGCCGCGCGGTGTCGGAGGTGTAACCCCCAGTGTCGGAGGTGCAACCCCCCGGGTGTCAGACACCGAATTCCGGCAAGGTAAAATCGCGGCCTCGCATTCCCGCTCCTTACGCCGCATGCCGACGTTCCAGCAATTGATCCTCGCGCTCCAGCAGTACTGGGATCGGCAGGGATGCGCATTGCTGCAGCCGTACGACATGGAGGTCGGCGCGGGCACGTCGCATACGGCGACCTTCCTGCGCGCGCTCGGTCCCGAGCCGTGGCGCGCGGCGTACGTGCAGCCGTCGCGCCGCCCGAAGGACGGCCGCTACGGCGAAAACCCGAACCGGATGCAGCACTACTACCAGTTTCAAGTGGTGCTGAAGCCGTCGCCGCCCGACATCCTCGATCTTTATCTCGGCTCGCTCGAAGCGCTGGGCTTCGACCTGCGGGCGAACGACGTTCGCTTCGTCGAGGACGACTGGGAGAACCCGACGCTCGGCGCGTGGGGGCTCGGCTGGGAGGTCTGGCTGAACGGCATGGAGGTGACGCAATTCACGTACTTCCAGCAGGTCGGCGGCCTCGACTGCAACCCGGTCACCGGCGAGATCACCTACGGCCTCGAGCGCCTTGCGATGTACCTGCAGGGCAAGGAGAACGTGTTCGATCTCGTGTGGACGACGGCGCAGGACGGCAGCGGGCGCGCGCTCACCTACCGCGACGTGTACCACCAGAACGAGGTCGAGCAGTCGACGTACAACTTCGAGCAATCGAACGCACCGAAGCTCGCGGAGCTCTTCGGCTTCTTCGAGAGCGAGGCGAAGCGCCTGCTCGATTGCAAGCTGCCGCTGCCCGGGTACGAAATGATCCTGAAGGCGGCGCACACGTTCAATCTGCTCGACGCGCGCGGCGCGATCTCGGTCACCGAGCGCGCGGCGTACATCGGCCGCATTCGCGCGCTGTCGCGCCAGGTCGCGCAGGCGTACGTCGATTCGCGGGAGGCGCAGGGGTTTCCGATGCTGCCTGCGAACCTGCGGACGGAACGCGCTGCCGCATGAGCGCAACGCTCGTCGTCGAGCTCGTCACGGAAGAGCTGCCACCGAAGGCGTTGAAAGCGCTCGGTGCGTCGTTCGCCGACACGCTCGCGGCCGAATTGAAGCGGCGCGGCCTGCTGACCGACAGCTCCGCTGTGACGCCGTATGCGACACCGCGCCGGCTAGCGGTCGCGATTTCGCACGTGGCAACTGTCGCGGCCGACAAGCCCGTAATCGACAAACTGATGCCCGCGAAGGTCGCGTTCGACGCGAATGGGCAGGCGACCCAGGCGTTGGTGAAGAAGCTCGCGAGCCTCGGACGCGCGCATCTCGCCACGTCATCGCCCGAGGCAAGCGACGGGCCTGATCGCCTCTACGTCGAGTCGGACGGCAAGGCGGACTACGTTTATCTTCGACGCCTGGCGAAAGGGCAGTCGCTCGACGTAGCACTTCAGGAAGCGCTCGACGCTGCGATCGAAGCCCTGCCGATCCCCAAGATAATGCGCTACGCCGCGCGGGGGAGCTATTACAACGATGCGGCGTTCGTGCGTCCCGCGCATCGGCTGCTCGCACTGCACGGCATCGCCACGGTACAGGTGACCGCGCTCGGCCTGGCGGCGAGCAACGTGACGTCCGGACACCGCTTCATGTCCCGCGACGGCATCGTCGTCGCGACGGCGGACGCATACGCGCCGACGCTGGAGGCGGAAGGCAAGGTGATGCCGGAGTTCGCGCAGCGCCGCGCGGCGATCGTCGAGCGGTTGCAGCGCGCGGCCACGGGCGCGACGGTCGTCATGCCCGATGCACTGCTCGACGAAGTGACGGCGCTCGTCGAATGGCCCAGCGTGCATGCGGGCACGTTCGACAAGGCGTTTCTCGCCGTGCCTCAGGAATGCCTGATCCTGACGATGCAGCAGAACCAGAAGTACTTCGCGCTCGCCGGCGCCGACGGCGTGCTGACGAACCGCTTCCTGATGGTGAGCAATCTCGAGATTCCCGATCCCGCGGCGATCGTGCACGGCAACGAGCGGGTGCTGCGCGCGCGCCTCGCCGATGCCCGCTTCTTCTTCGACCAGGATCGGCGCGAGCCGCTCGTCGCGCGCGTCGCACGGCTGTCCGGCATCGTCTACCACAACAAGCTCGGCACGCTCGCCGACCGCGTCGAGCGGCTGCGCTTCCTCGCGCGCAACATCGGCCCGCGCATCGGCGCCGATCATGCGTTGTCCGACCGCGCCGCGCTGCTCGCGAAGGCGGATCTCGTCACCGACATGATCGGCGAGTTTCCCGAGCTGCAAGGCACGATGGGCCGCTACTACGCGCAGGCCGACGGCGAGCCGCCCGAAGTCGCCGACGCGATCGCCCAGCACTATTGGCCGCGCCATGCCGGCGACAGACTGCCGGAAGCGCCGGTCGCGCAGGCCGTCGCGCTGGCCGACAAGCTGGAGACACTCGCGGGACTGTTCGGCATCGGCGCGCTGCCCACCGGCGACAAGGACCCGTTCGGGCTGCGCCGTGCAGCGATCGGCGTGCTGCGGATCCTGATCGAAAAGCGGCTCCCGCTGCCGCTTGCGCCGCTCGTCGGCCTCGCGTTCCAGGCGTTCAACCAGGTCGCCGCCACCAAGCCTGTGCCCGATCAGCTTGCGGACTTTCTCTACGATCGCTTGCGCAGCCACCTGCGCGAGCTCGGTTACACGCCGAACCAGATCGAAGCGGTGCTCGCGCAGCGGCCGCAGCGCATCGACCTCGTCCCCGACCTGCTCGCCGCGGTGAAGGCGTTCGAGGCGCTGCCCGAAGCCGACGCACTGTCGGCGGCGAACAAGCGGATCGTGAACATCCTGAGGAAGAGCGGCGGCGAGGCCGCGGCCGGCATCGATGTCAGCCGCCTCACCGACGGCGCCGAGCGCGACCTGTGGCATTCGTTCGAAGCGCTCGCACCCGAAGTCGACCGCCACTGTGCGAGCGGCGACTACACGAGCGCGCTGCGGACGCTCGCTTCCGCGAAACCGGCCGTCGACCGCTTTTTCGACGACGTCATGGTGATGGTCGACGATGCGCAAATCCGCGCGAACCGGCTCGCGCTGCTGAACCGCGTCGCGACGACGATGAATCGCGTCGCCGACATCTCGAAGCTCGCGGCCTGAGGCGGGCGGCGCGGCGGCCCATGGTCCAGTTCGCGTCCGATGCCGTCGTCCAAACGCGCGCCGCGAAGCTGATCGTGCTCGACCGCGACGGCGTCATCAATCACGACAGCGACCAGTTCATCAAGTCGCCCGACGAATGGCGGCCGATCCCCGGCAGTCTCGAGGCCATCGCGCGGCTCAATCGCGCGGGCTTCCGCGTCGTCGTCGCGACCAACCAGTCGGGCGTCGGCCGCGGGCTGCTCGATTTCGCTACGCTCAACGCGATCCACGACAAGATGCACCGCGCGCTCGCGCACGCGGGCGGGCGCGTCGACGCGGTGTTCTACTGCCCGCACACGGCCGATGCGTGCTGCGAATGCCGCAAGCCGAAGGCCGGGATGCTGCAGGAGATCGGCGTTCGCTTAAACGTGAGCATGGCCGGCGTCCCCTGCGTAGGCGACGGGCTGCGCGACTTGCAGGCGGCCGAGACGGTCGGCGCGCAGCCGATGCTCGTGCTGACCGGCAAAGGCGAAAAGACGCTGCGCGAAGGCGGCTTTCCGAAGAACACGGTGATCTTTCCCGACCTCGCGTTCGCGGCGTCGGCCCTGCTCGCGGGGGACTAGCGTGACCCATTGCGCACCGCCAAACTAGCGCGCGCATGGCATCTACGCTGCGCTCGCTCGCCTTCGCGCTGTTCCAGATCCTCGTCACGCCGCCGTATGCGGTGTCGGTGATCCTGCTCGCGTGGCTGCCGCGGGTCGTGCGCTACCGCTACATCACCGTCTGGTGCGCGATCAACCTGTGGGCCGCGCGCTGGATCTGCGGCATCAGGCACCGCATCGTCGGCGCGGAGAACGTCCCCGATACGCCGCACATCGTCGCGTGCAAGCACAGCTCGACCTGGGAGACGCTGTTCCTGTCGCGCTATCTGCCGCCGCTCGCCTACGTCGCGAAGAAGGAGCTGCTCGCGCTGCCGTTCTTCGGCTGGGCATTCCGCCTCGCCTCCCCGATCACGATCGATCGCAGCGCGGGACAGGACGCGATGGCGCAGATTGCGGCGCAGGGCCGCGAGCGCTTCGCGCAGGGTTTCTGGATCATCCTCTATCCGGAAGGCACGCGCATCCGCGTCGGCCGCCGCGTACGCTACAAGACCGGCG
>Ga0207679_10001913_pt1 | contig 12918 bp, 8 predicted proteins | sample KBSC73metaG_FD_184320 | JGI IMG/M metagenome (GOLD analysis project Ga0207679, IMG submission 184320) | Corn rhizosphere microbial communities from Kellogg Biological Station, Michigan, USA - KBS C7-3 metaG (SPAdes) (version 2) | ecosystem: Host-associated > Plants > Roots > Rhizosphere > Soil ... | reverse complement strand
AATGGAAATTTACCTTCGACAATGACAGAAAGTACAAGCATCCTTCCGATGCGATCGAATGGACGCATGAAATCAAGGTGCCTTTCCCTCCTGAATCGGAAACCAGCGGAATAGGGCAGCGCGGTTTTCATCGCTCCTGCTGGTATCAGCGCGAGTTCGACATCAGGCCGGAAGACGGGCGCATCCTGCTGCACTTCGGTGCCGTCGATTACCATGCACGGGTATGGGTCAATGGTCATAAAGTCGTCGAGCATGATGGCGGACACACGCCTTTTTATGCCGATGTCACACGCGCCCTTGGCGAGGAGGGGCATCATGTGGTGACGGTCCATGTCGAGGATGACCCGCACGACCTCTCCAAGCCGCGCGGCAAGCAGGACTGGCAGCTTGAGCCGCATTCCATCTGGTATCCCCGCACCACGGGCATTTGGCAAAGTGTTTGGCTGGAGCGGGTGCCGCATACCTATATCCAGAAGTTGCGCTGGACACCGCACTTCGATGGTTTCGAGATCGGCTGCGAAGCCTTCATCGCCGGCGATCTCGAAGAGGATCTGACGGTTGAGGTGAAGATACATCATGACAGCAAGACGCTGGCCGACGATCACTACAAGGTGATGGGCGGCGAAGCGAGCCGCAAGATCGCGCTCTCCGATCCGGGCATAGACGATTCGCGCAACGAGCTCTTGTGGAGCCCGGAACATCCGACTCTGCTCGATGCAGAAGTCACATTGCGCCATCAGGGTAAGGTCATCGATCAAGTGAAGTCCTACACTGCGCTGCGCTCGGTCAGCATCAATCGCGACCGCTTCATGCTTAATGGCCGCCCGTATCACCTCAAGCTTGTGCTGGATCAGGGCTATTGGCCCGATACCTTGCTGGCGGCACCGGACGACGAAGCCTTGCGCCGGGATGTGGAACTGGCCAAGGCGATGGGTTTCAATGGCGTGCGCAAGCATCAGAAGGTGGAGAACCCACGCTACCTCTACTGGGCGGATCGTCTCGGCCTGTTGGTGTGGGAAGAGATGCCGTCGGCGTATCGCTTTACTTCATTGGCCATCAACCGCATGGTGCGTGAGTGGAGCGAGGTCATCGAACGCGACTACAGCCATCCCTGCATCATTGTGTGGGTTCCCTTCAACGAATCCTGGGGCGTGCCCAATCTGACCTCGATGCAAGCGCATCGCAATGCGGTCGAGGCGCTGTACCACCTGACGCGCACGCTTGACTCGACGCGCCCGGTGATCGGCAACGACGGCTGGGAAGCCTCCGCCACCGACCTGCTCGGCATCCATGATTACGACGGTGACCCGGAGCGTATCGCGGCGCGCTATTCCAGTGCGAATGCCCAGGAGCTGTTCGACCGGCGGCGTCCGGGCGGGCGCATCCTCACGCTCGATGGCTATCCGCATCGCGGCCAGCCTATTGTGCTTACCGAGTTTGGCGGCATCACCTATGCCAAGAAACCGGAAGCGGGCGTCAAGAACGTATGGGGATATTCGCTGGCTTCAAGCGACCAGGAATTCCTCGAAAGTTATCGGCGGCTGTTGGAAGTGGTCAACGAGACGTCGATGTTCAGCGGTTTTTGTTATACGCAGTTTGCCGATACTTTCCAGGAGGCGAACGGCTTGCTGACGGCGGATCGTACGCCCAAGCTCCCGCTCGACCGGATCTTCGCATCGACGCGCAACATCAAGCCGCATGCGAAGAAGTCGTATGGAATTTGAGTATTCCTGCGGTTGAACATTTTGTCGTCCGGGACCCCGCCTCAGCCGTAAGCATTTAGACAAGAGTGTTCTTGACTGAACGCTTGCAGATTACTCTAAGTCAAAGGGTGATTTGGAATTTGGCGAAGCCGGACTGACTTTGCATTCGCTGGAACTACCGTTTTGATCCTTCTGAGCGTTGTATGTCGTGCAAAGATTGCTCGATCTTGAATATACTTACCCTCTCAGACAGGCTCGCAGCTTGCTCTCGCATTGTTCCTGCAGCAGCCGCTGCCTGTTCGACCAACGCTGCATTTTGTTGTGTCACTTGGTCCATTTGCGAAATGGCCTGATTGACTTGTTCGATGCCGGCTGATTGCTCTTCACTGGCAGCGGTAATTTTGTCGATAATATCGCTAACACGCTTCACGCTTTCCACGACTTCCTGCATTGTAGAACCTGCCTCGTCCACTAGTTTCGCACCTGTTTCCACTTTTTGGACTGAGTCATCGATCAAAGATTTGATTTCCTTGGCTGCGCCGGCAGAACGCTGCGCTAAATTCCTTACTTCGGCTGCGACTACGGCAAATCCCCGTCCCTGCTCTCCGGCTCGCGCAGCCTCGACTGCAGCATTGAGGGCAAGGATATTCGTCTGGAAAGCAATTCCATCAATTACACCAATGATGTCCACAATTTTGTTGGACGCAGCATTGATATCGTTCATCGTATTTACCACCTGTGATACGACATTACCGCCCTTTACAGCCACATCAGAGGCAGAGATTGCTAACACATTCGCTTGCCGTGCATTTTCTGCATTTTGTTTCACAGTGGAGGTTAATTCTTCCATGGAAGAGGCGGTTTCTTCCAGGGAGCTTGCTTGCTGCTCCGTTCGCTGAGACAGGTCCAGGCTGCCGGTCGCGATTTCGGTCGAGGCAGTTGAAATAGTCTGGGTGCCGGCTCGGACTTCTGCTACGATTTTTTGAAGATTGCTGTTCATTTCTTGTAATGACAGCATCAATTCACCAGTTTCGTCTTTTGAATATGCCGTGATATGTTGGGTCAGGTCGCCAATAGCGACCGAACGAGCAAATGCGGCAGCACTACGTATCGGAGGGACAATGCTTCGTGTTGCAAAGAATGCCATGGCAATGCTGGTAATCACGGCAACAGTAGATACTCCCATGATTAATACTGTTGACTGACTCACTGCTTCATTAGCCTGATCGCTAGCTGTATTTAGCTGGTTTTCGATAGCCCGAATCACAACGTCCATGTCTGCAATAATCTGCCGCCGCAGCGGACTGCATTCATTAACGAGGAACGTTCCGTATTCCGTCATTTGGTTGGACTCGCGATACTTGCGTGGGCGCTTGAGTTCCTCTGCCATGGTCAGCAAACCCTTGCTTACCTTATCGAAATCAGACTCTCCTCCCATCAGAGTCTGAAGCTTGGCAAGTGCTGCGAGATAAATGCCGCGCTGTTTGTCCAGCGTGTCCAGCTCCCGAAGCGCATCTTCATTTTTTGGATAGATAAAAGCATTGCGTGCCGCAATCCCTGTTTGTGCAAGCGCTTCCCTTGTCTCATAAAGAGGTTCCAGCTTTTCAAGCCTGATTTTGTTTTCATGTTTCATTGTTTGAGCTATTGCATTCATCCGCAGCAATGCAAAAACAGAAAGCCCTAACACCATTACCACCAGCAGGCCGAAACATAAACCTAGCCGAGAACCGATTTTCAAGTCTTTTAGTGCAGACATTCTCCCTCCCGTTTTATGCTGCTTGTCAGAATGATTAAGGGTAGCCACCTAATATACAGAAGGATGAAACTGTCTCTACTTCGGGAGGAATGCAGTGTTTTGTTTGTTGCTTAGGAGATACGTCTACAGTGTTATGGCTTCAAGTTGAATTGGTCGATGGAGTTGGATTATTCCTGCGGTCGATCGGCGCCGCAGCACTTCTTGTACTTCTTGCCGCTGCCGCAAGGGCAGAGATCGTTGCGGCCGGTCTTGGGCGCATCGTGCTTTACTTGTTGTACTGCGGATTTGCGCAGCGGTTTCCAGAAGCGGTGGATGTGGGGAATCGCTGCTTCCATTTCAATCGCCAACTTGTGGCGCTTGACCGGATCATCGACCAACGCCATTTCTTCTTCTTCGATTTCCTCGGCGCCGAGCAGGTAGATGGGGTGCAGCATCTGCGCGAGATCGGAGACCATGATCGGCTTCCATGCATCTTTCCGCAAGCAGACACCTTCCCAGAAACCCCAGGCCCATCCTTCACCGTCGAGCAGCTTGCGGCCTTCGTCTTCATATTCGCAGAACAGCGGTTCGAACTCCTTTGGCGCCACTTCGAAAGTGATCGCAACCTCGTTCATGTAACGTGCGATCAGGTTGACGATGCGTTCGCTTTCTTTCGGCGACTTGAACTTCGGCCCTTCTTCTCCGGCCGAGCCCCAGACCTTGGGCAGCCATTCCGCCATCAGCACTTCCTCCGGGCCGATGACCAGCGCAGTGAGGAAGCCGTGCAGGGAATCCATGGTCATGCCGTCGTCGGCGCAGCGGTCAGAGAGGAGGAATTGGTCGAGTTCCTGGAATTCCTTGTCGGAGAGGGGGGGGTCGAGATGCATGGGGAAAACCGGCTGGTAGAAAACGGCAAGTGTAACGTGTTATGCCTGGTTTTTCCGCTCTTGAAAACAAATGAGGCAGAACTTGGTCTGCCTCATTTCAGTTTGCATATCTTGATGGTTACTTGTTGTACCAATACGTCCTTGAACGTTTCGTTGAAACATCGTTCTTCGGTTTGCAGCCCCCGATGGACGATTGGCAATCCTGGTTCGGAGGCGGCTCGCCGCCGGAACCGCAGCCCGTGCAGAAGGCAATCTGCCGGGTTTTGCCGTTGACGACAATATTGACCAGTCCGGCTACCGGTGACGGCGGCAAGCCGCCGCTTTGGAATTCGGTGTAGCCGAAGGTGCCGTCCAGCGGTTTGATCCGGTAGCCGCGCGCAATGCCAAGATTGGCGGTGCATGATGCTGCATCGGGAGCGGTCGGCTGGTTTGTGCCGAAGTATGTATAGCCGGCGACTGTCAGTGGCGCGTTCACAGCCTTTTCTCCAGTGGCGAAGTTGATGTAGTAACCTCTGCCGGAGTGATCATAGGTAGCGGAGGTCGCATTGAACAGCGCTGATTTTGTGATAGTTGTCTGGCCGCTGCCATCCTTTCCTGTCTTCATGTCTTTCAACATGTAAAACTGGTTTTGTACGCTATATCCCGAGTTTGCCGTTGTGTCGTACAAGGGGTGCTCGCGATCGCCGGAGCCGATGAGTATGGCGTCGTAGGATTCGACCGAGCCGCGTACCGGTACCACGTCTGCCGGATAAAAAAACTTGCGTGTTGTCGTGCCGGGTGTGCATGTGCCACTATCGCAACCGAGGGCGGCAAACTTCCTGACTTGCCAGTTGCTCGGGGTATTGCCGGCAGACGGTTCCAGGTCGACGCGCCAGATGTTGCCTCCCATATCGGCAGCATACAGCCGGTCTATCTTGCCGTCGTTGTCGCGATCGAGCAGGGTAATGTCGGCGGCAAAGCTGTAGTTCATGCCGCTTACCGCTGAAGACGCGGCATGCCAGATCATTGTTCCCGTAAAGGCATCCAGCACGAAGATGTCGCGCCCCATCGTATCCGCAGTGGGCGGCTCGTTGTCCTCTGCCGGATCGTAACCTGCGCCAAAAATCAGCACCGGGTTGCTATAGCCTTTGACCAGGGCGATTTTTGGCTGGGACCATGTTTGCCCCAGTTCGCTGAAGCCGGAATCCGTATAGCTCTTTTTCCACAACACACGCGGATCGGTAGGCGTGCTGACATCGAGCGCATAAATGAAGCGCCCACCCCGACGCATCGAAAGATAGATGTATGCCTTGTCGGTCGTGCCATCCGATTTGAGCTTTTGATATACGCCGGTGGGGCCGTCGACGAAATAATCTTTCTTCTGCGGCGTCGGAACGATGCCTGTAGGCGTGGAAGGTGTTTTCCAGGCGGGGTTGTTGGCACGCTGGCGATTCAGCTTGCTGTAAAGCTCGGGCAGCACAACTCCCCATAATTCGCCGCCAGCAGGAACGCTTCCTATGGAAGCGGTCTGATTACCGTTGACAGCTCGGAACACCCCATCATTCGCGCCATAGAAAACGACGGTCCCGGTGTTGCCGCCATAGTTGATGACCACCGGGCGCGAATGCAGCACATCGCCATGGATCGAGGGCCTTACCGTGTAAGGGGAGCCGGGACTTGCTTCATCGCCGAAGTTGTCTTCGCCGCGCACCCAGTTGATGAGATTGACGCGATCGATGGTTGAGCTGGTGCTGGCGGTGATGGAGCTTCCCGTGGCGCACGGCGTTGGGCCGGTATTGAGAGAGTAGGTGAATTGCGTGGAGGAGGGCACGCTTGCTATCGTGAAATTTTGTCCGACTCCGAAGTTGGCGTCGCAGGTCGCACCGCTGGCGCAGCCAATGGTAACGGTATTGCCTGCCGAGAGGCCGTGAGCCGCCGAAGTGGTTGCGGTTGCCGTGGCCGGCGATGTGGCTGTCGGGCAGGAGCCGGAAATGCTTGATGCGCCGCGTGTCAAGCTCGTGATCGTGGAGCTTGCTGACGCTGGTGATGCAACGATTCCTGTCGCAGGGTCTGATGTGGCAGGTGCATACGTCAAGCTGGCGGTGACGCAGAAGAATTTTTCTGCGGCAGACCCATTCGGCGCAGTCGTACATCCGCTATGGCCGTTTCCTTTCACGGTCCAGGTCTTGTTGTAGTCGCTCGAACTGGTGCCGCTGATTGTTACCGTATTGCCGGCAGTGATGAGCCAGGTCTTGTTGTTGCCATTGCCGGAGGTAATGGCCGACGATGTCGTGATGCCTACTTCCGTGCTGCCTGCCGTTCTTGAAATAGTCGAAATGCCCCATGTTGACGACCCGACCGTGGCGGATCCTCCTGTTGCGGATAATGCCGGACTCTCTGTAACGGTGATGTTGTAGGTGAAGCTGGTCGAATTCGGCACGCTGGCGATGGTCACGGTGCCGTTGTATTGCGATCCGGCGGCTCCGGAGATGGTAATGCTCTGTCCGGCCGAGAAACCGTGCGCGGCAGAGGTGGTCGCTGTGACGACTGCGACTCCCGATCCGTTTGGCGCTCCGCGTGTCAGCGAGGTGACGCTGACGGCATTTTGGACGCGCGTAGCCGTATAGCTGCCGCTAGCTGTGGTGGGCGGTGTTTCAGTAATGCTGTAGCTGAAATGATTGGCATCGGGGACGGCACTGATAGTCACGGTCCCATTGTAGTTGCTCGGGGTGGCACCAGTAATGGTGACCGAAGTGCCTACCGAGAAGCTGTGCGCGCTCGATGTCGTCGCGGTCGTTGTGCTGCCCGAGCGGGAAATCGAAGAGATGCTGACCGGCGCGCTGCCCCCCAGCACACTGGCGGTGATTGCACTGTTAGAGGTGGAAAAGGAATTGTCGCTGTCAGACAACCGCGGATTGCAGTTCGATCCGCTTGGGCAGTAGGTGTACAAATTGCGGGGAGAGCTGGGCGAGGAGGCGTAATTGTCGGTCAGGTTCGCCAGCCGGATTTGCTGCGCGGCGCCGCCTTTCTCGACCAGATCGCCATCCGGAGAATCGTATCCGCCGCCCGTGCCGGAAGGGTTGTTCACCCACATGCCTCCCGTACTGTCAGGGGTGGAGAGAAGATCTTTCTGAGTCCAGTAACTGATTGCGTTCGGCGAAATGAAGCCGGTCCCGGCGGAGCTGATAGCCGGAGCGCCCGTGCTGTCGCCAAGCTGCAGCGTGTCGGTGGCCGCGTCATAAATGAACTGGTATTGCTTGAGGTTGCCCAGCCACCTCGGATTGGCGTTCTGATCTGGGCGGAACATGCCCATGTACACCTGGTTGAGATAAGTGCCTTGGGTATTCACGCTGACTGGCAAGCTGGCTGACGAGAATACGCTGTTGACTGCTTGTACTTCATTGAAAATGGACAAAAGTGCCTGGACCAGCGCTGCCATGTCGCCCACATTGACGACAAAGGACTTGCCGCCTCCTTTGGCAGCCATACTCTTCAGGAATGTGACGTAATCGGGATTTCTGCCATCGGAAACGATGATCGTATAGGTGACGATGTTTTGCTGATTGCCGAAATTTCCCGTGACGTCAGTTTGGTACATGAACCGCGCCCATTCGTCGCCCCAGTTCGCTTGATATTTATTGGTTGCTGCGGGAAGCACGATTTCGGTTTGCTGGGCTGTGGTAGCGCCGACACTGGCCAGGGCCTGACTGGTTTTCCACGACAGATTGTCTTGCGGCTTGCCGAAATTATTGGCGTTTGCGATATAGACAACAAAATTCTTTTGGCAGGCGCTTGTAATCGTGCTCGCACCTGAATAAGAGGTGCCGGAAGGACCGGTGTGACCGGAGTAAAAAGCCCATACTTCGTTCATCGCTGCGGCGACCGCCGAGTTGTTCGATTTGTCGCCTAGTCGGTCGATCGATTTCACGGCATTGGTGTACGCAGTGATGCCTGCAGCATTCATCGTCGGCAGAGTATAAGGCGAGGAGGCTGGATATTTGAACGTGCCGCCGTTCGTCGATCCGGTGCTAAACAGCATCAACCCCATATTGATATTGCCGACCAGCGCGGAACTGTTGCCGATTGCCTTGACGGCATTGTAGAGCGCGCATTGCTCGAAGCCGACAGCTTTCCCGTCATTATTGGATGGAAGCTGCCAGCCGTCCGGCGTAGTGCAGGTGAATGAGACATCGGCATCCCACGCAGCGGAGTTATCCAGCAAAACGAGCAGGTTCGGCTTTGCGCCATTGGACTGCACGCCTGCATAAAGGTCCACATCCTCGGCATGGCTTGTCGCCAACTGGCCCAGTCCGGCAACCAGCAGGCTGGTTGCGATGAATCGGTTCGCTTTCATGGGGTACCTCCCGACTTTCTGGATATGAGTTTTTGTCAATTGAACGCGGACTACGTCGCACCGAAAGCGTCTAAGCAAGCACGCAAAAGTTTTTTGACATATCGAAGAGAAGATGTAGGGTGCGCTCTGCGCACCGATACGGCCGCCTACATTCCTTTGCTTGTGTCATGTCAAAAAACTTCGGCAAACCTGCTTAGCACGTCGTCCCTGCCGGAACACGCTTTGCCACGCCTTGATGCTGATCGACGCTCGCGCCGCTGGTGCTATCGGACACCGTCGCCTCGATATCCCAGTTCTGCTGGTAACACGATGGCGTATTCGTTATGGGGGCACCATCCGCAGTAATGATCCCGCCATTGGTGTTGACCCCCGAATTGATGCAGACCGCGTCTTCAGGCTGGTCGGCATCAAGAAGATCGTTTTTCAGAGGGACGGAGTTGATGCACTCCGGCTTGCTGACCTGCACGCTGTATGTTGTTGCGCCGGTGTCTATCGTGATTTGCTGTGCTTCGGGTGCTGTGGTGAAGTCAGTGCTGATGACTTGCTCGATCGCCTGTTGTGTCGCCGCCGCTGCTTCGTTCTGCATCTGCATGTTTCCTGCGATGTGCTGATTGACGTTGCTGGAGCGAATGGCGGCCACCACCAGTAGCGTGAGCACTATCAGCATGATGAGGCCGACAATCAGACTGGCACCGGATTGTTTTCGAATTCCGTTCATCTCTCTCTCCGTGAACTCGAATTGACTGCCCGCACCACGGCGCTGAATACGCGACGTTTGTAGGCGTCATTGAACGGACCTACTGTCCCCGCACTTCCCAACGCATAGGTCTTGCTGTCCGTATGGCCTGCGGTCTTTTCATTGTTGCGCGCCAGGAGGTTGACACGAACCGTCATGACATTCGCCCAGTCCACAGGAGTCATTGCCGTAGTGTCGGACGAATAAGTACCGGTCGTGTAAGTATCCGGCGCTCCATCGTTGTTGGTGTCCAGACCATAATCCAACTGAAAGTTTTCTATCCCTTCTACCAGCGGCACTATCGTGAAAGCGGTTGCGCCGTTGTTGACGCTTAACTCCAGCCGTTTGAGCGTGGGGACCGGGTTGCCGTTATCGTCGCCACTGCCTGTGCAAGTGCTGCCTCCGTCCGCCGGTACATTGCAAGGGCTGACGAAATAGATATGAACCAGATATTTGCGCAGGTCGGCAGCTGTGCCGTCCATTTTTTTATAAGTGAAGACACTGATGTCGGAACCGCTGCCGAGCCCCTTGTTGAAATTCTGTGTCACATCCAGCCCCGTTTGCAGGTAAATCTGCCCGGCTACTGCGCTTGTGATGGGAATGGCAGCCGTGTCCGTATGCCGGATGACCAAGATATCGGTACCTGGAACATGATTGCTGTCGGCCAGACAACCGGATAAGGGGGCAGGAACGGATGAGGGAGAGTCGTAGCCTTGTATGGGTAAGGGCAGTCCATCCGAGAGCGGCAATTCCGGAGCCGGAGGCGTGACCTCTGTCGTGCAAGGGTTGGGAAACGAGGTGGGGGCAGAACCAAGGTTATAGTATTCGCCATAGTAGCCTGCCAGTTGGATATCGCGTTGCAGTACCTGCATGGCATAACGTCCGTTCTCTATCTGTCGGCTGGCTTTTTCCAGTTCGCTGCTTGCCTGGCTTTGTTGAGCCATGAGCGCCGTAATGCCTGCCAAGAGAAGCAAGCCGATGGTGATCGAAATCATCAGCTCGATCAGCGATAGACCTCTCTGCCTCCGGAGCAATGCCGGCTGGCAGCGGGCAGGATGGAAAAAGGTTTGAGCGGATAAGCGCATGGCGTTAACTCAAGTTGCCGATTTTGAGAGTGACGCTGACGACGCGCCGCTGTTTCTCATCACCGTATAGTCCTTTGCCGCATGTCCATGTAGCCGGAGGTGCTGCGGTTTTCCCCACCCCTTGCCACGCGATGCTGACCTGATAGCTGTCCGATGTCGAATCGTAAGTAACGCAACCGCGAGCACCTGCCATTGCGCCGACATTGTCGTTGCTGGACGATACTTCCGCCGCGCCTTGCAAGAGGCTGCTCCACGCCTGCATGTCTTGAATAGCCGTTGCCTGCTGTGCGGCTGTGCCGGCAGTGCAGGTCGGCGTTGTAATGGAGCTTTGCGTTCCCAGATAAGGTGTGCCGCTAGTAGCGTCTGTAGTGAATGCATAACAGCTCGCGACCTTGCGATTGGTATTGATTCGGTCAACCATGTCCTGCAGCAGGATGAGGGCTTGAACGCGCTGATAGGATTCCATTTCCGAACGCTGGCTTTGTGTCATCGTGCCTGCCAGGCCCAGCAGGCCAAGCATCAGGATCACGAGCGTGACCAGTACTTCGATCATGCCGAATCCGCACTGATCACGAAAGAATTTCAAAGGCGTATTCATGAGCAGCTTCCCGTTTTACTACTGGGTAAACCGCTGAGATTGACGCTGACGCACCTTGAGGTTGCGCTTGAGCTGCCACTGATCTGAAACGTGGGAGCAGTCGTTCCAGTCAGACGTCCGTCATTGCCATAGGTGAGCGTATCAGGCCCGCTAATCGTGATGCTGGAATAGGCGTTTTGCTGGGCTAACGTGGCGGAACCGGCTTTGACGGTCCAGCCGTTTTGCCACCCGCTTGAAGCAGGCGTCATGACTACGGTGGAGTTGCGCTTGATTGCTTCGCTGCGTGCCAAGGTGATGGCAAAACTCAGGTCGGTGGAAGCAGATCGGATTTTGCTATTGGCGATGTAGCTGGTAAATGATGGTACGCCCATACCGAGAAGAATGACGCTGATTCCGATCGTCACCATCAGTTCCGCAAGGGTAAAGCCTTGGCTGCGCGGAGATTGCATCAGCGAGGCTTGTGAAGGCGTCAGTATTGGATAGGTGCCCATGATGCTTTCATTACCAGCAGGTGGAAACGGTGCCAGTACCGGAAATACCCTTTGTACCGTCTTGCGTAAGTGTCAGGTTCTGGCACTCCGTATCACTGCTGGCCTGCGAATCAACAGGCGTCGCAGTGATGGTATAGGTTGGAGGCGTGGATCCCGTTGTAATGGAAATGGTGTAATTCTTGGAGACGTCCGAAGGGACGGTCATCAGGTCGCTGACGGTCGAGGTGTATTGGCGCGCATCCAGCAGGTACTGTTCTTCCTTGTTAGCCAGTCCGAGCACGAAGCTTTGAGCAGCGGAGCGCTTCGTCTTGACAAGATATCGAGTGTAGGAGGGGTAGGCCACAGCCGCCAGAATTGCAACAATGGCCAAGCTAACCATGAGCTCCATTAGGGTGAACCCTGACTGTAGAGTCTTTTTCAGTGGCATTGCAAATGATGAAATACCCATGATTTCCTTCTTTAGCCAAGAGTTTGATTCCCTTTTGGAAACGTTATAAGGATATATCAGGGCGGACAGCAAAAAATGGGTAGCCGACGACAGGCATGTTTTCTGGAATGAATGGTCGGCTGTAGTGTCAGGCTGACTTGGACATAGTTGCGTGTCTTGGGCGTAGCGGGCGAGCCTGTCCTAAAATGCGGTATGGATAAAGAAAAGGCAGGTTTTTTTGCGCTTACGCCAGACACTGTCCTCGATGCGCTTGACGCTATCGGGCTGCATGGTGACGGACGTCTGCTTGCATTGAACAGTTATGAAAATCGCGTCTACCAGGTGGGCATGGAAGAGAGGGCTCCTGTCGTCGTGAAGTTTTATCGTCCGCAACGCTGGAGCGATGCACAGATTCTGGAAGAGCATGGCTTTGTACGGGAGCTTGCCGAACAGGAAATTCCCGTGGTGCCTGCCTTGGAGATGAATGGCGCAGGCAGTTTGCACCGGTTCCACGGTTTCCGTTTCGCGGTTTTCCCACGGCGTGGCGGAAGAGCGCCGGAACTGGAAGACAGCCAGACCTTGGAATGGTTGGGCCGTTTCATCGGCCGTATTCATGCGGTCGGTGCGGTTAAACCTTTTGTGCAACGTCCGTCGATAGATATTGTGAGCTTCGGCGAAGAGCCACGCCAATACCTGCTATCGAACGGCTTCGTGCCGAATGACCTTGTCGATGCCTATCGAAGCGTGACTGCACAGGCGCTGGACGGCATACGCCGCTCTTTCGAGCGCGCCGGCGATGTGCGGCAGATCCGCTTGCATGGCGACTGCCACCCCGGCAACGTGCTTTGGACTGAGGCCGGCCCGCATTTCGTCGATTTCGACGACAGCCGCATGGGACCGGCGATTCAGGATTTATGGATGCT
>Ga0207679_10001908_pt1 | contig 12935 bp, 16 predicted proteins | sample KBSC73metaG_FD_184320 | JGI IMG/M metagenome (GOLD analysis project Ga0207679, IMG submission 184320) | Corn rhizosphere microbial communities from Kellogg Biological Station, Michigan, USA - KBS C7-3 metaG (SPAdes) (version 2) | ecosystem: Host-associated > Plants > Roots > Rhizosphere > Soil ... | reverse complement strand
CGATCGACCGGGCTTCCCGGCGCGTGTGGCGGGAGAGGCAGCGGACCGACGACCACCTCCTCGGCCCTCGGGCCGCACGCGGCGAAGGCGAACGGGTGCGCGCTCCGTCTGACCCCGGGCAGCCGCCAGAACGTGTCGGCGAGCACCCCCAAATCCGTGGCCGCCGGCGTGGTCCAGGAATCGAACGACACGTCGTCCCGCCCGGTCCAGGAAGGCATCACCAGCGTGCCGCGGGGCCCGAGCACCTCCAGGAGCGCCTCGAGCACTCCGCGTGGACCGTCCTCTACAGGCCGCAGCGCGCGGAACGAGGAATGCACGAGGAGCACCTCCCCCGGCGCGACGCCGAGCGTCCGTAGCTGCTCGGTCAGCATGGCCCGGGGCAGGGGCATCGAGGCGCTCCTGCAACACCGGGGGGAGAGATTCGCATCCCGGCGAGGCTTGCACCGGCCGGGCCGCGTGCACACCCGGGGAGCATGGAACGCAAGCGACTCGAGGGACTCAAGGTGGCGGTGCTGGTGGCGGACGGCTTCGAGCAGGTCGAGGTGACGCGTCCACTGAAGCATCTCCTCAAGAACGGCGCGGTGGTGGACATCGTCTCCCTCCACCGTGGCCGCATCCGGGGAATCAACTTGCTCTACCCGGGCATCGAGCTCCGCGTGAACCGGACGGTCGGCGAGGTCAACGCCTCGGACTACGACGCCCTCGTCATCCCCGGCGGCTTCATCAACCCGGATTTCCTTCGCCAGAGCGAGAAGGCGAAGATGCTGGTCACCGCCTTCGACGTGGCGGGGAAGCCCATCGCCACGCTCTGCCACGGACCGTGGGTGCTGATCTCCGCCGGGCTGGTCCACGATCGGAAGCTCGCCGCGTGGCCCGGCATCCAGGACGACATCCGCAACGCCGGTGGAACCTGGGTCGACGAGCCGCTGGTCCGGGACGGTAACTGGGTCACCAGCCGCTCTCCCCTGGACCTGCTCCAGTTCGAGCGGGGCATGGTGGAGCTGTTCGAGGAGGCCCCGCGGCGGAGCTCGCCCCGGGCGAGGCCCAGGCGATTCGCGCAGTACCGGCCCACCTCCGTGCTCGCCCTCATGCTCGGCGTGGGACTCCAGGCCCTGCTGCAGCGCCGGTTGCTCGCTGCCTGACCACCACCCCTGCCGAGGGTGGCGCGGCCCGGGGCCCTCGCTACACTTCCTCTTTCATGCGGGAAACGACGACCCTCGAGAGCACCCAGCTGGAGAAGCACCGTGCCGCGCTCACCGGGCACTGCTACCGGATGCTCGGCTCGCCCGACGAGGCGGACGATGCGGTGCAGGAAACATTCGTCCGCGCCTGGCGGAACCTCGACCGCTTCGAGCAGCGCTCGTCGCTGAAGACCTGGCTCTACAGCATCGCCACCCGCGTCTGCCTCGATGCCCTGGCCGACCGCGCACGCCGGGTCCGGCCGATGGAGCTGGGTCCGGTGGGGACGGTGCGCGACGAGCTGTGCACCCGGCCGGCGGCCGAGTTCATCGAGCCCGTCCCGGAGTTCGATGTGCTCCCTGAGGACGCCACCCCCGCCGAGCGCGCGATCCTGCGCCAGAGCATCCGGCTGGCGTTCATGGCCGCGCTCCAGAACCTTCCACCCCGGCAGCGGGCGGCGCTGCTCCTCATGGAGGTGCTCGGGTGCTCGGCCGCCGAAGTCGGGACGACGCTCGACATGTCGGTGCCGGCGGTGAACAGCGCCATCCAGCGCGCCCGGGCGACACTGCAGGAAAGGCAGCTCCAGGAGGAGGCGGTGGCCGCCGAGGCCGAGGACCCGGAGCTGGTCCACCGCTATGTTGAGGCGTTCGAGCGCTACGACATGGATGCGCTCACCCGGCTGCTGCACCAGGACGTGGTGATGTCCATGCCGCCGTACGCGATCTGGCTGCATGGCCCCCAGTCGGTGCGCGACTGGATGCTCGGGAGAGGCATCGGGTGCCGCGGCTCGCGGATGGTGCCCACCGCGGCGAATGGCGCGCCGGCCTTCGGCCAGTTCCGGAACAGCGGGCCCGGGAAGGGCTTCCACGCCTGGGGGCTGGTGGTGCTGGAAATTGCCGGCGGCCGGGTGACCGGCATCAACACCTTCCTCGACACAGAGCGGCTCTTCCCGCGCTTCGGGCTGCCGCTCACCTTGCCGGCGTAGCGGGGTAGACCAGCCGGCACCTAGCGCCGTCCGCGCTCCTCCACTCTTTCGGATGTCGAAACAATGGCCACGATGACTCCGGGCGGTCAGCTTGCAGATGGTTGCCTGTTAGGTTAACCATTGCCCCTACAGTCAATCTCAACCGGAGACCGACGATGAAGAACCCACCTGAGGGCTGGGCGCGAATCTGCCCGGCGGTGTTCTACGACGATGCGAGCAAGGCCATCGACTGGCTGTGCCAGGCCTTCGGCTTCGAGGTGCAGCTGAAGGTCGAGGGCGAGGGCGGGCGCATCGAGCACTCCGAGCTGCGGTTCGGAGAAGGGCTGGTGATGGTGAGCCAGTCGGGTGGAAAGTCCGAGCGGAAGCCTCCGCTCCCCGCGAGGAGCCCACGGTCGGTGGGTGGTACCAATACCCAGATGCTGGCCATCTTCGTGGACGACGTGGACGCCCACTGTGCCCGGGCCCGGGCCGCCGGTGGAAGGATTCACGACGAGCCGACCACCACCGACTACGGCGACGACTACTGGGCCGACCGGACCTACCGGGTGGAGGACCCCGAGGGCCACCAGTGGTGGTTCATGCAGCGGGTCCGGACGCGTGGTCGCTGACCTCGACCGGACCCTCGCCGCGCTGGCCGACCCCACGCGGCGAGCCATCGTCGAGCGGCTCCGGAGGAAGCCCCAGCGCCCCAGCGAGGTGGCCGAGGCGCTGTCCATGAGCCGCCCGGCGATGAGCCGCCATCTCCGGGTGCTTCGGCGCGCGGGGCTCATCGCCCAGGAGACGCTGGAGGAGGACGCCCGTGCACGATTGATCCAGCTGCGGACCGAGCCGCTGTCCCGGCTCCGGGCCTGGGTGGAGGATGTCGAGGCGATGTGGGGTGACCAGCTGGAGTCGTTCAAGGCCCACGCCGAGCGCGTGCAGCGGGGCCGGCGATGATGACCGCCATCCGTCCCGGAGATCAGGCGAGGGCCACCGTGGCCGTGGCCGTCCCTCCGGATGTGGCCTTCCGCGTGTTCACCGAGGAGATCGACCAGTGGTGGCGACGCGGGCTCAAGTACCGTGTGGCCGGCGGCCACCGCGGCTTCATCCATCTCGAGCCGCGGCTCGGCGGCCGCCTCTACGAGTCGTTCGAGACCGGGGGAACCACCCGCCTCTTCGAGACCGGGACGGTGAAGGTGTGGGAGCCGCCCTCGCGGCTGGTCTTCGAGTGGCGGGGCGTCAACTTCGCGCCCGGCGAGCGCACCGAGGTCGAGGTGCTGTTCGTGCCGAGCTCGGGCGGGACGACCGTGACGGTGACCCACCGCGGGTGGGCGAGCCTCCGTCCGGACCATCCGGTCCGTCACGGGCACGAGGTGCCGGCGTTCATCCGGATGATGGGGCTGTGGTGGGGCGACCTCCTGACGTCGCTCCGGGAGCACGCTGCGGAGCGCCACGGCACCGGCGCCTGAGCATCGAGCGGATCACCCGTCGACCAGTCGCCGTCCGGGCAGCTGGCGCCGGGTCAGCTCGCCCGGCGGCGCCGTCCCCGGGATCCGAGATCGTGGCCCACGGCCCGCGCGGCGCGCTGGATGGCGAGCGACAGCGCGGGAAATGCATTCAGGCCGCGGTGGTCGATGGTGGTGCCCGGAAGATGGGGCCCGGTGGCGGTGACCTCGCAGCGGACGTCCGGTGCCCGGTTCCCGCCGCTGCGCCGCCCGAGGACGATGCAGACCTGAGTCAGCTCGGAGCGAAACCGGCCGAGGTGGGCAAGGACCAGGATCTCCGCGTGTTCCCGCAAGGGGTCGGAGCTCTCGAACCCCTGGAATCGGATCTCGAAGTCCATCGGTGTCCTCGACGGACCCGGGGTGTACGCGCAAGCCGATGTGAAGACCATGACGAAAGAACGTGGAAACACTTCGAGAAAACCGATGAATCTCTCGACGGGCGCGAGGACGGACCCGGGTGGGGGGCCGGACCGGAACGCCCGCTACAAGGACCGGCCATCGAGGAGCTCGATCTCCACGGCCAGCGGGTCGATCCCTTCGATGCAGCCGAGGTTGAACCGGACGCGGCCCGGGCTGGGGATGACCTCGCCGAAGGTGTAGATGCCGCAGGTCCGGCAGAAGTAGTGATTCATCGTCAGGTCTCCGAACCGGTACACCTCGAGTGCCTCCTTCCCCTCGAAAAGCTCGATGTCCGAGGGTGGGACGTAGGCGGCCGACATCACTGTTCCGTGGCGGACGCAGATCGAGCAGTTGCAGCGAACGCCGCGGGTGATCTCCTCGCTGCGGAACCGGAAGCGGACCGCGCCGCAGTGACAGCGTCCCTCGTAGACCATGGGAGCGACCTCGGGGCTGTGCTAGTGCCCGGGCGCATGATCGATCACACCGGGTTGAAGATCAGCAACCCAGCGGCCAGTCGGCGGTTCTACGAGACGGCGCTGGCGCCGCTCGGCTACCGGGTGCTGATGGAGATTCCCACCGAGCACACCGGGGGCCCGGTCGTTCTCGGATATGGCGTGCCCCCGAAGCCGGACTTCTGGGTGGCGCAGGGGACGCCCGAGATGCCCCGGGTCCACGTCGCGTTCCGTGCCGGGTCGCGCGGAGAGGTGGACGCGTTCTACCGCGCCGCGCTGGGCGCTGGGCGCTGGCGGGCGAGACAACGGGCCGCCAGGACCTCGGCCGCACTACCACGACGGCTACTACGGCGCGTTCGTCCTCGATCCGGACGGGCACAACGTCGAGGCGGTGTTCCACGGGGCAGGGTAGGGATCGTGCAGCGCTACGCGGCCTTCCTGCGGGGCGTGAGCCCGATGAACTGCAAGATGCGGGAGCTGAAGCGGGGCTTCGAGGACGCCGGCTTCGGCGAGGTCCGGACGGTGCTCGGCAGCGGTAACGTGCTGTTCACCGCCCGGGAAGCGTCCGACACGGCGCTGGAGCGGAAGGCCGAGTCCGCGATGCAGAAACACCTCGGGCGAACGTTCCTCACCATCATCCGGTCGGTGGAGGAGCTCCGGTCGCTCCTGGCCGCGGACCCCTTCGCGAGGTACCGCCTTCCGGCGGCCTCGAAGCGCATCGTCACCTTCCTCCGCGAGGCGCCGGCGCGTGTGCCGGCGCTCCCCGAGCAGGATGGCGCGCGCATTCTCCAGGTGCGCGGGCGAGAAGTACTCAGCACCTACCTCCCGACCCCGAAGGGACCGGTGTTCATGACCTTGATCGAGAAGACCTTCGGACAGGAAGTGACGACCAGAACCTGGGACACGGTGAAGAAGGTGGCGCGATGATCCCGAAGATTCACACCCGACATCCGCAGCGGAAGAGCGGCCGGAGCATCAGTCGTGAGAAGTACGACCGGGTCCGGGCCGCGATCCTGGAAGTGCTCGACCGCCGCGAGCTCACTCACACCGAGCTGATGACCGGGCTGGACGCGCGGCTCCGGAACCGGTTCGACGGCAATCCTCACTGGTACGGCGAGACGGTGAAGCTCGACCTGGAAGCCCGGCGGGTCATCGAGCGGACCGACTCGAGACCACCGATGTACAGGCGAGTCGACCGCCGGCCCCGGAGAGGCTGAATCTCCGGCGGTCAGCGACGGTCGCCCGGTGGGGTGCGCTCTCCTCCCGGTCGACCCGACGTCCCGGCAGGCGTGCCCGGGCCATCGCGGAGCTGCTCCGGCGGCACCGGGTGGGCGAAGCCCTTCAAGGCCTCGGGGTAATGCTCGAAGAGGTCCGGCGGGGCAGGGACGTCCTCGCCGGTGAGCATCGACTCGAGCATCAGCGCGTTGGTCGGTGCCTTGCCGAAGTTGTGGTTGTTGTTGACCGCGTAGACCTCCCGCACCTCCGGGTGGCGGGCGATCTCCCGGGCCGTCCGGGCGATGTCCTCGAGCTCGTGCCGCGTGTAGAGGTAGTCGAAGCGGGCGTTCTTCTGGTCTTCCTCGGCGCGCCGCTGCTCGGGGGTCTTCTTCTGCCGCTTCTCCACGTTCTCCGCGGTCTTCTTCGAGCCGCGGCCGAAGAAGCGCATCCAGGTCTGGTAGTTGCGACCGTGCATCCGGATGTACCCGGTGGAGGTGGTCGCGTACGGCCGCAGCCGCAGCGAGTCCTTGGGGAGATGGGGCTGATCCACGTTGACCCAGCCGATCTTCCGCTCCCGCAGCTCGGCGAGCACCTCCGGAGCGTCCCAGCTGTCGTGCCGGAACTCGACGAAGACCGGGAGCCCCTGGAAGGCCGCCGCTGCCTTGAGGAGCCATCTCAGCGCGTCCTCGTCGATGGTGTGGTCCCTCCGGATGCGCTTGAAGCTGTAGGCGAACTGGAGCACCGCTGCGCCGAGCCGCCCGGACTCGTTCAGCACGTCGAGGCCCTCGCGGGCGCTCGCCACGTCCTCGCGGGTCCAGCTCTTCCCGGGGGCGACGAACTGCTCGGGGATCTTGGCGCTGAACACCACCTCCGGGCGGTGGGCGACGCGCTCGACCCACGCGCGGGCCTCGGCCGGGCTGGCGGCGCGATAGTAGGTCCGGTTGATCTCGAAGAGCGGCAGGTACAGCGAGAGGAACTCGAGCTTGTCGAACCCGCGACCCGGGCGCTCCGGGTACACGGTGCCGTTCCAGTTCTTGTAGTCCCACCCGGCGACGCCGGCCTTGAACATGGCGATCCGGAACCTAGGCTCCAGACGGCCCGTTCGACAGGGTCAGTCCGAGGCAGCGGCGTCCATGGGTCGGCCAGTCGTCGGGCACGGACTCCCCAGGGCCTCGAGCTGTGCGGCGACCGCGACCGACGCGCCCACGACCAGCACTCCCGGCAGGCTCGAATGAAGGCGGGGAAGCTCGCAGGTGCCGAGCGCAGCGAGCGTGCCACGCCAGGTCCGGGCCTCCGATGTCCCCGCGGCGAGGAGGACTGCCGCCGGCGTCCCCGGCGCCCAGCCGCGGGAGAGCAGCCGGCCCGCGACGAGCGAGCGGGTCTGGAGCCCCATCAGCACCACCACGGTCGCCGTGGCCGGCTCGAGTGAGCCGAGCACGGGCGCGAACGCAGCCTCTGAATGCCCGGAGACGACCACGAACGCCGCGGAGAGACCGCGATGGGTGACCGGGATGCCGGAGAGCGCGGGAGCCGCTACCGCCGTTGAGACGCCGGGCACCACCTCGCAGGGAATGCCCGCCGCGGCGAGCGAAAGCGCCTCCTCGCCGCCCCGGCCGAAGACGAACGGGTCCCCGCTCTTGAGCCGCACCACCCGCTCCCCACGGAGCGCCCGCCGGATCATCAGCCGCTGGATGGTGTCCTGCGAGATGGAGGGCCGGAACGCCCGCTTCCCGACGTAGGCCCACCGCGCCCGCGGCGCGTACCGCAGGGCCCCGCGATCGACGAGCGCGTCGTAGAAGACCACCTTCGCCTCGCCGAGGCGCGCCACCGCGCGCAGGGTCAGAAGCTCGGGATCGCCCGGCCCCGCGCCCACCAGGGAAACGAGTCCTGGACCGCTCATCCCGTCTCCCCGTACCGCTGGTCGAGCGCGCGTAGCAGGAGGGGACGCCGCTCCTCCATCGGAACGCCTTCGGTGCGCCACCGCTCGCGCAGGCGTTCAGCGAATGTGACCCAGTCGCTCAACGTGTCCGGGAGCAATCGCTCGAGCGCTTCGCGGAGCAAGCCGGTCAGCGCCGGCGCCCGGCCGCCGGTGGAGATGGCCACGGTGGCTCCTCCTCGGCGCACGACGCCGCCGAGGTAGGCGCTCGCCGCCTCGGTGTCGTCGGCGGCGTTGACGAAGATGTGGCGTAGCCGGGCGGCCTCGGCCACCGCACGATTGACCTCCGCTGGCGCCGCCGAGACCACGAACCAGCAACCGTCCAGATCCCCTGGCTCGAACGGACGGCGCAGCAGGCGCACGAAGGGACGTTGGAGCTCCGTGGAGATCTCGGGCGCGACCACGGTCACCACCGCCCCGGCCTCGACGAGTCCACGGAGCTTGCTCGCCGCGACCTTGCCGCCACCCACGAGGAGAACCGGACGCCCCCAGAGCTTGAGGAAGGCGGGGTAGAGGCTCACGGGGCGCTCCTTCCGGCGAGCCGGCCCGCGAGCATCTCCAGCATCGAGCCCATCTTCGGCGCGTCCGGCACGATCTGCGCCGGGACGCCGAGCTCGTCGAGCACCCTGGCGCAGGTCGGTCCGACGGCAGCCACCACCACCCGTGAGCGCAGGGCGGTGACCAGCTGGTTCCTGCGCCCGATCCGGCTGGCGATGCTCATGAGGTGGCGAGCCTGAACCTGGGTGGTGAACGCGGCGGCGTCGAAGTCACCGCGGATGAGCGACTCCACGGCGCGTGCCAGCGGTGCGGTGTCCTCCGGCAACGACCACTCGTAGACCAGGAGCTCGAGCAGCACCGCCCCCTGGGCAACGAGCGTCTCCACCAGGGCCACGTTCCGCTCACCGTAGTGCACCAGCACCACAGGATGTCCTTGGAGATCGAGTCCGGCGAGCGCCTCGATCAGCTCGACGGTGGTGTACGGGGTCCGCGCCTTCACCGTGGTAGTGAGCCCCTCCCGGTGAAGCGCGGCGACGGCCTTCGGCCCGCGGCAGATGGACCCTCCCCGCCGAATGGCCTCGACCAGCTCGGGGACTCGGCCCAGCGAGCGCGCCTCGTCGAACAGCGCGCGAGCGCCCACCCCGGTGGAGAAGACGAACACCGGCGCGCGGTCGCCGTTCCGGAGCATGTCCAGCAGCGCGGCGACCTCGTGATCGCTCGTCCGCCGCCGCTCGACCACCGCAGGAACGCAGACCGGGACCCCGCCCCCTCGCCGCACCAGCTCCGCGAGCTCGTCCTGGAGCCGGGCCTCGAAGAGGATGATGCGCCGCCCATCGAGAGACGTTCTCATCGGACCGCCACGACCGGCACCGGGTCCTCCACCGGGCGGACCGCGAGGACGCGCCGCTGTCCCTGAGCCACGAACCAGTAAGGCAGCCCGATGAGAAGTGCCCCGCCGACGACGTTGCCCGCGGTGACCAGGGAGAGGTTGCGGGCGAAGCCTGCCCAGGAGACCAGTGCCGGATCGTGCGGCAGGAAGAGCCCGATGCCGAGCAGGGTCATGTTCGCCACGCTGTGCTCGAAGCCGGCGCCGATGAAGGCGAAGAGGCACCAGAAGATGAGCACCAGCCGCGCGGTCTCGTCCTTGGTCCGGATGCCCATCCACACCGCGAGGCAGACCAGCGCGTTGCAGAGCACGCCGCGGAAGAACAGCTCGCTGGCCGGCGCGGCCATCTTCGCGGCGGCCACACCGAGAACGAACTCCTTCGCCGGTGCCTTGCTCAGGACGCCCGAGCTCGCGGTCGCGGCGGCGAGCAGGAGCGAGCCGACCAGGTTCCCGGCGAAGCTGCCGATCCAGATGCGCGCCAGCGCTCCCGCGGTGACGGTGCGCGAGAGTACCCCGACGGTCATCACCAGGTTGTTCCCGGTGAACAGCTCCGAGCCGGCGAAGATGACCAGGGTGAGCGCCACTCCGAAGGAGGCACCCATGACCGCGCGGGTGGCGCCGGAGCCGGCGGCCTGCAGCGGCGCGCCGATGGCGAAGATGAGCACGATCCCCAGGCCGACATAGGCGCCGGCCAGCGCGGAGAGGACCAGGTACTGCCACGGGCTCTGCCGGAGGAGTCCGGCCTTGGTCCGGGCGGCCGTGGCCACCGCGGCAATCGTTTCATGCTCCATCGTGCTCTCCGGGGCGCGGCTCGCGGCGCACGAGGATCCGCCCGCGCTCGATGCGGACCTCGTGGGTGGGGACGCGCACCGCCTGGTTATCCAGGCACTGCCCGGTGCGCAGGTCGAAGGTCTGCTTGAAGATGGGAGAGGCGATCTTGGGGATCCCGCCCCTGTCACCGACGATTCCCCGGGACAGCACGTTGGCCTTGCTGAAGGGATCGAGGTTGCCGAGCGCGTAAACGGCGTCTCCGGCGCGGACGATCGCCACCTGCCGGCCTGCGATCAGCGCGCAGACGCCGGTCCAGGGGACGATGTCGTCGAGGGCGCAGACGTCCTCCCACGGCGCGCCGTCGAGCTCGAGGGCGATGGCCGTCATTCGGCCTCCTGGGGAACGAGGTGCCGCTGCTTCTCCTCCCAGGTGGCGGGTCGGTGCTGGGCGCGCTGGGGAATCCGGACCAGGCTCGGGTCAGGCTCGGCAGAGTTCACGAAGGTCCGGAAGCGGGCGAGCTTGACCGGGTCCTCGAGGGTGGCCTTCCACTCGCAACGGTAGCTGTCGACGATGCGCGCCATGTCGCCTTCCAGCTCGGCGCAGATCCCGAGTGAGTCCTCGATGAGCACCTGGCGCAGGTACTCGATCCCGCCCTCCAGGTTGTTGAACCATGCCGCCGTGCGCTGCAGCCGATCCGCGGTGCGCACGTAGAACATCAGGAAGCGGTCGAGATACCGGATGAGCGTGTCCTCATCCAGGTCGGTGGCGAAGAGCTGCGCCTGCTGCGGCTTCATTCCTCCGTTGCCGCAGAGGTACAGGTTGTAGCCCTTCTCGGTGGCGATGACCCCGAAGTCCTTGCCCTGCGCCTCCGCGCACTCGCGCGCGCAGCCGGAGACGGCGGACTTCAGCTTGTGGGGCGCGCGGACGCCCTTGTACCGGTTCTCCAGGCGAATGGCGAAGCTGACCGAGTCCTGCACGCCGAAGCGGCACCAGGTGCTCCCCACGCACGACTTCACCGTGCGCAGGGCCTTGCCGTAGGCGTGGCCGGACTCGAAGCCGGCGGCGATGAGGTCCCGCCAGACATGCGGCAGCTGCTCGACCCGTGCGCCGAAGAGGTCCACCCGCTGCGCGCCGGTGATCTTCGAGTAGAGGCCGTGCTTCCGGGCGATCCACCCGAGAGCGATGAGCTGCTCGGGGGTGATCTCTCCACCGGGGACCCGCGGAACGACCGAGTAGCTCCCGTCGCGCTGGATGTTGGCCAGGAAGCGGTCGTTGGTGTCCTGGAGCCCGAGGTGGCGATCCTCGAGGACGTGCTCGTTCGAGGTCGAGGAGAGCATGGAGGCCACGGCCGGCTTGCAGACCTCGCAGCCGTGGCCTCGACCGTGCTTGCCGATGAGCTCGTCGAAGCTGGGGATCCCCTGCACCCGGAGGAGGTGGAACAGCTCCTGTCGCGAGTGGGGAAAGTGCTCGCAGAGGTCCCTGGAGACCTTCTTGCCCGCACGCTTCATCTCGCAGGCGAGGAGCTCGCCGAGCAATGGAACGCAGGAGCCGCAGCCGGTGCCGGCGGTCGTGGCCGCCTTCACCGAACTGACCGAGCTCAGATCCTGGCTACGGATCGCCTTGCAGATGAGGCCCTTGGCGACGTTCTGACAGGTGCAAATGGTCGCCGCATCGGGGAGCGCATCCACTCCGGGCAGCGCCGCGCCACCCTCGATGCGGGGGAGGATCAGCTGCTCGGGCTGCGGAGGAAGGGCAGCCTTGCTCTGGGTCAGCGACAGGAGCTGGCCGTAGCTCGAGGCCTCGCCGACCAGGACGCCGCCGAGGAGCCGCTGGCGGTCGGAGCTCAGGACCAGCTTCTTGTAGACGCCGGAGACCGCGTCGGTGAACGCGACGACGCGGGTCCCGGGCTGGGTGGCGTGGGCGTCGCCGAAGCTCGCCACCTCTACGCCCATGAGCTTCAGCTTGGTGCTCATGTCGAACACGCCCAGCCGGTCGTCTTCGCCAGTCAGGGTAGAGACCGCGGTCCTGGCCATCTGGTACCCGGGCCCGACGAGGCCGTAGGTGCGGCCGCGGTAGCAGGCACATTCGCCGATGGCGAGAATGTCGGGGTCCGAGGTGCGGCAGCGCTCGTCGACGACGATTCCTCCGCGCTCTCCGATCTCGAGGCCGGCGTTCCGGGCGAGCTCGTCACGAGCGCTGATCCCGGCGGAAAAGACGACCATCTCGGTCGAGAGGACGCCGCCGTCGGCGAAGCGGATCTCCGTGACCCGGCCGCCGCGGGAGGCGATCCGGGTGGTGTTCTTGCCGGTGTGGACCGAGACTCCCAGCGCCTCGATCTTGGAGCGGAGGATCTGCGCGCCGCCCTCGTCGATCTGCATCGCCATCAGCCGGGGCGCGAACTCGACCACGTGCGTCTCGAGCCCCATGCGGGTGAGCGCATGGGCCGCTTCGAGGCCGAGCAGGCCTCCGCCGATGACCACCCCGGTCTGGATCTGCGCGGCCCACAGACGGATCCGCTTCACATCGTCGATGGTCCGGTAGACGAAGCAGCCCCAGGCGTCGCGGCCGGGGATCGGCGGGACGAAGGGAGTCGAGCCGGTCGCCAGGACCAGCCGATCGTAGGGGATCCCTCGACCCTCGGCGGAGAGCACCCGCTTGCGCTGGCGATCGATGACCGCGGCGCGATCGCCGAGGTGCACGGTGAACCCGGCGTCCTCGTAACGCCGTGGGGCCACGAGGGAGAGCTCGCCCGGGGACTTGCCGCTCAGGAAACTGGTGAGGTTGACGCGGTCATAGGCCAGCCGCGGCTCCTCGCAGAACGTGACCACATTCCACCGCTCGGTCTCACCACGCTCGAGCAGCAGCTCGAGGAAGCGATGCCCGACCATTCCGTTCCCGACCACGACGATGTTCTTCTTCGTCATGGGCCTGCGAACACCAGCAAGCCCGGTGCCACCCTGACGCGGCGCGTTCTCCTCTCGGGGCCCCGGGACTGACATTCAGGTCGTCATACAAAAATGTCGGTACGGAGACTAACAGGGACAGATTTGTTGGAGAGGCAGTGACAGTCCTGGTCCCTCGGAATCGCGTCCGGACGCGGCGACGGATTGGCCCTGCCCCCGCTGTTCCG
>Ga0207679_10001896_pt1 | contig 12987 bp, 10 predicted proteins | sample KBSC73metaG_FD_184320 | JGI IMG/M metagenome (GOLD analysis project Ga0207679, IMG submission 184320) | Corn rhizosphere microbial communities from Kellogg Biological Station, Michigan, USA - KBS C7-3 metaG (SPAdes) (version 2) | ecosystem: Host-associated > Plants > Roots > Rhizosphere > Soil ... | reverse complement strand
CTGTCAGCGAGGTTGTTGGTAAACTTTAATGAATCAAGCTTTGCATAAGTTTCAAGTGCCCTGCTGTAGGCCATGTCAGGCATATAAACTCTCCCGGGATTTCTGCGTACATCACTGCAGGATATAACGATCAATGCCGCTAAGAAAATAGATATTATGCTAATGAATTTATTCGTCATAATTTATTAATGAATGATTTTATACCGCAGTCTCCGTCTCCCTCATACCAAATATTTTTGTCTCCTTATCATATCTGCCAAGCCACCATTTCGTTTCTTTCCTGTCAACCTTTACATCCATGGCACCAACGCTTTGAAGAAAGGCGACTGCCTCTGCTTCATTCGTCTTCTCCGTTATTTCAAGGGCCATCACGAAAAGATCGTCTGTTGAGCGAAGGTTGAAATGATCCTTTTTAACGAATGGCGCCATCTGGCAGAGGTAGCAAAATGTCAACGTCATTCCTACTGCTGAAAAAAGAACTGTTAACTCAAATGTGATCGGTATCCACGCAGGTAATGAAAAATGCGGCTTGCCGCCGATATTCAATGGCCAGTCATAAGTAAATATCCAGGAAATAAATCCCAGCGCCGTCGCCGTTCCCATAATACCATAAATAAATCCCGCCGTGTCCAGGTCCGTATCCTTCAAACCCATTGCCTTATCCAGGCCATGGATCGGAAAAGGAGTGTACACTTCGTGAATTTTGTATCCTGCACGACGAACTTTCTTCACCGCAGGAAACAATACGGCCTCATCATCGAAACAACCAACAACAAATTTTTTAATTGCCATAACTTTTTAATTCAGAGTTATGAGTTCAGAATTCGGAGTTCATTGACTCCCGACTCAGAACTCCCGACTATTTTACGCTCCATGATCATGCAAATGCTTGTCTGCAAACTCCTCCATAGATTCATGTTCTACCACATCCATCTTTGCCTTATAATTTTCACCGCTGCGCTTTAATATGTGCTTAATTTCCGCAACCGCGACCACGGGGAAAAATTTTGCAAAAAGAAAATAACAGGTAAAAAACAACCCAAACGTTCCCAGGTAAAAACCAACTTCCCAAATGGAGGGCCTGTAATATGTGCTCCATGCCGATGGCAGGTAATCACGGTAAACAGAGGTCACAATGATCACGAACCTTTCGAACCACATCCCGATATTTACCAGGATACTCATGAAGAATGTCACCAGCAGGTTACGTCTCATCTTCCTTATCCAGAAAATTTGTGGTGACAGAACGTTACAACCCATCATGATATAATAACTCCAGCCATACGGGCTTGAGAGGTTAACCCTGTTTTGGGCAAATGCAAAACTTTCGTAAGGATTAGCACTGTACCATGATACAAACAGTTCGCTCAAATAAGCAATACCTACGATCGAACCTGTGAGCACAATGATCTTGTTCATTACATCTATATGTTCGACCGTGATATATTCTTCAAGAGCTAAAACTTTTCTTGTAACAACCAATAGAGTTTGCACCATCGCAAAACCGGAGAAGACAGCACCCGCAACGAAGTAAGGAGGGAAGATGGTTGTATGCCAGCCCGGAACGACCGATGTGGCGAAGTCAAAAGATACGATCGTATGCACCGATAACACCAGGGGTGTGCTCAATCCGGCTAAAATTAATGCCAGTGTTTCGAACCTCTGCCATGTTTTGGTCGATCCCGTCCATCCAAATGAAGCTACGCCGTAAAAGAATTTTCTCCATTTCAATTTTGCACGATCGCGAAGGGTGGCTAGGTCGGGAAGCAAACCACTGTACCAGAATAAAAGTGAAACGGTGAAATAGGTTGAGATCGCAAATACATCCCACAACAACGCTGAATTAAAATTCGGCCACAACACACCGCGGGTATTTGGATAAGGCAGTACAAAAAATGCAAGCCACACACGACCCATGTGCCAGATCGGAAATTGCCCTGCACAGATCACCGCAAAAATTGTCATGGCCTCTGCCGCGCGGTTCACACCTGTTCTCCATCCTTGTCTAAATAATAATAAGATGGCAGAGATCAATGTACCGGCGTGACCGATCCCGATCCACCATACGAAGTTCGTGATATCCCAACCCCAGCCCACTGTTTTGTTAAGGTTCCACTGTCCCACTCCATAGATCACCTCCATTGTAACCGATACAATTCCGAAACAAAGAAGAAGAACGGAAACGCTAAAACCAACCCACCAAAGACGCGTTGGTCTTGCTTCCACCGGTCTGCAGATGTCCACAGTGACCTGGTGATAATCTTTGTTATCTTCTACCAGCGGTGCTCTGACTTGTGATTCGTACCGGAGTAATGCCATAATCTTATTTTGAAATTTTGGAATTGAGAAATTTTGAAATTCCAATCTCCCAATCTACCAATTCTACTTTTCCCAATTTTTGTTCAACAACATTTGTTCGCTACACTTTATCTGATCATCCTCCCTGTTTTGGTTCAATGATCTCATCTGTATTTCTGATCCTTGCCAGGTAACTGATATTGGGTAGCGTATGTACTTGCTCGATCACATAAAAACTTCTTCCTTCATTTTCTTCTCTCGTTTTCGATACCCTGCTTTCCTTATCGTTGAGATTACCAAAAACAATCGCATCTGTAGGACACGCCTGCATACAAGCTGTCTTTGCTTCCCCATCTCTTAACACGCGGTCTTCTTTTTTAGCAGTTAGTTTTGCATCCTGCATACGTTGAATACAGAAAGAACATTTTTCCATCACACCGCGGCTGCGAACAGTTACATCCGGATTCAAAACCATACGTGTCAAATCATCTTGCATCTGTTCAGTTACCACGTCATCCAGCTTGCCAACTATCCATTGATTTTGGTTATTAGGGAAGCTATCAGCACCCGTATAGTCGGCCCAGTTAAACCTGCGCACTTTGTACGGACAGTTATTGGCACAATACCTTGTTCCTATACAACGGTTATATGCCATCTGGTTAATCCCTTCGCTGCTATGATTGGTCGCTGATACGGGACAAACATTTTCGCAAGGAGCGTTGTCGCAATGTTGACAAAGCATTGGCTGGAAAACTACCGCTTCCAGTTCGTCCGGACTTTTTTCATTGCTTACAAAATACCGGTCAATGCGCAGCCAGTGCATATCATGATAGCGAAGTACTTCTCTTTTACCTACAACGGGAACATTGTTTTCGGCATGACAGGCAACCACGCAGGCATTGCATCCTGTGCAGCTATTCATATCAATACTCATTCCCCATTTAATACCCGGCTGTTCATAATCAGGATAGATCGTTCCTTCTTTTCTATAGTCACCGGTGATCGGTGCAAATTCTTTTCTAAGCTCTTCCCTGTATTCTTTGTATTGTTCAGGATATTTTTTAAATGATGCCAGCGTCGTTTCTCTTACTACTTCTTCACGGCCTGCATACGTGTTCTGGATCTGCATTTGAGCGACCTTTTCGGTATCGCCTGTTTTAGAAATTGCCACATCAGTTGAAGCGTACAGAACATTGGTGCCATTGAATGTAGCAAATGTATAAGCGTTCTGACCTACGCCCTCTGCAGCTTTTCCTAATGTTTTTGTTCTACCGTAACCCAGTGCGACTGCAATGGTATTCTCATTCATTCCCGGGATAACTAGAACCGGGAGCTTTAATTCTTTATTACCTGCTGTAATACTGATCACAGGTTTTGACGGATAGTATTCATAGTCGACACTATCATAATCAATATTGAGTTGTTTTGCTTTTGCCACCGAGATCAACGCATAGTTTCCCCATGTTGCTTTTGAAACCGGGTCAGGCTTCCTGTAACCACGGGTTACCAGCCTGCTTGCCTGTTCCAAGAGAAACCTTTTGATATAAAACCAATTCGTCGGTGCCGCCTTTTTTGTTTGCACCAATAGCGGCAGAAGCTGAGGAGATTGAACCGCCGTTAAAACTTCCGGCAGAAGCAGCGACAGGCGCGCCTTCGATTACGCCATTCTGCAAAGCCACATCGAAAGCATTTTCGCCGCCGAGTTTTGTCGTCCAATAATTTTTGAAATAAGTTTCGTAGTCAGGAGCGGCATTTCCACCTGCCTGTGCGGTAGGCAGGCTCCATTTGAGTAATGAGGTTTGAAAATATCTTGTTTTGAAAAGAGGATAGATGGTAGGCTGAATAAAACTTGTATAACCGGCTTTTGGTTCAGCATCACCCCAGCTTTCAAGGTAATGATGGTTTGGAACGAGATACTGGCACAATTCCGATGTCTCATCAATTTTTTCCGTAAACGAAACGCTGAGCTTTACTTTTTTCACCGCGGCTTTAAATGCTTCGGCGTTGTAATGATCGTAAGCGGGATTGGCACCGTAAACCAGCAGCGCACCTACCTGTCCGTTTTGCATCGCCGCCACCAGGTCGTTGAAATCTTTATCGATGCCCTGCCGATAATTTACCGGCACTGACCAATCAATTGTCTTTCCGTATGCACCTATTTGCTGATTGATCGCATTGATGATCGTTTGAACATTCGCATCATTGCTTCTGCCAACAACGAGTGCAGCACCATTTGCATTCTTAAGATCCGCAGCTACTTTATTAACTGCTTGTTGAAGTTTACTATTTAACTGAGGCGCCGAAACACTTCCGCCCAATGCCGCATAGAGAGCTAAAACTATAGAGCTTCCTTCAGATGGGCGGTGCGTGAACCGCTCATCAGCGTTCGAACCCGTCATACTAAGGAAACTTTCAAATTGATAATGCTTACTCATTGTAGGATTCTTCTCATCGATCTTGCGACCATAAGAATATCCGCGCGAAAATTCAACAGGACTTAACCACGTTCCCAAAAAATCTGCCCCAAAACTCACGATCACTTTTGCAGCCTGGAAATTATAAGAAGGAATGGCCCTGCTGCCAAAACTTGCTTCGTTAGCCTGCAGCATTCCGCTATATGAAACTGCATCATACTGCACATGTTTGCTACCGGGATATTTTGCTAAAAATTCAGCGATGACTTGTTTAGTTGTCGGTGATGTAACAGTACTTGTAAGCAAAACAACCGGTGCGCCGCCCAGACCGGCCATCGCGTCACCCACCATTTTATCAAGCTGATCGAAGGTTGGGATCTCTTCAAATTTATCTCCCACTTTTCTTTTTGGATGCGGTAGGCGATACATATCATAGAGATCAAGAACAGAAGCTTGCGCTCTTGGTGAAGTTCCACCTTTTGTGAATGAGCAAAGATCATTTCCTTCGATTTTGATCGGGCGACCGTCTCTCACTTTTGCGATCACAGGCAACACGTCACCATCCTGTACATAAGTAGTGGCGTAATATTTTGCAACGCCGGGAAAAACGTCTGCAGGTTTATTAGCAAATGGCACGACTTTACGCGAGGGTATTTTACAACTGGCGGCAAGAGCTGCAGCGGCCGTGCTAAAACCAAGATATTTCAAAAAATCACGACGGGGAGTAGTCGCGTCCATCACTCCACCATTAATATCTTCAAATGGTAATTCTTCCCTAAACTCATCTTCCGCTGATTTTCCTTCCTGACCGGCAGGCAGGTTAACGGCTTCTTCGTTACTCAACTCACCAAACTTTTGCCAAATTTTTTTTGCCATACCCCTATCCCCTAAAGGGGAATTTTAGTTAGTGTTTATTATTGAATAGAATTACAAATCGTACAAGTGTGCGACGCAACAGAAGATCAATAGAAGTTCTATCGCCGGCGACACAATCATTATATTTCCTATCGCAAAATCTTTCGAATAGAAAAGAACTGCTGCACCTAAGTTCTCCTTTAGAGAGACAGAGGGGTTCTAATAGTGACATTTCTGACATTCAATTCCACCGATATCTTTCACTCTCACGCTATCCATTTTTCCGGATTTAATATCGTTGTGGAATTTTTCATAAATGCTGTAAAACTTATTCCCTGTACTATCGCTATAATCGAAATTCACTTTTGTTTCGCGGTGACAGTTAATGCACCAGCTCATGCTTAACTGGGCAAACTGCTTTACTTCATCCATCTCAGTAATTGATCCATGGCAAGTTTGACATTGCACGTTTCCTGCACGAATATGCTGTGCGTGACTGAAGAACACATGGTCAGGGAGGTTGTGGATCTTTGTCCATTCTACCGGTTGTTTGATCATCGATGGAGTCCATTTGGCAGCATTGGCCGGATCAAACCCGGCATATCGATAAAGCTTCTGGATTTCCGTAGTTCCGTTTACCTCGTTACCGGCTTGATCAAAAAGCTTGGGACCTTTTTCATAACTCTGAATGGCCTTATGACAATTCATGCACACATTTACAGAAGGTATCGCGGCGTGCCTGCTTTCCCATGCATTACCGTGACAGTATAAGCAACTGATCTGGTTGATACCTGCATGTACTTTGTGAGAATAATAAATAGGTTGTTTTGGCTCATACGCCTGCTGACGACCCAAACCAATTGCTCCCTTCGTAATAAAGAAGCCGACTACTATGAATAATATGATGGTCAGAAGAGAAATGTAAACCTTGTTTCTATAGAAAGGAACAGGGTCGGGGCGAAGAATTCCTTCCTTGTCATCAGAAAGTTTTTTCAGGTTGTTGTTTACTTGCATCAGTATCAGGGCAATGATCGCCATGATAAGAGAGATGATGCCGAAGATGACCCAAGTCTTGTCACTCGTCCCCGTAGGTGTAGGTTCTCCAGGAGCTTTGGGTTTATTTTGATTGGCAACCTCTTGGTTAATATATGTAACAATAGCATCAATGTCTTTTCTTGTCAACTCGGGAAAGGGCGTCATTACAATACCATACTGTCCTTTTAAACCCTGGGTGTAACTGTCTTTCGCCATAAAAGATGCCGGGTTATGTACCCATTCCAGTAATTTGTCATGATCGCTCCATTGTCCCCTTTGTTCAAGATCCATGAGCGCCGGGCCGGTCATCGGCTTAAATACATTATGACAAGCCGCACACTTACTTTGAAAGATCTGCCTACCGTCTTGCGCAGAAGTGTTTTGAAAAGAAATCAGAGAGAGAGCAATAACTATCAGAGCGATTTTCCTGTTGATTGGGTTACATGGAATCATAGTCTCGGTTAAGCTAAATGTGGATAAATCTCCAATTGGCTGCAAAAATAAGTCAGTAGAACTATAAAAAAACATTGATAATAAAATTTTTTTAAGCCTCTACCAGCGTGCATTTCAAAGAATTATTCAGAAAAAAAATTCATTTGTTTGTTCGTGTCATTTCTCAGTCAACCAAATTCTGAAATGTTTGCAACTGAAATTTTTTCCACCTTCATTTCACCGATATTTGAAGCGGGCTAAAGATACCGATGACTAAAATGTTTGAAAGACTGCAGCAAAAATGGAGAGTAGGGCCATTTCAAATGGTGCTTATCATGATTTGCTTTGCTCTGGGCGGAAGTGTAACCGGTTATACTGCCAAAAAGACTATCAATTTGCTTTCAGTGGAGAAAGATTGGCTGTGGACCATCGTTTATATTTTGCTGGTTACTGTCATTTGGCCTTTGGCCGTTCTTATTGTCAGCTTTTTTTTTGGTCAATTCAGGTTTTTTAAGGGCTACGTGACGCGATTGGGACAAAGCATGGGGCTAATCAACAGTCGCCAGTTCGCAGTTCAGAGTTCTGAGTTCAGAGTTCTGAGTTCAGAGCAAGTAGGCAGTTCCCAGTTGGCAGTTGGGAGTTCAGAGCAGCGGTCGCCGCCGACTCACGACTCACGACTCATGACTCACGACTTACAACTCCCGACTCCTGACTCAAAACTTCCGATTAACATCGCCATCTTCGCTTCCGGCGCCGGATCCAACGCGCAAAAGATCATCGATCATTTTCGTAATTCGACCCTGGCTAAAATTGTCCTCATTGTTTGCAACAGGAGAAAAGCGGGGGTATTACAGATCGCGGAAAAAGAAAATATCCCTTTCCTGGTCATTGAAAAGGAAAAATTTTTTTCCGGCAATAGCTACCTGGATGAATTAGCGTCAAGGAAAATTGGACTCATCGTGTTGGCAGGTTTTCTTTGGAAAGTCCCTGACGCCCTGATAAAGGCATTCAGTAAACGTATCATAAATATTCATCCGGCACTCTTACCGAAATATGGCGGAAAGGGAATGTATGGGAATTATGTACATGAGGCGGTAATTCGTGCCGGGGACAAGGAAAGCGGGCTCACCATTCACTATGTGGATGAGCACTATGACAACGGCGATATTATTTTGCAGGTAACATGTCCCGTACTTGACGACGATACTGCCGAGTCGCTGGCTCGCAGGGTTCATGAACTGGAACACGCCAACTACCCAGTAGTGATTGAAGAACTGGTAAAAGGGCTGCAAGCTGCAAGCGACAAGCGGTAAGCATGGGGTTGAAGCGTGCAGCCAACAGCTTCGGCTATACTTTAAAATACTTTTTGCTTTTTGTTCTGTTACTTGCATATTCAGTGAAGAAAAGGCCTTTCCATATTCTTTGCGCTGGTTGCACGATGCTACTGTTGCTATTTGCACACGCCGCAAATGCGCAGTTTAAAGTAAAGGGGACAGTTTATGACAGTTCAAGGTTATACCCGGTGCAATCGGTGACCGTCATAAGCACCGGAGGAAAAGGAACATTTACTGATGTTAATGGGGACTATGAGATCGAAGTCGGAGAAAAGGACTCCGTTTGGTTCTCTTACTTGGGTAAACCGACTGTCAAATTCCCCGTATTGAAAATGACCGATCCGTTACACTTCGACATCTCGATACAGGTGAATATTTTGGTTTTAAAGGGCGTGTCGGTGTCACCACGTAATTACAGGCTCGACTCGATCCAAAACCGCCGTGATTATTCCAAAATTTTTGACTACCGAAAACCAGGATTAAGGACGACGACGTCTGGACCCGCTGACCAGGTAGGAGTCGGCTTTGACCTCGATGAGATCATACGTCTGTTCCAATTCCGAAGAAATAAAAATATGCTGGCATTCCAGGAGCGCTTGTTACAACAGGAGCAGGACAAATTCATTGATCATCGTTTCAATAAACAAGTGGTGCGAAGGCTTACCAATCTTACCGGCGAAGCATTGGATAGTTTTATGATCATGTACCGGCCACCTTATGAATTCGCCCTGGTAACTTCCGATTACGATTTTCAATCCTATATTAAGAAATGCTACGAACAATTCAAGTCTTTTGAAGGGAAAAAGGAAAAAAGTTTTTAGTCCCGCTATCAAACTTAGTTGAGTATTTTCAATTCAATTAAATCATAACTTTCTGTTTCAATTCAACTGGCTTATGAGAAAGCAATCTATTTCATTCCTCTTTTCATCTTTTATTCTTTTTGTTTTTCTATTCAGCAGTTTGCCCGCTGCAGCGCAATCATCAGCAACCGGTACAACGATGATCACTAAAAAGAGTACCGTTCCGACTCTCACTGAAGCATTGCCTGAATCGGCCGGTATGTCAAGTGAACGCCTGGGAAGGATCGATAAACTTGTAAAGGAGTATATCGACAAAAAATGGATCGCGGGAGCAACAGTGTTGGTAGCGAGAGACGGAAAAATTGTTTATTATAAAGGATTGGGTTACGATGATATTGACAAAAAAACACCCCTGAAAAAAGATGCGATCTGCCGGATTGCGTCGCAAACCAAGGCCATCACAAGTGTCGCGTTGATGATGCTCTATGAAGAGGGAAAGGTCTTATTAAGTGACCCGGTAAGTAAATACGTGCCCGAGTTCAGCAATCCAAAGGTGCTGGACAAATTCAATCCCGCAGATACTACTTACACCACGGTACCCGCCAAAAGGGAGATCACTATACGCGACCTGCTGACGCAGACATCTGGTATTGCTTACGCACAAATAGGAACAAAGGAATCGAACGCTATTTATTATAAAGCAGGTGTTGTTGGGGGGATCGGAGTTGATAAAATTGTTTTGGGCGATAAAATGAAAATATTGGGTAGCCTGCCACTCATGCATCAGCCTGGAGAAAAATGGACGTACGGATTGAATACTGATCTCCTTGGTTATGTAATTGAAGTGGTCAGTGGAATGAGTCTTGATGAATTTTTCAGAAAAAAAATTTTTGATCCGCTGGGTATGAAAGACACCTATTTCTATTTACCCAAAGAAAAAAGAGATCGTCTCGCAACGTTATATTCGGAAGATTCGACGAAGCATATAATAAAGGACGGAGAGACCTATGAACTGAATGGAACAATCTACGTGAATTATCCGAACATGAATGGAACTTACTATTCCGGTGGAGGGGGTTTGTCTTCCACGGCGTACGACTACAGCATTTTCATGCAAATGTTATTGAATGGTGGGGAGTATAACGGGAAAAGAATATTAAGCCGGACATCAATACGAATGATGACCTCAAACCAAATTGGTGACCTTGATTTTGGCGACGACAAGTTTGGCTTGGGCTTTGGCATCGTCACCGAACGGGGAGCTGCAAAGACTCCTGTTTCACCAGGAACGTTTAGCTGGGGCGGAATGTTTAGTTCATCTTATTGGATCGATCCTAAAGAAAAGATCATAGCCCAGTTTTTCCTGCAGCAATTCCCCAACAGTCATGGAGATATCCACGAAAAATTTAAGGCGCTCGTGTACCAGGCCATTAATAACTAGTGTTCCTCTATTCAAAAGAATTTTTCAGTGGGTAATCAACTGCATAATGAACTCAGAAAAGAATTTCAACTTGAAAGACTGATCCTGTTCAGCGATGCTGTATTTGCCATTGCGATCACACTGCTGGTAATCGAGATCAAGATCCCGGATAAAGAATTTTTGAAAGAGCATCGAGGCCTTTCAGATAAAACGTTATTAAGTGAATTGGGTCACTTGGTTCCAAAGTTCACGGGGTTTGTTATTAGCTTCCTACTCATCGGGATGTATTGGTCAATTCATCACCGCCTGTTTGGATTTGTAACGAGTTATGACAGGAAGCTTCTATTCCTCAATCTTCTTTTCCTTTTTTTTGTAGCATTAATGCCTTTCAGTACCGGCTTTTACAGTGAATACGCAGGGAGTGAATTGTTTGAAAAGCAGTTGAAAGTTCCAATGACCTTTTATGTTTTGAATTTTTTTTGTCTTGGCGTTGTTAACCATTTTATGTGGCGGCGGATTGGAAACAAGAAATATAAATTAGCAGAACCGCCAATAGACCCGCTCGTGCTGAAATTGGCTTATGCGCGATCGCTGGTCGTTCCTTTTCTGTTTTTATTAATGCTCCCTGTTGCCTACCTAACCAATGTTCTTTTTGCCGTGTATATCCCGATGCTAATACCCCTTATTATCCGCATCCTCAGGAACAGAATCAGGAAACGGCATGAAAAAATTTACGTCGAAAAATAGTTTTATGAAAAATATCCTGCTGGCATTGCTGATGACACTCACGTTGAATGTTTACTCACAGAGCGACACACTGCCCGCCGGTCAGGCAGGTATCCCATCGTTTGTAAAGGATAGCCTCGATAGCTATGTGAACACAGCACTGACCGACTGGCAAATTCCGGGCATCGCTGTTTGTATTGTAAAAAACGGAAAGATAGTTATGATGAAAGGATACGGTGTAAGGGATTATGATACCAAAGAAAAAGTAGATGAGAATACATTATTCATGATCGGGAGTAATACGAAGGCCTTCACTGCAACTGCACTGGCCATGCTCGATGCAGATAACAGGTCTGCCGGCAAGGCCGGAAAATTATCGCTGGATGATAATGTGACAAAATGGATCCCTGAATTCAAACTGGATAACAAGGCGGCCGGCGAACAAGCCATCATTCGCGATCTTCTGTGCCATCGCATTGGCTTCAGGACTTTCCAGGGCGATTTTACTTACTGGACCTCCAATCTCACAAGAAAAGAAGTGATTGAAAAGATGAGTCACATTAAAGCAGTTTATCCGTTCAGAACAACATGGGGGTATACAAATGCTGCATTTTTAACCGCGGGAGAAATTATTCCGAAAGCCACCGGCATGCAATGGGAGGATTTTATAAAGTCGAAGATCTTCGATCCCCTTGAAATGAAAAACACACTCGCATTAAGTAAAGATTTTCCAAATGCTGGAAACAAATGCTCTCCGTATACAAAGGCGGAAGGCAAGCTCGTGAAGATTCCTTTCTGCCTGATAGATAACCTTGCGCCTGCAGGGAGCATTGGTTCATCAGTAAATGATATGAGTCACTGGGTAATGATGCAATTGGATAATGGGAAATACAAAGATCAGCTTGTTGTTCCTGCATCTGCCATCGCACAAACCAGGATACCACATTCAATTTTAGGGAACGGCGGGGTACTTTTCAATGAAGGTCATTTTGCATTATATGGTCTTGGTTGGTTTCTGCAGGAGTATTGTGGAAGACAAATTGTTGAACATACCGGTGGAGTGAACGGCTTTGTTACCAGCGTTACGCTCGTCCCTGAGGAGAAACTGGGAATTATCGTTTTTACAAACAGTGATCAGAATTCGTTCTATGAAGCTTTGAAATGGGACATTATGGACGCCTATTTTGATAAACCCTATCGCAATTACAGCAATGTCTATCTCAATTCTTACAGAGCCACTGTGTCCCAGATCAGGAAAAAAGACCAGGCGCTTAAGGATTCTGTAGCAATGCATTTAAAAACTGAGTTACCGACATCGGATTATGAAGGAGATTATTATAATGATGTATATGGAAATATGAGCGTGGTCTCAGAAAATGGTGAATTGAAAATGAAATTTTCTCATCACCCGGATATGTACGCAAAACTTGAATCATTGGGAGGGAATCGCTTTTATGCAACATTTACCGATCCTGAATTCAGAAAAGCTATATTCCCGTTTCATGTTGAAAAAGGAAAAGTAACATCAGTGACGGTCAAAGTTGCTGACTTCATAGAGTATAATCCGTATGAATTTGTCAGAACCACGAGTAAATAGATTAATCAAGAATTCTTTGAAAAAATTTTAAAAAATGAATCATCAAAACTCCCCTTTAGGAGATGGGGGCTCCATA
>Ga0207679_10001892_pt1 | contig 13002 bp, 7 predicted proteins | sample KBSC73metaG_FD_184320 | JGI IMG/M metagenome (GOLD analysis project Ga0207679, IMG submission 184320) | Corn rhizosphere microbial communities from Kellogg Biological Station, Michigan, USA - KBS C7-3 metaG (SPAdes) (version 2) | ecosystem: Host-associated > Plants > Roots > Rhizosphere > Soil ... | reverse complement strand
TTCGTGGCACTGGAATATTTCCCCGGCAGCACGCCTCACTTCGTCCAGCAGCACGGCAACCACGAGTTCCGATACCGCGAGATTCCGACCGAGCCATCCTCCACCGAAAAGGCGCGGGTGGCGGTGAGCCAGGTGCTCGCGCAACTGTCGGAGACTGATCTCAAGGGTCTCGTCGACTCCGCCCGGGAAGCGATCTCGGGACTGCACCAACTTGTCAGCTCGCCCGACTTGAAAGTCGCGGTCCGATCCCTGGGCGATGTGGCAGGTCAGCTCGGTCAGGCGGCAGGAAATGTGTCACACCTCGCCGTCGGACTCGATAGCAACGTCTCGAGTCTCACGGCGGATCTCCGCCGGACGAGCTCGAAGGCGGGCGTGGTGGTCGATCAAGCTGGCAAACTCTTTCAGCACACGGACTCTGCCTTCAACGACTCGCCGGTGCTGTACGAGCTCACCCGGACGTTGCAAGAGGTTTCGGCGGCGGCGCGCTCCGTCCGTCTGTTGACCGGGTATCTGGAGCGCAACCCTAACGCGGTCATCTTCGGCAGACCGTTGGTGAGGGAGCCATGATGCGAAGTCCGTACGCTCGACGGATGTTCCTGGCGCTCGCCTGCATCTGCATATCGGCCTGCGTAGGACGACAGCGGACTCCGTGGCGGCTCTTTACTCTCAGCCCGCTCCCGAGTGCCGAGCAGACCGCGCCTAACGGTTCGTCAGGTCGGGTCCAGCTGGCAATCGGCGTGGGGCCCATCCACCTGCCCGAGTACCTCGATCAGGACCAGATAGTCAGCCGGGTCTCCCGGAACCGGTTCGCGCTATCCGAAAACGATCGTTGGGCGGAGCCCCTGGCAGACAACGTCGCGCACGTGCTGGTCGAGAACTTGTCGATGCTGCTCCAGAACGACGAAGCAGCCGTGTATCCCTGGCCGGGTCGGCAGCGGCCAAGCCATCAGCTCGAGGTCGAGGTTCTGCGCTTCGAGACGGATACCACCGGGACGGCCTACCTCGCCGCACGCTATTTCCTGCGCGACGTCGCGAACGGGCAAACGATTGCCACAAATGAGACGCGGCTGACAGCCACGGCAACGGATCGCTCGACCGAGCAGTCGGTGGCGTTGCTGAGCAAAGCGCTCGGCGACTTCAGCGTCGGAATTGCCAAGATGATCCGCGAGCGCCTCGAGGCGGGCGTCCCCACCGCGAACGACAGGCTTCGTAGCGCGCCGTGAGGACCGGGTTGCCTAACGCGTTCACCTTCTCGTGGATCGACGGTCGGACTCATCACCGTCGCCGCTTCACTTTACCAACATCGCCGTCATATGAAACGCCACGTGGTTAGTCTCGGTTGCCTGATCGCTGCGCCGCTGTTGGCGCAGGAGGGCAAGCCGACGAAGCCCGACTCCGCCGTCAAGCTGCAAGCGGTGAAGATCACGGCCGAAGTCGCACCGGTTCGCGTAACGCCGGCGCAAGCCCTTACACTGCCCGGCATCGCGAGCATCACCTCGAAGCAGGCGGAGGAGACGGTGAACCTCATCGACACCGAGGACGCCGTGAAGTACCTGCCGAGCGTGTTCCTGCGCAAGCGGAACAACGGCGACACGCAGGCGACGATGGCGACGCGCACGTGGGGCGTGAGCTCGAGCGCGCGAAGCCTCATCTTCGCCGACGGCGTCCCGCTCACCGCGCTCGTCGCGAACAACAACACGCTCGGCGGGCCGCGATGGGGGCTTGTCGCCCCATCGGAGGTCGCGCGCATCGACATGATGTACGGCCCGTTCTCGGCGGCGTACGCCGGCAACTCGATGGGGGCGGTCATGGAGATTACGACAAGGCTGCCCGAAAAGCTCGAGGGGTCGATCGCGCAGACGCAGGCGGTGCAGCGCTTCGACCTGTACGGAACGAAGAGCACGTACGGCACGTCGCAGACGACCGGCGACGTCGGTATGCGATTCGGGAGCCTCGCGATCCGCGCGAGCGGGAACTACCAGAACAGCAACAGCCAACCGCTCGGCTACATCACGAGCGCGTCGTTCCCCGCCGGCACGACGGGCGGCTACCCCGAGAAGAACAAGCTTGGCGCCGCCGCAAACATCCTCGGCGCTAGCGGCCAGCTGCACACGGACATGACGAACGCGAAGATCAAGGCGGCGTACGACATCACGCCCGGGATCCGCGCGGCATACACGTTCGGCTTCTGGAAGAACGACGGCGCGTCCGGCGTCGATCCGTTCATCCAACACTCCGGTAACCCGGCGTTCGCGGGGCAGGCGGGATTCGCGAGCGGATTTTACGATCTCATACAGTCGCACACGTCGCAGAGCCTCTCCGTGCGGAGCGACACAAGGCGCATGTGGGACTTCGAGGTCGTCGGGACGAAGTACGACTTCGGCAAGGACCAGCAGCGCAGCCCGACGACCGCCTCGGCCACGAGCGTGACGTTCGGCGCGCCGGGTCGAGTCGCGGTGCTCGACGGGACGGGCTGGACGACGCTCGACGCGAGGGCGATCTGGCGCCCGTCGGGCGATGCGACGTCGAGACACGTGGTGAGCGTCGGTGCGCACGCGGACCGGTACGTGCTCGAGAACACGACGTGGAACACGCCTGAGTGGACGGCCGGCGACTTCACGACGGTGTCGACTGAGGGTGACGGGAAGACGCGAACGCGGGCGGCGTGGGCGCAGGACGCGTGGCGCCTAACGCCAACGCTGCGCTTCACGTTCGGCGGCCGGTACGAGTCGTGGAAGGGCTATGACGGCTACAACGCGAACGGCACGACCGAGATCGAGCAGCCGGAGGTGTCGGCGTCGAAGTTCTCGCCGAAGGGAGTGCTCGCCTGGAATCCGTCACTCTTCTGGACGGTGACGGCGTCCGTCGGCAAGGCGTATCGCTTCGCGACGGCGTCGGAGCTGTATCAGCTCGTGTCGACGGGCACGACGTTCACGTCACCGAACCCGGACCTCAAGCCAGACAACGTGCTCGCGAGCGAGCTGCGCTTCGAGCGCAGGGCCGACCGCACGCTGGTGCAGGTCGCGCTGTTCCGGGACGACATCCACGACGCGATCATCTCGCAGTTCCTGCCGCTCGTGCCGGGATCGACGCAGCTGTTCTCGTACGTGTCGAACGTCGATCACGTCCGGTCGCAGGGCGTGGAGCTCGTGTTAGGCTCGAACGACCTGTTCGTTCGGGGACTCGAGCTGCAGGGCAGCGCGACGTACACGGGCGCGAAGACGCTCGAGCTGTCGGGCCGTGCGAGCGCGACGGCCCCGGAGGGCACAGCGATCGGGAAGCAGTTGCCTAACATTCCAAAACGGCGCGCCACGTTCTCCGCGACCTATCGCCCTGACCAGCAGCGGCGGCTCGCCCTGACCGCGGCGGGTCGGTACAGTGACAAGATGTACACCACGCTCGATAATGCGGACGTGAACCCGAATACGTATCAGGGGTTCGGGGCGTGGTTCGTTGCGGACGCGAAAGCGAGTTACCGGTTCGATCGGCACGTCTCGCTGGGGTTGGGCGTCGATAATGTGCTCAACCGGAAGTACTTCCTGTTCCACCCGTTCCCACAGCGAACGTTTGTCGGGAGCCTGAAGTACTCGCTGTAACTCCGAACCGCTTCGTGAGAACTCTGGGACGCCCTTGGGGGAAAGCAGCGGAGATCGACGGCGTTCGTATTCGTATAGAACACTATGATGGCTCGCGTGCGACGGGCTTCTCGACATCGATCGCTGCCACCAAAGTTGGTGTCCGTCGAGCCGCGATGCCCTTGCAAGTGATGACGCGGCTGATCGCAGGCGACTCCCGCACATTCTCCCGCACGGGTGTCGCGCCACCAGCCGCGCTGACCTTGCGTAAGTGTTGTCCTGCTTGAATGGCTAGGGACGGAATCGAACCGCCGACACGCGGATTTTCAGGAAGCGTGCGGCTTACCCGCGTTCGTACTTAGCCCTCCGAGAACCGACCGGATCGCACGCTCAACTCGCCACGAATTCACGTGAATTCACGCAAGGACCCGCGAGTTCGCCCGCGAGTCGACCCGCATGAATGCGTCTTGGCGTCGGACCGCCGGGGCTGCCGCTCCGCCGCTATCAAGGACGATCTTCCACCAGCGTTAGGCGCTCACACTGCAGCCCGAAAGTTGGCGACCTCGGCCAGGGCTCGCGGGCATGGTGCGCCGAGCACGAAGCCTGGCTCCTCACGGTCGCGACGCCCGACCTCGTCGCCGCGCAGGCGCAGCGCATCCTGGTCGGCCGCGCGCTTCGTCAACGACGACTCGCTCATGACGGTACGGGCCGGCCAGATTGCGCGGTTCATCGGCTTCGACTCTCGGCTGCCAATGCCTAACGGGTTGGTGGCGGTTCGGCATCGGGCTCGCGGATCTGAAGACCTCGCCGCACGCGCGGTCCCGAGGTGAAAATTGCAGGTCCGAATTCGGCACGCGCGCGCCCGAGCCATCTCTTACACTCCGTCCGACCAGCAAACGGCCACCCGCCTGCTAGTCGAGCGGCCAGCGCTGTGCAGGCGTGCCCATGGCCTAACGGCCGCCCACACACGCTTCACACCGAAGTACGAGGAGGACCCCATGCGCCGAGTCTCACGTGCCCTGTTGATCGCTGTCGTCGGAAGCGCCGCGGGCGCCTGCAGCGACGGCACGCAAATCACGCCGCCAGACGCTGCGCCGCGGGCGGACGCGGCTCGCGACCGAGTGATGGCGGCGCCGGCACCGAGCTACGAACTGGTCGCCTACACCTCGACGCTCGGCGGCACGGCTAACCGCGGCGACGCCATCAACAACCGCGGCTGGGTCGCCGGGTTCTCCAGCCTTCCGAGCAACACCGTGCGCCACGCAGCGCTGTGGCGGGACGGCGCGATCACCGACCTTGGGACGCTCGGCGGTCCGAACAGCAGCGTGGTGTGGTCCGGGCTTAATAACTCGGGTGTGGTCGTCGGTATCGCCGAGACCGCCGCCCTCGACCCATTGGGCGAAGAGTGGAGCTGCTCGGCGTTCTTCCCCACCGTCACCGGCCACGTCTGTCGCGGGTTCGCATGGGCGGACGGGGACATGACCGCGATGCCCACACTCGGCGGCAACAACAGCTACGCAACCGATGTGAGCGCCAGCGGTCAGGTCGTCGGGTGGGCGGAGACGGCCGTGCGCGACCCCACGTGCAACGCGCCACAGGTTCTCCAGTTCCGCGCTATTAGGTGGGATCCAAAGAATGGCAACGTGCAGGAGCTCAGGCCGCTCGCCGGCGATTCCGCCTCGGCCGCGACCGCAATCAACAACCGGGGCGAGGCGGTCGGTATTTCGGGCGAGTGCGACGTTGCCGTTGGCCGGTTCAGCGCGCAGCACTCTGTGTTGTGGGACAGAAACGGAACGCCTACCGAGCTCCCAAACCTTGGGGGGACGAGCTGGAACACGCCCGCCGCCATCAGCGAGCGCGGCGACGTGGTCGGCTTCTCCAACCCGGCTGGTCCGGGCGACGCCGAGGGCGACTTTATCTCGCACGCCTTCCTGTGGACGCGGAAGGACGGAATCCGGGACCTCGGGACGCTCGCCGGCGACGCCTTCAGTGAGGCGCTGAGCATCAACGAGCGCGGGCAGGTGGTCGGCGTTTCGTTCGGCGGCTCCGCAGGCTTGCGCGCTTTCCTGTGGGAAGATGGCGTGATGTACGATCTCAACGCGCTCGTCCCCGGCGGTGCGCCGGGCGTTCTCGTCTCCGCGCGCGACATCAACGACCGCGGGCAGATCACGGGTGACCTGCGCGAGGCTGGCACCGGCCGGACGCTGCCCTACGTTGCGACCCCGGCCGGCAGCGAGCCGTAGTCTTCGGCGTAGCTGACAGGTGTTCGGCCGAGTGGTCGGCGGTTGGACGCGCCGGCTTCCACGCGCAGCGACCGGGAGTGGCTCGGCGTTAGGCGATGTTCGACGCGCAGCGTTAGGCGTTGGAGGTGATGGTCATCGCGGCGAAGGCGCGGCGACAGAGCTCGGGAGAGGTCGTCGCGCCATCATGCCGGTCTCGGGTGACGGCGTCACGGGTCCGCCCCAGGCTCCTGGTGAGTCCCCACCGGTCGAGAGTGGCCACCTGCGCCCCGTTCCGGCTCGCGGCGGCTTGCCTCATCCTCGAGCCAGAGGCGCAGCGCGGCATACGCACGCCAGGGCCGCCACCGCTCCGCGCGGGCGAGGAGTGCGCCCGGGCTCGAGGCCCCCGCCGCGCGCTGGAGAGCGCGGTCGGATGTTGGAAACGCGTCAGGCCAGGACATCGCGCGCATGACGATCGACGTCGCCAGCTTCTCGCCAACTCCGTCCACCGCGAGCAGCGCGCGGCGCGCCGCGGCCGGGTCACGCCCGGACTCCAGTCGTAGCGCGCCGCCGGCGACCAGGCGCGCGACCTCGACCGTGGCTTCGGCGCGGCGGCTCGGCACACCGAGCGCCATCAACCCGGCTACGCCTGCAGCGGCGACGCGCTGGGGTGTCGGCGCGAGCCACCCGAGGTCCGGCACCCCCGTCTCGAGCGGTTCGCCGAGCGCCCGCGCCACATGCCCGGCCAGGTCGCTGCTTGAGCGCGACCGTGCGCGTGCCCGAAGCAGCGTGCGGAACGCCACCTCGAAGCCGTCGACCGCCCCCGGGAGTCGCACGCCAGGCCGCCGCCGAACCAGCGCGCCGAGCCCGCCCTGCGTCAAGTGCGCGTCGATGGCGTTAGGCTCCGCATCGAGGTCGAACAGCCGTCGCAGACGCGCGAGCAACGGCATGAGCGCTGGCACAAGCGAGGCCGACACGTCGACAGTCACGTGGTGGTGCAGGTGCGCACCGCCACGCGCGCTCCGGCTGCGACCGTTCGCGCCCGAGGGTGCGATGTCCTCGGCGAAGAGGTACCCACTGTGTCCCTCGATCCGCGCCGTGCGGGCATATCGCCGCCCGCAGATCGTCTCCACACCGGGGATCGCCTCGCCGCGCAGGACGGTCAGCACTACGTCCCAAGCAAAAGGCTCACGGTAGGCCAACGTGAGTCGAAGCAGTTGCTGCTCCGGCGCCGTCGTCCGGACGCGGGACAGGCGGTTCGGCCGCCGCAGGGCGCTCGGGGGCATGCGATATTGGGCGCGGAACGCGGCGTTGAAGCGGCGCAGGCTCTGGAATCCGCTGGCGTACGCGACGCGGGCGAGCGGAAGCGTCGTGTCGGCGAGGAGCTGCTTGGCGAGGAGGAGGCGGTACGTCTGCGCGAGCTCCACCGGCGAAACGCCGAGCTCGCGCTCCATGGCGCGCCGCAGGTGACGCTCGCTCACGCCGAGGTCTCGCGCCAACGCGGCGACGCTGCGACCGTTCAGAGCGCCGGCGGCGATGCGCTGGGCGGCGACGCCGGCGAGCCGCGGGACGGCGTCGACTGGCGCCCGACCCGGGGCGAGTTCGGGCCTGCAGCGGAGGCAGGGGCGGAAGCCTGAGCGCTCGGCGGCCGCGGCCGACGCAAAGAACCGTCGGTGGCTCCTGTCCGCGGCCCGTGCCGGGCAGACAGGGCGGCAATAGACCGATGTCGTCGTGATGCCAACGAAGAACAGGCCGTCGAAGCGCGGGTCGCGTGCGTCCAGCGCGCGCGCGTAGACGTCGTAGATGTCGGCGCCGAGCAGAGTCGGGGGTAGGGCGATGATGGGCGCAACCACGTCGCCAATCTATAGCCGGGCGGGGCTCGCTCTCGCCATATCCGGACCTCGAATCGACCGCTCGAATCGACCGCTCGCCTGAGCCCACACGCACGCCGTGGCAACCATTTCACCTAGCGCCACGTGGGTCGGCATGGATGCCCCGGACTATGCGGGGGTCCGATTGTTCGGGATCGTGTGCGTCGGCGGATGTATTCAGATGCCTAACGATGTCTACGCTGGCCTCCAGCTTACCATAGCAATCCCGACGTGTCCAACGAACCGGACGTCCGCGGAAGAGCGTGATAGCGGGAGGTTAGCCGACGTCGCTCGTTACGTCGTCGGCGAATGGCTAGGGACGGAATCGAACCGCCGACACGCGGATTTTCAGTCCGCTGCTCTACCAACTGAGCTACCTAGCCGCGAGCCACGTAAGCTAACCGGCCCCCACACCCCGTTCAACCCATTCCGCCGCCGACGCTTATCGGATTACCCGGCGCCGTGGAAGCAACCCAGCGCAAGCCGAAGCAAACCCTCCACCACCGCCCCGTGTCTATTTCTTCAACTTTCACGAAGAACTAGCCCTGTTCCCGGTTCCCCGTTCCCGCTGTCCCCTCCGCGATCCATGCCTAAAGCCCGCCTCGGCGAACTCGAGCTCCTCGTCATGCTCGCCCTCGTCCACCTCGGCCACGACGCCTACGGCATCTCCATCCGCCAGGAAATCGAACGCCGCTCGGGACACGACGTCGCCATCGGCGCCGTCTACGCCACACTCGCCCGGCTCCAGGAAAAACGCTTCGTCGTCCCCTGGCTCTCCGACCCACTCCCCGTCCGGGGCGGACGCGCCCGTAAACATTGGAAGCTCACCCCTCTCGGCGAACGCGCCCTCAAGAGCGCCGCCACCTCCCTCGCTGGCATGCTCGAGGGACTCGGCCTAACGCCGGAGCCGCGCCGCTCATGAACACCCTTCCCGCACCGATTCGTGCGCTTCTGAAACTCGTCACGCCGCCGGCCGAGCTCCCCTACCTGCTCGACGACCTGAGCGAGGAATTCAACATCCGCTCGCGAACCACGACCCACCCCCGAGCCACGTTCTGGCTCTACTCCCAGACCACCCGCTCGTTAGGCCCGCTCGCCATGGCGCGCCTCCGCGCTCGCCGCGCCGAGCGTGCCACGCTCACCTCGGGGGATCCCATGCTTACCCAGCTGCACGACGACCTGCGCTATTCGTTCCGTGTCGCCGCAAGGCGGCCGTGGCTGTCGCTCACCATCATCGCCACCATGGCCCTCGGCGTCGGGACCACGACCGCCGTGTTCAGCATCGTCGATGCTCTCCTGCTTCGCCCGTTGTCGTTCCCCGCGCCCGAGCAGCTCGTTCGCCTCGCCTCGCCCGTGCCCGACGCTCCGGCCGCGATGGTCGTGAGCGTGCCGGACGTCACCGACCTGCAGCGGACGTCGCATTCGATCGCATCGTTAGGCTTCTATGACGCGCGAACGGTCGCCGGACAGGTTGGCGCCGAGCCCGAACGCCTTGGCGCTGTGCTCGCTGGGCCGGGGTTCGGTGAGACCCTCGCCCTGCGGCCCGCGTTAGGCCGCCTGTTCCAGCCCGATGAATACCTCGAGACCGGCCCGTCACCCGTCATCCTCACGCATGCCTTCTGGGCGTCGCACTTCGCCGGCCATCACGATGCGATCGGACAGTCGATGACGATCTCCGGTAAGCCGAGGACGATCGTCGGAGTGTTGCCGCCGCTCGAGTCTGCGTACCCCGCGGGCGTCTACCCATCAGGCGACTTCGACATCTGGCTCCCGCTGGTGATCCCGGAATCCTCGTTCCTCCGCGATCGCGTCGTGATGCAGCTGAGCGCGATCGCGCGGCTCCGGACCGGTGTCACCCTCGAGCGCGCAAACACCGAGCTCGCAGCGTTCGCGCGCGGCCTCGCCATCGAGTATCCCGGAACGAACACCAACCGCACGCTCCAGGCTGTGCCGCTCCGCGACACGATCGTCGGTCCGGTCCGGCCGATGCTCCTCCTCCTTGCCGCAGCCGTCGGCGCTGTGTTGCTCATCGCCTGCGCCAACCTCGGTAGCCTCCTCCTCGCGCACTCCCAGTCCCGCGTCCGCGAGTTTGCCGTCCGCTCGGCCATGGGCGCTGCGTCGAGCCGCATCGCGCGACAGCTGCTCGTCGAGAGCCTTGCGCTCGCCGCGATGGGCGGTATCGGTGGCATCTGGCTCGCGAACACCCTGGTCAAGGGGCTCGTCGCGGTCTATCCGACACAGCTGCCACGCGCGAACGAGATCGGTCTCGACGCGCGCGTGCTCATCGTCGCGTTAGGCGCTACACTGCTCGCGGGCTGGCTCGCCGGCATGCCGCTGGCGCGACAGGTCAGGCGCCTCGACCTGTCCCGCGATCTCCGTGAAATCGAGCGCGGGCTCGGCAGCCGACGCCGGCGTCATGTCCTCGATGGCCTCGTCGTCGGCCAGGTGGCAACCTCAGTCGCGCTCCTCTTTGCCGCGGGTGTCCTCCTCCGGACGTTCCTCGACATGACCGCGATCAACCCCGGCTTCGACGCGCGAAATCTGCTCACCTTCGACATCGCCATCTCATCACAGCGGTACCCTACACCGGAGCGACAAAGCGCGTTCTACGACGCGCTATTCGATTCGCTCCGCACGACTGCGGGCGTGCAGGACGTCGGGTGGGGGATGTTCACACCGCTCGCGGGCGGTGGGTGGGGTGATACGTTCGTACGAGAGGGAACGGCGGACGCGGCGCCCAACCTGCCAGCGATGCAGGTGAAGATGGTCTCGCCCGGGTACGCGAGCGCGCTTCGCATCCCGCTGCTCGCGGGTCGGCCGATCGAGCGAACGGATCGCACTGGGACTCCGGATGTGGCGCTCGTGAACGCGGCACTCGCGGCGAGGTACTACGCCGGTACGAGCCCCGTTGGCAAACGCATCACGTTTCAGAAGCGGACACTCGAGATCGTGGGGGTAATCGGCGACATCCGGAGCCAGAGCCTGTGGACGCCACCGAGCCCGGAGCTCTATGTGCCTATCGAGCAGTGGGGCTGGCGCGGTGGGACAGTGTTCCTGCGCACGACCGCCGAGTTGCACTCCGCCGAGGCGAGTGTGCGAAAGATCGTTCGCTCGCTCGATCCGCTGATCCCCACACTCAACGTTCGCCCATTCAACGAGCGCGTGCGACGCTCGATGGCGCCCGAGCGCTTCCGCGCGATTCTCGTCGGGACCTTGGCGAGTCTCGCACTGCTCCTGTCCGTGTTAGGCATCTACGGCCTGGTCGCATGGGTCGTCGGCCGTCGCACACGCGAGATCGGCATCCGAATGGCGCTCGGCGAAGCCGCCAGCCGCGTGCGCGTGCACATCCTCGCCGACGCCCTCCGACTCGGCGGGCTCGGCATCCTCCTCGGCGCGGTGTTGGCCTATGGCTCCGCGCACTACCTGCGCGCGTTCGTCGCCGGTAGTGTCCGCGCCCGTGATCCACTGATGCTCGCCGCCACGATGCTGATCCTGCTGCTCGTCACCGCTGCCGCCGCCTGGCTGCCCGCGAGACGCGCGAGTCGGGTCGACCCGCTGCTGGCGATTCGTGCCGAGTGATGTCAGCGCGTCTGGCATCCAGACAGAGGTTATGAACGGATTCGACGGAAACAGCTGATCTGGGCGGATCGACTCCTCCCACATCTCAGTCCCCATTCACAACAAGCCGTGAATGAGAATGAAAAACAGCTCGGGCGCCCTGAGCTTCCTGAGGCCGTTGAACAAAGAATCCCGACCGCTTGGGCGAGGAGCTCAAGGCCCGCTGGGAGCGATCCGTCAGATCGCCGTTCCAAGATCCGTCTGATCCGTTTCCTCGCTGTTGCGGAGTCTCGTCCAACACCGATGCCAGCCAGGCGAAACGAAGCCGGACCAACGCTGGCTTCCATGCGCGCGGAGTAGCACGTTACCCGTGCATGCTTCGAGGAACCTGGATGTCCCGGATCGTCTGGCGCCACGTCTGCGCCTGGCTCGGTATCATCGCAGCCATAGAGGGTTGTCAATCAAAACCAGCCAACCCCGAGGAAGTGCTCGCCGCCCGCTCGCTCGGCGTCGGCTACCTCGATCGCAATCGCTTGCCCGAGGCCGAGGAGCAGTTCAAGAAGCTCGTTGCACTCGCGCCGAAGGACCCATTCGGCTACGCGAACCTCGGCCTCACTTACCTCCAGGCTGGCCGCTTCGCTGACGCCGAAAAGCAACTGAAGCGCGCCCGCGAGCTCGATCCCGCGAATGCCGACGTGGGTCGCATGATCGCGAAGCTCTACGCGCTCACCAACCGCGACGCCGACGCCCGCAAGACACTCGAGGACCTCCAGCGCGCGCAGCCACGTGACGCGAAGGTGCTGTACGCACTCGCCACGCTCGACGCGCAGGAGGACACAACTGGCGTTAAAGCCGAACCACGATTGCGAGAGACGCTGACCCTCGCGCCCGCGAACGTTGCCGTCCGCCTCCAGTTAGTGAACGTGTTCGTCCGCCGCGGAGAATCCGACAGCGCCGTACGACAGCTCGAGGAGATCCGGAGGCTGCCGCCCGAGCCTCCTGCCGAAGTAACGTCACTGCTGGCCACGTCCATCGACCTCCTGCGCGCTGGTAAGGTCGCCGACGCTCGCCCCGTGGTCGATCGCTTCGTGCACATGATGCAGCTCACGGCGCCGTACCAGGCATCCCTCGCCGACGTGAAGTGGTTCGACGACCCGATCGTTGGGCGGCCGACGCTCACTTTCGGTCCGCAGTCGGTGATCCAGCTCCGCAGTTCCGGCATTCTGCTGACGGATGACTCGACCCATTTCGTTGATGCGACGGGAGACGCCGGTCTTCCCGATGTCGGTGGCAAACCGGCCGGTGAAGGGCCACCTGATTCGTTAGGTACGTCCACCACAGTCGCGACCGGAGACTTCAATGGCGACGGCGCCGATGATCTGTTCGCCTCTGTCTGGTCGCCAACCGAACGCCGGTTTGTGACGCGCCTCTACCTCGTCGAACGGTGGCGCTCCCAGGACATCACCGACAAGTCGGCTCTCGGGCTCACCGTGGGAGCCCTCGATGCAGCGGTCGCTGACTTTGACAACGACGGCTGGCTCGACGTGTTCGTCGTCGGTACCGACGCGCGCGGCCACCTGCTCCGCAACAAGGGTAACGCGGTGTTCGAGGATGTATCGGCGAAGTCAGGCGTCGCGGACATTCGCGGTTCGGGCAGGGCGCTGTTCGTGGATCTCGACCACGACGGCGATCTCGACCTCCTGCTCGTCGGCGGTACACGGAATCTCGTCTACCGCAACAATCTCGACGGCACGTTCACCGAGGTCGGAGAGACCATGG
>Ga0207679_10001883_pt1 | contig 13031 bp, 10 predicted proteins | sample KBSC73metaG_FD_184320 | JGI IMG/M metagenome (GOLD analysis project Ga0207679, IMG submission 184320) | Corn rhizosphere microbial communities from Kellogg Biological Station, Michigan, USA - KBS C7-3 metaG (SPAdes) (version 2) | ecosystem: Host-associated > Plants > Roots > Rhizosphere > Soil ... | reverse complement strand
CAGTCGTGGACCACTCGCTGATGGTGGCGGACCGGTCGTATCGGGTCTTCGCGGAGTCCGATCCTTCGCGGCTCCCGTGGGGCCAGCTGAAGGTGGACCTTGTCTTCGAATGCACCGGCCGCTTCAACCGGCGGCCTGACCTTGCGAAACACCTGGATGCCGGCGCGAAACGCGTGATCCTCTCGGCGCCATCAAAGGACGACGACATTCCGACCGTGGTCTTTGCCGTCAATGTGTACGACGAAAAAGACGGTCCCATCCTGTCCTGCGCGAGCTGTACGACGAATTGCGTCGCGCCGGTGGTTGAAATCATCGGACGGCGGCTGGGATTGAAAAAGGCGCTGATGAACACCGTGCACGCCTACACGGCGACTCAAGCGCTCGTGGATGGTCCCAATCGCACAATGCGGCGTGGCCGTGCGGGAGCCGCCAATCTCGTGCCGTCGACGACCGGAGCGGGCACGGCTACGGCGCGCGCCTTGCCTGCGCTTCGTGACAGGTTTCAAGGCACGGCCGTCAGGGTGCCCGTCCCGATCTGTTCATTGTGCGATATCGTCATGCTGACGGAGCGCCGCACTTCGGCCGAAGCAGTCAACGAGATCTTTCTTCAGGAGGCGAGAGGCGAACGGTATGCCGGCGTTGTCGGCGTGACGGAGGACCCTGTCGTCTCGTCGGACATCATTCAGGATTCCCGCGCATCGGTCATCGATCGCGACCTGACGCAGGTGGTGGACGGAGATCTGGTGAAGGTTATGAGCTGGTACGACAATGAATGGGGTTATGCGAGCCAGATGGTACGGCAGGCCGTCAGTATGGCGCAGATCGTGCCCGTCGAACCGGCGCTCTCTCCACGGTAAGGGCTGAGGCCGAGTGCCGGCCTGGGGGGCACAGCGCTCGGCTCATCAGCTGACTGGCACAGCCGTTATGCCACGTCGGTCTGAGGCGTCAGCGTGCTCACCGCACCGACCCGCATGTGCCCGGCCGAGGCAGTTCGGGCATGAGCGACCAGCCGCGGCCGATGGGACGCGGCGGCCATGCGCTCATAGATGTCGAGATAGTCCTTCACCATCCGCTCGACGGTAAAACGCTTCTCGAAGATTTCTCTGCAGCGGCTGCGATCGATCAGCGGGAGGCCGGCGACGGCCTGAACCATTTCGTTGATGTTGTCGCAGACGTATCCGGTCACGCCGTGATCGATGATTTCCGGGATCGAGCCTTGGCGATACGCGAGGACTGGTGTCCCGCAGGCCATGGCTTCGATCAGCACGAGTCCGAACGGCTCGGGCCAGTCGTAGGGACAGAGCAGGGCGGCCGCTTCGCCGAGAAAATCGTTCTTTTCCGCATCGTTGATTTCGCCGACGTATTCGACCAGTGGATGATCCAAGAGGTGCTCGATCTTCTTCTTAAAATACGCCTGGTCGGCAGGATCGACCTTCGCGGCGATGCGCAGCGGCATGCCGACGCGCTTGGCCACTTCAATCGCGTGATCCGGGCATTTTTCCGGAGAAATGCGTCCCAGAAACGCGAGATACGATCCTGGGCGCTGATGCGGCGAGTACAACGATTTGGGAATACCATGATACACCGTGCCCGCCCAATTGGCTTGGGGCAAGGGTTTTCGTTGCGCATTAGAAATCGACACCACGGGCATCTCGGCGTATTCGTTGAAGATCGGCTGCAATTCCGGCAGGTCCAACCGCCCGTGCAGCGTCGTGACGACCGGGGCGTGGGCGCGCCGGCTCATCGGGAAGCTGAGAAAGTCCAGGTGTGAATGGATGATGTCAAACTCCCCCGATGCCGCACCGAGCGCCTGTTCCTGCATCAGAATCATCGGCGCATCCCGGTTGACGAGCCCGGCGTCGTGGAGGCGAAGCGCCTTGGGACAGCAGGACTTGAGCCGAGCTGCCGTATTGGAGTCTCCACTCGCGAACAGCGTGACCTCATGGCCTTGACGGACCAGTTCCTCGGTGAGGTAGGACGCGATCCGTTCGGTCCCGCCATAGAGTTGGGGGGGCACACTTTCCCAGAGCGGAGACAACTGAGCGATCTTCATAGGTTTGATCCTTTCTATAGGTGGAAAATGCGAGAACCGTGCGCTCCGGTGAGAATGCTTTACTATGGCGAAGACTAGTCTCGACTCGAACTAGGGGATCTTCTAGTCCATCCCACCTCCACGACCCTAGCCTCAGGTTGCTTTGTCCCCTTGACCACAGCTCAGCAGTTCTCCCGATCATCCCTCAGGCTTTCTCCCCATCAATTTCAGTGACATCACGGATAGTCCATGCCTGGGGTATTCGATACTGTGAGCCAGAACAGGGGATGAAAGGCCCGGCCGGCTAGGCAACTGCCGAGCCGAGTCGAACAAGTGCAGCCGCCCAGATTCTTACGTCAGAGCACCGGCGGTATGCAGTCAAAGGCATCAATGGAGGTTCGGAATGGGGAACCATGGCCAAACCGAAGGGGGCGGAGCCTTGTCACTTCTCGCGATGACCGGCAAGCAACCCGCGACTCTATCCGAAGACGGCCAGCAGCATCGTCGTTGGTACGCTCTGTGGACGCACAGCCATTGCGAACAATTGGTCAGTGGACAACTCGATACCAGAGGATTCGAAGTGTTTTTTCCCACCATCGGCGTCTGGTCTTGGCGTGCGGGTGTCAAGCATCGCATTCGCCGGCCGCTCTTCCCCGGCTATTTATTTGTGCGCGACGAGTTGAGCGGCGCCCGTTACGTCGAACTGCTCAAGGCCAGAGGGTTGGTGGGAGTGCTGGGCGGGCAGGATGGTGGTCCCGGGGAGATTCCGGAGATGGAGATCGACGCGATCCGCACGCTCGTCAGTTCCGAGCTGCCGACGTCTCCCTATCCCTATCTGGAAACAGGACAGCGGGTGCGGGTCAACGAAGGACCGCTGGCGGGTGTCGAAGGGATTCTGGTGGATCGGCGGGCCGGCAAAGGGCTGCTCGTGTTGTCGGTGCATCTCTTCCGCCGCAGCGTCGCCGTCGAAGTGGATTGCGCGTCGGCCGTCGCGGCATGACAGGCTCTACCTGTCAGTGCGCGATACGATGCAGGAGCGTCGGTATGCGGAAGTTCCGCCGGGCTACTTGGGGACTGTTGATCCCGATGCTGTTGAGCGCGAATACCGTTTCTGCGCAGCTGATGCAAGGGATTCCGCGTTCGCCGATCGAAACGATGAGCGGATCCACGGAACGCATGCCCGAGGGTGTGTATATCATGCCCTGGGTCGCGGCTGGGGTTGTGTACGACGACAACGTCTTTTTCCAGCAACGGAGCCTGAAGCAGGAGGACGTGTTTCTACGGGTGACACCGGGTCTGCAGGGGAGCTATCAATCGACGCCGCTGACCGTCATCGCCAACTACCGGTTTGATTCCGAAGTGTACAACAAATTCACTAATCTTAATGCCGTCCAACAGCGGCAATTCGGCACTGTGGAATTACGCGGCCGTCCTTCGAATAATTTGAATCTCAACGGCATTGTCGGTTACGCGCAAACGCATACGCCGTTCGAGTTGAACTTTCTCACGTCGGCGCAAACCGCGCGCGTCGAGACCGAACGGTTCTTCCTCAACCCGAGCGCCGAATATCGGATCGATTCGCTAACCAGGGTTCGCGGCGAGTACGGGTTCTCCAGGGATATCTTTGACAATAACGTTTCGATCGATTCGAACATTGTCAATCTTGGACTGGAACGACGCGTGGGCGTGCACGATTGGATCGGCCCCGCGTATGTGGGCCGACATTTCCGATTCGGAGGCGATTTTAATACGCCCATTGCCGGCTTCATCGGCGGCAATCCTGCCCCTGTGAATTCTTATGCGCCAATGGTGTCGTGGAGTCATGAATTCACAGCCGATACCAGGCTGGACGTGCGCGCTGGCCCTCGTTTCACCGACGGCAGCCTGGACAATCGGCCGGAAGCCTTTGTCGGCCTCCGGCGACGTATTCAAAATGGAGAGATCACGCTGGCCTATACGAGCGCGCTGACCACTGTGATCGGGACCGTCGGCGCAACAACGTCAGACAGCGTACTCATCCGATTCGTCTATGAGCCGATACGACATCTGACTTTTACGCTGCAGCCGACCGCCGCGTGGATTTCGAACAGTGCATTCACGTCCACCATCTATACGGCGTACGTGGAGGCAGCGTACCAATTCAATAAATACATGACGGCGAAGGGCTCGGCCTACTTCAGTTACCAGGAGGGCGATTTCATTTCGACCAGCGGGACTAGTGAGACGCTGGTGATTCCACGCAATGTGTATTGGTTGCGGCTCGAATTCACCTATCCCACGCGGTGGGACTATTGAACCGGAGGTTTCACATGATACTACGACTCTTCATAGGGATTACGTGCGCGATGTTGTGGGCCGGTCCCGGATTCGCCACCGAGACGGCCGCCGTGTCCAAGGAACAGCCGCCGGCCAACACCATCTCCGATGGCGACCATTCGTTGGCCCAGACCCAGGAGGTCGGCGAGTATCGGATCGGGCCGGAAGACATGCTCGATATCTCGGTGTGGAACAACAGCGCGATCAGCCGGACCGTCCCGGTCCGGCCAGACGGGAAAATCTCGCTCCCGCTCGTCAACGATGTCCAGGCAGCGGGCCTGACACCGAACCAGCTGCGCAGCGTGCTGCTCAAGAAGCTGGCTGAATACGTCCCGTCGCCGGAAGTGTCGGTCATCGTGCGCGAGGTGCACAGCTTCAAAGTCTCCGTGATCGGTGAAGTCAAGAAGACCGGCCGCCACGAACTGAAGGGCCGGGCGACCGTGCTCGATATTCTGGCAATGGCTGAAGGCTTCGGCGAATTCGCCGGCCGCGGGCGCATCGTCGTCCTCCGCCCGGAAGGGAAAACCATGCGGCAGATTCCCTTCAACTACAATAAGGTCATGTCGAGCAACGGAGCACTGGAGAACTTCTTCCTACAACCGGGCGACATCATCGTCGTCCCATAACTGTTCGGAGCGAGTATGCAAGACCACGACAGACGATCGATAGCAAATTTGGCGGTGGAAGTGTGGCGGCGCCGAAAATGGCTCGGCATCGTGCTCTTCACGATGCCGGCGGCGGCCTTGCTGAGTCTCGCGGTGAGTCTGCCGAATCTGTATAGCTCGACGGCGACGGTGCTGGTCGAGCAACAACAGATTCCCGAAGGATTCGTCAAATCTTCCGTCACGGGGGAAGCCGACACCCGCTTGAATCTGATTCGGGAAAAACTGCTGAACCGGGCGGGCCTGCTGGAGCTGGTTGAGCGGTTCGATCTCTATTCCGAATTACGGAAGAAGGCGCCAGAAGAGGCGGTGGTCGAACGCATGCGAAAGGACATCGTCCTGGAGCTGAAGGAACTGCAGCGCCAGGTGTACGGCCGGGACGGCACATTCGGCTTCAAGGTGAGCTATCGCGGGCGGGATCCTGAAACCGTTGCCAAGGTCGCCAATACGCTGGCCACGCAATATGTCGACGAGAATCTCAAGATGCGGACGCACCAGGCGGGTGAAACGACCATACTGCTGAAGAAGCAGCTCAACGACATCAAGCAGCGCCACGAAGAGGACGAACGAAAAATTGCCGCGTTCAAGCAGCGTCACATGGGCGAATTACCTGAGCAGATCGATGTCAATTTGTCGACCCTCGGGCGGTTGAACCAGGAACTGACGTCGAACAGCGAACATCAGATGCGGGTGCTGGAGCGAAGGGAACGGCTGGGCAAGCAGCTCTTCGATCTCAACTCGGGCGCCCCCGCCGCCTCCATCTACAATCCGGACTCCATGACGCATCATTTGGAAAAGCTCCGCACCGAATTGACGGAGCTGCGCACCCGCGCCAGCGCCAAACATCCCGATGTCATCCGGGTGCAGGGAGAAATCGCGGCGATCGAGAAGGCCCTCGCGGAAACGGCGAAGGACGCCAAACTCGACCCGGCGCAGTCGGCGGCGCTCTTGTCTAGCCCGGAGGACATCAAACACGCCCTGCGCGAGCTCGACCACGAGCTGAAAACTCTGAAGTCGGAGGAGCAGCGCTTGCGGGGAGAAGCGTCATCGATTCAGCGCCGCGTCGAGCGGTCTCCGCAACACGCCCAGGAGTTCCAGCAGCTCGAGCGCGATTACAAGATGACCAAAGATCTCTACTTCTCCGTGCTCCAGCGGTATGAGGACGCCCAACTGGCGGAGTCGATGGAGCAGGCGAAGCACGTGGGACAGATGAAGATCGTGGATCCCGCCATGCCGTCGAGGGCGCCTGTGGCGCCGAGCCGCCTCAAGCTGATGCTGGGTGCGCTGGCGCTGTCGATCGCGCTGGCGATCGGCGGGATGATGATGTCCGAGCACCGCGATCAGTCCTTCCACGACGTGGAGAGCCTGAGGAGTTTCACCAAGGTGCCGATTCTCGTGCGCGTGCCGGCGATCGTGACGAAAGCCGATCGTCTGCGCAACTACCGGCGTTCCACACTCCGGGCCTTCGCGTCCATCGTCAGCCTGGTGCTGATTATCGGTGCGTTCTCCTATCTCGCCTGGGACAACGACAACTTGGTCTGGATGCTCAGTGAAGGCCGGGCGCCGCAACAAACCCGTTGAGGACCGTGAGTCCTCGTTCGAAGGAATGACGCCATGAAAGAACACATGAAGCCCGTCTTACGGACGTCGCCCCTGGAGCCGCACCCGTCGTCGGCCTATGGCCGCCTGGAGACTCGATCCGAGCCGATTCCGATCATGGAGAAGGCCGCCATCCGCTCAAAGCCGGACGATCGGCTGGTCAGTCTCGTGTCGCCGGCCACGATCGAAGCGGAGCAATACCGGACGCTGGGGATGATGTTGGAGCAGCGACGGCACTCCGGCCTCCTTCAGGTCGTTGCGGTGTCGAGCCCGACCATGGGAGACGGGAAGACGGTCACCTCCATCAACCTGGCCGGCGCCCTGTCTCAATCCCCGCAGGCCCGCGTGCTTCTGGTCGACGCCGACTTCAGGAAACCCTCGGTTCCGACACAAATGGGCCTTCGGGACGGCGCCGTCCTCGGGGTTCGTGATGCGATTTTGAATCCGAACCTGGCGCTCAAGGACATCGTGCGGCGACTGCCCGCGTACAACCTGTCGGTGGCGACGGTCGGCCGTGCGCAGATCATGCCGCACGAGATCTTCAAATCCACGAGGTTTGCGGAACTGATCGACGAAGCGCGCCGGGAGTACGAATGGATCATTCTGGACACGGCGCCGCTCGTGCTGGCGCCGGACTGTCTGATGATGGGGCGGAGCGTCGACGGGTTCGTGATGATCGTCTCGGCCCATAAGACTTCCAAGAAGGAAATCGCCGAAGCGCTGAACATCATCGGTCCGTCGAAACTGCTCGGACTCGTCTTCAACAACGACGACGGCCTGCTCGAATCGTACGGCTATCGGACGTATCTGTCGGTGTCGCAGGCGCAGCAGGAGGAAATGTCGCGGCAAGAGTGAACGAGCACCGTCTCAGATTGCTGCTTTTTCAACCCATAGATATCAGATGAGGAACTACCGAACATTATGCGCATAAGACCATTCGTGGAAAACATTCTCGTTCTTGGGCAGAGTCACCTCGCCACGGCCGTCACCGAGGAAATGCGGAAACGGCGGAGGTACCGGATCCTGGACCTCATGGAGCCCGGGGAACCCGGACGTGTTTTCAAAGACGGCGTCCCCTTCGTGGGTTCTCTGGATCGGGGGCTGCGGACGATTCCCCGCACCCACCGGATCGTGGTCGCACTGAGCGAGCGGCGGGGCCGGCTGCCGATTGACGCGCTGCTCGACGCCAAGCGCCAGGGTGTGGTCATCGAAGATGCGGTGCATCTGTACGAACGCCTGACCGGCAAGCTCGCGCTCGATCAGCTCCAGCCGAGTCATCTCATCTTCGCGCCGGAGCTGGGCCGCAGAACTCTTCACACTCTTCTGCTCCGTCTCTTGAGCGTGGTGGTGGCAGCGGTTGGCCTGGTCTTGTGCGCGCCGCTCTTCGCGATGATCGCGCTGCTCATCAAATGGGATTCGGCTGGCCCGGTGTTCTTTGTGCACGAACGAATTGGCAAGGGCGGCCGGAAATTCTCACTCATGAAGTTCCGCACCATGGATACGGCGGTCTCCTCCCGGTCGGAATGGGTCAGGGATAACGGCGATCGGATCACTCCGGTAGGACGCTGGCTTCGAAAATACCGGCTGGATGAGCTGCCCCAGCTTTTCAATGTCTTGATGGGCCATATGAACGTGATCGGGCCGCGGCCTCACCCGGCCTCCAACTACCATCTCTTTATGCGGAACATTCCGTTCTATGCATTCCGGGCGATGATGCGTCCGGGCATCACGGGATGGGCGCAGGTGCGCTACGGCTATGCCAATGACCTGCAGGAAGAGATCGAGAAGATGCGCTACGACATGTACTACATCAAATACCACTCGTTCCGGCTGGACACGGAAATCATCATGCGCACCCTTGCGGTTGTCGTGCTGGGCAGTGAATCGCCGCGCGCGGGTTCGCTCCCGAAGGATGAGTCCCGCTTTGATGAACAATCGGCCGCCTAGGCTTGCCGAGGCTCATTGACGTATGGCGCACGAACTCGAACTTGAATGGTGGCGGCCGCAGGGGGGGCAGGCAGTTGATGCCGAGCCGCTCGCGGAGACGGCGCCTGCAGGGCAGGCGGCACTGCCGTTTTGGGCGGTGATGGCGTTCACCGCGGTGCTGCTGTTCTCACCCCAAACCTATGTTCCCGCACTGGCTCCGTTGCGGCCGGCGCTGTTGGTCATCCTGATTGGCGTGCTGTCCTATGTCTCGGATCGCTGGGCGAGGGGAGTGCCGATCTTCGAGTGGAACCGTGAACTCGGTCTCATCGCCGGACTGGGAGGCTTGGCTGCCCTGACCGTTCCATTTGCGCTGTGGCCGGGTGGCAGCATCGCCGTGCTTTCCGATTTTGCGAAGACGGCGGTCATCTTTCTGTTGTTGAGTCACGTTGTCACGACGATGGCGCGACTGCGCCTCGCGGCGTGGCTTCTGACCTGCATGGCCATCGGATTGGGATTGTTCGCTCTCTACAATTTCCTGACAGGGGCAATGATCGATCAAGGGGCCAATCAGGACCGGCTTGTCGGTAATGAGGGAGCCCTCACGAAAAATCCGAACGACATGGCCCTCATGGTGAATCTGCTCCTGCCCTTGACCGTCGGACTGTTTCTCGGCTCGAAGGAAACGTGGCAGCGTGTCGTTCTGTTTGCGGCGATCGGCATGGAGGCCGCGACGGTCGTGCTCACCTACTCGCGGGGTGGCGCGGTGACGCTCGGGGTGATTCTGCTGGTCTACTTGTGGAAACTCCGGCACCGGCGGGAACGTTCCTTCATCTATGCCGGACTGCTCGCCTCATTGTTGGCGCTTCCCCTGCTGCCCTCGTCGTATTTCGACCGGATGAGCACGATCACCAACGTGGCAGCCGACCGCACCGGTTCGGCGCAGGAGCGCATCGCCGACATGATCATTGCCGGGAAAACGATTCTTGCGAATCCTGTGATCGGCGCGGGCATGGGTATGAACATGCTCGTCATGCGCGAAGCGAGGGGCGGATGGCTGGGAGTCCATAACGTGTATCTTGAGCATGCAATCGATTTGGGGTTGTTTGGTCTGGCGATTTTTCTCGTGCTCTTCTGGTCCTGCTTCAAAGCCGTCGCAACTGTGCAGCACGATACGTCTTCTCCGGAACTCTTCTTTCTCGCTCAGGGCCTGCAGATCAGTTTGATCGCCTACGCGACGGCGGCCATGTTTCATCCCGTCAGCTACCAATACTATTTCTATTACATCGCGGGCCTTGCGATCGGTGCCAGGACCATCGCCAGTGCGCTCCGCGGTCGTGCATCGGAGGTTGAAGCATGAGCTGTCCGTCGCGATTTGAGTTGGATGACCCCATGACGGTGGCTCCTCCGATCGAAGCCCGCAGGGCCGGGGTGCGAAGAGAACCGATTCGTCTGCTCAAGTTCCTGGCGTATCTGGCGATCGGCGGCTCGGAGCGGCAGGTGCTGAATATCCGCCACGGCATCGATGCGTCGCGCTTCGACCTGCACCTCGGCTGTTTCGGATGCTTCGATGAGCAGATCGCCGTCGATCTCAGCGGTACGCCGCTGGAGGTCTATAAGATTCGGAAACTCTACGGCCTGCGGGCCATCAAGCAATGCCTTCGCCTGGCCTCCTATCTGCGGCAGCAGAGGATGGACATCGTCCATGCGTACAACTTCTACGCCAATGTGTTCGCGCTCCCGGCTGCACGCCTTGCTCAGGTGCCGGTCGTGCTGGCGTCCATCAGGGACACCGGCGAGTATTGGACGGTACGCCAACGGGCGGTCAATAAGATCGTGTGCCGTCTGGCGGATCGCGTGATCGTGAATGCCGAGGCCATTAAGCGCGGCTTGGTTGTCGAAGGCTACCGGCCGGAGCGGATCACCGTGATTCCCAATGGCATCATCTGCCCACCGTTGATACCCACGCCGGACCGGTCGCTGCATCAGGAGTTCGGGCTGTCCCCGGACGATGTCCTGATCGGAGTCGTGTCCCGCATCGCGCGGCAGAAAGGTCTCGAGTATTTTCTGGCCGCAGTCCCCGATGTGCTGGCGCGCATTCCGAATGCGAAATTTCTGATCATCGGCGACAACTCCTTCAACCCGCAGTACCGCGAAGAGCTCAAATTACAGGTCTCCACACTCGGACTGGAAGACAAGGTCGTCTTCACCGGTTTCCGTCTTGATGTACCACAAATCGTTTCGTCGCTCGCCGTCTCCGTCTTGCCGTCCGTGAGCGGGGAAGGTCTGTCGAATTCGCTGCTGGAATCAATGGCTGCCGCCTTGCCCGTCGTCGCGACGAACATTGGAGGCAATCCGGAAGTGGTGGTCGATGGCGAAACCGGGCTGCTGGTGCCTCCCAGAAAACCGGCCGCGCTGGCCGAGGCCATCTGCCGCGTGCTCTTGACGCCGGGGATGCGCCATTCGTTTGGCCAGGCCGGTCGCCGCCGCGTGCTCGACCATTTTTCCAATGAGCGCATGATTCGGACCGTCGAACATCTGTACGAAGAACTTCTGGAGACGAACCGTCGGAAACCTTCGGCCGCCGCCCCACGGCGCTAGGACAGGTGCTGCGTGCATATCGAAGTCATCACGGAACACTCCAAGTTTCTCGCACTGGGCTCGGTCTGGAACAAGTTGCTCGAGCGATCGGGGATCGACCATCCCTTCCTCACACATGAATGGATTAGTGTGTGGTGGGACTGTTTTGGGGAATCGGCGGCGCCCTACATCCTGACGGTCGTGTCCGGCGCGGACATTGTGGCAATCGCGCCGTTGATGCTGAGCCGGGCGCGGCTGTACGGGTGCCCCATCCGCCGCCTGCAAGCCATCGTGAATGTCTACACCGAACGGTTCGATCTGCTGCTGGGGGAGCGCCCACGGGAAGCCTGCGAGCTCATGTGGGCATACCTCAAGGACCATGCGGATGAATGGGACGTGATGGAACTTCGCCAGCTTCCCGACGATTCCAAAACCCTCGAATATCTGTCGCCACTCATTGAGCGTGACGGGTACCGGGTGGGCCGCTGGTCGGCCAACGAGGCGCCGTATGTGTCCATTAGCCAGCCGTGGGACACGTACTATCAGTCGTTGAAGAAAGCCCACCGCTCCAATGTGCGGAACCACGCGAGGCAACTCGAGCGCGAGGGCCCCGTCGTGCTCGATGTGGTCGCGATCGACGACCGCTGGGAAGCCGATATGGAGGATGCCCTCAAGCTCGAGGCCGTGACATGGAAAGTGGACGAAGGGACCTCGCTCCGCAGCCGCCGGGAATCGGCCGTGTTTTACCGGAAGATGTTGCAACGGGCCGCACAGATGGGGTGGCTCCATATGTGTTTCTTGAAAGTCGGTGCGTCGCGAATCGCCGTCCGCCTTTCGCTCCTGTATCGCAACAAGCTCTTCATGCTCAAGTCCGGCTACGACGAGGGCTATCACCGGTATTCTCCCGGCCAGGTGTTGACGGAGCGTCTCCTCCGGGAGGCATGGGAGAAAAAATGGGATGAGGTGGATTTTTTGGGCGACGACGAACGCTGGAAGCTCTGCTGGGCGACCGGCCGGCGTTCTCATGCGTGGCTGTTCGTGTTCCCGAATCGCGTCAAGTCACGATTGCTCCACGGCATGAAATTCCGCCTCATTCCGGGCATCCGCCAGTCCAATTTCTTCCCCACCGTGCGACGGACCATGATGAAACTTGGGGTGACTATCCATGGCGAGTAACGGGTGTGAGGGAGGCATGATGTACGTTCCCGCCTGGCAAGGCCTGACGCTTCGTCATTTCACGTCACCAGGACGAGAGATACCCGTCCCGTTTCCGTTGGGTCAGTCCGGTCGCGGGTTTCACACGGCCAGGAGTGCGATCTACCAGCTCTTCAAGATGCTCGTCGCCTCAGGACGCACCCGCGTGCTGGCGCCGGACTATCACATGGGCAATGAGTTGCGCGCGATCCGTGCGGCCGGCGCACAGGTCGAACTGTATACCATCGACCGCCAGGGACGGCCCGATATTCCAGCGCTGTCGCGTCAGGCGGCCCGCGGGGCGGATGTGCTGTTTACCATTCACTATGCGGGATGGCCGCAGCCGGTGTCCGATCTTCGAAGGCTGTGCGATGAGCACGGCCTTCGCCTGGTCGAAGACTGCGCGCTGGCACTGTTGAGTCGAACGCAAGGACGTCCGTTGGGATCGTTTGGTGATTATGCGGTGTTCTGCCTCTACAAGACGCTGCCCGTCCTTGACGGCGGCCTCCTGGTGCAAAATCGCTATGCGTTCTCCGAACTGGATCATCTGCCGATGCGCCGAATCGGGCATGCGTTTGAGATGGGCCAGGCGGTCGAGCTGTGGGTCGAGCGTTTCAAGAGCCGCGCCCCGCGACGAGGGGCGGCGCTCACGGCGGGCAAGCGCCTGATCGGCACCATGCTGAACGCCCTCCGCGTGAAACGCGTGCCGGTCGGAGACATCGGGT
>Ga0207679_10001862_pt1 | contig 13114 bp, 10 predicted proteins | sample KBSC73metaG_FD_184320 | JGI IMG/M metagenome (GOLD analysis project Ga0207679, IMG submission 184320) | Corn rhizosphere microbial communities from Kellogg Biological Station, Michigan, USA - KBS C7-3 metaG (SPAdes) (version 2) | ecosystem: Host-associated > Plants > Roots > Rhizosphere > Soil ... | reverse complement strand
GAGCGGGATCTCTACTTCCGTCGCGCGTGAAAGAAGCCGGTAAAAGCCATGGGCGGTCGCGCGCTTGAAAGCGGTTTCGCCGCGTCGGCTCCTGCGCACGCCGTAGACGACGTCCGCGCCTGTCTCCCGCATCGTCTCGAGCATGGGCGAAAGCAGCTCGGGCGGGTCTTGCAGATCGGCGTCGATGATCAGGATCGTCGATCCGGCGCAGAGGTCGAGCCCAGCCGTCAGTGCAAGCTGGTGGCCATGGTTGCGCGACAAATTGACGGCAACCAGGTGCCCGTCCTCTTCCGCCTTCCGCTGCATCATTGTCCAGCTGCGGTCTCCCGAGCCGTCGTTGACCAGCACGATCTCGTAATCTTCGCCCACCGCCGTCCGCGCGGCGCTCGTCAGCCGCTCGTGCAGGACGTCGAGACAGGCTTCTTCGTTGAAGCAGGGGACGACGATCGAAAGTGCGGTCATTAATGCAGTCGATAGAGGATCGACCCGGGGCCGCGCCAGACCACCGGCAAATCACTCACCAGCTTGGGATCGTAGGGCGGGACGTCGATCAACCACACATAGTCGAAATCGTTGCGCGGAAGCGCCCGAAGAGAATCGTTGATCTGGCGGTGCAGCCGATCCCGGCACTGGTTGGGACGAACCAATTGCGAAGGGTCGGCCGCGAAATAGCCGGCCGCACGATATTTGAGATCGAGCAGATTGACGCCCTCGAGCAGCCATTGGTCATTGGAGAAACCTTCGCGCCGCGCAATGACCATCGCACCGAGATGGCTGTTGCGCAGCATCGGCCAATATTCCGCGCACGTCATTCCGGTCAGCGTGATCACCCGCGCACCCCGAGGAACGGCGTCGAGGGCCGCCAATTTCGCTTGCTGATCTCTCGCCGCCATGCCGAGGCTGGCGGTGCTCGCGATCGTACGGGTCGCGAAAAACAGCAACCCGATGGCGAGCAAAACCTGCGTCGTGGCGCGGTCAGGCGCGCCGCGAAAGCGGATCGCCAGGAGAGCGACGGCCATCAGGTAAGGAACGAGCCGCATATCGGCATAAGCGGAGCCAAAGATGATCCGCGGGAGGACCACGAAGGATGCGGCAAGCACGATCGCCGAGAAACCGAGATTGCGCGACAGCGTCAGCTTACGGCTGAGGAGCGCGTACAGGAACACCAGGGCGGCAACGGCCAATGAGCCGATGTCGAACCATTTCCAGTGATCGCGAAGCGCCGAGTAGATCCAGCGCCACTTCATTTTCCATTCGAACCAGCCGAATGTCTGTCCGCCGTGGGTCTCACTGCGCCAGATCAGCATGACTAACAGCGGGAGCGCCATGACTGCAGCGTGCAGCGCGGCCTCGATGCCGGCGCGAAACCATGGCTTGCCGCGATCGTGCAAGCGCACGGCTTCCGCCGAGAAGCACATCAGTCCGAGCAGACCCCAGCCGTAGGTGTGGGCGAAGAAGACGACGAGTGAGATAGGGACAAACAGCCAGGCGCGAAGCCAGGTATGGTCGAGGCGGCCGAGGCGGAGCCACAGCGCGAAGGCGAGAAACGCGAACGCAACCGAAAGCGCAAAATTCACGAAACCGAAGAGGAACGGATAGCCGTAGATGAACGGCAGCGCCAAATAGGCCGTCGGCGGGACGCGGCCGTGAACCTCACGCGCCACCCATAGGAATCCGCCAGCCGTCAGCGGCGGAATGATCACGATGATGAGCTTGACCGCGGGTTCGAGCCCGAGCAGCGGCGCGAGCAGCCAAACCAGAACGTCGACACCCAAATTGCCGATCGCCGCCCAATGATATCCGTAATATTGATTGAGCCAGGGCGAGTGCCCGACGTCCAGCTCGACCCGGTAGCGTCCAATGTGGCCGAACAGGTCAACCAGCGGGGGAATTGGGGGATACAGCAGCGGCACCGCGGTGAGCAGCGCGACGAGCGCTACGAACCAGCGGGTTTCCCACCAGTTACGGCCGTCTTCTGCTCTATGAGCCGCAACCGCGGCGCCTTGCTGCATCGTCACACGCCCGTAACCCCGTAGTGGCGCGGTCCCTAGCGGTATGCCGCCAATTGTCCATGCGGGGGCAGACCCATTACAACCTATTAACCAAACGACCGGTAACGGAGACGGCGATGGACGCCGCTTCCGCATTGCGTGCCCCCGTCGAGGGAACTCGCCTTTCCTGGCGCGTGACCCCGCTAGCGCTCGGCGCGGGGCTAACGCTGCTCGCGGTCGCCCTACGGCTGATAGATCTCGGTACACGGCCGCTGTGGCTCGACGAGGCCTACAGCGCGTGGTTTTCCTCACGCGGGTGGAGTGATCTCTGGACGGTAGTTCCGACCTATGAGACCCATCCCCCCTTCTATTATTCACTGCTGAAGCTGTGGCGCGATGTGACGGGCGGAGGCGCAGTCGCGCTTCGCTCGTTGTCGGTTCTAATCGGCGCCCTGACCGTCCCTGTTGTGATCGCGGCAGCGACGGAGCTCGAGCGTCAGGCGCCTACAGGACGTCCATTGCTCCGTGCTTATGTCGCGGGAGCGCTCGCCGCGCTTGCCCCGATGCTGCTCGTCCTTGACCAGGAAGCACGTCCCTATCCACTACTGATCTTCGCCTATGCCGTTGCGCTGCTCGGATTGCTGCGCCTGTTGCGCGAGCTGCGAGTTGGTCCGGGATCATGGCGGTCCTGGGCGCTGCTCGGCTTCGGGACCGAACTCACCTTGTGGGCGCACCACCTTGGAGCCCTCTATGCGTTTTGCCTCGCCCTCGCCCTCCTGCCGGTGTGGCTGAGGCACCCCTGGGATCCTAGCCGCTCGATACGCGGCGTCGTCACGGCGGCCGTGGTCGCCGCAGTATATGCGCCTTGCCTGATGATGCTGCTCAGCCGAGCGGGCGATTGGGGAACCGGGTGGCTGGGCTGGGACCCGATGCTGCTATTGCAGCTGCTCGGCCTCTACGGAGTGCCGTATGAAGCCCTGACGATAGGCTCCGCGATTAGCGCACTCATCATGATGCTGCTGATCAAGCGTTGCATCGAGGCGGCGTTCGCCGGGGGCGGGTGGACCGGCGAGCGAGCGATTCTCCTGCTCTGGTTCGGCCCGCCCATCCTGGCCGCAATCATCTCGGCACTGTTCATGCCGATATTCCTTCCCCGGACACTCGCGGCGTCACTGGTGCCGGCGTACCTTGCGATGAGTAGCGCGGTCGCCCGAGGCCCGTCTCGCCAGGAACGGTTGTTTCTCGCCGCGGGTCTTTCGATTCCGCTGCTGGTGACCGCCGTTCAGGTCGCGATGCGCCCACCAATGGAGCACTGGAGCGCCGTCAGCGCCTACCTGCGGCAGAATGTCGGGCTTCGCGACAAGGTGTGGCTCTATCCGAACGACAGCGCCCTGCCACTGCGGGAGGCCGGCTATACGTCAGCGCAGGCCTACGGCATCCCGGGAGAATATCCGGCGGTCGACTTCAAGGGGCCGATCCGCGCGGGCTCTCCGGCTGTCGTCTCGCTGACGCCCGATCAGGCGAGGAAGCTCGCCTCCGATCCAACCCTTGCGCATGTCCGGACCATCTGGCTGCTGACGCGGCAAAGTGAGCTGTTCGATCCTGGCGCGGACGTCCCTCGAGCGCTTGCAGGCACGCGCAAGGCGGGCGCACCCCAGCATTGGGGATACATCAGCGTTCGGCCATACGTCCTGCGCTGAAGTGCTCTATTCAACTCCCTGACAGCTTTATCCGACTAGCTCCTCCTTAACGACTTCGAGGAGATCCAAGGATGAACAAGTTTTTGCTCAGCGGCGCAGCGGGCGTCACGCTGATCACGGGAAGCGCGCTAGTCGCTCAGGCGGCCCTACCGAAAGCGCCTGCCCATCCCGGACATAAGATGATGCAGACCGAGCTGCGCACCGAGGTTCAGGCCCATGTTGCGAAGATGTTCGCGCGGCTGGACACCAACAAGGACGGGTTTGTCACGGAAGCCGAGGTCAACGCGCTGCAGGCGGAGCATGCGGCCAAGGCCGGCCAGCGTGCCGAGGCCCGCGCTGCACGCTTCGATCCGGCGAAGATCTTCGCCAGACTCGACACGAATAAAGACGGCAAGATCACGCAGGCCGAGGCGGATGAGGCGCACAATGCCGCTGCAGCAAGCAAGGGCAGCAAGGCGGCACCGGCCCACGCGAATGGATTGTTCGCGCGGATCGATACCAACAAGGACGGCAGCGTCACGCGCGCGGAGTTCGACGCGGCAGCGGCCCAGATGCATGCGCGCATGGAGAACGCTGGCGCGCGCCACGGCATGGGCGGGCAGATGTTCGCCGCGGCGGATCTCAACAAGGACGGCAAGGTTTCACTCGCCGAGATGCAGCAGACCGCTTTGCAACATTTCGATCGCGCCGACTTGAACCACGACGGAAAGGTGACGCCGGACGAGCGCAAGCAGATGCGCCAGGTCCAGCCGGGGCAGCCAAAGGCCTAACGTCTCACGAAGGCCCGGCCGGACAGCCGGGCCTTTTCATTTGGCGAGTTCAGAGACCTCGGAACGCTTGCTCTTGCTGGCGGTCTTCTTCGGCGTCGCTTGCGACCCTAGCTTGCGGTAGCGCTGCTCAGCCTGGACCATATAGTCGCGGGTAATCGGAAGCGCCCTCCGCTCCCGGATATATTGCACCTGATAATTGCAAGCCGCGCCGCTCTCGAACATCACGATGCCGCCGGCGAGATAGAATTCCCACATGCGGAAGAAGCGGGCGTCGTACATCGCCTCGATGTGCGCGCGCGCCTTCGTCGCCCGCTGGAGCCAGTGACGCAGGGTCAGCGCATAGTGCAGCCGCAGATTCTCGACGTCGCTGCTGATCAGTCGCGCCTTCTCGCTCGCTTCAGACATTTGGCTGAGCGACGGCAGGTGATAGCCTGGAAAGATCCATTTGTCGGTGAATGGGTCGGGGCCTTTCGACACCTCGCCGAGCTTGCCGATCGTATGCAGGAGCATCACGCCGTCCGGCTTCAAGAGCCGCCGGCATTGGGCGAAGAATTCGTCATAATGCTTGGAGCCGACATGCTCGAACATGCCGACCGAGACGATCCGGTCGAAACGTTCCTCCAACAGGCGGTAATCCTTGAGCTCGAACTTGACCCGAGCCGATACTCCAACTGCTTCCGCACGCTCGCGAGCGATCTTCAGCTGATGCTCGGACAGAGTGACGCCGAGAACATCAACGTCTGCGACCTTGTTGAGGTAGAGCGCCATGCCGCCCCAGCCGCAGCCGATGTCGAGCACCCGCAGGCCGGGCTTCAGGGCGAGCTTCGCAGCGATGTGAGCTTTCTTGTCGGCCTGCGCCTGGTCGAGGCTATTCTCCGGGTCGGTGAAATAAGCGCAGCTGTACTGCTTATCCTCGTCCAGAAAGAACTCGTACAGCTCGTCCTTGAGGTCGTAATGATGCGCGACATTGCGCCGGGCGCGCTTGAAGTTGTTGCGGTGGAATAGGCGCTTGATCCGGTTCTTCCCCTTGGACAGCGCCTTGCGGCCCTCGCCCTTGTCCTCCCATCGGTTCGAGCCGACGATCAGCTCGAGAAGGTCGAGGATCGTCCCGTCTTCGATGATCAGCCGCTCGTCCATATAAGCTTCGCCGACGCCCAGGCGCGGGTTGCGGACGATATCGAAAGCGACGCGCCGATCGGTGAAGCGGATCGTCAGGTGCTTGCCGCCGCCCGGACCGAACGTCTGCGGCTCCTTGCCAGGCCGTTTCACGGTGATGCTGCCCTTCGTGAGCAGCTTGTCGACCAGCTTGCCGATCAGCGACATTCGAAAGCTCCTACGCGGCCGCGGTTTTCACCTTCCGCTTGCGTTCCGCCGCAGTTTTCAACTGACCGCACGCCGCGTCAATGTCGCGTCCGCGAGGAGTGCGCACCGGAGCCGAGATGCCGCTTTCGAAGATGATGTTGCTGAACGCCCGGATCCGATCCGGCTCCGAGCACTCGTAGGGCGCGCCGGGCCAGGGATTGAACGGGATCAGATTGACCTTGGCCGGCAGGCGATACTTACGGAGCAGCCGCACCAGCTCGCGCGCATCCTCGTCGCTGTCGTTCTTTCCCTTGAGCATCACATATTCGAAAGTGATACGGCGCGCATTGTTCGCGCCCGGGTAAGCCGCGCAGGCTTCGAGGAGCTGGTCGATGCCGTACTTACGGTTGAGCGGCACAATCTCGTCGCGAATTTCCTTGGTCACCGCGTGCAGCGAGACGGCGAGGTTGACGCCGATCTCCTCGCCGGCGCGCGCCATCAGGGGCACGACGCCGCTGGTCGACAGCGTGATTCGCCGGCGGGACAGGCCAAGGCCGTCGCCGTCCATCACAACCTTCAGGGCGTCGCGGACGTTGTCGAAATTGTAGAGGGGCTCGCCCATGCCCATCATGACGATGTTGGTGAGCATGCGCCCCTCGGGCTGGCTGGGCCATTCACCAAGAGCGTCGCGGGCCAACATCACCTGGCCGACGATCTCGGCGGGCTCGAGGTTGCGCACCAGCTGCATCGTGCCGGTGTGGCAGAAGCGGCAATTGAGCGTGCATCCGACCTGGCTCGAAACGCAGAGTGTTCCGCGGTCGGCGTCGGGGATGAAGACCATCTCGAAATCATGGCCGTCATGCGTCTTCAGCAGCCACTTGCGGGTTCCGTCCGAGGACACCTGCGCTTCGAGGACCTCTGGCCTGGAGATCGAGAAGCGCTCCGCGAACCAGCCGCGCTGCGGCTTCGTGATATCGCTCATTGAGGTAAAGTCGCTGACCCCCCGATTGTAGATCCAGTGCCAGATCTGCTTGGCACGGAGCTTGGCCTGGGACGGCTCCAGCCCAGCCGCCTCAAGCTCGACGCGGATTGCCTGCTTCGACATCCCCACAAGTTCGACCCGGCCGTCAGCGCGCGCCGTGACGCCGCGCGGGACCGGCACAGGATCGGCGGGCCCCGGAATGGGCATAATGGCGGTGTCGGCGCTCATGGGCAGGCGGCCTATCTAGTTAGCGCGGCTGCATTTTGCCAGCGCAGGCGGCCGCGGCCGCGTCGATTGCCGTTGGCGCACCGCCGAGCGCATAGGTGTCGACGAACCGCCGTCCGGCCGCGTCGCGGGCCTCGATCCGCAAGGCCGATGCGTTCCGCGACGCCGCGATGATCGCCTGCTCCTGGCGCGAGCCGCGGCTCCAGGCCCAGTCGCCGCGATTTAGGAGCAGGAAGGGCTGGCCCCCGACCGATAGCATCACGCTAGACCCGGCGCGCGGCACGCGGCTCAGATGCGCGTGAAACTCGCCCCAGCGGCGGCGGTCCGGAGTGAAAGCGAAGCCCGCCGTCGCCTGGACCCGTCCTTTCGGTGCGATCAGCACGGAACGCGCCAGCGCTTCGCACGAGCCGCCGCGATCTATGGCCGCCCATCCGCCGCCGGCGAAGACGACGGAGGCGCCCGGCGCTACGGCAAGTGCACTTGCGAAAAATGCCGCGACTGCTCTCATAAGCACCAGTAAATAACGCACTTTGGCTCGCAAACAAAACGGCCCTAACAAAGACATTGCCAACCGATCTTGTTGTTCGATTTCCGTTATGTCATCTGTCCCTCCGCTCGGTTCTTCTTGATTCGCCCTTGGGGAGGCTGCCATGAACCGACCGAGCACTCGAACAACCCTGCCGCGCCGCCTTTAAGGCGCTAGTTCGTGGACATTGCTGCGATCCTCAGCCGCTCCGCGGCCGAGCTGGCGCTATTCGCCGGCGCGGGATTCTTGTTGTTCGGCATCAACGATCTTTGCGTCGACCTGATCTATTTCACGCGGCGCGCCTGGCGATCGCTCACCGTCTATCGCCGTCACCGGCCCGCCTACGCCAGCTATTGGGTGTTCAATGAGGATCCCGGATTCATGGCGATCCTGGTGCCCGCCTGGGATGAGGCCGCCGTGATCTCGTCCATGTTGAAGTCCGCCCTCGAGAGATTGGACTACGACGACTATCGGATTTTCGTCGGTTACTATCGGAACGACCCAGCGACCGCTGCCGCGATTGCAAGCATCCCCGATCAGCGCGTGCATGCCGTGCAGGTCGAGGCCGACGGACCGACCACGAAGGCCGACTGCCTCAATTGTCTTTATGATGCGCTGGTCGCGTACGAGATCGATGCTGGGCGATCGGCCAAGGCGGTCGTCCTCCATGACGCCGAGGATGTCGTTCACCGCTATGAACTCAGGATCTTCGACGGCTTGATCGATCGTGCGGCCGTGATCCAGCTCCCGGTGCTGCCATTCCCCGACAGCCATTCACGCTGGATCAGCGGTCATTATTGCGACGAGTTCGCCGAGGCGCACGGCAAGGAGCTTGTAGTCCGTGAAGCCGTTGGGGCCGCGATACCCCTGGCGGGTGTCGGCTGCGCGATCGCCCGCAAGCCAGTGGCCCAGCTGGCGGCCATGCAGGACGGCAAGCCCTTCGCCGGCAGCAGCATGACCGAAGATTACGAGGTCGGCCTGAGGATCGGCTCGCTGGGTCTGAAGACCATGTTCGTGCGCATTCCGGCGACGCCCGCCGAGCGCGGCATCGTCGCGACGCGAGGCCATTTCCCGTCGACTCTGGGCGAGGCGGTCCGCCAGAAAGCGCGCTGGCTGGGCGGGATCGCTCTTTCCGGTTGGGATAGGCTCGGCTGGACCGGGAGTATCGGCGAGCGCTGGATGCGCATGCGCGATCGCCGTGGACCGCTCGCGGCATTGCTGCTCCTCGCCGCCTACAGCGCAGGGTTGCTATGGTCGCAGCTATGGGTCGCGGAAGCGCTCGGAGCGCCGATCCAGACGCGCATGGATTCCACGCTCACGCTGCTTCTAACCGTCAACTTCGCACTGCTGATGTGGCGAGCGGCAATGCGCGCGTGCTTTACAGCTTCCGCCTACGGATGGGTTGAAGGCCTGCGGTCGATTCCAAGGCTCGTCGTCGGCAACGTCATCGCCATGCTCGCTGCAGGCCGCGCCGTCTCGCTCCACCTCGGCGGCGGCGCCAAGCGGTGGGACAAGACGCGGCACATCTTCCCGCTGGAGTTCGCGCAATGAGGCCGTCGCTGCGCTTTCTCGCAATCGTCGCCATCGGGTGGGTGGGGCTGCGTGCGGCCACCCTGGGCAAGCTTCCCGGAGGCGAAATTTTTCGCATCGAGCCGAGCGAAGCGAAGACCTCGGTGCCTCCTATCGTTCCTACCGAGTTCCCTCCGCTCGATCCGGTACAGCCGCAGGCACCGCTCGCCGTTGCCTCGATGCCAGTCGAACAAGCGATGCAATTTGCAGCAGCGCGTCCGATTGCGCTGCCCATCTATTACTCGGCAGCTTCCATCCCCGTTTCGCCTGTGCCGTCGCGCGGCCTTTCCGGCCTTCTACCGGCGCCTGAAACGGCCTTCGCCGCTCCACTCGCCGCGATCGACGAATGGCCCCTTTCGCGCATGACGGCGATCTCGGGCCCGCAACGCCGGTCCAGCGTCATCGTCGCGGGGCAGAGCGTCCCCGCCCACCTCGAAAAGCTCGACCGGCTTCAGCTGACCGCGTGGGCGCTGCTCCGCGGGCGTCAGGGTCAAGCCTTCGGGCCGAGTTCGCTGGCGAATGGCGGACAGCTCGGCGGCAGCCAGGCCGGCGCTCGCCTCGCATACAATTTCACACGGCAGATCGCCGCCAGCCTTCGCTCGAGCTCCGACGTTGGGCGACGGGGCGGCGAAGTAGCAGCAGGCGTGCGCATCCAGCCCGTGCTGGCCATTCCTCTATGGTTCACGGCCGAGCGGCGCCAACGCATCGGCCGGTACGCCAATGCGCGCAACGCTTTCGCTTTGTTTTTCGAGGGCGGCGTCTATCAGCGACCACTGCCTTGGCGGTTCAGCCTCGACGCGTATCTGCAAGGCGGCGTCGTCGGCTTGCATCGACGCGACCGCTTCGTCGATGGCGCCCTCACAGTGACGCGGCCAGTTTACCGCAATTTCTCGGGCGGGTTCGGCTTGTGGGGCGGCGTCCAGCCCGGTGTCTATCGGCTCGACGCCGGTCCCCGCGTCACGATGGGGGTCCGAAGCAACATCAAGGTGCACATGGACTGGCGCCAGCGCCTCACGGGCAACGCCCAGCCGGGCTCAGGACCGGCACTGACGCTCGCCGCAGACTTCTAGGCCTCAATAGCTTGGCCGCAGCGACAGTTTGCGGCTAGTCCTTGCGGCGGGCATGGACATCTACCTTCCGATCGCCGGCCAGTCGGTCAATGCGCTGTTCATCGTCATTCTCGGTTTCTTGGTCGGCGTCTTGTCGGGAATGTTCGGCGTCGGCGGCGGCTTCCTGACTACGCCGCTGCTGATCTTCTACGGAATTCCTCCCACCGTCGCGGTGGCATCGGCCTCCACTCAGATTACGGGAGCGAGCGTCTCGGGCGTCATGGTCCACATGCGACGAGGCGGCGTCGACATCAAAATGGGCGCCGTGATGACATTCGGGGGCCTACTTGGCTCGGTCGTCGGCGCGGCACTGTTTCGTGTCTTGCAATCTAGCGGACAGATCGATGTGGTGGTCGGTTCGCTCTACGTGCTGATCCTTGCGTCCATCGGAAGCCTGATGCTCAAGGATGCCCTGGTTGCGCTTGGCTATGTCCGCGCAGCGCCGCCGAAAGCGACGCCGCGCCATAATCGCTGGGTCGCCTCGCTGCCGCTACGCTGGCGGTTCTACAGCTCGGGCTTGTACATATCTCCGGTCGCCCCGCTCGCCCTCGGCTTCCTCGCCGGGGTCCTGACCGTCTTTCTCGGAATCGGCGGCGGCTTCATCCTGATTCCGGCAATGATCTATCTGCTGGGGATGCCGGCCCGCATCGTCATCGGGACCAGCCTTGTGATGATCCTCACGGTCAGCGCCGCCACTACGATGGTCCACGCACTGACCACGCGCGCGGTAGACATCGTCCTGGCGACGCTGCTGCTGATCGGCGGTGTGGTCGGCGCACAATATGGCGCGTTGCTGACGCTTCGCATCAAGCCCGACATGCTGCGGCTGGCACTGTCGGTCATCATTCTTCTGGTGGCGCTGCGGATGGCGCTCGGCCTCGCCTGGCATCCCGACGAAATCTTTTCGGTGGAATATCTGTGAGCGGACGGTGCACTTCGACCCTTCTAGGTTTTGTCGCCCCTTTACTGCTGGCGGCCGACAAGCCGGTGCTCGTACCGGACATTTCCGCGCGGCAGGTCCAGATCCGCTACAGTTTCACAGGCGCTCAACTCCTTCTTTTCGGCGCGGTGGTCTATCCGGGTGGCCGTCCACCGGACCGGCCTCCGGATATCGCTGTTGTCCTCCGTGGCCCCGTTCAACCGATTTTAGTGCGGGAAAAGCAAAAGATCGCGGGCATCTGGATGAACGCGGATTCGAACCGTTTCCGCTCTGCACCGTCATTTTACGCAGTGGCGTCGACCCGTCCGATCGACCAGCTGGTCAATGAACGTACCGCCGCGATCTACGAACTTGGCCTGCACGACCTTCAGCTATCGCCAGGCGGCGGGGCCCTGCCCGAGAAGGAGCGGCGTTTCGAAGCTGGCCTGCTTGATCTCCGGCGGCGGCAGGGATTGTATTACGAAGACCCGCGGGGCGTGGAGATCAACGGAGGGGTGCTTTATCGCGCAACTCTCACCATCCCCAGCCAAGTTCCGGTGGGAACATATACTGCCGAAACCTTCCTGATCGACCAGGGACGAGTCCTCGCCGCGGCGACGCGCGACATCCAGATCGACAAGTCGGGATTCGAGCGCTTCGTGGCGCTTGCGGCGCGGCGTCACAGCTTCATCTACGGTGCGACCTCGGTGGCACTGTCGCTCGCGCTTGGCTGGGCCGCAGCGGCCGCATTTCGTCGCCGCATCTGAGAAGATGCGTCCCTAAGTTAATTTTAACCGCTCTCCGCTAGTTCCTGTGCCACGAACAACCCCAGTCGTGAGTACTTATGGACGAGCAACCGAACCTGCGCGAATTCCTCAATGAAGTCAGCAGCTTCTCAGAGGAAACGGACGCAAAGCCGACCGCCGGCAAGGCGGAAACGCTTGGTGCCATCGGCGAAGTGCTGGAGATCGCCGGATCGGGGTCTCAGATCCGCATCGACGGCTCCGCACTAACGGCGCTGGACAAACACAAGGATCCGTCTGTCGCCATGTCCGGCCAGGTCGGCTCGCAAGTCAAAGTGACGGTCGGTCAGAACTGGCTTATCGCGAACGTCCGCACGATGCGCGCCGGGGGCAACGGCGAGATCCTCGCCCACGTCGATTTCCTCGGTGAGGGCACCCGCGATTCCGCTGGCAAGCTCAGCAGCTTCCGCCGCGGCGTTACCCGCTACCCGGTTCCGGGCGCCAGGGTCCACCCGGTCACCACCAACGACCTTCGCGCGGTCTTTGCCGCCAGCGAGGAAGCGAACATCGAGATCGGGACCGTCTACCCGACCGACGACATTCGGGGCGCCCTGTACGTCGATCCGATGCTCTCAAAGCATTTCGCGGTCCTGGGCTCGACCGGTACCGGCAAATCGACCTCCGTCGCGCTCATCTTGCATCGGATCTCGCAGCTGAGCCCCGAGGGTCATATCGTGATGATCGATCCACACGGCGAATATTCCGCAGCGTTCAAGGGTTGCGGTGAGCTGTTCAACGTCGACAATCTTCAGCTGCCCTATTGGCTGATGAACTTCGACGAGCATTGCGAAGTCATGCTCACGACGCACGGCTCCGAGCGGCAGCGCGACGCGGACATCTTGGCCAAGTGCCTGCTCGCGGCGCGCACGAAGGGCAAGGACATGAGCCAATACGGCAAGGTCACGGTCGACAGCCCGATTCCTTACCTGCTCGCTGACCTCAATACGATCCTCGTGAATGAGATGGGCAAGCTCGAGCGGGCAGGCGACACGCTGCCCTACCAGCGTCTTAAGACCAAGCTCGACGAGCTCCGCGCTGATCCTCGCTACACCTTCATGTTCTCGGGCATGCTCGTTTCGGACTCGATGCCGAGCCTGCTTGCAAAGCTCTTCCGGTTGCCGAGCCACGGCAAGCCGATCTCGATCGTCGACGTTTCCGGCGTGCCTTCTGAAATCACCTCTGTCGTCGTGTCGGTCCTCGCCCGCATGGTGTTCGCTT
>Ga0207679_10001847_pt1 | contig 13163 bp, 17 predicted proteins | sample KBSC73metaG_FD_184320 | JGI IMG/M metagenome (GOLD analysis project Ga0207679, IMG submission 184320) | Corn rhizosphere microbial communities from Kellogg Biological Station, Michigan, USA - KBS C7-3 metaG (SPAdes) (version 2) | ecosystem: Host-associated > Plants > Roots > Rhizosphere > Soil ... | reverse complement strand
ACGCGCTTCGAGGGGCCACACCAGGCGGAGGCGTACCTGGGCCTGGTCCCCAGCGAACGGAGCTCCGGCGAGCAGCAGCACCGGGGCCGGATCACCAAGCGAGGGAATACGCGGACGCGGTGGCTGGTCGAGGCGGCGTGGCGGATCCGGCGCTCCAAACACCCGGAACTCGCGTCGCTCAACACGTGGGCCGACCGGATCGCCGGCCGCCGTGGCAAGCGCATCGCGATCGTGGCGCTGGCGCGCCGGCTGGCGGGGATCCTGTTCGCGATGTGGCGCACGAACACGCCGTACGCCGTCGGGCGGTTCCGGAAGGAGGAGGTCGCGCCGGCGGCCTAACGCCGCCCGGACGGGCACGGCCTCCGGATCGTCAGGTGACCGCTTCGGACGTGGAGAACGCGACGCAGCTCATGGCCGCGGGTGAGGCCGAAGTTCAGTTTGGCGTCTCCCGTCCATCGGATCACTCCCTGCGCCGGCGAGTCGCTCGCCGACGGTCGAGCGCGAACAGAAGCCTGAGCGGCATCTCGCGGCCGGAGGAAGAAAACCAACGAACGACGAAGTGTTAGGCACGACGCCGTACTTGGCACGGAGCGCCGCTTCACAGAAGCTGCGGAGCGCCTAAGAGATAGGCGCCGCGATCAAGAAGCCCGAATTGGAGAGCCTCCGCTGCCTCTATGGCCTCAATGCGGTCGCGGCCGACGACGGCAACAACGCTCGCGTTGATGGCGTCCAGCTGCATGCTGCTTTTGCCCGGCGTTGCGGGCGGCTCGAACGTCGGAAAATTCCCGGCCTGCCGCGCCTCGGTGATTAGCTCGTCCGCTTCCCAAGCGGCGCGCTTTCCGTTGCAGAGGATGAGTCGTGCCCGCTCAAAAGCGGGGAAGGCTTCAAGATCTCCCGTTGTGTATTCGTCCGCGCTAGCGGGCGGGGGGGTGACGCTGCCGATCGGCGCACCGTCACACACAACCGTGTATGATCGCATGTCTTCCCCGAAAACGTTGCTGGTTGAAGCCTAACGCCCGAGTTAAGCTGCGAACGAATCAAATAGAAGCGCGTGCGAAGCACGCGCAATCCGCAGATCGGTCGACAGCTTCAACGATCGTTAGGCCGACCGAGTTGGGATGCCGATACCGGCAGGTGCCGAAACCCTAAGCGCCTGTTCACTTCAGGCGGGCCAATCGGATGGTAAAGGTGAGCTTCTCGCCGTTGTACGTCCACGGCCCCGAGAGCTCCAGTGTGTCGCGCTGCACGCGGTACCCTACGACGTCCCATTTCCCCTCATCGGCAGGATCCAGGGACAGGAGGTTCTCCATTCGCACCGTGTGCTTCTCGGTGTCGCACTCGTAACGCCCCGCATGCGCGCTCGCCCCCTCGAACGTGTCGCGCAGTTCGGCCGGGGTCACGGTTTCGCGCCTCCACGTGCGCCCCTTCGGCATGATCGTCGACGACATGTAGCCGCTGTTGGTGAAGATCAGCAGGCCATTGTACCCGGCGGCGGCGCCGGTCTTGATGGGCGAGTCATCGGGACGACGGTCGACTTCCTCCACGAAGCGCCACACGCCTTCTACGGCAGCGTTGCGCCGTTGCGCGTTGAGGACGGCCGGGGTGCCCGTCGCGAGGATGACCAAGACGGCCAGGGCAAGTACGTGCTGCGGACGCATCGTCAGGTCGTCGCCTTGCTGAAGGGTGATCCGTCGCGGGTCGGGCAAGCCCGGCCGGCAGCGCATAAGAGTGCGCCACTCTCCAGGTCAACGCAACTTGCCGTGCCGATCCGCAGCGGAGTGTGAGCACATAAGATGTGGTGGCGGCCTAACGCAGTAGAGATTCTTGCCGCGCGAAGCCGCGGATAAGAATCTCCTGTTGAACTCGATCCGCCGGGAGAGGCGCGACGGACTACCCTTGGAATTTGGTCGACCGAGAGCGGCCCGCGGGAGTGCGGTGCCGGGGCGGGGAAATGGCGGTCCGCCTTCGCCGGAGCAAGGCGACGCGTCGCGAGCGGTCCGCGTGGGCGTTAGGCAGACCCGGCGCGCGCGAGCGGACGCAGCCCGGCTGAGCGTCCCGTGTGGCGCGCGGGATGCCGGCCGGTGCCCTGCGGCTTACGCGACGCGAGGACATGACGGCGGGGCCCGCGATGGCGGGTAGCGCTGGACCAGAACCCAGTGGGGGTGCGCGCACGCCGAGCATCGGGTCGTGGCCGGCGGCGCCGTGGCCGGTGTCGGATCATCGGGAGGCGATGCGCCCTCAGGCGGCGAGGGCTCGGCCACTTGAGGCGGCGGCACGGGTGATGGGTCCGGGATCGGTGGGTGGCGACGCCCCAGCAGCCTTCGCGCCCGGTCGAGATCAGCACGTCGACTGGCACTGAGCAGCCCATACCACCGCACCTTGGTGAAGCCGCGCGGCAGGACGTGGTGCAGAACGCGCGTCAGGAAGTCCTCGACGGGCACCGTCAGCGAGCGCGTGGTGTGCGTCCGGGCGTGCGTGTACTGAAACGTGACGCGGCCGCCGGCGAAGCGTTCGAGCCGCCCGTTCGTGAGCGCGACGCGGTAGACGTAGCGCGCGAGGTACAGCGACGCGTGCTCCCCGGTGCCGATGCGTTCCACATGCACGACCCACCGGCGATGCCACACGCGCGGGTCGACGCCGACCCCAGCGTGGGTGAGCGCGTCGCGCATCTTCGCGCGAAAGACCGGCGAGAGGACGTAGCCCGGGAGGAGGAAGCGGGAATGCGCGGGCCGGATCCACGCGGCGCCGTCCGCGGTGAGCCCGCCCGCCGTCACCAGCAGATGGACGTGCGGGTGGTAGTCGAGCGTCCGCGACCACGTGTGGAGCACGGCGAGGATGCCGGGCGTGCCGCCGACCCACGCGCGATCCTCGGCGACCGTCAGCACACTGGCGGCGGCCTCGCGCAGGAGGGCGGCGTAGACCGGGCGCTGGTGGCGACGCGCGACCGCCCGGAGCTGGGCCGGCAGCGTGAAGGTGAGGGGCAGTGGCGGTTGCGGCACGAGTGGTAGCGGTAGTCGAGGGCCCCGCAGTCGTCGCAGCGGTAGACGGAGCCGCCGAGGACGGCGGTGCGACACTGGCCGATGTCGGTGAGGGCGCGGTGCTGGGACGGCAGCAGCCCGCCGGCGTGCGTGGCGACGTACGCCGGTCCCGCCGCGCGGACGATGTCCGCCAGCTCGACCACAACAGGCCGCCCGACCGCGGCGCGGTCGGGCGCGTTAGGTGCGCGGCACCAGGTCGTTGATCGGGTCGGCCGCGGCGTCGCGCAGCTCGCGGGTCACGTGCGTGTAGACGGCGGTCGTACTGGGGCTGCTGTGCCCCAGGTATTCCTGGATGATCGCGAGCGGGACGCCCGCCTCGAGCAGATGCGTCGCGTAGCTGTGGCGGAGCGTGTGCACGTGCGCCCGCTTCGTGACGCCGCTGTCCGCCACCGCGCGGATAAACGCCCGCTGCAGCACGGTCGCGTCGATCGGCCCGACCGCCGGATCCGCCACCGGGCGCGGCGGCCGCCGGCGCGGGGCCGGAAACATCCACACCGGATTCCGGTGCGTGCGCCAGTACGCCCGCAGGAGGGTGAGCAACGCCTGCGGGACCGGCACCATGCGGTCGACGCCGCCCTTCCCGCGTCGGATATGGAGGAGCATCCGCCCGCCGTCGACCTGACCGACGTGGAGGTCGAGCGCCTCGCGCAGCCGCAGGCCGCACGAGTAGACGGTCGTGAGGCACACCCGGTAGGCCGGCGTCTGCACGGCCGCAAGCACGCGCCAGACTTCGGCCCGGCTCAGGACGACCGGGAGTCGGCGATCCCGTTTGGGGCACGCGATGTCGAGGATGGTCCAGCGGCGCCCCAGCGTCTGCTCGTAGAAAAACCGCAGGCCACTCAGCACCTGCGTGATCGTCGACCGCGACAGCTGTCGCTCGCGCGTGAGGTGGAGGAAGTACGCGCGCAGCTGCGCTTCCGTCAGCTGATCGGGTGCGGCGCGGAAATGCCGCGCGAGGCGCGCGACCACGGCCACGTACGACTCGACCGTCCGCTCGGCGTAGCCGCGGAGATGGAGGTCATCGATCAGGCGCTGGCGCAGGGCGGTCATGAGATCCTCTCAGGAAAAGGGAGGAGAGGATCAGAGCAGCGACTGGGCGCACGATCAACACGCCGCGACGAACTCGGTCAGGACCTAACGTCTATCCGCCGCAGGCGGATTGAGTTCAACGCATCTGGTTGAACTGCGGAGCGCCGAGGTGACGGGCGCCGCGATTGTGACGCTACATGGACGTTGCCAGGCGCACAACCTGATGCCGGTCGCTCCGGCTGTTCCAACGGACGTTAGGTGGCGGGCGCATCGAAGGACCTTAACGAGCCGGGTCGAACGAGCGGACAATGAGGAGAGTCGCGATGGCAAGGCCGACGCCAACAAGCCAATGCCTCACATACCGCCTACGAGCAACCCGACCTAGTTCCGTCCACTCGCTGTCATCGAGGAAGCGGAACAGACTCCACAACTGGCTTTCGGGCCTGCGAACGATCGCAGGATCGCGGAAGCTCGGGAGTGTTAGGTGGCCGTAGAGTCCCCACAGGAGGAATACGACTACTGGGATGTAGTACACTGTGGTCTCCTCGCGACGGCCTGTCGCCACCTAACGCCATGAGTTGAACTGCGAGCGCCCGACTCGACGGGCACCGCGATGCTGACTTCAAGATACCTGATGCTGGCGAGACGCCCGATGCTTTCGAGCGCTCGGCAGAAACTATGAGCGTGGTTGGCGGCCACTCGAACGGGCCGCCACTGTAGCAGCTCCTTTGGTCTCTCGCACCAGGAGGAGACATGTCTACCGCAGCGACCCGCTCGACGCAGCCCGCTCGTACGTTGCACCTCGCGCTCGGTCTCGGCAACCGGACGTGGAAGCTCGCCTTCGCCACGAGCATCGCCCACGCGCCGCGACTGCGCACGATCCCGGCGCGCGACCTCACGCAACTCGACGCCGAGGTCACGGCGGCGAAGGCCGCTTCGGCCTCGCGCCTAACGCACCAGTGGTGACCTGCTACGAGGCCGGGCGCGGCGGCTTCTGGCTCCATCGGGCGCTCACCGCCCGCGGCATCGCGAGTCCTGGCGTCGACTCGGCGAGCATCACCCAGAACCGCCGCGCGCGCCGCGCCAAGTCTGATCGGCTCGACGCGACCGCGCTCGTGCGCCTCCTGCTCCGCCACCACGGGGGTGAGCGCGGGGTCTGGAGCGTCGTGCACGTGCCGAGCGTCGAGGACGAAGACCGCCGGCAGCTGCACCGCGAGCTCTTCACGCTGACGCGCCAGCGCACGCGACAAGTCAACCGGATCAAAGGGCTGCTCGCCCTCCATGGCATCGTCCGCGCCAAGCCGCGCGGGTTGCCCGTGCGCATCCCCGAGTTGCGCGATTGGAGCGGCGAGCCCCTGCCGGCGGGCGCTACTCGATGCGCCGGACGCCGCGAGTGACCCGCTGCTGCAACAGGTGCGACGCCTGCTCGCGCTCCGCGGGGTCGGCGAGGTGAGTGCGTGGCTCTACACGACGGAATTCTTCGGCTGGCGCGCGTTCCGGAACCGGCGCGAGGTGGCGGGCCTGGCGGGTCTCACGCCGACGATGCGGGCGAGCGGAGATCTCGAGCGGGAGCAGGGCATTAGCAAGGCCGGGAACGCCCTGATCCGGGCGCTGGCGATCGAGCTGGCCTGGAGCTGGGTGCGGCGCCAACCGGCCAGCGCGTTGACGCGGTGGTATCGCGAGCGCTTCGCCGGCGGCGGGCCGCGGCTGCGGCGGATCGGCATCGTCGCGGTCGCGCGCAAGCTCTTGATCGCGCTCTGGCGGTACCTCGAGACGGGCGTGCCGCCGGAGGGCGCGGTGTTCAAAGCCTAACGCCGCTGCGCCGGCTCGATCCGCTGGTGCGTCGTGCCCGCCGTTGGAACGGGTCTCCCCCGGTGTCGCTGGCCGGTGGGTACCGTCCGGTCAGAAGGGGCCGCGCGCCACGGGCTGCGCTCGTACGTATAAGTGTCTCTGGTGTCCGGTGCGGTGCGTCGAGCGGGCGCGCCCCAACCGGCACGGATAGAAGTCGACCCGCGAGCCAGTGGGCTCCCGAGGTCTCGAGCAGCCGCCAGCGTTCGAGCCGCGCCGTTGTCTCCAGAACCGTTCTCGACGGCGCACATCGCCGTGTAGTCGGCTATTGCCTAACAGGTCCGATGCTTGACAAATACCAACTCATAGAAGTTCCAATGAACGTTAGGCGGCGCCCGCCGCCGAACTCGGTCGGCCCGCTGTTGGCCCCGCACTCTCGACCGCCGCGCGAAGGATCTCGACCAACCCATCACGCCACGGCGCCGACCGTTTGTACCCGAGCGCGTACATCCCACCCAGCAAAACGATCCCGAAGAACGAGAACGGCGCGCTGCTTGACGGCCGACCGACGAAGCCGAAAAACGCGAGTGATAGCACGGCCCCCACAATGGTGCCTCGGCTGGGGCGAATCCCAGCCGTGACGCGAGAGCCTCCGGCGAGTGGAAGGACCCGCCCTTGGCACCGGGGAAAATACGGGTTCCGCCCGCCACCCTCCAACTGCAACGAAAAGCGGTTGCCCTCCACGACGATTCGCACGCCGTAGAAGCCAGCATCCCGCAGCCGAGCCGGTAACTCGGACTCCTGCCACCGACCGGCGCGGGCGCGCAGCCGGTCGAGAACCTCGCTCGGCGCGAGGGGCGAAACGATTTGGATTTCAGTCGCCAAACGAAGCCTCGGAAGTTGGATGCAGCTCAGCGCCTGAAGTTGACTTGTAATGAAGCGGGTGGCCACCCCATTGACGTCGTGGCACTGTTCCGCCCACACGGTGAACGCCGCAAGGCACAGCCCGTAGGCTAGCCGCTATTGGAAACGATAGGACTCGATCTTCACAAACGCGCGAGCCGTCCCTGCATCCTTACGAGCGACGGTGAGCCCATGTTCGTATCGTTCTGTCGCGCGGGAATGTCGGGCACGATGGACCGCCGGTGCGCTGCGTGCGCAGCCGTTGGCGGCGAAGCCGTTGGTCCTCGTGCGACGTCCGAGCCCGCTCGGGGGTGGGGAGTGTGAGAGGGGTTGAGAGGAGAGTGGAGGATAGAGCAACTCTTTGAAGGTCGCCACTCACCCCACGGGTGCCCCACAACGACTTTCGGAGCGTGGGGTGGGCTGGTGGTGGGGGGTGTCCTGGGTAGAGGGACGCGGTTGACGGCATATCAGCCGGGACGCAACCTAGCGCGGCCGACCGGACGGACACGACTCCGGTTGGCAGTCTCGCGCGGAAACGCACCGCGCTCCGCTCGGACGTTAGGCTATTGACTATAGCATGAGGGGACGCCGATCAATGGGATCCTTCGCCACTGATGTCCGCGCCGCCGCGCGCGCCCTCCGCCGCGCACCCACGTCGACGATTGCCGGCGTCCTCGCGTTGGCGGTCGGCATCGGAGCAACGACAACAATGCTCGGCCTGGTGGACGCGATCGACGTGCGGCCGCTCCCCTTCGCGCACCCCGAGCAATTGGTCACGCTGCAGGAAGTCGCGCCACGAGGAAGCCCATACTGTTATCCCGGTCGCGGCTGTGAACAGACGTCGACCTCTCTCCCGACCATTGCCGATTGGCGCGCGGCGCGATCGCTCGCGGACGTCGCGGGGTACCGGCTGTACGAAGAACACCGCTGGATCCTCGACGGTGCGTCGAGCGAACCGATCGACGCCATTGAGGTCACGGGCAACTTCTTGTCCGTCCTCGGCGCACGCCCCTTCCTTGGCCGCGAGTTCCAGCCACCGGAGTTAGTTGCGGGAGGCCCGCCCGCCATCGTCCTCTCCTACGACTTCTGGCAGACGCGCCTCGGCGGCGACTCCCGCGTGCTCGGCTCCGTTATGACACTGCGCGACATGAATCGGCAAGTCGAAACGCCATTCACCGTCGTGGGCGTGATGCCGCAGGGCTTTCGCTTTCTGAAGGAAGCCGCCTTCCTCCCGATGCAGCCCGACCGGCCGTCGGTCCCCGATTCCCGCGCCTCGCGTCTCGTGCTCGCCATCGGGCGCCTTGCCGCCGGATCCACGCTGCAACAGGCGCGAGCCGAGTTAGGCACCATCGCGGCGCGAACGGCCGCCGCGTTCCCCGAGACGAACCAGGGATGGAGCGCGACCGCGTCCGCGCTGAACGGCCCGGCGCTGCTCCGGCTGGCGGAGTCGATCGTCCCCGGCGCGGGTCGCGGACGGTTTGTCTTGCTCGGAGTGGTCGCCATGGTGTTGCTCGTTGCCGTGCTCAACGTCGGCGCGCTCTTGTTGGCGCGGGGACTCGCCCGCGTGCAGGAGCTCGCGGTGCGCGCGGCCATGGGCGCCTCACGCGCTCGGATCGCCCAGCATCTGCTCGTCGAGAGTGCCTGCATCGCCGTCGCCGGCGGCGCCTTGGGCATTTTGATCGCCGCCTGGGGTGTCCGTGCGGCACGTGGGTGGCTTTCACTGGAAAGCCTTGGCATCCACATCGGTGTCAATGTGCGCATGCTGGGATTCGCCATCGGCGCGACGACCATCGCCGCGCTCGCCGCGGGCTGCCTCCCGGCGCTCGCCATTCGACGGCTCGACTTGGCGGCCCTGTTGCAACGGCGTGACATCGGTGGACGGAAACCTCGGTCGATCCTGCGCCTCGGGTTGGTCTCGCTCGAACTCGCGTGCGCGATGGTGCTGATCGCGGGCGCCGGACTGCTCACCAAGGAACTGCGCCAACTGCGGGATCGCGAGCCAGGCTACGACGCGCGCAGTCTCTACCAACTCATGGCCCCACTCCCCGCGACGGCCATCGGCGACACCGGCCGGACGCGCGCCATCGCGACCACGGCCCGCGCCGAGCTCCGCGCGACGGACGGCGTGACCTCGGTGTCGCTCGCCCTGCCGAGCTTTCCGAACGTGAGTCTGCCGGGCCGTGACTCGATTCCGCAGCGCGCGCAGCCTATTCCGCTCGCGGTCGATCCGGCGTTCTTCGAGACGGTACGTACGCCGATCGTGCGCGGCCGACCCTTCGTGGACGGAGATGCCGCCGGATCAGAAGCCGTCGCCATCGTGGACGAAGCATTCGCGGGGCGCTTCTGGTCCGGGGTAGATCCTCTGGGCCAGCGCATCGACCTGACGGATGAAGGCGGGCGCCGCGTCGCGCGCGTCGTCGGCGTCGCGGCACGGTCCAAGGTCTGGATCGCGTCACTGGCGGCGGAGCCGCAGCCCTATGTGTACGTGCCGGTCGCGCAGGCATGGCACGAACGCCGGCGGGCCGTGATGTTCTTCGCGCGCGTCGGGCCTAACGAGTCACAACGTACCCTGGGCGCGATTCGACGCGCGCTGGGCCGCGCAACCGGCGCCCCCGTCGATCGCGACGACGTCGAGTCGCGCGAGGCCCACATCGCGGTCGAGCTGCGGCGGCAACGACTCGACGCGATGGCGCTCACGACCTTCGGCGTGCTCGCCGTCGCCTTAGCCGCGCTCGGAATCTGGGCGGTGGTCGCACACGCGGTGGCCCAGCGGCGGCGGGAGCTCGGCATCAGACTCGCACTCGGTGCGTCGGTCCGGCACATCATCGCGATCGTGCTGCGCGACGGAGTGGTCGCGGCGGTCGTCGGCCTTGTGGTCGGCACTGGCGGGGCGCTAGTGGCCACGCGCGTATTACGGGCAACGCTCGTGCGCACCGACCCGCGCGATCCGGGTGTACTGGCGGCGAGCGCCGTGGTGCTCGTGCTCGTGTCGTTACTGGCGGCGTATGTGCCGGCACGTCGGGCCGCGCGAGTGAACCCCGCCAGCACGCTGCGCGGCGAGTGAGCTGGATGGTCGACGGGTGATGCCCGTTGCCGGCTCCCTCAGCGCTCAAGACGTTCGCTTCGGCCCGCAGCTTCAGAATGCTCGTGCTAGTAGGCCGCCGATGGTCGGTGGTCCGGCAGGGTCCGAGCCGCCAACGAGTCCTCACCCTTCCCCCACTCACTTAACGGTCACCCCACAAGGACCTTGCAGGCCCCAGGCCTCGTGCAGGAGGGGTGCCCGAGGGTGTCGAGGGGTGTGTGGAGGGGGTGTCTATGGGTTGTCGGTGGCGCGCCGACCGACGTTGCGGTTTCGGCTCACCAGCAGCGGTCGGGCGCCTTCGTCTGCTCCACCGCGTCGCGAGACTGCCCTGCGCGGATGCCGCTCGCGCCGCCGAGTTCGACGGACGTCAGCCAGCAGGTTCGGGATGTCCGCCTGAGCGCGCGACGAACGCCCGGATCTTCGCCAACTGTTGGGCGAGTTCCTCTCGGTACTCGACGGCTGCGGCCCGGTCGTCGGCGCTCAGCGCTTCGTCCTCCTCGCTGTTGGTTTCGAGCGACGGCTCGAAGATTTCAAGGATCCGTCGGCCGAACTCGACGTCGGCGTACGCCATCGGGAGCACCATGTCGAGGTTCCAAAAGATCTTGTGGCCGGCAGCCCGCGCGCGCTCGACGCCATCCATTAGCTCAGCGGCGCAGCTACGTGCGTCCGATTCGGCCATGCCGTCGAGCATGTAGGCGCGGACCCATTCGTCTTCGGAGCGATCGAGCCACTGGCGAGGGGCTGTCATCTTCGCGGAGCTATCGAGCCGACCGTCATTGGAATCACGTTGCTGAACGAACGTTAGGCTTCAGGTCGCGATGGGCGGCCGAACCGCTCTTCGGGCGGGAGGTGCAAGGGCTCGTCCCGCCCGAGTCGGCCTGGCCAGAGGCCCGAGCGCACGAACGCCTCTTCGAGGTACCAATTCCACTGCGCGTCCATCCCCAGCGTCAGGTCCTCAGATGCGGCTTGTCCTGACGGATCGTTGAACAAGACGCCCCACGGAAACTGAGGTCCAAAGCCCTCCTCGCAATAGACCAGCATGATCCTTCGGTCCGGGCCCTCGGCGACGACCCAATACGGGTAGCGCTCGCCCTCGTCGCCATAGTCCCAATCGCGCTCCTCGCGGCGAGGTTCCGCGAGGAGCAGAGACCGGAGTGCTGCGAGCCGGCCGGGGTGGCGACCGTCGCGAGCTGTTCTGCCACGAGGGCCTTTACTCCGTCGGAGTCTATCATCGCAAGATGTATGTTGAATCCTAACGTATCGAGTTGAGTTGTAATGAAGCCGCTGGCCACCCCGGCGCGGCGGTGGTCCGCCCCACACGGTGTAACGCGGTCAACCCCGCAGCGCGAGCCGGGAGGCAAGCGCTATGGATACGTTAGGACTCGATCTCCACAAGCGCGAGAGCGCGCCCTGCATCCTCACGAGCGACGGTGAGCCCGTGTTCATCATCTGTCGCGGCGGCAATGTCGGGCCAGGGTGGACGTCGCGTGCGCGTCACTGCTTGGGAGGCCAATAACGACGATGGACGTTTGTTTTCCCGTGGCGTCCGAGCCCGCCTTGGGAGGTGGCGGGTGTGAGAGGGGGAGAGGAAAGATGAGGATAGAGCAACTCTTTGGACGTCGCCACTCACCCCACGGTCGCCCCACAACGACTCGCGGAAGTGTGCGGTGGGCTGGTGGTGGGGTGTCGGGGGTGTCGAGAGGGGTAGGGAGGGAGGTGTCGATGGGATGTCCCCTGCGGCACCTGTAACGTGGGAATGGCTCTCGACCCTCGTAAGTGGCGTTAGGTGGACGCGCCGAAGTCGGTGGCGGTCGGCTCCCAGCCTGCGAGATCGACGAGTGGAGTAACAAGCGTGGTGCCTGGCAGCGATTCAACCGCCCCGGAAGTACCTGACGTTAACCGGCGGACCAGCTCGTACGTCAGGTCTTCGTGCTCGGCGGGATCCACGCCGAGTAACACTGCGTCGACTACCTCACCGTCGGTGAAGTGCAGTCGAACGGCTCGGTTCAGATGCCGGCGGAGGTCCGCGTAGTCAGGCATGCTGTGCGTGTCACCGGACTGTGTGGTCACCTAACGCCTTGAGTTAAGCTGCGAGCGCCTAACTCGATGGGCTCGCGGTGCTGATCCGTAAGATACCGGGTGCTAGCGAGATACCGGATGCTCCGTGCGCTCGGCAGCTTCAACGTACGTTAGCCAGCACGTGCGAGGAATTCACCAACGTGCACGAGCCAGCCGCGCGTCGTGAATCCAAGCCCGGGCGGCCAAACGCTGCTGCCGAGCCGGCGGTGAATTTCTTGCAAGTCGACTTCAGTGGACCACTGCCGGAGCACCTCTTCGAGTTCGCGGCGAGCCGCAGGGAGCGCGTCCCCTGGCTCGTCTTGGAGATACCGACGGAGGACGTCGTCAGGAGTGTCGTCGTCCAGATCCCAGTCCTGGTGGAAGTAGCCTCCGAAGAGCTGCCACAGCGCGGGGTAGCGCTCGCGCAACGTGGCCGCGTCAGGCAGAATCATTGGGAACGAAGATGCGTGTTGCTGGCTAACGCCTTCAGTAAATCTGCCGCGTCCAGACTCCGCCAAGCGCGCGGTGGTGTGTGGAATGTACGACGTGCGCCAGGCGCCTAACAATGATGCCGCCCGCGCGGTCAGGTTCAACGTAGGTCAGCTGGCGCGGTCGCTGTGCCAGAAGTGCCACCAGCGCCGACGAGGAGCCGGAGCGAGCGACGAAAACCGCCAAGGCGGGGCTGGCGTCAGCTGGCCGTCGATGCCGACCACAAAATCGCAGTACTCACCCGTGTTACCGAGCCGCCGGATGATCGCCGGATCCTTGCCGCCGTACCGGACCGCCGACACGCAGCAGACCTCGGCGGCGCGGCAGGCGCGCGCGAGTTCGTCGGCCGTGACGGGTTGCCGCGCGAAGTAGGTCGCAAGGTCTGAGTCGCTGAGCGGCGAGAGCAGATCCGGCGCCTCGTCCTCGGGCGCGCCGCAGGCCATGCACTCGCCGGTGGTGTACCAGTCGCCAGGCGCGTTCTTGTCGAGGCGAGGCGGAATCTGATCGGGCATCCCTATCACTCCACTGTGTCGCCAACTTGTATCTAGCTCTTCGGAGACGTTAGTGGAATGTGGTCGGCGCGCCAGCTCGATGCGACCCTGCTGGCCGGCACCGGAGCGGCGTCCGGGCCGGCGTGGGTGGCGAGGGGCGAGGGGAGCATGGAGGATCGACCAGCTCTTGTGCCGCTCGCTCTGTCAGATGAGCGGAGCGAGCTTCCAAAGATCACTCATCTGCTTCAGCTTCGTTAGGCCGTCCGGCGCAACGATCGCTGGGCA
>Ga0207679_10001827_pt1 | contig 13250 bp, 12 predicted proteins | sample KBSC73metaG_FD_184320 | JGI IMG/M metagenome (GOLD analysis project Ga0207679, IMG submission 184320) | Corn rhizosphere microbial communities from Kellogg Biological Station, Michigan, USA - KBS C7-3 metaG (SPAdes) (version 2) | ecosystem: Host-associated > Plants > Roots > Rhizosphere > Soil ... | reverse complement strand
AAATCTGGTGAGGGCCAACGTCATATCGGAAGAAGAGCGAGATGAGCTTGCAATGTTTGGAGCAGCGACCGAGGCGACCGATGCCTGGTTCGATAAGAACAGCTATAAGGTGGCGTATAACAACGGCGATCAGAATAATTGCCTGCTCTTGGCGCTCTTGCAGCATGCTACAGGTCGTTACGGAAAAAGCGATTTGAAAGACCTGGAAAAACTGGCGAAATCCATTCGGGAAGAACTTGAGCAGAAGCACGGTATTAAACAGGGCGCCATGTTGTTTGCCCTCCCCGGTAGCGACGACCAGGCACTTGGATTCTTGATGAATGTGATTTCGAAGAAGCTGGGCGGAAGCGGAATCACTCAAGATCCGGTTGTTATCGTGACTCCGTATAAAGATGGTGTTCCTTTTGCCGGAAGCTCCGAGGCTGATCAATCCATGTCGCTTCGATCGATGAACGACGAGGAGTCGAAGAGACTGAAGCGACAGAAAGTGATCGTGTTTGGCCGAAACGGCTTGCACCATTTTGAAGCCGTGACAAATATGGATTTGGCTATGCCGCGGCAATAAGCAGCCCCTGATATCGCTATCTGCTGACTTGACAGTGCTGCCGGCCTGCATGGCCCGCAGCACTGTTCGATATTTCAATACGTACATGGCGCATGCTTGAGCGGCTGCGCATATCTAACAGAAATTCAATATGCCTCCGAAAATAAACGCTACCCGAAGCGCTCACACTCGCTTGCCGAACCAGGCCGGCGTTTCCGCAAGCGATCAATCGACACCTTCCACCCCGCAGGAGCGAAGCGGCACTTCGCAATCTTCCGGGCAGACATCCGGAGCTCTGCAAAAAAAGGGCGGGGCAAGCCGCCTGCGGCTGCTCCAACAACAAAAGAAGGCGGAGCAGGCATTGGCAGAAGAATGGCTTGCACGATTAGTGCCATATGGCGATCCGTTGGCGCAGATGTGTATGGATATGACGGCATGCGAGAATAAAGCAGAGTCCATGTTGAAGCTGTACCGTAGTGCGAGGGCTAAGTTGGCCGGTGAGCCCCAAAATGCCGAAAAGCTGGAAAGATTCGCCCTCAATTATCTTGATAAGACGATCGAGGCGTGGGGCAACGTTTTGTACGCCTTCGATAACAGCATGACCGAAGGGGAAAACACAATTAGCCTCGTCACTGCTGCCTTAAAGCGTTTCGATTCGCTACCCAATAAAAACAGGCTTTGCGATCTCGATTCCGATCTGCAAGAGACTGTGAACACTATCAGAGATTCGCTTTTCAATCGCGGGGTGAGCAAGGCATCTGCTCTGGTTTCGTTCATCAATTGGAGCGCTGAGCGCATGAACCAATACGACTCTCCTCTCATTGGAGAGGAATGTCACGCGCTTATTAGGGAAATGAATAGCCGGCAGCCTTCTTCCGAGATACAAGGCAGAGTCGACAAGCTGATTGCGGAAATTGACAAAATATCCGAAAAGCTGGTGGCTTTGATCGCAAGAGGAAACGAAAACATCGAAGCATACAATGGCCTGCTGGCACATCCAAATTTGACCTCGGATAACAAAGTCAATCTCAATCAAGCGCAAGAACAAGCCCGGTTTTTAAAATCACAGAACTTGTTAATCCGGACGTTCACTGAGGGAGAAAAGATACGTTTGCTTGCGTCATTTTCGAAGCATGCGAACCGGAAATGGCAAGAAGACGAAGCGCTGGAGCAATGGCATCAATCCCTGTTCTGTTTGCTAGATCTGGAACTTGCGGCTGTGAATGTTCTCATGGTCAAGTTGAACAATGACGAGAAAGAAGAGCAGAGTGATCCAGGCAAACTGCCTCAAGACGAGCTGGAGATCAGGCGGCAGGCGTCGGCCGAAGGGGGGCATAAATATGGACGAATCATCAAAGCGATTAAAAGGCATGCCGCGGAATATGCGAATTTGACTGGAATTGCAAGAGATGAAAGATTGCTGTCGGCGATGACTGCATTGGCGGAGACAGCGGCTGAATTCGTGCGTGGCCGAGAATATGCGGATTCGATGTGGAGCGGCAGGATTCGGAATAAGGAAGCAAGGAAGACAGAGTGGATGTCTTTTTTACCGCAAAGGGCGCCAGGGCAGCAGGACTTCCATCGCACGGTGGGGGGAGTGGTGGTCGGTCAAATCAACCCGAACGGCGACCTCGAAGAGCAGGATAAAAGCGGCAAGGTCATTTCTACCTATTTCAAGGATGAGGACAGCGGAAACTGGGTCAAGGATTACGGTAACGAAGCCGAGCCGGTGCCGTCCTTGCAATCGGCCGGGACGTCGGCAGCCGGAGAAAGCGGGGCAAGGAATGCGAAAGCAGATGCTCTTCTCAAGAAAGCGCACAACATCGTGGAAGCTTCGAGACGGTCTGTCGAAAAAAACCTGGCCGCTGATGCGTCTGACTACGATGACAAGCTCCATTTTCTGCATCGTGCCTTTTCCGTCAAGGCCAAGGCTATCGCAGGGGTGAAAAACCTCATGGTGGAACTGGAGCAAATGCAAGCCAAGGCCCCGGGTGGCGAAGACTTGGCCGCTTCCCTGAAGATGCAGGTGGAGCAACTGCAGCAAGAGAAGAACGATCTGTATGTGCTGCTGCGGCAAACGCAACAGGACGGACATATCCATTCCCTGAAAAGCCGCGATCCGACCGAAGCCGGTTTCCACGCCTTGTGGAAGCAGGGGCAGGTGGCGTCCGTTGTGAAGGAATTCGAGCGACGGCCAAACCGCAGTCATGGAGGCGACTGGCTCGACCGCCATGTCATCGGTTTCACCTCAGGCCCGCAAGGCGAGCAATACGAACCTTGGATCGTGCATGCGCATTACGATTCCAATGCTTCCAGTTCTGCACCGGTGCGCGTGCATATGAAGCGCAATGCGGAAAAAGACTGGGGCGTGGAGCAGCCCGCCTACCATTCCCTGCCGTTGAGCGAAGACATCTTCAAGCTGATAAAACAGGAAGAGCAGAAACAGCAAACGCCCTCCGCGAGAAAGAGCAAGGGCAAGGGCAAGGGCAAGAGCAAGGCGAAATAAAAGTGTGCTCTTTGTCCGCCGTTTCTCTCTCCTGTTGCAGGAGAGAGAGGGGCTTGGCTATCCGACGACGAGACGCCGGGTGGAGGCGGCGGCAGTGGTCTGGCCGTTGCGGCCGTAGATCGTGCCTGCAGGTTGATTGCCCTGCAGGACGTTCAATGCCTGCTGAGTGCGCGCCAGATGCTGGCCGATCAAAAGTCCGTTGACGCGGTTGAGTTCCTTTGCTTTGGCGGCAACGTCCAATAATTCGTTCCATGTCTTGCCGGCTGCTTGCGATGCTTGCGGGTTTTGCAGCCAGACTTGCATTCCCGCTTCGCTTGCGGCGAAACCTATCGCGCCCAACGCGGCGTGACGGCGCAGGGCAAGCTCGGACATGCGGGCGACAAGATTCGACTTTTCTCCGCCGAGAGCGGCGAGCTTTTCGACATGGGCCTTGAGCAGACAGGTTTGCTCTTCCGACAAGAGCTCCAGCAAGCGGGAGGCAGCCGTGAATTCTTCGTGCAGGCTGTCTGCCGGATCGGTAGCGCGCATCTTACTTGGAGCCCTTGCGTGAATGGATCAGGTCGCTCACCGTATCGAGCAAGCCGTTGGCGACTTTTTCCGGGTCCACCTTGAAGCGGCCTTCGGCGATCGCCGCCTTGATCTCTTCCACCTTCTTCGCGTCGAACGGCGCGGCATTTCCTGCCATCTTGGTCAATGACTGCGATTGCGGCGACAGATGGACGCTGTCGGTTTCCGCGCTTTTCGTCTTGCCGGCGCCGGAGGCTTTTTCGGCGCCCTTGCCGGGGCGCGTCTGGGTCGTTCCAACGCTCAAGCCGGCGGCTTTCTTGAGCGACGGATCCATTTTGATGGGACTGTTCACGGCATTATCCTTGTCTGGTTGACGGATGAACGGATGTTGTCATCTCTTTTATCGGCGCGATCGGCGAAAACTTTAGCATCGAATCGCCAAGAGAAAAAAAGATTCTCTCAATATGTCACTTCCACCACGCCGCCGGTCCTGGCGATGCCGGTGATGATTTGCCCCGATGCAGTGCGTGTCTGGGTTACTTGTCCTTCGTTTGCATTGTTCAGGGCGCGCGCTTCGGCGGAAACGCTGAAACCCGTGCCGCTTGATACCAGCCTGACCACCTGGCCTTGCTGCACTGCCTGCTGGTTGCGCAGCGAATCCGTGCGCAGCGGTGATCCCAGGGGCAGCGATATGGCCAGCGTGCGGCCGATTGCTTGCGAAGCATCCGTGACGATCCCTTGCGGCAGCGCGGTCAGATCGCCGCGCATCTTGGCAAGGTCCTTGGGGCCGATGATTTGTCCTTGGGCGAGCGGGGCTGCGGTGATGACGTAGTCGGCCAGCACTTGCACGGTGGCCGGCACATAAATCGTCCATGAGGCAGGGGCGCTGCAGCGTATTCCCACTGTTGTCTTGCCCCAGATCCGGCTGCCGCCGGGCATGAAGGGTTCGGGCGCTGCGCAGGCTGCAAGATTCAGGCGCGGGTCGATCTGACCGACGAGCAGATTCACCTGGCCGGGCAGGCCCGCTGTTTCCGTGCGCAGGAATTGCTCGATGCTTTGGCGCAGCGCAGCATGATCCTGGCGCGCGGGAGCGTCGGCGATTGCCGTGTTGGCAATGCAGGCGAACAGGGCGGCGGACAGGATGGACTTCATTTTTCTGAACCTGGTTTGACGAAGTTAATACTAATTCGGCGAGCGTGCATCAAAACCTTGAATAGTCAATGCTTTTCGGCGCTTCTCTTAAGATTGGGGGAGGATGTGGCTTCGTATGATCGAGTCTAAGTAAGTAATTAAGTAAGTAAGCATGCAAATGTTTTTTGATACGGAGCACGGCGCCCCTCTCCCGCAGGCGGGAGAGGGGTTGGGGGTGAGGGGGATCGCGAGACCTTTTGCGCTCTTGGCAGGCACCCTCATCCCCAGCCCTTCTCCCGCCTGCGGGAGAAGGGGGCAAGTCAGGTTAGCTCAAGCAACGCGGAAAATGTCAAAAAACTTTTGCGTAGTTGCCTAGACAAATTCCCCTATCCGATAGCGTTTCGAGCACCAGGGGACAGGAGGTTTCCATGATCGGAAAGCTGGACGAAGCTCTGCGTTTTCATGAAACATCGCTTGCTTTGCGCTCGCAGCGTCAGCAGGTGCTTGCCTCGAATATCGCCAATGCGGATACGCCGAATTACAAGGCGCGGGATATCGATTTCAATGCAGCGCTGAAGGGGGCGTTAAGCCGTGGCAGCGTGACGCCGCCGCCGGCATTGGCGCAAACCTCGCCCGCGCATCTTGCGGGCCTCAATACCAAAGGCACGACCAGCGGCGCCGAGCTGCTGTACCGCACGAATGGCCAGGGCAACGTGGACGGCAACACGGTCGATATGGATGCCGAGCGCAACCAGTTCGCCGATAACGCGGTGCGCTACGAGGCCGAAGTCAACATGATCGGCGCGCAGATCAAGAATCTGCTGGCCGCAGTTCAAGGGTAATCATCATGTCGCTATTTAACGTCTTTAATGTCGCCGGTTCCGCAATGAGCGCGCAGGGGCAGCGCCTGAATGCCGTCGCCAGCAATCTGGCGAACGCCGACAGTGCCGCCAGTTCCACCGGACAGACCTATCGCGCCAAGCAAGTCGTCTTCAGCGCGGTGCCGACGGCCGCTCCGGAATCAACCGGGGTCAAGGTGAAGCAGGTGGTTGAAGATCAGTCGCCGCTCAAGCGCGTCTACGATCCCAAGCATCCGCTGGCGGACGGGGACGGCTATGTCACGATGCCTAACGTGAATGTCGTGGAAGAGATGGTCAACATGATTTCCGCCTCGCGCTCCTATCAGACCAACGTGGAGACGATGAACACGGCGAAGAACATGCTGTTGAAAACATTGGCGATCGGCCAGTGATGGAGGATGAGTGATGGCGACAGTACAAACAAGCAAAACCGTTTCAGATCAGTTGATGGCGGCGATGAACGGTACGAAAAAGACGACGGACACCAGCGCCGACGATGTCGAGAATCGCTTCATGACACTGCTGGTCTCGCAGATGAAAAACCAGGACCCCTTGAATCCGCTCGACAATGCGGCGATGACAAGCCAGCTCGCACAGCTTTCGAGCTTGAAGGGCATCAATAATCTGAACACCACGCTGGAGTCGTTAAAGAGCAGCTATCAGACAAGCCAGACCTTGCAGGCAGCCAGCATGATCGGACATGGCGTGCTGACGACAGGATCAACACTCTCGCTCGCCGGCGGCAATGCTGTTTATGGTGTTGATTTGGGGCAGGCGGCAGACAATGTGCAAGTCACGATCCGCAATGCGGCTGGCGCTGCGGTCCGTACCATGAACGTGGGACCGCTCAAGGAAGGGGTTAACCCTTTGAGCTGGGATGGCAAGACCGACGGTGGCGCGACAGCGGCGGATGGCTCCTACAAGTTCGAAGTGAAGGCGACCAGCAGTGGCACGAAGGTCGATGCGACGACGCTGGCTTTCGGACAGATATCGAGCGTGGCAACCGGCGCAAGCGGTGTTCAATTGGAGTCATCGACATTGGGTACATTGAATTTGTCGGACGTACGCCAAATTTTCTAAGGTAGCGCAAACAAGGGGAAGAACATGGGATTCCAGCAAGGATTGAGCGGCCTGAATGCGGCATCGAAGAACCTGGAAACAATCGGCAACAACGTCTCCAACAGCAATACTGTCGGTTTCAAGAGTTCGCAGGCACAGTTTGCCGATGTGTATGCCAATGCGCTAAACGGGGCGAGTGCCATTCAAATCGGTATCGGCACCCAACTCGCGCGGGTGGCGCAGCAGTTCACGCAAGGGAATATCAGCTCGTCCAACAACTCGCTGGATATCGCCATCAACGGCAATGGTTTCTTCCGCCTGGATACGAACGGCTCGGTTTCTTATTCGCGTAACGGCCAGTTCCAGCTCGACAAGAACGGGTTCATCGTCAATGCCAACGGCTCCACGCTGACCGGTTATGCCGCCAATGCAAGCGGTGTGGTGCAGACGGCCACTCCCGTCCCGTTGCAGATCGATACCAGCTCGCTGGCGCCGCAGGCGACGACGGAACTGAATATGAAGGTCAATCTGGATTCGCGCAGCAAGCTGCCGACCGTTGCACCGCTCACGTTTGGAAGCGGAACAAGCGCGCCTGACCCGGCCAGCTATACGAATTCCAACTCGGCCACGGTTTACGACAGTCTTGGCAATCCGCATGTGATGCAAATGTACTATGCGATCACTTCGACGACTGGCGGCGGAGTGTGGGATGTTTATGCGACATGCGACGGCTATGCCTTTAACGGCGATACCGCTATCGGGCAGATGACTTTTGACACGAACGGCAAGCTCGACCTGACCGCGACCACGGTTCCTTTCAATTTATCGGTCGATCTCGATGCGGTAGCGACAAACATCAGCACGGTCACCACCACTGTCACGAACAGCGCCACGACTCCGCTCGATTTCGTGCTGGACTATACCGGGACCACCCAGTTCGGCGCCAACTTCGCCACGGACAGTCAGACGCAGGATGGTTTTTCCGCCGGCAATCTGTCGGGCTTCAGCGTCAGCACGGATGGCACCATTGTCGGGCGTTACACCAACGGCCAATCGGCCACGCTGGGCCAGGTCGCGCTCGCGAATTTCAAGAATCCGAACGGTTTGCAGAATCTGGGCAACAACATGTGGGCCGAAACGGCGACTTCCGGGCAGCCGCTGGTGGGGACGCCGGCTTCCGGCAATCTCGGTGCGCTACAGTCTTCGGCAGTCGAAGAATCGAATGTGGATCTGACGGCGGAGCTGGTGAACATGATCACGGCACAGCGCGTCTATCAAGCCAATGCGCAGACTATCAAGACACAGGATCAGGTACTGCAGACGCTGGTGAACTTGAGGTAACAGTGTAGATGTTGATATTCCCTCTCCTTGAAGGGGAGGGAGCACTAAGGTTTTGCGGACTTATGGGTAAGGATCAAGGTAACAGGGCAGGGCAGCCGCACGCGCCCGTTTTTCTGAAACCGGGAGAGATCGATGGACCGCGTTATCTATACCGCCATGACCGGCGCGAAGAATGTGCTGGACAGGCAGGCAACGACTTCGCACAACCTGGCCAATGCCGCGACCACCGGTTTCCGGGCGCAGCTCGATTCGGCACGCGCGGTGCAGGTGCTTAACACCATTTTGCCCACGCGCGCCTTTGTAGCCGATTCCACCGTCGGCACGGATTTTTCGACCGGCCCCATTCAGCAGACCGGCCGCGATCTTGATGTCGCGGTGCAGGGGCAAGGCTGGATTTCGGTGCAACTGGCCGACGGCAGCGAGGCTCTCACGCGCAACGGCAGCCTGGAGACCAACGAGAACGGTGTGCTGCAAACACAGTCCGGGGCGAACGTCCTGGGCGAAAACGGGCCGATCACGATACCGCCTGGCGTCACTGTCACGATCGCGAAAGACGGCACCGTGACAGCCACCGAAGAAGGCTTCAAGCCCGGCGCGACGAATGTATTGGGGCGCATCAAGCTGGTCAATCCGCCGGAAGCGAATATCGTTCGCGGCGATGACGGTTTGTTCCGTCTGAAAGACGGCACCACGCCCGAAGCCGATGCCGGTGTATCGCTCATGAGCGGCGCGCTCGAAGGCAGCAATGTCAGCGTGGTTGATGCCATGGTTGACATGATTTCGCTGGCACGGCAGTTCGAGATGCAAATGAGCATGTTGAAGAACGTCGAAAGCAATGATACGAAAGCCGCTCAGATCATGAGTTTGAGCTGATGGGGGTGGTTTGATAATGTGGATTGGTAGGTTATTCAAATGAATATGATGCGTTCCAAGCACCCTTGGCAAGTTCCCTCCCCTTTATAGGGGGAGGGCTAGGGTGGGGGTGTGATGGTTGAATCAACATAGGCGTTTGTTCAACCATCACACCCCCATCCCAACCGTCCCACCTCGCAGCTTGCATGCTGCTTGGATAAACGTGGCGCAAAGCATGCTTTGCGAAACCCCACATTTATCCCCCTAAAAGTGGGAAGGAGCCGGGCGGCTCTTCGAAACAAGCGCATTAAATTCATCTGAACGATTTATCAGGGCACGCTTCTCGCGGAGGAACCTATGATTCGATCGCTTTGGATTTCTAAGACCGGGCTTGATACGCAGCAGACGCAGATGGACACCATCGCCAATAACCTGGCGAACGTGAATACATCGGGGTTCAAGCGTACCCGCGCCGTGTTCCAGGACCTGCTGTATCAGACCTTGCGGCAGCCGGGCGGTCAGACTTCGCAACAGACGCAATTGCCATCCGGCCTGCAGATCGGTACCGGCGCAAGACCGGTGGCGACCGAGCGCATTTTCACGCAGGGCAACCTGCAGCAAACTGGTAACGACAAGGATGTCGCGATCAATGGAAGCGGTTTTTTCCAGGTGCTGCAGCCCGATGGAACCACTGCTTATACACGCGACGGTTCCTTTCAGGTGGATGCCAACGGCCAGCTTGTGACATCCGCAGGGTATCCCGTCCAACCGGCCATCACGATTCCGGCCAATGCCTTAAGCCTGACTATCGGCCGTGACGGCACCGTATCGGTCACGCTGCCCGGTAGCCCCGCGCTGAATCAGATAGGCTCGCTGCAGCTTGCCACCTTCCTCAATCCGGCGGGCCTAGAATCCAAGGGCGAGAACCTGTATGTGGAAACGGCGGCTTCGGGCACGCCGAACACCACCGCGCCGGGAGCCAATGGCGCAGGCACGCTGACTCAAGGTTACGTCGAAACATCGAACGTGAACGTGGTGGAAGAACTGGTGAACATGATCCAGACCCAGCGCGCTTACGAGATCAACAGCAAGGCGGTCCAGACTTCGGACCAGATGCTGCAGCGGCTGGCGCAGTTATAACCTGACGGGACACCAGGGTAAGCGTGAAAACACAAAGAGGCGATCAGCTCGTCCACGACATCAAGAGGGCAATGTGAAGGTTTCCAATCTGAAGATAGGTGCACGTTTGGCATCGGGGTTTGCCATTGTACTGGCGTTGATGCTGATTCTTACGGGGATCGGCATTAGCAACATGAGCAAAATCGAGGATAACCTGAACAATGTCGTGCACCACACTCTGCGCAAGATGGAGCTTCTGCAGGAGATGTCCGACTCGGTCCACATTGTTTCGAGCATGATGCGTACCGCGGTAATACTGAACGACGTGGCTGAGATCAATGTAGAGTACAAAAAGATCGAGGAGGCGCGCGCCAGGTACGATACCGCGTTCGCAGCGCTGGAAAAAATGCCGGCGAGCGAAGCAGGAAAAGCCTTACGCAACAAAATCAGAGAGCAGGGAGATCTCGCACGACCCTTAAATAACAAGGTCATCGAGCTCGCCAAGGAGAATCATGATGCAGAAGCCACTGCACTTCTGATGAAGTCGGCCGGGCCGGCAACCGAGAAATGGCAAGGTGCTTTGCACGAAGATATCGCTCTGCTTAAAGAGACCAACGAGAAGGAAACAGTGGTCGCTCATCAGGCCTACACAACAGCTCGCCTGCTCATGTTCATTTTTACGGGGATAGCGCTGGTCTTAGGGGCATTGCTGGCATGGCTAGTTACCCGCTCCATCACGCGTCCCATCCAGGATGCAGTCAAAGTCGCGAAGACAGTCGCTGCCGGTGACCTGAGCAGCCGCATCGAAGTGACGTCGAAGGATGAAACCAGCGAATTGCTGCAGTCCTTGAGCGAGATGAATGACAGTTTGGTGCGCATAGTCGGCGAAGTGCGCATGGGTACGGACACGATTGCTTCTGTCTCCACCCAAATCGCCAACGGCAACCTGGACTTGTCTTCCCGTACCGAACAGCAGGCCGGCTCGCTGGAGGAAACAGCGTCGTCGATGGAGGAATTGACTTCGACCGTCAAGCAAAACGGCGACAATGCGCGTCAGGCCAATCAACTCGCGCTGTCTGCATCGGAGGTGGCCGTCAAGGGTGGCGTGGTGGTGTCGGAAGTGGTGCAGACGATGAGCTCGATCAACGAATCGGCAAGGAAGATCGCTGACATCATCGGCGTGATCGACGGCATCGCGTTCCAGACCAATATCCTGGCCTTGAATGCGGCGGTGGAGGCTGCGCGTGCAGGCGAACAGGGACGCGGATTCGCCGTGGTGGCCTCTGAAGTGCGCAGTCTGGCGCAGCGTTCGGCCAGCGCGGCCAAGGAGATCAAGTCACTGATCGACGACTCGGTGGGGAAAGTGGATGCCGGCAGCAGGCTGGTTGATCAGGCCGGCGCGACCATGGACGAAATCGTCGCCAGCGTCAAGCGGGTGACCGACATTATCGGAGAGATCACCTCCGCCAGCCACGAGCAAGAAGCCGGGATCGAACAAATCAATCAAGCCATCACCGAGATGGACAATGTGACCCAACAAAATGCATCGCTGGTGGAGGAAGCCTCTGCGGCAGCCTCTTCCTTGCGGGATCAGGCCGCCAATCTGGCACAAGTCGTCAGCGTGTTCAAATTGGGAGCGGCATCAGCACCGGCCTCCAGACTGCAAAGCGCGACTCCCGCACGGTCTGACATCAATCCGTCCGACAAGAAGCCGGGCCAGGCGCTAATTGCCGCGAGCAACAGTCCGCACATCAGAAAAACGCCTAGTGCCCCTGCTGTCACGAACGATGAGTGGGAGCAGTTTTGAGCGCCGTATATTTGAGGCTTTGTGCAGTTTGCTGGACGCTTGCGATTCTGGCAGGTTGCGGCACCACGCCGGAATCCATCATCGAACGCCCCACCTCCGCGCGTCCGCCGGCGGCTGCCGCGCCAACGCCGACCAATGGCGCGATCTTCAGCGCAGCCGCCTATCGGCCCATGTTCGAAGACCGCCGCGCCCGCATGGTGGGCGACATGATCACCATCACGATCAGCGAAAACACGAGCGCGGCCAAAACCGCCGCCAATTCCGGCAGCAAGACAGGCAGCATGTCGGTTGCCACGCCGTCGCTGTTCGGATTGACGAACCCGCTCAATGCCACCGGATCGACTTCCAACAAGTTCGAGGAGAAGGACGCTACCAGCGCGACGAATACGTTTACGGGCACCATCACCGCGACCGTGATCGAGGTGCTCCCCAACGGCAACCTTGTCCTGAGCGGCGAAAAGCAGGTGGCATTCGACAAGGGCGTGGAGTACGTGCGCATTTACGGCGTCGTCAGCCCGGACCGCATCGGCACCGGCAACATCGTGGCATCCACGCAGATTGCCGATGCACGCATCGAATACCGCACCAACAGCCGTATCGACAAGGCGGAATTCATGTCGCAGGTTGCGCGCTTCTTCATGAATGTGTTGCCGCTTTGACGAGGAGGGATGCATGAAGACCGTCAAGCCCATTGCAAACATGTTGGCCCTGTTGCTGGGGGCGGGGTACATCTTCATGGCCGCGCCGGTGCACGCGGAACGTCTGAAGGATCTGGCAAGCATCCAGGGGGTGCGGCAGAACCAGTTGATCGGCTATGGCCTCGTAGTCGGCCTGGACGGCAGCGGCGACCAGACCACGCAAACGCCGTTTACAGTGCAAAGCGTGGTCAGCATGCTGCAGAACATGGGCATCAACATGCCTTCCGCCAGCAGCCTGCAATTGAAAAATGTCGCAGCGGTGATGGTGACGACATCGCTGCCGCCATTCGCCCGTCCGGGGCAGATGCTGGATGTGACGGTGTCTTCGATGGGTAATGCGAAAAGTCTGCGTGGCGGTACTCTGCTGATGACACCGTTGAAAGGCGCTGACGGCCAGATCTACGGCATGGCCCAGGGCAACGTGGTTGTCGGCGGGGTCGGCGCTTCCGCCAATGGCAGCAGGACGCAGGTCAATCACTTGAGCGTCGGCCGCATTTCCGCCGGCGCTACCGTGGAGCGTGCCGTTCCCACTTCGTTGGGAGAGGGCGATGCCATTTATCTTGAACTGAACGACACCGATTTCTCCACGGCGGCCAGGGTGGCGGAAGCCGTCAACCGGCAATTCGGCCCGGACACCGCAGCCGCGCAGGACGGACGGGTGATCCGCGTGCGCGCGCCGACCGGCAGCCAGCAGCGCGTGGCCTTTATCGGCGCGCTGGAAAGCATGAACGTCACTCCGGCGCAAACGAATGCCAAGGTGATCCTGAATGCGCGCACCGGCTCGGTCGTCATGAACCAGGCCGTGACGCTCGACACTTGCGCGGTC
>Ga0207679_10001823_pt1 | contig 13280 bp, 15 predicted proteins | sample KBSC73metaG_FD_184320 | JGI IMG/M metagenome (GOLD analysis project Ga0207679, IMG submission 184320) | Corn rhizosphere microbial communities from Kellogg Biological Station, Michigan, USA - KBS C7-3 metaG (SPAdes) (version 2) | ecosystem: Host-associated > Plants > Roots > Rhizosphere > Soil ... | reverse complement strand
GGAGGGTGCCGAAGGTGCCGGACGGCACGACGAACACCGGCTTCACGCCTTCCGGCAACGCCCGGGCGGCCTGGAAGTAGTAGAAGCTCTGCGGCACGAGACGCGCGAGGTTGATCGAATTCGCCGAGGTGAGATTGAGCGACTCCGCCAATTCGCGGTCGAGGAAGGCGGACTTCACCAAGCGCTGGCAGTCGTCGAACGTGCCATCGATTTCGATCGCCGTGATATTGTCGCCAAGCGTCGTGAGCTGCTTTTCCTGCAGGCCGGAAACTTTTCCTTTCGGGTAAAGGATCACCACGCGGGTGCCCGGAACGCGATGGAACGCGGAAGCGACCGCGCCGCCGGTATCGCCCGAGGTGGCGACGAGCACCGTGAGCTCACGGTTGTCGTCGCGTACCAGCCAGCCCATCAGACGGGCCATGAAACGCGCGCCGAAGTCTTTGAACGCGAGCGTCGGACCGTGGAAAAGCTCGAGGACGTAATCGCCCGGCGCGAGACCGACCACCGGAGCGTCGAACGACAACGTGCCGTCGACGATTTCCCGCAGCGCCTCTTCCGGCACGTCTTCGCCGAAGAACGCCTTGGCGATCTGGAAGCCCATTTCCTCAAAGCTCAGACTCCGCCAGTTCTGCCAGAAGTCCTCGCCGAGCACCGGCAAGGTGTCGGGCATGTAGAGGCCGTTGTCCGGCGGCAGCGAGCGCAGGATCGCTTCCTTCAGGTCGACGCGATGGGCGGGGTTGTTGGTCGAGTGGTAGAGCACGGCGGTCAGAGAAGTTTAAGGAGGTCGTCGCGAGTGAGATCGAGATCGCGGAGAATTTTTAGCAGGATGCCCGGGCCAAGCGTTTCTTTGCCATGAACGGGCACGGTGGTTTTTCGCCCATCCGGATGCTCGATCCGGTGATGGCTGCCTTTGATGCGCGCGACCACAAACCCTGCTTGAGCCAGAGCCTTGATCAGTTCACCTCCCGTGACACTCGGAAACTGTCCCATGACGCTCGGCGCTCAGACTTCCACGGCGACCTGCTGGACACCCACGAACTCCGGCTGGGTGAAGTCCTCCGTGTCTTCCAAGCAAAGCGCGATCGCCTCCCGGATGCGCGCATCCAATTCGTCAAACGAACGGGCCTGCGTATGGCAGCCAGGCAATGAAGGCACGCTCGCCACCAGCCAGCCATCGGCATCGCGTTCGATCACGACGTTGAATTTCTGTTGCATGACGAGAAACGGATAACCGATCCGGGCGGGTTGCGCACTTTTTAAGCAGGAGGATTCTCGATCACCCGCACGCCGTGCGTATTGATCCGCGAGACGTAGGCCTGGTTACCGAGGTTGACCGAGGTGAACACCTTCGACACGGCATCCGCGACCTTGCGGGCGGTTTCCTCGCCTTCGCACAGCGCGAAGACCGACGGACCGGCGCCGGAAATCGAGAAGCCGAGCGCTCCAGCCGCCTGAGCGGCGCGCTTCGCCTTGTAGAACTCCGGGATGAGTTTCTGACGGCGCGGTTCGGCGATCACGTCGTGGATCGAGCGGGAAATGAGACCGTAATCTTCCTGGATCAGGCCGCAGAGCAGACCGCCGAGGTTGCCGATCTGCTGGGTCGCGTTTTCGAGCGGAATTTCCTTCGGCAAGATCTCGCGGGCGACCTTGGTGAGCACCTCGATGTCCGGATGGACGACCGCCGCCCACAGGTTCTTCGGCGCGGGCAGCTGGGCGACGTCGAGTTCGGCGTTCGAGCGGATGAAAACGATGCCGCCAAGGAGGCACGGACCGACGTTATCGGCGTGCCACGCGCCGTCGGCGGACGCTTCGCCCGCCATCGCGAAGGGCAGGAGCTGTTTTTTGGAAAGCGGTTCGCCGATCAGCTTGTTCACCGCGTAGACGCCGGCGACGGCGGAGGCGGCGGACGAACCGAGGCCGGAGCCGAAGGGCATCTTCTTGTGAATCTCCATCTCGATGCCGCGGTCGGTCATGCCGAGGTGCTTGAGCAAATCGAGGGCGGCCACACCGGCGGTGTTCTGCGCCGGGTTTTTCGGGAGCTTGCCGTTGTCGCCGGTGATTTTGGTGATGTGCAGGCCGGGTTTGTCGGAATGACGGACCACGACTTCATCGCCGGGCGCGTCGATGGCGAAGCCAAGGACGTCGTAGCCGCAAGCGACGTTCGCCACGGTGGCCGGGGCGAAGACACGGATTTCAGAAGAGGCGCTCATGGGCGCGCGGAGTCTGTACGGCTGGAAAGCCGCGGCCAACCCCGCAATTGGCTGAAATTCAGAAAAAATGACGCGCGGCCCCTACCGGGCGGAACCGTCAGAACAACCCGAAGAACCATTTCCGCTCGCGGGTGCGCTTGTAGTCGCCGTCGCCGACCGAGATCACCTCGATGTGGACGGTGGTGAGGCCTTTCTCCTTGAAGCCGAGCTTCTTCGCCGCGCGGGGCGAAACGTCGAGCAGGCGCCCGGCGATGAACGGCCCGCGGTCGTTGATCCGGAGCTTCACGGAGCGGCCGTTTTCCAGATTGGTCACCTTGACCATGCAGGGCAGCGGCAGCGTCTTGTGGGCGCCGATCAGGTGCCACGGCATGACCTTTTCGCCGAGCGTGGTCTGGCCGCGGACGAGGCCGAAGAACCTCGATTCGTTGTACCACGAGGCGACGCCGGTTTCCTCGTAGTGGAGCGCCTGGTCCACGCCCATCGGCGCGTAATCGCCGCCGCGGACGTGGTAGGACTTGGTTTGGTAGCCGCGGTAGTCGCCCGGATAGGCGCAGGACGAAACCGCGGCGGCAAAAGCGAGGGAGGAGATGGAGGCGAGGACCAGCCGGAAAACCGCCGGGCGGCCCGTCCGCGGGACGGGGCGGGCCGGAACGGCGGTCTGGCGGGCGGGGCTCACGCTTCGGCGCCGGCGTTGTCGCGCTCGCGGATGACCTGGAGGGTCGCGGCGACCTTGTCCTTCATTTCCTTGCCCGGCTTGAACTTCACGGCGGCGCGGGCCGGGATCGGCACGTCCTTCTCCGGGTTCTTCGGGTTGCGGCCGATCTTGGCCTTCATCTCGCGCACCTGGAAGGCGCCGAAATTGCGCATCACCACGGTGTCGCCCTTGGCGAGGCAATCGGTGATTTCGTCGATGAGGGACTGGACGACGTCGAAAACAACTTGCTGGGTGACTTCGGTGCCGCGTTCGCCAAGTTGATCGGTGATTTTGATGACGAGTTCGCGCTTGGTGATGGTGGCCATGGAAACAAACGTAAAGAGGTGGTGCGGAACGTGCCGCGCGCACTGGACTACATGAGAGCGGCGGATTGTCCCGCGAAAAATTCGCGGAATGCTCATGCGGTTTCCATGCCAGCCGCCCCGGATTCGTCGTCGGAAGCCATTGACTCTCCGAGCACGACGCCGGATGTGCGGAAGTGCATCTTGGCCACCTGGGGCAACTTTTCCCGTCCGTGGCGGGCGATCAGCGCGCGTCCGGCCTCGACCACGGCGGCGCTGGCGCCGAGCGGCAGCTTGACCCCGCCGGCGGCCGACGCCTTGTCCATCCACTCGACGAACCGCTCGCGGGCGAGAATCGAGGCCGCCGCCACCGCGATGTCGGATTCGCCCTTCGTCCGCTGGTCGAGCTGGATCTGCAATCCCTTCTGTTTCAAAGCTCTTTGCAATACTTCCGGGCGGGCGAACTGGTCGCTGAGCGCCCGCGGGCAATCCGGCCGCCGTTCGTGCAGCTTCTCGATCACCCGGGCATGGCCCCACGCCAGCAGGCGGTTGAGGTTGCCGAAGGACGCGTGCATCTCGTTGTAGCGCTCCGGGCCGATGGAGACGACCTCGCTGAGGCAGCCGGGCGTTTCGCGGATGACCGCGGCGAGCTGGCGGATGCGGGCGGCGCTGGAAATCCGCTTCGAGTCCATGATCCCGGCGTCCAGCAGCTTGCGGGCGACCGCGCCGTCGGTGAACACACCGGCGATCACCAGCGGACCGAAAAAATCGCCCTTGCCGCTCTCGTCGATGCCGAAATGCGGCGCGAACATCTCCGGGTCGTTCGCCTCCTCGTAGCCGAGTTTCGCCTCGCCGAGCACCTCCGGCTCCAGCGTGAAGGTGACGAAATCCTCGGTCTCCTTGCCCTGGACCAGCACCTTCGGGCCTTTTTCGTAAACCGTGACGTGGAGCTTCCCCTTTTTCGCCGAAAAGCGGGCGTACGGCTTTGCCTCGAACTCGAACCCGCGGTCCTCGAGCACGGCGCGCAGTTTCCCGGCCTGGGCGTCGGTGAGCGGGGCGGTGAACGAATGGAGCGGCATGCGTCACAGTAGAATTCCGAAAATTCGGATTCCGGAATCCGAAAGTTCCCGGCCATCGTCCGCGCGTGCTCAAACCCCGCCAGACCGCCGACCCGCTCGCCGCGCCCGGGCCGTTCCGCGACGTCCTGGCGGACTGGTTCGCCCGCGACGGCCGCGACTACCCGTGGCGGCGCACGAGCGACCCGCACGCGATCCTGGTGTCCGAGGTGATGCTCCAGCAGACGCAGATCGCCACCGTGCTCGGTCGCGGCTACTACGGCCGTTTTTTGGAAACGTTCCCGACGCCGGCCACGCTCGCCGCCGCCGACGACACGACTTTGCTCAAGGCGTGGGAAGGCCTCGGCTACTACCGCCGCGCCCGGATGCTGCGGGAAACCGCCCGCGCGGTGGCAGCGGCGGCCGATTTCCCGACGGAACTCGATGAACTCCAATTGCTTCCAGGCATCGGGCGCTACACCGCCAACGCCTTGCGCGCCTTCGCCTTCGACCTGCCCGCGGCGGTGGTCGACGGCAACGTCGCCCGCGTGCTCGCCCGGCTGCTCGACTTCCGCGAAGCGGTCGATTCGCCCGCCGGATTGAAATGGCTGTGGCAACAGGCCGAAATCCTCGCCGACCCGGAGCGCCCGCGGATCTACAACTCCGCGCTGATGGAGTTGGGCCAAACACGCTGCCGCCCCGGCGTGCCCGATTGCCTCGCCTGCCCGGTTGCCCGTTTCTGCGCCACCCGTTCGCCCGAGACCCTGCCGGTCAAAACCCCGAAACGCGCCGCCGAAAAGGTCGACACCCACGTGCTGTGGGCGCGCGATGCCTCCGGGCGGATCCTTCTCCACCAGGAGCAGGGCAAACGCCGCCAGGGGCTGTGGAAACTGCCCGAGCGACCGCAGGCGGACATTTCCCACCTGCCGGAAATCGCCACCCGGCGCTATGTCATCACGCGCTTCCAGGTCACCCTGCACCTCCACGCCGCCGATCCTGCGGAACCGGTCGCCCGGCCGCGCGAGCACGAGCATTGGCACGCCCCGGAGGCGCTCGCCGCCCTGCCCATGCCTTCGCCCTACCGCCGGGCCGCCGAAGAGTTGTTAGGAGAGACGTGAAAACCTTGTGAATCCATGCGGAATGCGTGTATCCGTTGCTTCGGATGCAACGTCCCCTTCTCCGGCTGATGGCGGCGATTTTGCCCGCGGTTTTCGCCGCTTGCTCGGCCCCGCCACCCCCGAACCCGTCCGTTCCCGGCCAGCTGACGCGCCAGCTGGCGCTGCAACGGCTTGCCGCCGTGGTGGTGACGGACCGCGCCTCGCTCCCCGACCATGCCGGAGCGATGGCCTCCACCGCCCAGAACGCCAATAACACCGACGGCGGCTCCGCCACGCCCGTCGCCGCCGACGGCTATTTCCTGACCGCCGACCACGTGCTCGCCCAATCCGCCGGTCGCCACATCTTCGTCATTTATGGCCTCGGCGACAACCGCCGGATCCGGGAAGCCCGGGTCGTCTGGCGGTCCTACGAGGGTGATCTGGCGCTGCTGCACGTTCCGATCGCCACGCCCCATTACTACGGCTGGACGCCGGAAAACGAATGGCTGCCGGCCGGCACCCGCGTGATCCACGCCGGCATCTCGACCGGTTTCCATACCGCGCCGGGCAAACTCACCACCGACCTCTCGCCCGAAGGCCCGTTCACCCGCATCCGGCCGTTCAAAATCGACATGCCGCTGCGCCCAGGCGACAGCGGCGGCCCGATCCTCGACTCCCGCGGCCGCCTCGTCGGCATCAACTCCGCCGTCGAATTCCTCGTGCCGATGGAAACCGCGTTCTTCATCGACTCGGAAGGCAACCGGCCGAACGTCGGCAAACTCCGGTCGATCATCGAGCGCGACCGCGCCACCCGGCCATGACGTTGTCCGCCCGCATCGCCGTCCTCGCCTCGCTCGCGTGCAGCTCGTGCGTGCAGTATTCCAACGCGTGGATGGCCGGGCGCACCGCCGCGGCGGCGGAAAACCGGGTCATGCTGGTCCGTAGCCAGCCGCCGAGCTTCGGCCAGCACCGGCTCGACTACCAATCCGCGCTCTACCCCGACCTCGCGCTTTTCCTGCGGAAATTCGGCTCGCCCGAATTCCTCGCCGAGATGTCCAACGACGATCAGCACTATCTGATCCTCTACTACCTGCCGAAACGCCAGGCCTACGCCTGCCGGACCAAGGGCCGCTTCGGCCACGAGGTCGAGTTCGCCGGCCCCTATCCGATCACCAAGCACGAGTTCGAGCTCCTCGACGGATTCCGCCGGCAGGCCGCCCGCATCAACCGGAAAAACTAGCCAAGCCGCCCGCGGATCGCCAAACCGCGCGTGTGCATCAGGCCTTCATTCTCGGCGCCGGACTCGGCACGCGGCTGCGACCACTCACCGCCCGGCTGCCAAAGCCGCTGATCCCGCTGTTCCACAAGTCGTTGGCCGAGCGCGCCTTGGACGCCTGCGAGGCCGCCGGCATCGCCCGTTTCGCGATCAACGTCCACCACCTGCCGGAAATGTGGCGGGACACTACCTTCGGCATCCCGAACGGCGCGTGGACCGAACCCGGCCTCAAGGGCGCGAACGGCCTGCCCGCCGAGTTCGGCCACTGGCACGGCCGGCCGGTCCACCTGTTCGAGGAGCCCGACCTGCTCGAAACCGGCGGCGGCCTGAAAAACCTCGCCCATTGGATCGACGACGCGCCGCTGCTGATCCACAACGGCGACATTTTCTCGACCCTGCCGCTCGACCGCCTGCTCGCCAGCCACGCCGCGTCCGGCTTGCCGGTCACCCTCGCGCTGCGCTCGCACGGCGACGCCACCCACATCGCGCTCGACCCCACGGGCGAACGGGTCGTCGACATCCGCCAAAAACTCGGCCGCGCCGAAGGCACCCACGTTTTCACCGGCATCTACTGCGTGAACCGCGGCTTCCTCGACCTGCTGCCGCCGGGCGAAAAGGTCTCCGTCATCCCCGCCTTCCTCGAACTCGCCGCCCGCGGCCAGCTCGGCGCGATCACTCTGGATGAAGGCCACTGGATGGATCTCGGCGACCGCGAAAGCTACCTCCGCGCCCACCGCGAATTGGACGACCTCGGCCCGGCGATTCACCCCGCCGCCGACGTTTCGCCCGAAGCGGTGGTGGAACGCAGCGTCGTCGGCCCCGGCGCAAAAATCGAAACCGGTGCCATCGTCCGTGACTCCGTCGTCTGGCCGAACGCCGTCGTCCGCGCCAACGCCGTGCTCGACCGCTGCATCGTCTACTCCGACCAAGCGGTCAGTGGCATCCATCAGGACGTCGACCTCTGACCTGAGAGCCCCGCTGGGACCGCGAGTTTCCAAACTCGCTCTTTCTCTCAACTCTCAGCCATCCACTCTCAGCCCCGTCTGACCTTCCCGCTCGCCGTCAGCGGCACGGCGTCGACGCGTTTGAACGTCACCGGCACCTTGTAGGCCGACAGGCTCTTCCGGCACCACGCCTTCAATTCGGCGGGCGAAAGTTCGCCGTTCGCCGGAATGACCTCCGCCACCGGCAACGTGCCGAGCACCGGATGCTCGCGGCCGAGCACCCGACTGCGTTTCACCGACGGATGGCGGTCGAGCACGGCCTCGATTTCCTCGGGAAACACCTTCATCCCGCCGACGTTCAGCACGCTCTTCTTCCGCCCGCGGAGAAACACCCGCCCGGCGGCATCGCGCTCCGCCAGATCGCCCGTGGCGAACCAGCCGTCGCGGCGCACCCGGTCCGCCGGTTGCCAGGGCGAAACGTAGGCGTCGAACATTCCCGGCCCCTTCAGCCACAGCTCGCCGGTTTCGCCCGCGCCCAACGGTTCGCCCGCGTCGTCGCGCAGCTCGACGTCGAACGCCGGCAGCGGCTCGCCCACCGCTTCGGGCGATTCGAGCGCGCCCGCCACGTTGAGCAACGGCAGCCCGACCTCGATGATCCCCATGCCCTGCACCAACGGCTTGCCGAAGCGGACGTGGAACGCCTCGGCGGTCGCGCGGGTGAGCGGCGCGGCGGTGCTCACCGCCAGCCGCAGCGACGGCCAGCGGAAGCCGCCCGCATCCGCCGCCAGCAAAGCGTGATGGAACGGCGCGCCGTAGATCACCGTGGCCGCTTCCTTTTCCGCCAGCGCCAGCACGTCCGCCGCCAGATGCGAACCGCCGACCACCGTGCACGCGCCGTGATAGAGGTAGAGCACGATCGACACCGCGAAATGGTGCGCCATCGGCAACATCCACAGCACCCGGTCGTCCGGGCCGATCCGCAGCACTTCGTTCGCCGCCGTGATCCGCTCGCGCAGCGTGCGATGCCCCAGCACCACGCCCTTGCTGCGGCCGGTCGTCCCCGAGCTGAAGCGGATGAACGCGGGCGAAAGGGCCGAAAATTCCTCCTCATGGGCGAACGGCGGCGTTGCCAGCGGCACCCAGCGCGCGCCGGTCGTGGGCTCCGGCCCGGTCGATTCGCCCGGCCGCCAGGTCTCCCGCGCGCCAACCACCACGCCGCGCAAGGCGGTGCGTTCGATCACCTCCGCCCGCTCGGCGTCCGTCAGTTCGTCGGCCACCGGCACCAGGCAGCCGCCCGCTTTCAAGATCCCCAAAGCCAGCACGATGTGGTCGAGCCCGTTGTCGCAGGCCAGCCCGACCCGCGGCACGCCGGGCGAATCGAAGCCGGGCGAACGCCGCAGCCAGTCCGCCACCGCCGACGCCCGCGCCAGCAGTTCGCCGAAGGTCACGCGCGCTCCCTCCGCCACCACCGCCGTCCGCCCGGCGTCCGCCCGCACGGCGATTTCATCAAAAATGTTCATTCCCCGCAGTCCTCCATCTCGGACTCCCCGCAGCACGAGCCCTTGGCGTGCCAGCAACCCTCGCACCACCCCTCGCCGTCCAGCACGATGTCGGAGGGCTTTCCACAGACGTTGCACGGCGGGGGGCTCTCTTTTTCAATCATAGGTCCTATGGGTCCTATAAGTCCTATAGGCCTTATAGGAAATCGCTTCTTTTCTTGAATCTTCCGTCTTCCAGTCTTCCGTCTTCCCGCATGCCCCGCCTCGCCCTCCTCCAATCGAAAACCTTCCCGACCAAGGACGAAGCCCTCGCCCACCACGAGCAGCTGATCCGCGAAGCCGCGGCCGGCGGGGCGAACATCGTCGTCACCCAGGAGCTCTTTCTCACGCCCTACTTCTGCACCGTCCAGGACCCCGAGCGCTTCGACCTCGCCGACCCGCTGCCCGGCCCGCTGACCGACCGCCTCGGCGCGCTGGCGAAGGAACTCGGCATCGTGCTCGTTTCCTCGCTCTTTGAAAAACGCGGCCCCGGCCTGTACCACAACACCGCCGCGATCCACGACGCCGACGGCACCCTGCTCGGCCTCTACCGCAAGTCCCACATCCCGCAGGATCCGGCGTTCGAGGAGAAATTCTACTTCACCCCAGGCGATTCCGGCTGGCCGGTCTGGGACACGAAATTCGGCAAACTCGGCGTACTCATCTGCTGGGACCAGTGGTATCCCGAAGCCGCCCGCCTGATGGCGCTCGGCGGCGCGCAGCTGCTCGTTTACCCGACCGCCATCGGCTGGCTGCCCGAGGAAAAACCGACGCTCGGCGACGCCCAGCACTGCGCCTGGGAAACCGTCCAGCGCGGCCACGCCGTCGCCAACGGCTGCTACCTCGCCGCCGTCAACCGCACCGGCACCCAGGACAACACCGAGTTCTGGGGCCGCTCGTTCGTCGCCAATCCCTACGGCGAAATCGTCGCCAAGGGCTCCACCGAGAACGAGGAGATCGTTTACCACGACGTCGACCTCCAGCTCGTCGAGGACTTCCGCCGGATCTGGCCGTTCTTCCGCGACCGCCGGATCGACGCCTACGGCCAGCTGACCCAGCGCTGGCGGAGCTGAGATTTCCCCACGAAAAAAGCCGGAGCGGTCGCCCGCCCCGGCTTTTTTGTTGGGATAATCACCAATCGACCTTCACGCCGGCGAAAACGCCGAAGCCCGGTGCCTTTTCGACGCTGCCGAAGAAATTCGAAAGCTCCCAGTCGGTGTCGAACAGGTTCTCGATGCGGCCGGTCAGGCGGACGTTTTTGCACAGCTGGTATTCGCCGTAAATGCGGGCGACCCACGCCTCGTCGAGCGGCGTGCCGCCCCAGCTGCGTTCATCGAGGAAGAATCCGCCGACGCCGAGCAACAGCTTGTCGGTCGGCCGCCAGTCGATCGACGCGCTGCCGCTGTTCTCCGGCTGGTCGGCGAGCGACATCGTCAGCACCGTCCAGGCGAGGCGGTAGCTCCAGGCGTCGTTGAACAGCCGGCCGTTGAACGCCATTTCCAAGCCCTCGGTGTGCGTCGTGCCCGCGATGTTCTGCGGCGGCGTCGGGAACGACTTGATGCGGTCGTCGATCGCGTTCGAGAACCACGTCACGCCGGCGTGGTGGCCCTTGAGCCATTCCTTTTCCAGACCGATGTCCCAGCCGATCGAGTCCTCGGCCCGCAGGTTCGGATTGCCCGGACCGAAGCTGGTGCCGAACAGATCGAGGAACGTCGGCGTGCGGAACGCCCGGCCGATGCCGCCTCGCAGCGTCGTTTCCACCACCGGGATGTTCCACGCCGCGCCGGTACGCCACGTCACCTCGTCGCCATACGCCGCGTAGTCTTCCCAGCGCAGCACGGCGTCGGTCGTGACCCGCTTCGTCGGCGACCATTCCCAACCGACGTAGCCGCCGAAGCGGTCGTGCTCCTCGTCGGTGCCGATGGTGTTGGAGAACTCGGTGTTCTCGAAAAACGCGCCGGCGAGCAGGCGGTTGCAGTCGTTGAGCGTGACGACGTGGTCGGTCGAGACGCTGGCGCGCTGGAGGTCGGTGCCGTAGTTGCCGTTGCCCCACGGCGCCCACGGGTTCCACGGCGCCCAGTCGTCGTCGAAACTCTCGTCGTAGATCCCCGCGTGGAAGCGCGCCACCCAGGCGTCGTTCACCTTCACGTTGGCGAAAATCGTCGCGAGCGTGGCGTCGACGCGGTCGATCGTGCCGCCCGGGTTTTCGTAGCGCGAGTCGGCGGTGCGCACGGTCGTGCCGAGCGTCACGTTCGGCGCGGCCTGCCATTCGACGCGCAGCGCGGCGCGACTCTGGTCCCAGTCGTTGTTGCGGGCGTCGTTCGCCGTCGTGTCGTAGCCGCCGCCGAAGAAATACGAAACGTCGCCGGATTTGCCGCCGGTCGAAGCGTAGCCGCTGAAGGAATCGAACGAACCGCCTTCGAGCCGCACGCTGCCGCCGGGCGAACCTTCGCCGCGCGCGGTTTCCAACCAGACGACGCCGCCGACCGCTTCGCCGCCGTAGAGGGCGGACTGCGGGCCGCGCAGCACTTCGATCCGGCCGAGGTCGTCGGTCCGCGCCGTGCCGAGGAAGTTGCCGAGCGGCGCGGTGGAGTCGCTCAGACGCATGCCGTCGACCACGATCTGGGAGTACGACGTGGTCGTGCCGCGGATGAACAGCGAGCCGATCGCCCCCTGCTGGCCGGCGGTCGAGGTGGCGATCACGCCCGGCGCCTCGTTGAGCGCGGTGGTGAGGTCGTACACGCCGCGTTCGTGCAGTTCCTCAGGATCGAGCACGGTCACGAAAGCGGTCGTCTTGCCCGCCTCGGTCGGGGTCCGCAGCGCGGAAACAATCAGATCGTCGAGCGTTTGATCGGCCCGGGCGGTCAGAGGCGAGGCGAGGATTCCCGTGGCGCACAGGCACGGGACGGTCAGCAGCCCCGGGCGGATCGCCCGGGCGTCATGTCGTTTGGTCATTCAGTGTGGGGGTGTTCGTGGACCTGATCTCCGCAGGTCCAAGGCGAACCACATCCTCGGGCTGGTGCTCTGGCTCGGAGCGAACGGGCGAAAGCCCGCGTCTCCACACAGTGGCGGTACCGCTCCGGAGTCGCACCGGATTCCCCATCGATTGTCCTGCCCTACCAAGGGCTTCCCGATGACGGCCCCGGCTCTCCCGAGGCGGGCGGAGCATTCTCGGCCACCCCCACCCGGGCAAGGGCGGAGCAAAATATGCGGAGCGGAAGCCAAGCGCGCGAATCCGATGGGAAACCCCGGAAGTCACGAAAACACACGAAAGGCGCTGATTTCGTGCCCTTTGGTGTCTTTCGTGGTTCTCTCTGCCCCATGCTCCGCCGCACGTTCCTCGCCCTCACCCTGTTGCTGGCCGCTTGCCAAAAGCAGGAATCTCCCGCCACTCCGGGCGAACCGCTGCGCGTCGGCATGGAGCTGACCTACCCGCCGTTCGAGATGCAGGACGACGCCGGCAAGCCGGACGGCGCGGGCGTGAAACTCGCCGAGGCGCTCGCGGCCGACCTCGGCCGGCCGCTGCAAATCGTGCCGATGGAGTTCTCCGGCCTGATCCCCGCGCTGAAATCCGGCAGCGTCGATCTGGTGCTTTCCTCGATGACCGCCACCGACGAACGCCGGCAGTCGATCGATTTCTCCGAGCCCTACGCCCACACCGGCCTCGCGCTGCTCGTCGGCAGGGATTCCGACGTCCGCTCGATCGACGACCTGAAATCGCGCGGCCGCAAGGTCGCGGTGAAATCCGCCACCACCGGCGAATCGTGGGCGGAAAAACACCTGCCCGACGCCAAACGCGTCGCCTTCACCGAGGAGGCCGCCTGCGTGCAGGAGGTCGCCCAAGGCCGGGCCGACGCCTTTCTCTACGATCAGCTCAGCATCTTCCGCTACCAAAAGGCGAACCCGGCGACCACCCGCGCGCTGCTCACGCCCTTCGTCGAGGAATCGTGGGCGATCGGAATCCGCAAGGGCGACGACGCCTTGAAAACCCGCGTGAACGAGTTCCTCGCCCGCTTCCGCAACGACGGCGGCTTCGAGAAACTCGGCGAACGCTACCTGGCCGATGAGAAGAAGTTCCTCGAAGAACAGGGCATCCCGTTCATCCTGCGCTGAGTTCGAATGACCGGATCGTTTCGCTGCCGGAACCTCGTCGCGGGCGCGCTG
>Ga0207679_10001813_pt1 | contig 13301 bp, 11 predicted proteins | sample KBSC73metaG_FD_184320 | JGI IMG/M metagenome (GOLD analysis project Ga0207679, IMG submission 184320) | Corn rhizosphere microbial communities from Kellogg Biological Station, Michigan, USA - KBS C7-3 metaG (SPAdes) (version 2) | ecosystem: Host-associated > Plants > Roots > Rhizosphere > Soil ... | reverse complement strand
GATAGACCGTCACGGTGCCCTCGCCGTGACGGTCTATCATGCGTTGAAAAAAGAAGTGCAGGCCCTTTCCCGTTTTGCCTGGCGTTGTGGTCGATGCGGGCGGATCTACCGGCGTCAGCGGAGAACGATCCAGCCCAGGCGCCACCATTGCGGAAGTTGCCGGGGATCCCTTCACGAGATGTCTGCTGCGGATCTCGCACGCCCCGCGCCGGTCCACACAAGCTCCGCGAAGCCGCTCCGCCCATCGGAGCTCCCCGGACAGCTGGAGCTGGATTTTTCCGCCGCAAGGCTCTAGGCTTCTCTGCGCTACCAATCCACTCCCCCGGTGTGTCCCATGTCGCGATGGCCGCGCCAGATTCTGTTCGGTGACGTGGATGCGATGTTCGCGTCTGCAGCGGTCGTGAAGGACGCGAGTCTTGCCGGGAAACCGGTCGCGGTCGGCGGGCCGCCGCCGCGAGGCATCATCGCCGCGGCCAGCTATGCGGTCCGGAAATTCGGCGTCCGGTCAGCGATGCCGACAGCCGAAGCCTTGCGGTTATGCCCTCACCTGATCCTGATTCCCCCCGACCGGCCGCTCTACCGCCGACTGCACGACGACATGCAAGCCGTGACCGAACGGTTGTTCCCGGCCACCGAATGGAGCAGCATCGACGAGTTTTACGCCGATACGACCGACCTGCAAACACGCCATCCGGACCCTGCCGCACTGGCCCAGCTCGTGAAGCGTTCGATCTTCGACGCCACCGGTCTGACCTGTACGGTCGCGGTCGCCACCGGCAAGTCCGTGGCGAAGATCGCCGCCGACGCCTCGAAGCCCGACGGTCTCGCCGTGGTCGAACCCGGCCGCGAAGCGGCCCTTCTCTGTCCTCTTCCGCCGCGAGCGCTGCCGGGCATCGGGCCAAAAACGGCGGCGCGCCTGGAGCCGTTCGGCATCTCCACCATCGGCGCCCTGTTGGATCCACAATGGGACAGGATGCTCACGCGGCTCTTCGGCGCTCGACTATTCTGGATTCGCGCGCTCGCCCAGGGATACGACCATGAACCGGTCGTCGCGGACCGGGAATCCAAAAGCGCAAGCCATGAGACGACGTTTGAACACGACACTGCGGATATGGCGTTCGTCGAAGACATTCTGCGGGGGTTCCTGCGCACGCTCGCGCGCGACTTGCGCCAGGAAGGCCTCGCCGCGGGAGGCTGCACCGTCAAACTCAAAGATGCACATTTTGCCATCACGACCAGGCAGCGGCGGTTTGCCCATCCGCTCAACTACGATCCCGAGATGTGGCCGACGGTGCGACAGGCGTTGCACGAGGTCATGAAGCCGCACACGCCGTATCGTCTTGCCGGTCTGGCGCTGTCCTCGCTCGTTCCCGCACCGCCGGGGCTGTACGACCAGCAGAGGAACAAAGCCGTGCAAGCGATGGATGCCATCATCGCCAGGCACGGTGCGGTCATCGGCCTGGGCGGCGTGGCCGGTGACGACGCAGACTGATCCACGCTCCGCATCCGATAGTGCGAGGCACATCTCTTTCTATCTGACCACGCACTCGGTATGATGGGAGCATGTCGAAGATCGTGACCGCCGCGCAGCTCACTCCCCTGCTCGAACAGGCGCGCCGGGAGAAACAGCGCATCGTCTTCACCAACGGGTGCTTCGATCTCATGCACATCGGCCACACGCGATACCTCCACGCGGCGAAGGCGCTCGGTGATCTGCTGGTGGTCGGCGTCAACAGTGACGCCTCCGTCAAGAACTTGAACAAGGCCTCCGATCGCCCGATTGTGGGAGAAGCGCAGCGCGCGGAAGTGCTCGCTGCCCTGGCCAGCGTCGACTATGTCGTCATTTTTCCGGAACCGGACCCTCTCAATTTGATTACGGCCCTGCAACCGGATGTGCTGGTAAAGGGCGGCGATTGGCCGATCGATCGCATCATCGGGCGGGACGTCGTGGAACGCCGTGGCGGGACCGTGAAGACGATTCCTCTCGTTCCCAACATGTCGACGACCGCTCTCATCCAAAAAATCCGGTCTCAAGCCCGCTAACCACCGTGTCACCTGCTTCCCCATCAGTGATGATTCCCTGTTGCACACCCGTGTGCGACGCGCTCAAGCAGAACGGCGGTCGGCCCTGTCTCACCGGACTGCACGGTTCGACGGCGGGATTCGCCCTCACGCAGCTGATGCATCCGTCCTCGGGCCAGCTCGGCTCGCGCCCCTGGCTCATCGTCGCCAAAAGTGATGACGCCGCAGCGCGGCTGTTCGACGACCTCCGGTTCTATCACGACCTGTCAGGTCTCCCCGAGACGCCCTTGGCGCTGTTTCCACGCTGGGAAACGCTCCCCTATGAAACCACCGCCCCCCACGTCGGACTGATCGCCAGACGGATGAACGCGCTCCATCAGATCCGTGCGCTTCCGGCGGCCAAAGTCGTGACCTCGATCGATGCGCTCATGCAGCGGCTCATGCCGGTCGAGACATTTGCTCGCACGATGCTGACGTTCAAGGTCGGCGCCGCCATCGAGCGCGAAGCCCTGACGGCGGGCCTGCTCCGGTTGGGATACCGGCGCGTGTCCGTCGTTGAAATCCCGGGGGAATTCAGCATTCGCGGCGGCATCGTCGACATTTTTTCCACCGCCTATCCGGAACCGCTGCGTGTCGAGTTCCTCGGTGAGACGTTCGAATCCCTTCGTCTGTTCGATCCGGCGACGCAAAAGTCCACGGCCAAGATGGATCGTGCCATCGTGCTGCCGGCCCGCGAGTATTTGAGCAGCGGCACCGGGCCTGAGGCACTGGCGCCGATCCCGGCAGACGCCGAGTGGCGGGCGCCGGACCTGTACGGCGAGATGCAGACGCTCTTCGACTATTTTTCAGCCGAGCCCCTGTTGGCGTGGGACCAACCCGCCGGCTTGAAGCAGGCTTGTGCCTCATTGTGGGAACGCATCGACGACGGCTACCTGCGGCACAGCGACAGAGACGACACGGCGCCCTATCCGTCGCCGGAACGCCTGTTTCTCTCCTGGCAGGACATCACGATCCGCACGTCGGACTTGACGCAACTGGCCCTTGAACCCTTGGCGGAAGCCGACGAGTCCTGGCATCCGGTACACGCCTTCCCGGCCCAAGTGCCGGCCAGTGCAGGACTTGGCGCGCGCGGCACGCCGTTCAGCCAGACCCTGTCCATTCTGGAGGGCCTACGGGATGGCTGCCGGGTCCTGCTCGTGGCGAGAAGCCGCGGCCAGGTCGACCGCCTGCTTGCCCTGTTGCGAGAGCATGACGTGCCTGCGGTTGAATGGACGGCCTCAAGCTGGTCGGCCTCGGCGCAGACACGCACTCCTTTTTTCGTCCGGCACGGCGACCTCTCCGCCGGCTTTTTGTCCTCGGAGTTGCGGCTCGCGGTGCTGACCGAAGAGGAACTGTTCGCCAAAGGCGCGCGTCACAAACCGCAGGCCAAGAGTAAAGCGGCGACCTTCTTGTCGTCGCTGGAGGATCTCAACGTCGGCGACTACGTCGTACACGTGCAGCACGGCATCGCGAAGTATCTGGGGCTCAAGCGCCTATCGGTCCAGGATTTCGACAGCGACTATCTCATTCTCGAGTTTTACGGCGGCGACAAACTGTACGTGCCATTGGACCGGCTGAATCAAATTCAGCGGTACAGCGGCGCCGAGGGCCACGTACCGCGGTTGGAGCGTCTGGGGGGGACAAGCTGGGCCAGAACGACGGCTCGTGTGAAAAAAGACATCGAGGAAATGGCCCAGGAGCTGATTGACCTCTACGCCAATCGCGAGCTGGCCAAGCGGCACGCCTATGGATACGACAGCACGCTCTATCACGAATTCGAAGCCGCCTTTGAATATGAGGAGACGTCCGATCAGTTGAAAGCCATCGACGACATCGCGCACGACATGGGCTCGAGCAAACCGATGGACCGGCTTGTCTGCGGCGACGTGGGATACGGCAAAACCGAGGTGGCCATGCGGGCCGCCTTCAAGGCGGTGGAGGACAACCGCCAGGTCGCCGTGCTGGTGCCGACCACCTTGCTCGCCCATCAACACTACGACAACTTCGCGGAACGCTTTGCGCCGTTTCCGACCAAGGTGGCGCTGCTCTCGCGCTTTCAATCCGCCAAGGAAGCCAAGGCGATTCTGAAGGAGACCGCCGCAGGAACCATCGACGTCGTCATCGGTACGCATCGGCTGCTGCAGAAAGACGTGCAGTTCCGCAATCTCGGCCTCGTGATCATCGACGAGGAGCAATGGTTCGGCGTGAAGCACAAGGAGCGTCTCAAAGAATTGCGCACGCAGGTGGATGTCCTGACCCTCACCGCGACGCCGATCCCACGGACACTCCAGATGGCCATGGCCAGCGTGCGCGACCTCTCGATCATCGACACGCCACCGGCCGGACGGTTGTCCATCCGAACCCAGGTGGTCCGTTCGAGCGACAAGCTCATCCGGGAATCCATCCTGCGCGAGCTGGGACGCGGCGGCCAGGTGTACTTCGTCCATAACCGCGTGGAGACGATGGAACGCACGGGCGCCTGGCTGCAGCAGGTCGTGCCCGAAGCGCGCATCGTCATGGCGCACGGGCAGATGAGTGCCAAACCGCTGGAAGCGGTCATGCTCAAGTTTTTTCACCGCGAAGCGGACGTGCTGGTGGCCTCCGCCATCATTCAATCGGGCATCGACGTGCCGAACGCCAACACGATCATCGTGAACCGAGCCGATACTTTCGGGCTGGCGCAGCTCTATCAATTGCGCGGACGCGTGGGCCGCAGCGGCGACCAGGCCTATGCGTATTTTCTCGTCCCGGACGAAGGCCGGCTCACGGACGATGCGCAAAAGCGCCTGACGGCCATCCAACAATTCACCGAGCTGGGCTCGGGCTTTCGCATCGCAGCGGCCGACCTGGAAATCCGAGGCGCCGGAAATCTGCTCGGCAAGCAGCAGTCCGGACATATCGCCGCGATCGGCCTGGATCTGTACATGCAGATGGTGGAGCAAGCCGTGCAGCGGCTGAAAGGCCAGGTCGTGGAAGAGGAGCCCGATCCCACGCTGCGTCTGAACGTGTCGGCATTTATTCCCGAGGACTACGTCGCCGACCCCCACCAGCGGCTCTCGCTGTACAAACGGCTTTCCTCGTCCACCCAGATCGGCGATCTCGCCCTGCTGCACGGAGAGATTCAGGACCGGTTCGGACCGCCGCCGGAACCGGTTGAACGGCTGCTCGAGGTCATGCAGATCCGCCTTCAGGCCAAGGCACTGCGGCTGGTCTCGATCGAGCTCAAAACAGGGTCGGTCGTAGTGACGCTTGATGGAAAGAGCAAGGTCGCCCAGACGTCGATCCAGCGTCTCATGGATCGATACCACACCCGGATCCGCTTTCTGTCTCCACTGGCGTTTGAGCTCCAAATGCCGCATCAGGACTGGACTTCCATCTTTCCTGAACTCACCGCAACCTTGCAAAGCCTGGGAGTCTGTGATACCAACAGCACAGCGACATCGCCTTCGCTCGATTGATCCCACGAGGATTCACACTCCGATGCATCGACCAATGACGGGTTTTGCCGCTGCTACGACCGTCCGGCGGGCTGGCCTCCTGACGCTGATGCTCACAGGGCTGTTGGCCGCTTGGGCCGGATGCACGCCGCCGCCGTCTGACGAGCGGGTCGTCGCGTTCGTCAACGGGAAACCGATCACACAGACGGAGTTCGAGCACGAATGGGGCGCCCTTCCCGAAGCCACCAAGGCCCGCTACGAAAAGGAAGGCGGACAGCAGACGTTTCTGAAGGAACTCGTCGATGATGAAATCCTTCTGCAGGAAGCCCGCAAACTCGGACTCGATCAGAGCGACGCATTTCGTGACCGTGTCCGCCGGTACAAAGAAAAGCTGCTGAAGGACGAGCTGCTCAAAGACCGGATGAAGACGACGGTGGAACTCACGAAGGACGAATTAGACCGGTATTATGAAGAGCACGCCGGTGAGCTGTTGACCCCACTCAAGGTGCGCGTGGCCCAAATGTTATTGCCCAATTTCCCCGCGGCCAAAGACCTGGAAACGCAGGTCAACCGCGGCGGAGACTTCGGCAAGTTCGCCCAGCGCTATTCGATCGACTACAAGACGAAGGCGAAAGGCGGTGATCTCGGTCCCTACCGGAAGGGGCTGGTTCTGCCCGAAGTCGACGAGGTCCTCAAGACCCTGAAACCCGGTATGGTCAGTGCGCCCATCAAAACGGAGGCCGGGTACTACCTGGTCCAGGTCACCGCTCTGGATCCGGAAATCATCCAGGCAGACCAGGCCAAGCGGGAACGGCTTCGCCAGGAGCTGCTGTATCGGAAACGAAAACTGTATTACGACAGCGTGATTGCGGAAATCAAAGCCAAGGCTGTCGTCCGGGTGTATGACGGCTCACGCCCTGTCGCCGATGGCCTGACCAAGCGGTAGCAGACGGCTGCTTCCGCATCCCTCGCTGAATCCTGTACAATCACCCGATCGTCGCGCGACTCGCAACCTGTCGCGTCGACAGGCCATGATCATCTCTCGCACAGCCATTCGCGTCTCGCTGCTCCTCGCCGCTTTGCTGGCCACGGCCGCATTCGGTCCCGACCGTCTCGTCTTCGCGGCGAAGGTCGAAGATCGGATCGTGGCCATCGTCAATTCCGACCTGATCATGATGTCGGAGCTCAAACGGGAAATGGCGACCGAGCGTGAGCAGATCGAAAAGCGCTACCGCGGCGACGAATTATCCCGCCACCTGCAGCGGGCCGAAGGTATCGCGTTGACGACCATGATCGAACGCCGCTTGCAGATCCAGGAGGCGAAGGCCAAGAGCGTGGAGGTCACCGATAACGAAGTCAAACAGGCCATCAAACAATTGGCCCAACAGGGCGAAAAGCTCGATGAGAAGGATCCGGCCAGCATGAAGAGCGTGCGCGACCAGCTTACACTGCTCAAGGTCGTGGACCGGGAGGTGCGCAGCGGGGTGATGGTTGCGGATCCGGAGATGAAGCGGTACTACCAGGAGCACCGCGATCGATTCGCGCTTCCGGAAGAGTACACGTTGAGTCAGATTTTCCTGAAAGCGTCGGCGCCAGATGAAATGGCGAATAGAAAATCCAAGGCTCGTGACATCATGAAGTTGATGAAGCAAGGCGAGTCGTTCGAGGACCTCGCGCTTCAGTATTCGGACGGACCTACTGCCTCACGAGGGGGGCGATTAGGGCTGGTCCGTCAAGGAGAATTGCTGCCGGCGATCGAACGAGGCGTCAGTAATCTCGTGCCAGGCGGCATTTCGGACGTGATCGAGAGTCCGGAAGGCCTGCACATCGTCCGGCTCGACGACCGGAAGCCGAAGCAGTTCAGGCCGTATGAAGAAGTCCGGCAGGAAATTCAGGCGCTGGTCTACCAACAGAAAAGCGAAGACATGTTTCAAGCCTGGCTCGCGCACTTGAAGAACAAGTCCTATATCGAAATCAAATTCGACAGCGCGCCTTTAAAGCAGACCACAAGCGTTCCCGCCCCTCCCCCGTCACCGACGAATAAGCCATAACGCCTCCGGTCAGCCCGAGCGCCTCTTCCAAATGGCGGAGAGCCGCCGTCCGCTCGCTCGCCTTCAGCTTGTCAGCCTTGGTCGCCACCACCACGGGGTCATACCCAATCGCCCTGAGCCACAGCACGGTTTCGGGATCACGCGGTCCCACGACACGGCTCTCGACCAGCATGACGACCGTGCACACCTGTTCGCGCCGGTCAAGGTAGGCCTCGATCAACGGCGCCCATTGCGCCCGGTCTGTTTTCGACACCTTGGCATAGCCATAGCCGGGCAGATCGGCCAGCACGAATCGCGGCAACTGGGGATCGTCCGTGGCGACGGCAAAGAGGTTGACCGCTCGCGTCTTTCCGGGCGTGCGGCTGACCTTGGCGAGTCCTTTGCGCTGGAGCAACGAATTGATCAGCGAGGACTTTCCCACATTCGAACGGCCCACGACGGCAATTTCCGGAACGGGACCGGAGGGAAATTGTTCTGAGCCGACGCAACTTCTGATAAACTCGGCCTGCAAAATTTTCACGAGACACCTGCGTCATGTCATACGGGTCCCGCATGCGGAAGTCAACCAAACGGCGAGGCAGCCGCCTCATGCCGATCCTCCTGCTGTGCATGGCCGTGCCGGCTGCTGCGCTGGGACTGCTGTGGCTGATCACGTTTCCCGATGTCTCGACCCTGCGGACGACCAATCCCACGACGACCGCGCTGATTGAGGCCCGCCAGACGGAGGCGGACGCCAAAGGGACCAACCTCGGGCGGCATTGGGTCTGGGTGCCCCTGTCCCGGATGTCCCCTCATCTGCGGCGTGCCGTCGTGGCTGCCGAAGATGCCTCCTTTTTCACGCATGAGGGCTTCGATTGGGAAGGCATGAAGGACGCCGCGCTCTACGATCTCGAGCAGGGCGCGCTCAAGCGCGGTGGCAGCACCATCACCCAGCAGCTCGCCAAAAATCTCTATCTGTCGTCCGAGCGGTCGATGTTCAGAAAGGCACAGGAGGCGCTGATCACTCGTTCGCTCGAACACCACCTCACGAAGGAGCGCATTCTCGAGCTCTATCTCAACGTCGCTGAATGGGGCATGGGCGTGTATGGAGCAGAGGCGGCGGCACGGCACCACTTCAGAAAGCCGGCCGCCGACTTGACCGAGGAAGAAGCGGCGTGGCTCGCCGCCATTCTTCCCTCGCCCCGGCGTTACGATCCCCTGCGGAAGACGACCTCGCTCGTCCGACGGTACGAACGGGTCCTTCATCGCATGAGTCAGAACACGCGTCATCAGACGCGGGTCCAATAGCTGCGGATGTCCGGCTGGCGCGTGACGGCGTGCGTGACGGCGTTGAGCCTGACCCTGCTTGGTCAGGCTGCGGCCGAAGCTCCCGAAACGGACCCTTCCCTCGAAACGGACGAACTCGTCATCAGCGCCACGCGCACGCCAGAAGCGATCGAGCGAAGCGCGGCAGCCGTGACGGTGCTGGAGCAGGACGTCATCCAGCGATCGCCCTATCCCGGCGGACATGAACTGGATGATGTTCTTCGCTCGGTTCCCGGGGTCCAACCGGCCCTCCTCAGCAGCCGCTACAATCATCCCACCGCCCAATCGGTCACCGTGAATGGCCTGGGAACCCGTCGGGCCCTCGTGCTGCTCGACGGCGTGCCGCTGAACGACGGATTCGGAGGCTGGATCAATTGGGGCTTGATCCCTAATGATCTGGAACGGGTGGAGATCGTCCCCGGGGGAAGCTCCAATCTCTACGGCACCTGGGCGATGGGGGGAGTGATCCATGTCATCACGCGGACGCCTGCCTCCGGAACGAGCCTCACGCTGGACAGTCAGGCCGGCTCGCTCAGTACCTATCAGCAGGCGCTCAACGCCCGGTATGGGAGCGATCGTTTCCGCTTGTCCCTGGGATACCGGTGGTTCCACACGAACGGCATCATTCCCGTCCCGGACTATCAGCGGGGACCCGTCGATCGAACGAACGATTCACGGCACGAATCCTTCAACGGGAGCCTTGCCTGGCTGCCGACACAATCCACCACATTCGATCTTTCGGGAAGCTACTTCCATGAGGACCGCACGCTTGGCACCACGCTCAGCATTGCCTCACGGACGATCGGCAACGTGTCGCTCGGGATGCGCAGCGATCAACATCGCGCCGGACTGTGGGAAGGGAAGCTCTTTGGACAATGGCAAACCTTCCGCAACCTGACGTCCCAGATCATCCCGGCCCCGCTCGTGCGGCTCGGCGAGTTTCAGAACAGTATTCAAACGATTCCCAGCAACGACTTCGGCGGCTCGCTCCAGTGGAGCGGTCGGCTGTTCGACCATGATCGGCTCGTGTTGGGGACGGACGCCCGCACGATCATCGCCCAATCGACCGACCAGCTGTTTTCGCAAACCGCCTACCTCGGCCAAACTCTGTCACGGGGCCAACAACTCGGGTGGGGGTTCTTCGGTGAATGGATCCTGCCACTCGCGGACCGCTGGTCCGTGACGCCGGGAGTCCGTGCGGATTGGTGGAAGAATTTTAATGCCCGTATCGAGACGCCGGCCGGCACGACGGTCCCCGCAGACAACGTCATCAGCGTCATCAATCCCAAATTGTCCACTGCCTATCAAATCCGCGAGACGCTGCGGATGGGCGCGTCGGCCTATCAAGCGTTTCGCGTCCCCACGCTGAATGAACTGTACCGTGGATTTAGTTCGAGCGGGTTTGTGTTTCTGCCCAACGACCAGTTGCGGCCGGAACGATTGACAGGCGTCGACGCCAAGGTCGAAGGCGAGTTCCTGCCGGACCGCTCGTTCCGTTGGCGCCTCTCCGTTCATCGGGACGAGGTCAAGGATCAGATTATTTTCGTCTCTCAGGGCCCGACGGCCGCCCAACGCCAGAATGTCGGCAGCACGCTCGCGACCGGCGGAGCGATGGACCTCTCCTACCGCGTCGCTCCACTGCTCACATTGACACTCGGCTACGCCTATGTGGATTCGATGATCCGGAGTTTTCCCGGGAACCCGGGCCTCGAGGGCAAACGGGTGCCTAACGTCTCACGCAGCCAGGTGACCATGGGAGCGACCGCCGGACGGCCGGATCTGTTGGAACTCGTAATCCTCGCGCGCTATCTCTCGCGCCAGTACGTCGACGATGCCAACACGCAGCCTGTCGCGGGCTTCTTCGTTCTCGATGCCTCGCTGCACCACGAGATCCGGCACGGCATCCGTCTGTTGCTGACGGGCGAAAATCTCACCGATCGCCAGTACATCGCGACGCAGACGGGTCAGGTGAAAACGCTGGGCAGTCCGCTCTTGATCATGGGAGGCGTGCGCGCGGAATTCTGATGTCAATCGCCGGCCGAGGTGTCGCCCACCGCCCGGAAATCCCGTTCGCCAAAGATCGCTGATTCGCGGGTGTAGTGTTTGAACTCAAGGAGGTTGCGCGAAGGATCTTCGAGGAAGAACGTGTGATGCTCGATACGGGTCCCGGGAAAGCGGACTCGCGGCTGCTGATAAAAGGGCAGCCCCTTCGCCTTCGCCCGGTTCGCCAGCGCCTGCCAGGGTTCCCGTGAGAGAAACACCAGCCCGAAATGGCGCGGATAGATGCCTTGTTGTTCATCGGGAGCTGCTTCTACCACGTGGGCGACCAACTGGTGGTCCGCCAATCCGAACGTGACGGCATGGGCCGATTCGCGTCCGAGCGTGCAGCCGAGCCCGTCGACGTAGAAGCGCTTGGCCGCGTCGACATCGTGGATTGGAAACGCCAGATGAAACAGGACGCCGCTCATTTCCAACGACCTTGCACGGTTGGTGTACCTGACCCGTCCCACCAGCCGGCGGCCATGTGCGGAGTGACATGCGCGATCGAAAACCGCCCCGCCGGCGTCATCACCAATGTACCAGCCGCGCCGTCGATACGCGAGACCAGTTGGCGCAGGATCGTCGCGGCTGCCCGACGCGGGCTGATGCCTGCGGAGAGCCTTTCACAAATGGCCTTCGCCACCGCCAAACGGATGATGCCCTCGCCATGGCCCGTCATGGACACCGCTCCGCTCCGATTGTCCGCATAGACTCCGCAGCCGATCAGCGGCGTGTCGCCGATCCGGCCCGGCAGCATGGCATCGATCCCTCCGGTCGAGGCGCCTGCCGCAACGGTCCCCGAGCGATCCAGCGCCACGGCGCCGACAGTGCCGTGGCGTAAGATTCGGGATTGTCGCCGGGAGAACATCTGCTTATACGATCGGCGGCGAGCGGCCGTCGCGGCATGCCGTTCGAGCTTGAAGTGTCGTGCAAATTTTCCGGCCATCGGGCCGGCCAGCAGGACATGGTCGGTCTTCTCCATGACCAGCCGAGCGACAGTGATCGGATGGACGAAGCCTTCGAGGGAAGCGACCGCGCCCGCCTTGAGCCCCTCACCTTCCATGAGAGAAGCATCCATCCGCTGGACGCCGTCCAGTTGTCGTCTCGATCCTCGCCCGGCATTGAACAGTCCGGAGCCTTCGAGCACCTGGATCGTGCGTTCGACGGCGAGCAGCGCGCCCCGTTCCTGCCTGAGCATCGCATAGCCGGCGGCCAGCGCCTCGGCAAGACACGACGCCTGGCGCGGCGTGATCGCGCGCCGGCCCGCACCGCCATGAGCGAGAATCAGGGGATGAGGACGGATCAATTGAGGAGGAGATTCTTGGCCTGCCGATAGGCGGGGTTCTGCATGCGGTCAAGGTCGGACCGCACAAATCCCAATCCTGTCACGCAGAGCTCAAAATTGTCTGACAATTTTGCGAAGAGCGGGCGGTCGTCCTGAGCTGGCTGGTCCGTCATCTGGGCGACGATGCCATAGGAGCGTTTGCCCGTCTTCACATAGTCCACGAGAAAATCCTTGTGGTACACCAAGCCGGCGGTTTTGAGACGGCGCAGGTACTCCGGAAACAGCCCGGCCATGAACAGCGTAAAGTCGCCGATGTGTTGATGGACATCGCGTTCCCGGTCGAGGGACTGCGCTTCGAGCAGGACTTCGGATTCGAAGAGGAGATCGACGACGGAATCGACGGGCTGATCTTTCCGGTTTTTGATCTTGAACAACTGATCGGTGCGGGTAAAGTCGACGAGCAGATTCGTGACGTAGCTGGTCACATTGAGATCCGGCCAGCCGAGGTGTTCGGTGAAGGTCTTTTCAGTCAAGGTGCTGAAGAGTTGCCGCAGCGGATGTCGAGCCGGGATTGAAGTTCCCATCTCTCTCTCCCACTGATTCACACGCGTCAAACCTATTATAGCAGACTTCCTTCAGGATCCCGCCCGGATCCCCCTCGGCTGTCCAGCAGGAAGGTGACCGGACCGTCGTTGACCAACTCGACCTTCATATGGGCCGCGAAGACACCGGCTTCAACGGGGGTGCCCTGCGCCCTCAATGCCGTCAATACCGCTTCATACCATCGCTTGGCGTCTTCAGGCGCCGCCGCGTCTTCGAAACCCGGGCGTCGGCCGCTCTTCGCGTTGCCCAGCAGCGTAAACTGAGACACCAGGAGGATGCCGCCCCCCACCTCGGCCAGCGAACGGTTCATCTTTCCCGCGTCATCGGCAAAGATCCTGAGGCCGCGCAGTTTCTCGACCATGAACCGGCAATCCGATTCGCCGTCGCCCTTGGCCACGCCGAGCAGCACGAGCAGCCCGGAGCCGATCATTCCGACCGTGCGCCCTTCGACCTCGACCGATGCCCGCGTCACCCGCTGGATGACCGCTTTCATCGACCACGTCCCGATGCCCGCAGCCG
>Ga0207679_10001811_pt1 | contig 13301 bp, 13 predicted proteins | sample KBSC73metaG_FD_184320 | JGI IMG/M metagenome (GOLD analysis project Ga0207679, IMG submission 184320) | Corn rhizosphere microbial communities from Kellogg Biological Station, Michigan, USA - KBS C7-3 metaG (SPAdes) (version 2) | ecosystem: Host-associated > Plants > Roots > Rhizosphere > Soil ... | reverse complement strand
AAGGTTTCGCGATAACCCTTACCCCCTCCCCCTCTCCCGCTTGCGGGAGAGGGGTGCCGAACTCCGTGTCAAAAAACTTTTGCGGACCTGCTTAGTATTCAGCAAGAACACATCAACGGTTCTCGTTCCGCCCGTGAGCTGACTGCTCATTGGGGGCATGGACATCGCCATGCGCATGGCTTCACAACTCTGGGATGAGAACCTTGTCGATCACATGGATGACACCGTTGCTCGCTTCAAGGTCCGTCGTCACAATCTTCGCCGCCGTGCCGGTCGTATCCTTGACAGTAATGGCCGAGTCTTTGCCGAACTGGATGCTTTGCTGCGCCAGAGTCGAGACTGGCGTGCCGAACGGGATGTCGGCAGCCCGCACTTCAGACCCTAGCACATGGTATTTCAGCACGGTGGTCAGTTGCGCGTCACTGAGCCCGGACGGTGCCTTGGCAAACGCCGCATTGGTCGGAGCGAACACGGTGAAAGGCCCGGTACCGTTCAAAACATTCTGCAGGCTTGCAGCGGTAACGGCTTTGGCCAAGGCGGTGAGGTCCGGGTTCGCCTGGGCCATCTGTACGACGGTAAGCACCCCAGGCGGCACCAGCACCTTGTCGATCACGTGGATGACGCCATTGCTCGCTGCAACGTCAGCGGTAGTGACGTTGGCAACAGTACGCGCCGCATCGGTGAGTTTGATGCCATGGCTGCTATCGAGCGCCAAGCTGACTGCACAACCCGCGCGGCGATACTGAGTCGCCTGAAGAGGGCCGTTCGTGGTCAGTATGGCTGAGCTCTTGGCAGCAGGCAGTACGTGATAAAGGAGGATGCTTTGCAATGTGGACGCAGGCAAGGCATTGACCATTGCGTTCGCATCGGCAAATCCCAACCCGATTGCCAACTGGTTGAACGCCGCGTCGGTTGGCGCAAATACCGTCAGATGGCTATTGGGATCACTGAGCGCGGCGGCCAGATTGGCCTTGGTGGCTGCTGCCAGCAACGCATTAAAACCCTGCTGCTGCGCGACCTCGACAAGACTGCCGGCAGATGAGGCATTACCCGTGCCGCCGGATTGCTGTGCCGACGACGCGGCGGACTGAGAAGGTGACACATCGGTGGCGCCGGCGTTGCCGCCATAGGTGGCCAGCACCATGCTCGTGAATAGGGGAATGAGGAACTTCGCAAGGTGTTTCATGGCAGTCTCCTGAAGGGCGACTTGCGCCCGTAGTACGGTGTAGGTCGTATTCCTAAAGAATTCAAAACTTCCGCTCGGACATCCTCTCGGCTGAATGCTCATCCGTCACCGATCGCAAGACGCCCAAGACGAACCGAAGTGAGATCAGTCTTGTTCACGAAAGATGTTTTGTCAAAGGTTTGTATTAGACAAAATGCTGCATATACTGATGTTGATCCGAAGCCATCTCCATTGCGCGTTACCCTCTTTCCTATGGACTATTCTGATAAGCCACCTCCCCACTTGACCATTGGGGCAGTTGAACGTGAAACCGGCCTGTCGAAGGAGACCTTGCGCATCTGGGAACGCCGCTACGGTTTTCCGCAGCCTGTTCGCGACAATACCGATGTGCGCAGCTATCCTGCGGAGCAGATCGAAAAACTGCGCCTTTTAAAGCGCTTGCTCGACCAGGGCTATCGCCCCGGAAAAATCGTTGGGCTTGACGTCGAAGAGTTACAGGCAATGACAACCAAGGCCGATCCCATCGGCCGAGCAGCCGCAGGTGGCACCTCGGATGAGGACTTGTCGCACTATCTGGACTGTTGCCGGGCGCATCGTCACCACGAATTACGCCAAGCGCTCATGCAGGCGTTGCTACGGCTGGGCGCTCAGAGATTTGTCCTGGACGTGCTTGCGCCGCTTACCGTTCGGATCGGCTCAGAATGGGCTTGCGGCAAGCTAGCGGTTTCCGAGGAACACTTGTACACGGAAACGGTGCAAACCGTGCTGCGCTCGACGATTTCTTCCATCCAAGCGTCCTTATCCACCAGCGACCTTAGGCCGCGCGTCCTGCTCACGACATTCCCACAGGAGCAACACAGTCTTGGCTTGCTGATGGCGGAAACCTTCTTCGCCTTAGCTGGAGCACATTGCATTTCGCTGGGCACGCAAACTCCGATCATGGAAATTCTGTACGCAGCACAAAAGCAGCGTACGGACATTATTGCGCTTTCTTTTTCCAGCGCCATGCATGCTGGACATGTGTTGGCGGGCCTTGACGCCCTCCGGTCTAAATTACCGCAAGAGATGGAGATATGGGCTGGCGGCAGCTGCCATGCGCTGCAGCGCAGGCTTTCGGATGGAATCAGAGTGATTGATCTGGCAACACTTAGGGACGCCGTATCGGATTGGCGAAGCAGGCATGCCGAGAAGAGGTAGGCTGACGTGGAGTATTTTTGCAGATGAAAATTTTTCGCTGTGACGACTTTGGGTTCGACGTTTTGCTCGCTGATGCAGATCATGTGGTGCTGAATCGTGTTGAAGACTCGTTGATAAGCATGATAAGCGAGCGAACCGGCTTCAGGAAAAAGGATTTTTGACCTTCTCGGTGGGCTTGACCTCGATATGCTCGGGCAGGTTCTTGTCCTGCTCCAATGCCGTCACCACGGCATCGATGACTTCTTTCAAGGCCTTGGCATGCTGAAGCCCTGCCCTATCCCTCGTGAGTTCAACGGAACCATAGACCGATATCCGGTCCAGACGGTTTTCCACAGTCACGTCGTCAATGGCGAGTGACTGCTCTTCATTCTGGTATGGTTTAAAAGAAGACATGATCATTGCCTTTCAAGGGAATCGACTTCCACCGGTTTGTTTTTGCCACTTCGCCCGCCATGCGGTGTTGGTGTCGGCAGATTCATTTTCACGGCCTTGATCTCTGCCGGCAATTTCGGGAAGACATTAACATTGATGCGCTTTTCCAGCTCGGCAATCGACAGGGTTTGGTATTCCATGCCTGGCGCATTCGGCGTCACATACGCTGCGGCCTGCCTTCTTGCCGGATCATAGATGGCCTTGTAGACGAATGTCGGCACCAGGACCCGGCCATTGAGACGTTCCAGATTGTTTCCCTCAAAGATCGGACCCGTGACCACGTAAATGTCCTTGTCTTCCAGCGCCAGATTACGGGTAGCAGCTTCAATACCTTCCCAAAGAATCTGGTTGTTTTTAGGGCTTTGGGGAACGATATTTGCCAGCGAAAAGCTTTCATATTGCGCATTCTCGGTAGGCATGTCCCCATTCGGCGCCATGTGCCCGCGATCGAATCCTGAACGGGCATAATCCGCCAGTTCCGCCCGATCCGCAGGAGGCAACTGCTCTTCTGCATGGAATCTGTTGACGCGCTTTAATTGTTGCGCTTCTTCGATCCGCCGCGCAGTCAAATGCTCGGCCGACCAGATCGGCGTGCGCGAGATGCCGCTATGCGTGACCGCATATCCCTCGAAACACAGCATTGCGGTTTTCTTCGCCAGGTTGGGATTGGTAATGACTGGCGCCTGCCCTTCTTCAAAGTGGTCTCTGCAAGGCGACTGCTTGGCAGAACAACCAGCGGACAGCAACAGCGCAGCCAATCCGACCAATGAATGCAGCTTTATCAGCTTATATGCAGGGAGAAACATGGAGTCGCACGTGATTACATCCACATTGCAAGATGGGACTCTGTCCCATGACTCTCTTTAGACACGGTTCATTACAAAGTTTCCCTGATCCGTGTCATCAAAACACTTCCCTGCCTCGAGCATGCGATTCCATGGCATGCCCGCTTTCATCATTGTTACAGTAGCTTACTTTCGAAACATTGCCATAAAGACTTAGTGCAGTTCCCATGCGTTTCTCTGTCATGTCGTCGCTTACACGACGGCTGCTCAGGCGCAATCAGTAAGCCCGCTACTCGACATCTCGCCAACCTACATATGCAGATTGCTATATTGCCAACCATCATGCCAAAGAAACTTTTGCTGTTGACCTTTACCGTTCTAACAATGCCACTTGTTGCCACCGCAACTGAATACCGTATGGTGGAACGACCACGCCAGGAATGTTGGAACGAGCAAGTACCCGTCCAAACGGCTGGACAGGATTATGGCGGGGCTATTCTGGGTGGTATTGCCGGTGGTATTCTGGGCAATCAGGTCGGCGGCGGGAATGGTCGTACGGTTGCAACCGCAGTTGGCGCAATGACGGGCGCGATGGTGGGCGACCGAATGGCAAATAATCGGCCAGGGTACCAGACAGTCCAACGATGCCGTACGGTAGTCGACCATGTACGGGTTCCAGTGGTTCAGGAACCTGCACCGGTATACGTTCAGCCCGAGCCAGTGTATGTTTCACCACCTCCGGTCATTGTGCAGCCAAGCTATTATGTGGTGCCCGGTGAATCGGTCTATTACCGTGAGGAGCGGGGAAGCCGCTGGCATCACCATCATCACCACCATGACGATGACGATTGATTGGCGAGACATTGCTTATTGACCGAGTAAACTTTGTTCAGATTAAAAATCGGCATACCGACTTCACAAGATGTCGGTATGTTTCGAACTCAAATTGATAACACGTTAGCAGGCCTCTTCAAGAGGACACTCGTATGTCTCCTCTGGGGAATAGGTGAAATCATGTTCTATGAATGTGATTTATTTACTTTCGCCGCTTTCGCCCCTTGATGTTTTTTAGGATTGCCCTGTTTTTCTTTCTCGCATTGATCAAGACATAGCAAAGTGTCTGCGTAAGATATGAACCGGTTGAGATAATCGGGTGAGATATCGCGCATCAATGCCAGCGAGCGCAGCACCAGCATGTGGGAATTAATCGGTCCGGCGTTCTTTGGAGCTTGCTCAAGCGCCTGTGCCACCTGCTTATCGACACTCAGTTTGGCCCAGGTATTTCTGAAATTCCGTATGGTCTTCAGTTCTGAACGCGATCCGGCATTTCGCTCCAGGCGCGCATCCGTAGTTTGCGGAGAGTGTTGCTCAAGCTGACGCACCAGTGCGCCTAAAGATGCGCATTGTTCGCGGGCCTCAAGGGAGGAGATCAATCGCCGCAATCCGTTGAAATCGCCGGCGGCAAAGAGCTGCTGCAGATCGTTGGCGGCATGCGGATATTGCTGCACGCTACGGGCGACTGTTTCACTGGCATCGTGTTGCGCAAGATTGAAGCGTTCTTTCAACGCCGCCAGCGCTTGCGCCAGTTTGGCATCGAGCATGCGTTTGACGCTTCCGTGATGTGCTGTCGCGCGGTTGGCCAGCACCTCAATATAGTGCAGACGCGCGGGGTCGAACCGATCCACGCCTGCCGCGCGCAGGGAAGCGATCAGCTCGTTGAAATCAGGAGATGAATCCAATGGCGCATCCGCAATTTCACTGCGATCCGGCGCATTCATGAAGCAGTATTTTTTGCATTGGAGGTTTTCGGCACAGGCGCCATTTCCACCCGCCGGTTTTGCGCACGCGCAGTGGCATCGATGTTTGGCTTCACCGGCTGCTCGGAGCCGAAGGCTGCCGCAAACACCATGGAAGACGGCATTCCTTCCTCGATCAAGGTGCGGGTGACTGTCAAAGCGCGCTGGGCCGACAATTCCCAATTGTCAGCGAAGCGACCGCCCCGTATGGGCTTGTCATCGGTAAAACCGCTCACCATAAGCAGTTCATCACGTGCCGTCAGATAAGCCCGCAGCGGTGTGACAAGACTGTTTAACAGTTGCCGGCCTTCAGGCTGTAACTGATCCGAGTTAGGCGCGAACAATACTTGGCCGCTGATGCCAATACGTCCGTTGTTCAAGGTGATTCGCCCCGAAGCCAGCGGAATCGCCAAGGCTTTTTCCAGGCTCATGCGGCGCTGTTCTTCGAGCTGGCGCTTTTTCACTTCGTCTTGCAGGTGCGATGTCAATTCCATCTGGACGGCGACCACGGCCACCAATAGCAGCACAAAAGCACCCAGCAGGCTTGACATCAAGTCGCCAAAAGCAGGCCAGACCGGCGAGGTGTGTTCAACACCTGCGTCATTGTCATCCATTACCTGACCTCTTCGGCAAACGCGGCTTGCTTTGCCGGCAACTGGCGCAGCTCTTCAACGAATTCTTTTTGCGACATCATGGAGAGATCAATGATTTCACGCGCCTGAGCAACATAATAGGCAAGTTGTTCGTCGCTTCTCGACAGGGATTTATCCATCGCGGCTTCAATGCGCTGCAGATTGGTGATCAGCTTCTCATTGGCTTCATTAAACGATTGCACCGCAAAACCGAAGGCTTCGGAGAGACTCGATACATCGACAGCGCTGCTGGTGACGTGTGCGGCAATGTCAGTCAATTTGGCGGTTTCGGCGGCAACGTTGTCTGAAAACGCGCTGGCGGATGCATTGAGCGCCGTCGCGGAGGATGCCACCAAAGAGTCGATGACGGCGCGCTGTTCAAGGGAAGCATGATTGATTGCTTCAAGCAGTGCATTAAGTGTTTCCATGATGCGGCTGCGTTCCTCAAGCAGTTCATTGTCACGCACAACGCTGCTGGAGATTTGTTCGCGTAATTGCCCGATCACTTCTGCCGCAGCGCGTGGCGCTTCCGATGCCGTATGGATAAGCCGCGTCATCGGTTCTTCCAGCGCGGTGCCCAGGGTTGTCAAATGGCTTGTCAGTGCAGACTGCAACGTGGTTTCCAATTGAGCCAGCCGCTCAACCGCTGCATTGCCACGCGCGGCTTCTTCATCTTTGAGCGCGCCGAGTTCGGTACGCAACAGGCCAGCCAGTTGCTCCATGCGTTCGCGATGCTGTTCGAGCCACTGCGCTTCGGAAGCGATGCGGGAGCGCATCAATTCTTCAGCGGACGTGATCAAGCGCGTTGTTTCGGCGAGTGTATTACGGGCATTGGTCTGAGTGTGTTCGGCGATGTCTTGTGTGGTCTGGATCAAGGTATCGCAGATTTTCTGCTGTTGAGAAAGCATCTGCGCACCTGTTTGCTGCCATTCGTGGGTGAGCGCCGCCGCCATTGCTTCCAGCGACTGTGTCCATGCCTGCTGTTGCTGCTTGTCGCGCTCTGCCTGATCGGTTTGCAGGCTGGCGTAAGCCTCGCCGATTTTGGCCACAAAGGTGCCTGAACGCTGTTCGAATGTCTCATTGAATGCATTCAGTGCGCGACCTACATCCGCGACGATGCCGGTGCTTGTCTGTTCATGGCTCCGCAGTGCGGCCGTCCAGGTATCAGCCACGGTAGCGGCGGTATCGCTGAATCGTGCAGACAGCCCATCGAGTTGCGTCTGCACTGTATCGGCCATGCGTTCGTGCATCAATTTCGCCTCATGCGCGATCCCGCTCATTGCAGCCTCGACCACGGGTTTGATGCTTTCGCTGGCAGCATGCGCGCTTTGGCTCAAGCTCTCGCGCAGGGATTTATCGACTGCGCATGCCAATTCGGTATAGACGGTTTTGACATTGTTATGAAAGTCTTCTTGATTGCTGAGCAAGCGCTGATTCAACTGATGAGTCATGCTCTCCATCTGCGCCATCATCGCCTGCAGTTTATCGGCGACCAGAGGCAAGGCTTGGGATTGCAACTGCAGCGCCTTGAAGGTTTCCTGACGCTGATGTGTAAGTGAAAAGCGGCGCAATACTGTGGTGATTCTGGTATCCAGCAGTTGCGCTGTCATCGCTCTTTCGCGTCGGCTGAGTGCCGACATCAAGCCCAGCATCGCGGAGGCGACCACCCCTGCGACCGAGGTGCCAAACGCAAGACCGAGGCCCTTGACCGGCACCGCAAGTGCAGAACGGATCGCCTGAAGATCGGTCGTTTTTTCCAATGCAAAGACTGCACCTTTGAGCGTGACGACCATTCCCAGAAACGTGCCGAGCATCCCCAACATCACCAGCAACCCGACCAGATACGGCGTGAGTGCGGGGCCGGGCAAGCCTGCGCGTTCGCCTTCAACGCGCAAGCGCACGGGATTTTGCAGTGAAGGATGCACCTTGCCCAGCCAATCGCCGAGTTCTGTGAGGTTCTCAGGAATCGCCTCCAGCGCGGCGGTCAATGTGGATGTCGCTTGGCGAAACTGACGGAGTTCGAGCGCGCCAGACACATAGACCGCGCCAATGAAAATCGTCATCGCCAGCGCCAGAAAACTGGAGTCGATAAACCCGATACCCGCCCAAACGACTCCAAATGCGCCCAGAAAGAAGGCGATCGTAAATAAATGTCTATTCATTGCGTATCTTGTGTGAATGCTTCAATAAGTCCCATTGCGGGTTGCAAGCGAAGCTCCAATTCAGCCAACAGCAGCATTTGCATGTCCTTGCAAAAGCGCGCCAGCCAGCCTCCCGCTTGCATCCAACAGGCAGGGTTGTCTGTTTGCTGGGTATCAACAAGCTTCTGTTGATGTTCTTTGAATAATTGCTGAAAACGTTTTCCAAGAAGCACCGGCACCTTCGAGAGCAATTTACTCTCGCGCTCGCGCAGTATCTTCTCAAGCGTCGCGTCCAGGTCGGCAAGTTTCTTGAGCCTTGATGACGCCTTGGCAACCGCTTCCCGGACATTGATCCTCAAGGGCTGGATACTCAATTCCATGTCGCGTTGATGCGCTTCATAAAACCGGCGATACGGCACGAAAGCCGCAGCGATGTCCATCGGCAGATCGAATATGGGTTCAGGCAACTTGATATGTGTCTTGCCCGAGTTGGGCGAACAGCTCTTCGTGATCGAATTCACGAGGAGAGTCCGTATGCGCTCGAATTCAGCGCCAGCGACGGCACGCGCGACGACTTGTGCTTCGGGCTGTATTTTTGGCGTGCTTGCAATGCTGTCGTTGTGTACGGCCGACAGGGTGATTGCGTCGGTAAAGTGAATCCACAGTCCCAGTTTTTCTGCAAATGCATTTCCGGGATCGACAGCATCTACAAGGGCCAGATCAGAGAGACAACGAATGAGTTCTGAACTGTGAAAATTTGTACGAGGTAACACTCGCGTCATAGGCAGGTGCACTCAAAATCGAAAAAAGCAGGGGGCTAATGGTTCACGCCGCTATCCGCATAAACACCCGTTTTGGTCCTGCTCTAGCAAATTTGAGCCACTTTCGACGACCAATTTCATGGGATACATGAGTCGGCGATTATATCTTGGAGCAGTAGGGAACTCAAATCGAGCCGCATTGTTTTCACGGAACGTCCCCGGATGACAACGCGCCCGCAGTTTTTGAACTGATCGGGCTCCTTTCGGTTGAAAGATTTTGACTTGCTTGATCGGCATCAAACCAAATGACTCAATGCCTGTGTATGTGCCTGTCCCTGCCACCAAGCTGATCCAGACATATTTTTTCAGACGCTCTCCCCTTCCCCTGCTCATAACACCCTCTAAGTACCCGCGCATAAAAATCAGCCGGCTGCGCCGCGTCTGGCGTTGCGTCGTCGTGCCATAGTGAGCCTGATACTGCTCCAGGTGTAACTGAAACAGCGCCTCCCCCGCCTGCGCATGCGTTCGGGTAGCAGCAGGACATTCGCGCCAGAATCACTTGATGCAGATCGGTCCAAAGCGGACAGCCGGATCAGGACTCCCGGCGTGGACTATAGTGAAGACAGGTCTGTTTAGCCAATGGCGAGGCTCTTATGAAAGTCTTTATCCATCGCAATGCAGTTATAGGCATCCTGATGGCTATGATGCTGCCCTTGGGAAGCGCGAATGCACAGCTTGATGACATTCTCAAGCGCGGAGAGAGTAGTGGTGGCGCGGGAAATCTCGGTGCCGCCGGTAGTGCATTGTCCGGCCAATCCATCACTAGCGGCAGCACTGGAAACGTTGCGGGCGTGCTCGAATTTTGCATCAAAAACAATTTCCTTGGCGGGAAGGACGCTTCATCGGTCAAAGACAAGCTGATGGGAAAGCTTGGCGGTTCGTCCGAGACTGACAATGGCTATCAAGACGGCGCGAAAGGTCTTCTGAAAGGCAGCGATGGCAAGCAGCTCGATTTGAGCGGCAGCGGTATGAAAGCAAACATTACCAAGCAGGTCTGCAGCACGGTTCTCTCTCAAGGGAAATCTTTGTTGTGAACACAGGCGGAATTTGTATTGGCAAACAACGACGTCTCTGCTGTGGAGCTAGTGTGCCGGATCATGATGACGGCTGAACCTGTTTTTTGAGCTCCCCTTTTTTCTCAAGCGCCTGTCCCGATGCATTAAATCAGCGTCAGTGTGCCTTGTCGTGGCATATCAATTGCAGCCAATGACGTGACTTCATAATGACGATTTCTGTGCCATATCACCCTCCAAGACGACAACCAAGTGGAACAACACGCTTTGCCGCATTTACGGGAAGCCCTGCTGTTTCTCGCGCTGGCAGGCATCCTCATCCCGCTTCTGCAACGGATGCGGGTGAACCGGATATTGGGATTTCTGGCAGCCGGTGCAATGGCCGGTCCTTACGGAATCGGTCTGTGGTCTGGCCAGATCCCATGGCTTTCCACTTTTACATTTACGCGGGCCGAAGGCATTGCCGCGCTGGCCGAGCTGGGCGTGCTGTTCCTCATGTTTACGATCGGGCTGGAGCTTTCCCCGGCACGGCTGTGGGCGCTTCGCTACTGGGTTTTCGGCGCGGGTATCGCCCAGGTCTGCTTTTGCACCGCGATCATCGGCGGCATTGCCTATTCGTTCGGTAATGCGCTTGAACCCTCGCTGATCCTCGGTTTTGTGCTGTCGCTCTCCTCCACCGCCGTGGTCATGCAATGGATGGCTGAACGACGGGCCGTGGGCTCTGCGCTCGGTCAGGCCGTTTTTTCCATCCTGATGCTGCAGGATCTGGCCGTAGTGCCGCTCTTCATCCTGATTGGCGTCCTGTCCAAGGGGGAACGCGAAAACCTAGCACCCCTGGTTGCGCTGACACTGGCTAAATCGCTGGGCGCGGTGCTGCTGATTTATCTCTGGGGACAGCGCGTAGTCCGTCCGCTGTTCCTGTTCCTCGCCAGGTATCATCAGCCCGATTTGTTCATGGCACTGGTGCTGTTGAGCACACTGGGAATTGCAGCCCTGACTTCGGCGGCCGGGCTGTCGATGGCGTTGGGTGCCTTCCTGGCCGGACTGGTGCTGGCCGAAACGGAATTCCGCTATGAGGTGGAAGTGACGGTCGAACCTTTCAAGGGGCTGCTGATGGGACTGTTTTTCATGACGGTGGGCATGCAAATCGATGTGCGCGAAGTTGCCAGAGAGCCGCTCTGGATTCCGCTCTCGGTAGCCGGACTGTTCATGATCAAGGCGGCGGTGCTTGGCGTGATTTTCCGAATTGGCGGATTCGACTGGGGACGTGCGTTTGAAGGTGGCCTGTTGTTGGGACAAGGCGGCGAATTCGCTTTCATCATTGTCGGTCTGACCGTGTCGGCGCATCTGCTTGATCCGTCAGTGGGCCAGTTCATGATGTTGGTGACCGGCATCAGCCTGTTCGCCACGCCGTTCGCCGCACAAGTCGGACGCCGTTTCCAGCACTGGTGGGAACGTCATCATCCAGGGATGACGCCACCGTTGGCCGAACCGGCGGTCGAACTTGCCGGTGGCCATGTCGTCATTGCGGGATGCGGTCGCGTGGGACAGCTCCTGGCACAGACGCTTGCGGCGCAGGACATACGCTTTGTCGGCATCGAGATTGACGCGGCCCTGGTAGCGCGCCTTCATGCGTGCGGGATGCCGGTTTTCTTCGGCAACGCGGCACGTATGGAAATATTGTCCAAAGTACAGGCGGAACGTGCCGCGGCGATTGCCGTGACCATGGACCAGCCGGAAGCGGCGCAGCATATCGTCAGGGCAATACGGCACAAGTATCCGCATGTGCCATTGTTCGCGCGTGCCCGTGACGAACGGCATGCGCAAGAACTGAAAGAAGCGGGTGCCACCATCGCTGTCCCCGAGACGCTGGAGTCGGGCTTGCAGCTATGTGCTTTCCTGTTGCAGGCGATCGGCATTCCCGAAGAAATGGCAGAACATATGGTGGATACCGAACGCAGCCGTCGTATCAGCAATCTGTAAGCTGTCCGGCGACAAGATCAAGGTATATTCCAAGCTTGGCCGAGACATGAATAGGATTTGAATGAAGGTGGATAAACCGACAGTATTGGTAACAGGCGCAGCCAAGAGAACCGGCCGCGTCATTGCGGAACGCTTCGCGCACGACGGCTACAATGTGGCCGTCCATTACGTCTCGTCCGAAAAGGATGCGCAAGAGACGACCTCGGCGATTCATGCCATGGGATGCGAGGCATTCCCGGTCAAGGCGAATCTGGAAGATGCGCAAGCATGCGCCGGCGTTATTGAACAATCCTATGCACACTTCGGCAGACTCGATGTCGTAGTCAATTGCGCCAGCACCTTCCTGCCTGACCAATTGGGCGACTTCACGGCCGACGCGCTCGATCATGCCTGGGCCATCAACTGCCGGGCGCCGATCCTGCTGACGCAGGCTTTCTACCAGGCTGCCAAGGCGCGCCATCAACATGGCGTCGTCATCAACATTGTCGACCAAAAGGTCCGTGACAATTTCCATCCTGACGACTTTACCTATACGGTGTCGAAAGTCGGCCTTGGCTACATGACAAAGATGCTGGCGGTTTCTGCCATGCCGGTATTGCGCGTGAACGCAATTCATCCGGGGCTGCTCGACCAAAGTGGCGATCAGACACCGGAAGATTTCGAGTACGCAAGCAAACAATCAACCCCGCTGGGATATATCGCCACGCCCAAGGACATTGCCGATGCAGCGCTGCTGCTCACGCTGCCGTCATTTAACGGCACGGACTTTGTTGTCGATGCCGGACAAAATCTGACCAGAGTGGAACGCGATGTCATCGCGCTTCACCGTGCGCCGAAACCGTGATTCAGTCGCAATCCGAACAGCGAATTTAAAAGCAAGAAACGGAGTGCCTGCGCGAAGGATTGTTGTCACTATCAACCTTACAGAACAATCGACAGGCACTGAAAAGGCAACAACATGAGACACGGCACGAAGAACATGGCGATGCATTCGCCGCCAGTTGCGAACGATGAGGAACGTTGGGCTGCCGTGCTACGGCGCGATCCCCAAGCGGATTTCTATTACTCGGTGTTGACCACCGGCGTGTATTGCCGGCCCTCTTGCCCATCCCGGACCGCCTTGCGTCAAAACGTCGCTTTTCATGATACTTGCGCCGACGCGGAACAGGCGGGCTTCCGGCCATGCAGGCGGTGCCTACCGAACGAGGCATCGCTTGAAGAACGACGCGCCGCAGCCGTAACCGAAGCCTGCCGCTTGATCGAAAGCAGCGACAGCGAGCCGAACCTCGATCAGCTTGCCGAAAGCTGCGGCATG
>Ga0207679_10001806_pt1 | contig 13318 bp, 8 predicted proteins | sample KBSC73metaG_FD_184320 | JGI IMG/M metagenome (GOLD analysis project Ga0207679, IMG submission 184320) | Corn rhizosphere microbial communities from Kellogg Biological Station, Michigan, USA - KBS C7-3 metaG (SPAdes) (version 2) | ecosystem: Host-associated > Plants > Roots > Rhizosphere > Soil ... | reverse complement strand
CGTAACTTTTGGGTTTGCATTGGGCGATGGATCCTGTGCTGCGATTGCCTGGTAGGCGTTTTTTAAGACCGCATAATTAAATATGTTGTCTTTGCTTCCCGTATTAAAGAAGATGCCTGGCCATGAAGCGGGGAAATCTTTGTAAGGTTCATCAAGCCTGTCTCCCTGGAAATAAACGCGATCAACAGAATCTTTTTCTCCATTTACCTGGATTGATCCATTAATTACCACTGGCGCGTCGCCATGCACATAGATGCGACAACCTTTTTCCACGCTAAGAATTTGGTCAGGGTCTACGACCAGGTAACCAAGGATAACGTAGGGAAGATCGTTCGTCCAGTTTTCACTGGCTGTAATTTCTTTGTTGCGAAGGAAATGCGCATTTTGACCCCAGGCTTCCAATTGCACCCAGCGATCTCTTCCATTGTAACTTACGCGAATACTATCCTGAACGACAAACGGGAGATTGTTTGCACTTTGATCAATGACCACTGAAACAAAAACATAGAGGCTGTCGTTTGCAGCGATCTCAAGGTTGTTGACCTCGGGACCAATAAACCCATCGACATTTATTTTATAGGCAGAAGAATTTCCGCCCATTAATTTTATCGATGAGATATTTATCTTCTGGTCGTTTTCGTTGACGATCTTGAATGATTGCGTAACGGAACCGGCAGTGGTAAAGACGGTATCGTATTTCACGGTATCTGCCGTAATTGTTATCCGTGCATCGGGGCTTGTAACGAAGGATTCTTTTTTACAGGCAAATAAAAAGAGGAGAGAAATCAAGATCAGTGCGCCGGGAGCTGTTTTCATTCCTTCAAAAATAATAGAAGAAACCGGAATTAGCGAGACGCATAGCAAAGAGAAACGATGCTGAGTTTTGGAGAGGCTTTCAGAAGTTCATGCCCACAGGCTTCTAATGTGGCGCCCGTTGTTATTACATCATCGACCAATAAAATGTTTTTATTTTGGATCTTTCCCGGCTTCGTCATTTCAAACTTGCCTTCCATATTTTGCCAGCGTTCAATTCTTCCTTTTTTTGTTTGTGTCTCTGTGTGTTGGGTGCGAACAATAACATCTCTTGCGATTTCAATATTCATCACTTCGGCGATTCCTTCGCATAACACGGTTGCCTGGTTATAACCTCTTCTTTTCTCTTTCGAAGCAAATAATGGCAGCGGCACCAGGAAATCTGGTTTATTAAAACGATTAGTTTTTTGCAGCTCATATCCCATTAACCGGCCCAACTGTTTCCCCAATTCTTTATTTCCCTTATATTTTAGTTGGTGCATGAGACGCTGCATTAATGATTCCTTGACAAAATAATACTGAGCTGTTGCGCTAATGATCGGCAATCTGCCCCAGAAGATCTTTTCGACCGGGTTGTTTGCATGTAGATGGAAGTTAGTTTCAGGCATTTCGGTTATGCATTTCATGCACAAGCTGCTTCCTTCATCTACGATGTCGCTGCCACAGCCGTCGCATACATGGGGGAACAAAATATGAAGGAGCGAGTTCTTCAGTTCTTTATAGCTCACCATATAAAAGGTTTCTAAAACAAATACCTGTATACTTCGTCCACTCTGCCCATTGTTACTATCTCTATATTGAATTTTTGTTTCGTCAATCCTTTTTGATTGTATTTGGAAACAAGGATCTTTTCAAAGCCAAGTTTCTCCGCTTCAGCGATTCGTTGTTCGATCCTGTTGACAGATCTTATTTCTCCACTCAACCCGATCTCACCGGCGAAGCAAATACGTGGTGGTATTGCAATGTCTTCATATGAAGAGAGCAAGGCGCAAAGAACAGCGAGGTCAATAGAAGGGTCTTCAACTTTTAGACCGCCGGCTATATTGAGAAAAACATCCTTAATTCCAAAATGAAAGCCTCCTCTTTTTTCCAGGACAGCCAACAATAATTGTAACCTTCGGGAATCAAAACCTGTTACTGTGCGTTGTGGGGTTCCATATACTGATTGTGTAACGAGGGCTTGGACTTCGATCATCAAAGGCCTGATACCTTCAATGGTAGCGGCAATAGCAATACCCGTTAATTGATCTTCTTTTTGCGTGATCAAAATTTCACTGGGATTAATAATGCCCTTCATTCCCGTGTTGGTCATTTCATAGATACCTATTTCGGATGTACTGCCAAAACGATTTTTGAGAGTACGAAGTATACGATAAGCATAATGACGATCGCCTTCAAATTGCAAAACAGTATCAACCATATGCTCGAGGATCTTCGGCCCTGCAATGGTGCCATCCTTTGTAATATGGCCGATCAAAAAAACAGGCGTATCGGTGTCCTTGGCAAACCTTTGAAATTCCGCGGCACTTTCTTTTATCTGTGAAACACTCCCTGGTGATGAATCAATGAAAGGTGTTTGTATGGTTTGAATTGAATCGACAATGATAAGATCCGGATCCAATTTTTTTATCTCCTGGAAAATAGCTTGTGTTGAAGTTTCAGTAAGGAGATAAAAGTTATCACTGGAAAGAGTTAGTCTCTCCGCACGCATTTTTATTTGTTGTTCACTTTCTTCACCACTGATATATAGAACCTTCAGATTTTTTAGGATCAATCCGATCTGTAAAAAAAGAGTTGATTTACCAATGCCTGGCTCTCCTGCGATCAGAACGATGCTTCCCGGAACGATCCCTCCACCTAATACCCTGTTAAGTTCAACATCAGAAGTAACCAATCTATTTTCTTCACTGCTTTTGATTTCATTTAGTGCAATGGTTTTATTTAATCGTTTGTCGCTGTTATAATTTTTCCATCCATTGTTCTTTGAATCTTCCTTTTGAATTAATTCCTCAACAAAAGTGTTCCATTGATCACAAGAAGGACATTGTCCAAGCCATTTTACACTTTCATATCCGCAGTTCTGACAAAAAAAAGCTGTTTTTATCTTAGCCATGAATAAAGTTAATCTTTCGCATCAAGTCGGAGCAAGTATAAACTACCGATACAATTGGTGAAAAAATGAAAAAATAAAGTAGTAAAAGAAGATGATTTTTATAAAGTAAAAAGGGCTGACCTTTCGATCAACCCTCTTACTTACTAACCCATTAAATTCTTGCACTAAGTTACAAATATGACCCACATTACAAAATAAATTTTTGCCGCTGTGAATAACTTTTCGCCTTTGTTTCTGCATTGAGGGTCAACTAGGTTCAACTAAAAATATCGTTTAAAGTGATTGATTATCAGTTAGTAAGATATCCCCTCCCAAAATATGGAAAATCAGTAAAATGTCAAAAAGTTTATAAGAGTGAAACGTAAAATTCGATTTTTTCAAATGATTTCTAAATTTTTGATTGAGTGTAAATTCTCAAAAAAAAATTGATTTTCGGACGTTAATTGAATCCCGAATCAGTGCCCGGCTGACTTCCAGGGAACTTGCCGTCTAAAGGTCTGCACGAGCCTGTGCGACTCACTATAATACTTTACCCTTAACAGGCAAAAACAACTGCCGTCAAATCAGATTTTTTTTTGGATCCCAGGAAACCGCTTGATTTTTTTTTGTTCCAACGGTCGTATATTTATATGAAGGTGCCTTTTTAGGTACTAATGGTCAAACTAAAAAAACTGCAAACACATGAGAAAATTAAAACTGCTCCTAGCGGCAGCGTTAATGCTGTCTGCGCATTTCCTGTGGGCCCAAACCAAAGAAATTACCGGAAGAGTTACAGATGACAAAGGTAATCCAATCATTGGAGTAACCGTCAATGTAAAAAACTCAAGAACTGGTACTACAACGGCCCCCGACGGCTCATTTAAGATCAATGCATCTCCCAATGCCACACTTATCATAAGCGCCATTGGGTTCGAATCCAAAGAAGTTAAAGTAGGTTCTCAAACAAATCTCGACCTCATTTCCCTGGTACAGGATACTAAACTTATGAGTGAGGTAGTGGTGACGGGAACCGGAGTTGCGACCAGTAAGAGAAAGCTGGGTATCTCGGTAGAGTCTATCACCGCTGACAAATTACCGCAGGTTCCGGCAGCCACTCTGGATCAGGCAATTATCGGCAAAATTCCAGGGGCTCAAATTTCTTCTGTTTCGGGAAACCCCGGTGATAAGGTGAATATTGTTTTGCGAGGCATAAACTCTGTTCTCCTTGGTACAAGGCCACTGGTAATGCTGGACGGAGTTGAAATTCCGTTTGAAGAACTAAATACCCTGGATCTGAGCCAGGTTGAACGTGTCGAAGTGGTACAAGGCGCCGCATCCGCTACTATTTATGGTGCGCAGGGGGCAAACGGTGTGATCCAGATATTTTCAAAGAAGGGTGTGAAGGGAAGACTTAATATTAATGTCTCATCCAGTTATGCAGTCAACTCATATATAAATTCCGGAAATTTTGGAAAAGCCGATAAACATGCTTATTTGACGGATGCAAACGGAAATATCGTTGCCGCTGGTTCTGACCCGAGCCTGGGTTACAGTGCCGGCGACAAACTCCAAATCGACCCTGTGCTTGGTTATATTGTGGGGTCAAATTCCATTTCCTACAGATATGGAACGAATACCCCAACGGCAGATTTACCTGATCCTACCATTATCCCCGGTTCAGGTGCGAACTATACACGTTACGGCATGCTTGATCCGCGCAATAAGACTGATCAGCCTTATGTAGGGAATCTTCTTTACCATGATCAATTTAAAGAAGTTTTTCGCAGTGCTCCCTCATACAATAATACGATCAGCCTTAGCGGCGGTAACGACAGACTGGATTTCAACTTTGCCGTTTCAAATAACCGCACATATTCGGCAGTTCTCAAAGACAACGGTTTTCTTGATAAGACAAATATTATGTTGAACCTGGGGATGGAAGTCTTTAAGAATTTCACAATTAGGACTGTAACCAATTTAGCTTATACTCGGAATACCATGCATCCGCGTTTAGGAGCACCAGGGGGGGCCAAATTTGGAACTGGTAATACCAATGCTAATATTGACGGGGTTTATGGTTTCTTAAATACATCTCCTTTTTTTAGTTTAGAAGATACCATCGCAGGTGGAAATTATGCATCGTATCAAACCGCAAGCTTTACAAGTATCAATGCCTTTAACCCTTTTTACCGAATACAATATGCGCAAGGCGATGGCAAGCGTTATGACATCATTCAAAACATAGAAGCAAACTATAGAGTTAACAAATTTGTTAGCCTGAACGCAAAGTATGGGATCAGTTATAAGAATGAAAACGACATTTTCACATTCTATAATCAGTCGCTAAATGCGAATACGGTTGACCAGGCTTCTTATGTATCATGGTATGGTTCCGATGAAACCGGTGAAATTGATAACTGGCAGTACAATAATACAAGGCAAAACTTTTTAGCCACCGCAACTCTGAAAACTGATTTTCAGAAAGATTTTAATATTCATTTTCCTATGCAGACCAACACACTCGTTGGCTTCGATTATCGCAAGAATTATTACAAGGAACTTGACACCTGGGGATACACTTTACCTTTGAATCCTCCATTTAATCTTACGGCTACCCAGGGCCAGGCTGTTGCACTGGATTACATTGAACCCTTCGTAACCTATGGATATTTGGTGGATCAAAGGTTTGACTTTAATAACTATGGTGGCGTTTCCGGAGGTTTTAGAACGGATTACTCCTCTGCATTTGGAGCTGGTTCAAAACCATTCACGTTCCCCCACTTTAATGGTTATGTAAACTTGCAAGCGTTTAAGTTTTGGAGTCCCGTTGTTAATGTCATTCCGGCATTCAAGCTGAGAGCTGCTTACGGCAAAGCAGGTATTCAACCAGGTGCTTTCGATAGATACCAGGCTCTTAACTTACAGCCAACTGGCAATGAACTCGCATATACAAGTCAAACAGGTGCCGGGGGTACGACTCCTGCAAGAAATCCAAACCTGGATGTTGAGGTCTCTTCTGAAAAAGAAATTGGCACTGATCTCACTTTCAATATTAGTAAAGGTAGTTGGTTGAAATCTGTGAATGTTTCGGCTACCTATTGGGAAAGGCAAACGGACAATGCGATTTTCCCGATCAATGTAGCCCCATCTCTTGGTGTAATAACTTTGCTTACAAATGCAATTGCATTGTCATCCCATGGATGGCAAGTTGCGGTAAATATTCCTGTTTATTCTTCTAAGAATCTTACGTGGGATGTGACTGCGAATTTTGGACACCAAAGTTCAGTGATCGATCATGTTGAAGGTGGTGATATTCCTCTCACTACTGCTGCCGGAAGCACAAGTTTAGTACTCACAGCAGGAAGAAAAATCGGGGAAATTTTTGGATATAAAGCACTGACCAGTGTTTCTCAATTAAGATCAGATGGCAAAACACCTTTCATCGATCCTGCCGACCAGGGAAACTATGAGATAGTTGAGGGAAGAGTAGTTAACAAAACTACCAAGGCAATCTTTTTTTCGGATGAAGCCGAGTCGCTTGGCGATCCCAATCCAACATTGACATCTTCGTTCATCAGTACGATCACCTGGAAAAATACCATTTCATTCGGTTTCCAATTTGATTGGATAAGCGGAAGTCATCTCTATAACCAGACCAATGAATGGATGTATCGGGATGGCATTAGTAAAGATTTTACCAAACCTGTTACGATCAATGGTGAAACCGGCGCGTGGACTGCTTATTATGGCAGTGCATATTATGCGCTTGGCAATACAGCAAAGGGTGTGGGTAATAACGTTACAAAAGATTTTTTCTATAAGGATGCTTCTTTTGTAAGGTTAAGGAATATTTCCATGGGTGTTGATCTTGGAAGATTCGCGAAGAAAGAGTGGTTGAAAAAATGCCAGGTGATATTAAGTGGCAGAAACCTGCTGACGTTTACAAAATACGAAGGCATGGACCCTGAGATCAGTTCTGGAGCATCCAATTCTGCCTTTGATAGGGGTATCGACCACAGCTCTATTCCTAACATGAAGGCATACCAGGTGACATTGAATCTCGGGTTTTAATTCGTGATTTTAAATTTTACTACAATGAAAAAAATACAATATAATTTTAATAAAAAACTATGGAGATATAGCTTATATCTCCTCATCATGCCGCTGCTGATCCTTAGTTCATGCAAAAAACAGCTGGACGTAAAGGATCCAAATGACCCCACTTTTGATGTTAACGTAACTGACGAAGCAGGCATTACTTCTTATGCAAAGGGAGGCGTTTATTGGAATGCTTTTAACTACGGCGATGTATGGTTAGGCGATAGTTATTTTTCACTGCCCTGGGGTTATCACGAGTTGATGGGTGATGTGATCGGAGGCGGGCAGGGCTCGAACAATCAGACAACGACCATGGGCGTTCCTGATAGATTCCAGGCAGATCCAAATGATCCAAGCACAGTATTTATTAATCCCGCTCCTCAAGCAGCCAGCATCATACGCGTATTTAATACCGCTGCAGCAACTGCCAATGCAAATAATGCTCTATACTATGAGTGGATAAACATGTACGCGATGATCAATGTATGCAACCTTACATTGGAACATCTGGCAACAATTCCACTGAGTGATGATAAAGCTAAAACCGTCCAGGCCTGGGCTTATTGGTGGAAGGGGTATGCCTATGCCCAAATTGGTACTTTGTATGTGGCAGGAGTCATCAATGACCAGTCAGGAGCTACGAGCGACAAATTTGTCAACCAGGCCGCCATTATAGACGAGTCTAATAAAAACCTGAACCAGGCATTAAGTACTCTCAATGGCATTTCAAACCAGGTTGAGTATAACGAAGTCATTAGCCAACTGATTCCGCAGCAGAACCAGGTAGGACTTGGCCAGGCTTTATCTTCGACTCAATGGATAAGGACAATCAACACCATGCTGGCGCGTAATATTTTATTGAACCATCTTGCACCGTTTGTAAATGGAAATCCGGATGCAACGATAAACAAGTCTACCATTACCCCAATGTCATCAGCGGATTGGCAATCCGTTATTACATTTTGTAACAATGGTGTACAGGAAGGAGATTATGTATTTACGGGCAGAACTTCTGCCTCGAACTCTTTCTTTACACCTGAGAGTGGTTCCGTCGCAGGATTGCTAACCGCAAGCAACCAAACGACAACCTACAAACTGAGTGAGCGGTTAATCCAGCAATTTAAACCCGGCGATAATAGGCTGGCGAACTTTAGCACGGCGGACGGAACGTTTTATGGCGATGCGAACACGAATAGTACAAGATATAGTTTAGTGGATGGAGTTGACGTAGGTTTGGCTGGCGTTCCTATCCTTGGGTCGCGTGAAGTAGGTGGCCTTGAAATTTATATCGGACCTACGTACGAAGAAAATCAATTGATGCTTGCAGAAGCTAATATCAGAACCGGAAATATTCCTGCGGGCTTAGCGTTGATCGATGAAGTAAGAGATTACCAGGGCGCAGGTGTTGCGCACATTGGAGGTTCTGGTTTAAACTTAAGCCAGGCAATGCAAGAGTTGACAATGGAAAGATTAGCAGCCCTTGCTCTTCGTGGCCTTTCATTTTATGATAGCCGCAGGTGGGGCTGGACCTATGCTATAGCAGATGGTGGTGGCAGATATGGCTGTACACTTATTTTTCAAAGCACCGTTTATACCAACGCCACGATCGATTATAATTTTATGGATTATTGGGATGTTCCTGCTGATGAAACGGACAAGAATCCGCCTTCGGCCGACAGCGCACCTGTCAAAAATCCTAACTACTAATTGCAAAAAAAGCCCCGATTTTTTCGGGGCTTTTTTTATATTTTTATCTCTTCATCATGCTGGTCAAAAAACCTGAACTCGGTGAGATGACAGTTTGTGTTTGAGAGAATGTTGATCTTTTGCTTGAACTTGGTTCGCCATTGCGATATTTTTTTCTTCCACAAAAAACCTTTCGTTAAATAAGCATAGATAATCGGGTTTACTACCAGGGTGAGGTTGCCGTGCTTATGTGTAATAAGATAACTTAGATTTTTTTCAATTTCATCCTCTAACAGCAAGGTTGACGAAATTTTTCCCGTTCCGTTGCAGCTGGGACAAACTTCCTGGGTATTTATGTTCATCTCCGGCTTCATTCTTTGCCTGGTGATTTGCATCAAACCGAATTTGGATATGGGTAATACTGCATGTTTTGCTCTGTCGGGTCTCATGAATTCTTCCATTTTCTCCATAAGCTTGCGCTTATTTTCAGAAAGTTTCATGTCGATGAAATCTACGACAATGATTCCGCCAATATCGCGAAGTCTTAATTGCCGGGAAATTTCTTCTGCAGCTTCCAGGTTTGTTTCCAGTGCATTTTGCTCCTGGTTATTGCCTACACTTTTATAACCGCTATTTACATCGATCACATGCAACGCCTCGGTGTGCTCAATGATCAGGTAAGCTCCACTGTTGAGATTGACAGTTTTCCCAAATGACGCTTTGACCTGTTTTGTAATTCCAAAGGAATCAAAGATGGGAGCACCATTTTGATAGAACGAAACAATATCCGCTTTTTCAGGTGCGATTCTCTGAATGTAAGTTTTAGCATCATTAAAAATATTCCTGTCGTTGACAACTATTTTATTGAAGTCTTCATTTAGAAGATCTCTAAGGATGCTTGTTGTTTTGGTTTGCTCGCTCAGGATCTTGCTCGGCGCAGTAGCTCCTTTCAGGTTATCCTGGATGGCTTTCCACATTTCTGTAAGCATGGAAAGGTCTTCATGGAGTTCAGCAGTATTTTTCCCTTCGGCTGCAGTACGAACAATAACACCGAAATTTTTTGGCTTTATTGCCTCTACAATCTTCTGCAGCCTTTTTCTTTCTTCGGAAGAATGAATCTTTCTTGATACTGCGACAATGTTATTAAAGGGTGTGATAACAACAAAACGTCCCGGCAATGATATTTCACAACTCAATCTTGGACCTTTTGCAGCGATGGGCTCTTTTAAAATCTGTACAAGGATGTTAGGTTTTCCGCCCAGTACCTCGTTTATCTTCCCGGTTTTGATAATTTCTGCCTCGTTCTCAAATTTTGCGAAATCAATTCCGTGCGCAGTTTTATCGTTGATCGCTACCTGAGTAAACTTCAATAGCGATTTTGCATAAGGACTCAGATCAGTATAGTGAAGAAAAGCGTCTTTTTCAAAACCAACATCTACAAAAGCGGCGTTAAGCCCCGGAATCAATTTCTTTACTTTTCCCAGGTAAAGATCTCCGACCGCAAAACGGGCATCGCTTTTTTCATTGTGTAGTTCTACAAGCTTTTTATCTTCAAGCAAAGCTATTTCCACACCCTGCGGAACAGCATTAATAATTAGTTCTTTGTTCACATTTGAACTTTAATAAAATGAAACATGGGTAACATCAATTTTTGATTTGAAACCGTACCGCATGCGGGCTATACCTGTAGGACATGTAGCAAATCGGGGGTGTGGGTGCAATAGTACGGCAACAATCAGTTGGCCGAATATACCGGATTCTATCATCACGGTATATCCAGCCTCCGAAGAGTGACTTATTTATTCCTCTTCTTGTGACGATTTTTTCTTAATCTCTTTTTACGCTTGTGCGTTGCAATTTTATGACGCTTTCTTTTTTTACCACAAGGCATAATTTCAATAATTTTTTTTTGTTTGTTTAAATGATGTTATAATATTTTTAGTTGAGTGTATTCCTTAAATTTATCCCTTTGATAACTCATCAATTCGCTTATTAACTTCTTCTTTCACTTCCTGATTTTTGATTAGCATAAGGCTTCTTTTGTACCATTCAATTGCTGATTGCCGGTCAGCCTTTCTTTCAAATGCCTCTGCTAACATGAGACAGGCCTCCAGCTTTGTGTCTTCTCTGTCTTTGGACAACCGGTAGACTGTCTCAAAACGGGCGATTGCTTTGTCATATTGCCCAGAATACATAGAACCATGTCCTAACACCTCTTCGGCAAAAATGTTTGAGCTATCTCTGTCGGCGACGGCTTTTACTTTTAAAATACCTTCCATGGGACTGGAGCTAATACCACCAAATATATAGCAAGCTCCAAGTCCAACGATCGACGAATCATTTTGGGGATTGATTTTCAAAGATCTCTCAAACAAGTCCTTTGCCTCAAAGGCTTTCCACGTCCTTAAGGACTGACTGTTTTCTCCACGCATGTTTTGTAAAAACAGGTGGGCGGCAAAGGTGAGGCTTTTTTCTGAATTTTCCAATCTGGACGCCTCTGCTTCATACCAGGCATACGGCTCAAAAATTTGGGCGGTATCCGCCCAGAAATGCGCTAGTTGATGATATATCGCCAGCTTTTGTTCTTTGACCGTTCCTCTTGCCACTGCATTTTCCAGGGCAGTTAATCTAACTATCTGCCTGGCATCGAGGCTTTTTTTTGCATCGGAAAGAATAGAATCAATAGAGACGTTATTGTCGGTAATTTCAGGTTGTGTCGCTGTATTTACTTTTTTTTCAGGTACAATTCGTCCAAAAACATATAAGATAGCAATCAAAATAAGGGCGGCTACTAACGTAATCCATTGCGGTTTTTTCACTATATGAAGTTCTTATAATCAAATGAGTGCTTTTGCGACTCAGAACCGCAAATTTAATGTAAAGAAACTGGGTTGCGAAAAGATAATCTTAATCTGTTGCAAAATGAAAAGCGTGTCCAGGGCTGGCCCGGGTTACATATCCTCTTCCTTAGGTTCTGCTGAAGGAACGAAATCAGTGCTCAATTTTTTTACGTCGGCAACAAATTCTTTTGCAGGCTTAAAAGCAGGAATAAAATGTTCAGGAATGTGAACGGCCACATTCTTTTTTATGTTGCGACCTATTTTAGCAGCTCTTTTCTTAACGATAAAACTGCCGAACCCACGGATATAAATATTCTGCCCCTTAGCTAAAGACTTTTTTACTTCTTTAAACATGTTTTCGAGCGTTACTAAAACGTCTACTTTAGGTATTCCGGTGATTTCAGAAATCTGGTTGACCAGATCGGCTTTTCTCATAATTCTTGGGTTTTGTTCACCAAATTATGACAAAAATATATGACTGTCAATAGAATAGGTAGAAAAAATTTTCTGATTAAATTAGCCCCCTATAGAACCCAAATTTGATGCGATACCAGAAAGATCAAAAAAATAGAAACTTCCACGCTTTTTCATCCATTCTTCTAAAATGGAACGAGCAAAAGAATGATCGCCAAATGCCCTGGAAAGGGGAGAAGGACCCTTATAAAATTTGGCTAAGCGAGATCATTTTACAACAGACAAGGGTCGGGCAAGGTCTAAAATATTATACAAGATTCATTAAGGTCTTCCCGGATGTCCATCAACTTGCAAATGCCTCTGAGCAAAGTATTTATAAATGCTGGGAAGGGTTAGGATATTACTCAAGGTGCAAGAACCTGATCGCAACAGCGCGGAATGTTTCGAAGAATCTTAAAGGAAAATTCCCAGATAACTACGACGAGATAGTAAAATTAAAAGGGATCGGGCCATATACAGCTGCAGCAATAGCTTCATTTGCTTTCAACGAAAAGCGTGCAGTAGTAGACGGTAACGTTTTTCGCGTGCTTGCGAGAATTTTTGGAATTGATGAGCCGATTGATTCTGCTGGCGGAAAGAAAACCTTTAATGTGCTTGCAGAGAAATTAATTGATAAAAAAAATCCCGCATTATATAACCAGGCGATAATGGATTTTGGTGCGAGCGTATGTAAACCCATGCCGACCTGTGAGCAATGTCCCTTTAAAAAGAAATGCACAGCTTTCTTGAATGACAAAGTTTTTACTCTTCCTGTGAAAGGTAAAAAGGTTTCAATAAAGAAAAGGTGGTTTAACTACGTGTTATTAGAGCATAAAGAAGAAATCGCCGTTCGACAAAGAAATGAAAAAGATATCTGGCACAATTTATTTGAATTCTTATTAGTGGAGTCAGGTAAAGGATTAGATGAGAAGGAAATAGTAAAGGAAGTAAAAAAGAAGAGATGGGTAGGCGTAAATGATTATGAAATTGAATATGTTTCGCCAGTTTTTAAACAACAACTTTCTCACCAGCTCATCGAGGGAAGATTTACAAAACTTAAGCTTTCTAAGAAACCAGAACTTCCTCCTGATATATTATGGATTCGAAAAAAGGAAATAAAAAAATATGCTTTTCCGATGTTTATTAATCAGCATTTAAAAAAAATCCATGCTTGATCACGCCGCGTTTAAAAAAATTCATATTTCCATGTAAAAAATTTAATTTTAGAGAGCATTAGCCCTTAAGATGAATTATTAACCGAAAAAGAAATAGTATGAGAGGCGTAAACAGAGTAATGCTCATTGGCAATCTCGGAAAAGATCCTGATGTACAATTC
>Ga0207679_10001804_pt1 | contig 13328 bp, 7 predicted proteins | sample KBSC73metaG_FD_184320 | JGI IMG/M metagenome (GOLD analysis project Ga0207679, IMG submission 184320) | Corn rhizosphere microbial communities from Kellogg Biological Station, Michigan, USA - KBS C7-3 metaG (SPAdes) (version 2) | ecosystem: Host-associated > Plants > Roots > Rhizosphere > Soil ... | reverse complement strand
GACATCAATAGCTCCATCATTTTTAATACCACTGAATTCACGAAAGAAACCGTTTGGTCCATAAACTCTCAAGCGGTAATGCCCATTTTCAAAATCATTAACATTCCAGTTGTCTTTCAATTCATCCCCGGCAGTAACTGCATAGTTCCATACTTTTACTTCTTCATTTTTATATTTTCCCGGAGCATATACATAGAAAGGGGATCCTGCAGAAGCCTCGGCAAAAAATTCATTCCCTGCTTTCATGGATATTTCGAACGAATTTTTGTCACCACTAAGTGCGCCATCGGCATACAACTCGTAAGGAAGAGCGCAGGATGAACGAACACCTTGTTCCTGCACGGCCATGAGAGGAGAGGCGTTAGGCTGTTTATTGATTTGTTCCCTTTCCTTTCTTGTTAGTCTCTTATAATTGGAAGGCGGATTTTTGAATTGAGCTTTGTGAATACTTTCGATAAACTCGTCACGATCTAAGAACTCTGGTCTATCTAATTTTTCATCATTGTACGGACGAAACACTGAGGTCAAATTGCCGCAGACCGTCCTTCGCCATGCACTGATGTTTGGTTCTTCTATTTTCGTTCCAAACTTCCGACTCAGAAATTTTTCAAGGAATTGGATGGAGGACGTGTGATCAAATACTTCAGAATTGACCCAGCCACCCCGGCTCCAGGGCGATGCCACCACCATTGGCACACGATAACCCAGGCCAATCGGACTTTCCCTTGCATGATCTTTTATCGATTGCTGGTCTTCACTGGTGACAAAGTCCACCCCTGTTTGAATATTCTTTGACGTAAGACCGGTTTCTTTTTTAGTTGGATGCGGCGCAACGAACGGTGGGACATGATCAAAATATCCGTCATTCTCATCATAAGTAAGAATAAAGATCGTTTTCTTCCACACTTCGGGGTTCTTTGTAAGTATGTCCATCACTTCACTGATATACCACGCGCCATACCATGCGGCTGAAGGGTGATCCGAAAAATTCTCGGGGGCCACTAACCATGAAACTGTCGGTAACTGCCCGCTTTCAACGTCCTTACGAAACTGGTAAAGCACATCACCTTTGGGAATTTTTACTTCTCTTTCTTCATGTTCGTCCCGGTATTTTATAGAAGTCAGTTCGTGATAAAAAGGATCGTTACGGTTCGTAACAAATGCTTTCAGGTGAATATTTTTTTCGAATTGGGATAGTTTTTCAAATTTATCCGACGTACAATTTTTTTGATCTTCGGTATTGATGTCAAGATATTTCTTTATCCATTTTATTTCTTCATTGATTTGTCTGGCTTCTTTGCTGTTGGCATTAAATGTTCTTAATTTTTGCTCCCGCTTTTCTAGTTCCTCCTTTAGTCGCTGAGCCATTTTTGGAAGTGCAGCAATATATTCCGGGTGCAACTTAACATTGTATTGTTTGAAATATTCGATCGGGTTGTCACCAAAATTTGCGAGCCATCCATCTTCTTCTCCTTCGAACCCGACACCCACACTCAGTTCATTTTGGTAGATCTTCCATGACACTTTATTTTCCTCCAACCGCTCCGGAAAAGTCTTCCAAGTCACCATCGTCAGGTAATCGGCATCTTCATTCCACACGTTTGCCTGTACGTTTTCATCAGGCTTTTCACGAATAGTGCCCGTCCAAAAAAACAAACGGTTTGGAGTGGTGCCGGTCAATGAAGAGCAGAAGCTCTGATCGCAAACTGTAAATGCATCCGCCAACGAGTAATAGAAAGGAATATCGGCGCGAGTATAATAACCCATGGTTAATGGCATCCCTTTATAGTCATCATTGCCTGAGTGTTTGTTATCAAGCCATCCATTGTATTTACCATTGTTTCTTGCATCTACCTGGTTGCTCCATGAATGGGGCAACGAATCCATCCACGTGATTTTTGTTCCTTTAATATCAAATCGAAAAGGAGCATAAGTTTCACCTTTTTTATTTGGCTGAAGCCAGACGACATTGTTGCCGGGTATCCTTATCGCGCGGGGATCATTAAAACCGCGTACGCCCTGCAGCGTACCATACGTATGATCGAAAGAGCGGTTTTCCTGCATTAATAAAACAACATGTTCTGCATCCATGTAAGTACTGCCGGGGGCCGGATCGATAGCAAGTGCTTTCGCCAGTGATACTGGCAATACATGAAACAAACCTGCACCGCTAGCCAGTATCGATGCTTTCTTTAAAAAATCTCTTCTCGAATCCATGATGATGACAAATGATTAGGACCTAAAAATATTTTTTTGTGAAAGCGAGAAGACAAAGTAATTGTTAATTCTTCATTATTAATAATTGTTTTATAATACCAGCGTCAGTAACTCCGATTGATCGCCTGTTGCGGCTCTCCCGATAGCTATCGGGACCTTTCATCGTTCGGAATTCTATTAAGCCTTAATTGCTCATGTTTCCATCCCGCGCAAATAAAACGGCGATTGCGGAATGCAAGCATCACCAAAGTGTTCTATTGCCATACGATTCGCTGTTTATTGACTTTTATAATGCCAGATGCCGGGTCAAGCCCGGCATGACTGTTCAGCACAAACAAAGAAGCCCAGACTTACGGGTCTGGGCGCACTATATATGACTGCTCAAACTATTGCTTATCCTGTTTCTTAACGACTTCCCACTTATCACCACCTGTTGAACCTAACTTGATGACCTTGTCAGCATTTTCCAGTGTGAGATAATATTTTGTTCCATCGCCATTTGCCAATTCATGAATGTCCGTGATCCAGTAACCTTTATAATTCTTTCTTTGCTCGATTTGTAGCATAAGTGGCAATGCTGAGAAATTGATATTCCTTGCTACGCCCAGCATCCGGCCATCTGTGGTGTAAAAACCAACCAATTGCATACCACCAAACGAGAAGTCAACTTTTATGTAGCCGTCATAAACATACCAGGTGACATCTGTGGCTCCGACGTATTCTTTTTCAAAAGCCCTTTTTATACGTTCATCAATGTCCTTCCCGCCGCCACCCGCAATGGCCGCATTACCGATGGTAAGCGCGATAAAGGCAAGGGCCATAATCATCTTTTTCATAACGTTTCTATTTAGCTTTTTATTAATTTCTTTTGACGACTTAAAGATACTATCAGAAACAAGTGATGAAAAAGGGTTTATGTGTGAAATGTACATTTTGGGCGGTGAAATGACATTTATGGGGGATTAGTTTCATTTGGGGGGTAACTCCAGCAGAGTGGGAATTGCCGCTTACTAACCAAAAGGAACCTGCGGCACCGTGCGTCTAGTATTGGATTCGTATTATTAAAAAACGGATGAAAATAAGAAGAGTTCTATGTTCGTCATTGATGTATAGAACTGGTAACATAGAAACTCTTCCTGGTTTTATGGTTGATTTTTCAATTGTAAACGGGCACCTTAATTACTTTCAGCCGGCACAGTACTCTTGCTTTCAACCGGTAAAATATTCTGATTCACTCTGAAGAAATTATTTGGGTCATATCTCTTTTTGAGTTTTGCCAGGCGATCATAGTTATGCCGGTAGCTTGCTTTTATCCGTTCTTGCCCTTCATTCATGATAAAATTCAAGTACGCGCCGCCTGAAGAATAAGGATGTAATGCTTCCCAATAATCCTTGGTCCATTGTGTGATCTTATTTGCATTGGCCGGAGCGGGGTCAACTCCTACGATCACGCCCGCATATTTTGCATCACGATAGGCCCATGGCGTTTCATCTTTTGACACTCTGCTCGCAGCTCCTGAAAGAGGGTAAAGGTGCATTTGCGAAAGCGGCGTTGGTATCTTTGAACCATATTCCTTGTGCCTTGCACTCAGTTCAGGACCCAGGTCATTAAAAAAGTCGGCTCTCCAATACCATTGCATTCCGGGAGGCAACAGGCCATCAAATAATGTCTGGATGCCAGGATAAGGTATAGGTCCTACCATTTTAAATATCGGATCTAATGCGAAAATTGGCTTAAAAACTTCTTCCGCTTTTTCCAGGTCACCCACATAGCACCATATAATTCCGCAAAATTGTTTTTTATGAAGTGATTCCGGAAACGGCGGCCCGGGTATAACCAGCGTAGCGATAAATCCATTCAGATCTTCGGGTGCATTATGAATGAACTCGTGGTACCATTTCATGATCTCATTTGTTTTCTCGATCGGCCACAACGTGGGTCCTCCGAAAACGGTCTTGACAGGATGCGCCCGGAATTTAAATGAAGTGACGACTCCAAAATTGCCACCACCACCACGAATAGCCCAAAACAGGTCGGAATTCTGGTCGGCATTCACTGTCACAAATGATCCGTCTGCAAGGACCATATCAGCCTCGAGTAAATTATCAATTGTCAGCCCGTATTTTCTTGCCAGGTAGCCGACGCCTCCACCAAGCGTCAGGCCGCCCACACCTGTTGTTGAAATAATTCCGGCCGGCACTGCAAGGCCAAAAGGATGAGTTGCATGATCAACTTCTCCCCACACATTTCCACCACCCACCTTTACTGTTTTTTCTTTTGGATCCACCAATACAAATTTGATCCCCGAGAGATCGATTACCAGGCCGTCATCGCATAAGCCAAGACCGCCGGCATTATGTCCACCTCCTCTTACTGACACCAGCAACCCGTTGTCTCTTCCAAAATTTACACAATTAATCACATCAGCAACATCCACGCATTTTACGATCATTCCCGGATGCTTATCGATCATGGCGTTGTATACCTTGCGGCTCTCGTCATAATCGGGATCACCCGGAAAAATAATTTTTCCCCTGATCTGCGACGCGAATTTTTCAACGTCGCCTGCATTTAAGTTTCTAACTGAATTTGTCATAGTAGCATATTTTATTAGGTTTTAAAAAAAGCGAACCGGGTTGGATTAAAATTAATAGTGTGCCAGGTAAATGATTCACCACATTGACCATATCCATGCACTACGTTTCCTGTGGTTCAAAAAAATTATAGGGCGGGGTAACTATTAGAATTGCGACCTCCAGTACAACTGATATTTTCCTGGTGTGAATAGCTTGCTTCAAAACTACAACCTCGCAAACCCGAAGGCTGTAAATTTTAGTTCAAATGCATGTAATTTTTATTCACGCGTGTTGCTTCCCAAGCACTGAACCTGTTTTAGGAATTAGATACCCGGAGGGGAAATGACCATATTTTTTTTGAAAGCATTTAGAGAAATAAGAAGGACTGCTAAACCCGGTTTCAAAAGCTATTTCCGAAATGTTGCCCGCATTTTTGTTTAATAATTTTACGGCTTCATTTAATCTGTAGTCTTTTATAAAAGTGATTGGCGATTTGCCGGTCAGTGAGATCATTTTCCGATATACCTGCGATTTGCTGTGACCCACCCGTTTGGCAAAATCGTCAACTTTTAGATTTACATTATTCCACACTGAACCCATATGATCCATAAACGCTGCAATGAATTTTTCATCTTCTTTTGTCAGCGCGATGACCCTTTCATTTTCATGAAATATGTCTGCGTTTTCGCTTTCATACAAATGCCTGACTTCAGATGTAACGACTATTTCACTCTTGATGACCTGGCATATCTGCTCAGCGATCCTAATGGTGTCTTCAAAAAGCTGTTGCTTCTCGGTGACAGGCACTCCGGCGTTCAATCCAACTTTTAGAATGATATTATTTTTTAGTTCGCCATTAGAAGCATCATGAAAATTTGACTGAATGTTAAAAGCTGCATGAACCGCATTTGAAACTGACGGAAAAGAAACAAGGTAGTAATAATCGGTTTGCCGCACTGATTTGCCACCAAATGCACCCAATATATCGATTACTTCCCGGTTGAAATCTTTCAATGATGATTGAAATTGTTCTAACGGGGCCTGGAACGGCACTCGGTGTTTCAATTCAATGATCATAATGGTTCTGAAAGCGGGATCATCGATAATATTCAATTCAGTATCCTTCGTTTTTTTAGGATCCTCAATTCTTCCGAGGAAAGACTCTACAATACCGGGCTCCACTTCGATGATGCGATGAGGCACCTGGCCATGAGCATGATTATGCATGTCCTGCAGTGCTTTCATGTTTGGTGCATCAATTAGGCAGAAAGCAGTTTTTCTTTTGTCATCAAACCAATAGGTCAGTCCCCTGCAACCAAACTGGTCCTGGACTTTCAGATCCTGCTGGTGCAGCTTTGCTACATGTTCGGCCGTGACGCCTTCTGAAACGTCATGGCGGTCCATATAAATTGGCATATCTTACGTTTTATGAGTTGTATCAAGCCTCACATTTACCCTGGCAAATAATTCAAACCTTAAAATTAAATAAAGTCAAATTATCATAGCTTTAAACATCAATCAAACTACGTTAAAGTTTTTTATGACTTACCCCAGGTTTCTTGCCCAGCTACTCCTCTTTATCTTACTTCTTTCAGCCTGTGCCAGGGCCCAAAAAACAAACGCCCTTCCACGATCGACACCTGAAGCGGAAGGTGTTGCCAGCGGGGACATCATTAAGTTTCTTGATGCAGCAGCCAGAAGCAAAACGGAATTTCACAGCTTTATGTTGCTTCGCCATGGGAAAGTGATTGCGGAGGGGTGGTGGGATCCTTACCGCGCCGACCTTAAGCATACTTTATATTCCTGCAGCAAAAGTTTTACCGCCACCGCTGTCGGATTCGCTGTGCAGGAAAAGAAACTTTCCTTAAGCGATAAAGTAGTTTCTTTTTTTCCAAACGATCTTCCGGATACGATAAGTAAATTTCTTTCGCAACTTACAGTAAAAGATGTTTTAATAATGTCTGATGGACAGGAGCCCGATCCGACGGGCCCGGTCGGCACGAAATATACTAACTGGATCAAAGGTTTTTTTGAGACGCCTATTGTACACGAACCGGGTTCGGTGTTTTTGTACAATTCATTAGGCACGTACATGCTGTCTGCCATTGTACAAAAAGTAACTGGTCAAAAAGTGATTGACTATTTGAAACCAAGATTATTTGATCCATTAGGTATAACCGGCATGGATTGGGAAATGGACATGCAAGGCATCAATACCGGCGGTTGGGGATTAAGATTGAAAACAGAGGATATGGCCAAATTTGCACAATTGTTTTTGCAGAAGGGTAAATGGAATGGTAAGCAAATTTTACCTGCAGCATGGATAGAAGAAGCAAGCACTAAAAAGATATTGCAGAGTCCTGATGCACCACAATCAAAAAGGGATTCAAGCGATTGGTTGCAAGGGTATTGTTATCAAATGTGGAGGTGCAGGCACAATGCGTTTCGCGGGGATGGTGCCTTCGGCCAGTTTATGATCGTGATGCCAGAGCAGGATGCTGTGTTAGCGATCACTGCAGAATCGCCCGACCTGCAAGGCGAGATCAATCTTGTTTGGGATTATTTATTGCCAGCGTTTAAAAGTGATAAGCTACCCGCAGATGATGCAGGTGCCGCAAGACTAAAAGAGAAGATAAGTTCTCTCAGGCTACCGGTTCCGCAAAAAAATACAGAAGCGCTGGCATCAACGCTTAGCGGAAAAACTTTTACAGCCCCATCAAATGTGCTTCATTTGCAAGCTATTTCTTTTAATTTTTCAAATGATATGTGCGAAGTAAAATTTCAAACCGATACTGCACAATACCAGGTGGCATTTGGGAGTGGCAAGTGGCAGCCTGCCGAAACAAACATGCCGCAACCGGCGTTGACTGGTGCAATGATCGAAAATAAGAGCATGATCTATCCTGTTAAGATCAATGGAGCCTACACATGGAGGGATGCGAATACGCTGGAACTTGTGTTACGCTGTATTGAAAGTCCGCATACACAAACTTTTACTTGTCGGTTTAATGGCAATAAACTGACGATTGACGTAGCGGCGAGTTTTGATTACGGAAGAACTAAATTGGTGAAGATCGAAGCGGAAGAAAAATAATTTGCCTATTCTCTACCGCAAGGCAATTAATATTGGCCTTCCCCGATGAGTCTCCCCAAAGGCATTGAGCGCACGCCGTGGACTCATCGGCAAAAATCTGCTCTTGGAGTTAGGAGAAAAGCAACATAAAAGTACACCCGATGAGTCAACCGGCTAATACGCAGTAGCGCGGCGGTGAGACTCATCGGGGAAGGAAGTAGCGGCAAGTTTTGATTACGGAAGAACTAAATTGGTGAAGGTCGAAGCGGAAGAAAAATAATTTGCCTATTCTCTACCGCAAGGCAATTAATATCACTCGCAAGCTGAAACAAATTATCCCGGAAACAAGTTTAAGGATAACAAAGGGAATTCTTATCATTTGCATCAATGGACACATACGTCTGTGTTTTCATTACTATAACAAATGAGTCTGCTCCAATCGGACGAGACTAGAAAATATTTTTGCAAGCGTCAAATGCCGGGCGTTAACCAGGCTCTGCAAGCGTATATTTTATCGAAATAAAAAATTATTTATAGCAACAAATATTATTTGCGATAGTGGGCACAGATATTGTCACTTGATTCCCAGTATTATTTTAAGAAATAAAAAATTTTAAAACATGAAAAATTTCGCAATGATCGGTGTTGCCACTCTTTTGACCTGTGGGTTTTATGCATTGGGGTCGACCTCCTCTCATTATTACACCAAATCTGATCAGTTAAAGGTTTGTACCGTGAGTGTGACGGACACAGTGCCTAAAAAAGATACTACGAATAAAAGAATGCCAAGAGACACTACGTCGCGCAAAGACTCTCTTAACCAAAAAGATTAATTCCAACAGCAAATTGAACAAATTGCTAATTGGAAAACGATCATAAAAGATCATACTTACTGGCCCGCATATATCCTTGATGCTGTCCTGGCATCGTCCAATTACATAATGGAATTCCGTCTTTAAAACTTGATTTTGGACTTGTTTTTTTCCCGGTAACATCATTTGGGGAGAAAGGATAGAGCTTTTCCAGGACAAAATTATTTTCCTGTCTCAATTTCTTTGGTATCATTGCCTCAATACTCTCCACGGAAATTATCATCGGCAAGACTCTTCAATACTGCAGAGGTAGATCAGGATTGTTATCTGTGGATGAATAGAAGATTAAGTTTGGGAAAAGAAAAAATTAAATTTAATTATAGCGGTAATGTTAACAATTAAGTTTTAGTGAGATAATAGTACGGTCATATTGCACCAGTACTTTTGATTCTCTCATGTGGCGAGTTAATCGGTTAGTCCTTTGTTTTTACAGAGGACTTTTTTATGCTAATATTTAGGGAAGATAGGAGCGAAGCATCCACGCCATCTTCTCATGCTGCTGCATGATTTTTGTTAACAGGTCAACTGTACCGGCATCTTTCAATTTATCGACCTTGTCTATAGAATTTCGCAAAACACGAATAACGGTTTGATGGTCGTCGGTGAGATTTCTTACCTGTTCATTTTGATCGGTTGTGTAATCCTCTTCTTCGAGGTTTGTTAGTTTTAAAAAATCTTTTAGCCTTCCCTCGGCGTGATGCCCGATCATACGGATCCGTTCAGCAATTTCATCGATCATTTCGGCGAGCTCCTCATACTGCCCTTCGTAAAATTTGTGCATCTCCATGAAATTATCTCCTTCGTAGTTCCAGTGGTAATTTCTTGTCTTTGTATAGACGATATGCTCATCGGCCAACAACCTATTCAACACCTCTGCAATTGTCCTTGCATTTTTGTCCGTCAAACCAATTTCTGCTTTCATAAAAAATTTTTTCTCAAAGTTATGGGTATCCTGGTGAAAGAAATGACACCCAATTCTCACGCAAGGAAAAGTCGTCTATTTTTTTCTTTGAAAGGAAACCTTTTTTTATGTCGAACCAGCAGCTGCAGCGTTTTTTCTTTTAACGGAGATGGAGATCGTTTGCGGTGTTCATTGAAACCTGGACATCCATGTTTGTCACACACGTGTGTAGTGTAAAAAAAATCGCAAAAAAAAACCGCCCTCCGAAGGAGAACGGTTCTTATTCTCAATATGAACGGTCATCGGGTTATCACAAATGGATTTCTTGCAATGATCTTTGCATTTTGCTCCAATATCAAAATGTAATTTCCCGAAGAGATCTTATTCAATCCCAAATTATAAACATGTTCGCCGGCAGTTTGATTGCCCAATTGAATCGTCCTCAGTATGCGGCCATCAAGATCAATAACTTTCATTACCGTATTTCCATTATCTGCAAGACGATAATGAGTAAGAACGTTGGAACCTATGACTGGATTTGGTGCCACAATTATACTTGCCAATTTGATCGTTGTAGCGTCCTGCAGCCCGCTTAATGAAGTCGTGAAACCGGACCCACCCGAGATATTGACAGTATAATCTTCGACTTCTCCATAGTTGAATAATGAGCAAGGATCCGTTATCTGGCCACCGTAGTGCATTTGTATTCGCATGCGGGTTGGGCCACTCTTGGCTGTTGTCGGGATGGTAACATTTGCGGTCCCGCCATTGCCGGAGGTAGTCGAAACTTTCACAACCGTTTCACCTGAATTATTCAATACTCCGTCTTGGTTGTAGTCTATATACACAGTCCAGTATTGTCTGTATGCTCCTGATCTATAACCAGGCTTTAAGGTGATGGTATAAGTAGAGCCCGCAGTTACATTCGTACTAAGATTGGTATAATTGGCGTACCCATTATTGTTGTTACTTGTATTATTGATCGTCCCAAAAATGATCTGTTTTATCCACTCATATGTTGTGCTATTGCCTTTTGAGGAGCAGTAGGTAATCGCTCCGCCGGTGGTTGTAAATGTTGCAGCAGAACTGTACGGGCTTGTTGCTGCAGAGCAAACAGTTTGTACCTGGAACTGGTATGCGGTACCGGCTGTCAACCCGGTTAAATTACTGGACGGGGTTGTAACGCCGCTTACCGTGTTCCAGGTAGAGGATGATGAAGCCTTCCATTGTAGATTATAAGTTACAGCACCCGGTACTGCAATCCAGCTTACCGTACCACTTGTGTTAGTGATATTTGAGGAAGCTAAACCCGTCGGTGTTCCGCAACTCACCCCACCTCCGCCTGCTGTGCCTATGCCGACAGCGTACCAGGCATTTTGTACCTGTGTTACTTCATTCGATCCTGATCCGTAAAGATCAGTTGCTGCATTGATGCATGCTGTTCTCCAATCAGCATATTTGGAAGTAGGAGAAAGATAAACTGTCTCTGAACGGTAAATGATCTGATCAGCTTTGGCAAGTCCGATACCTGTCACCGAATAACTGTTACCTTTATCATTGGTGCCGCTTCCTCCTGTAACAAGTAAATAGAACATAAAATTCCCTACACCACTATTGGTATGTACTCCTCCATTATCATTCAAACCTGTATACCATAAAGTTCCCATATAAGTATCAGGTTGACTATGCGCATTTGGATTCGACATGTCACGAATTATCCAATTCATATCATTGCTCAATTGCCAGTTTATATCAAAAGACTTACTCCAGAATTGCACTGATTTACCCATTATGTCACTGATGCTCTCGTTCATCGCACCGGATTCGCCGCTGTAATTCAAACCACTTGTTTTTTGCGTAACTCCATGTGTTAATTCATGACCCGTAACATCAATACCCGTTACACCACCGCCAGCGCCGGTTGAACGTTTATTAAAATTCATTGCACTTCCGTCCCAGAATGCATTGTCTGTATAAGTAGGGTCATTCACATAACTATACAAGGCCCCTTTAACGCCGTCATAACTTTCCCGATTAAAATTAATCAGATAAAAGGCGTACGTCTGCGAAACACCATAGTGTGCATCAAGAGCCGCGATGTCAGTACCACCTAATGCCCAGTTTGGGGAATTGCTTGTATAATCGGTTCCACGCAAGGTACTTTCTCCATGCAAAGTGATTATTCCATTACCTTTTGTGTAGTCCCGTAGACGGTAAGTCGCGCCATTAAGATCGCTGTGAATGTTTTGAGAACCGCTATAGGCGGTGGCTGCAGTACCTGTAGCATCAGTATAAAATAGTTTATCTTTTTTTCCGAGGTAATTCCCGTTTTTGGCATCGATAAAATAATCAGCACGGCTCAACGGCTGTTTTGCATACACATCTATCTTATAGGCAAGCCGAAGATCACGCGGGTTAATTTCGTCACCATCATTAAACCAAACCAGAGTTGCGGTAGGAACATAACTTGCCCGGGCGTTACCCATTTGTTCTTTGATCCTTCGCTCCATGCCCGCATCCTGCCACATATACAATCGGGCGTCTACTTTTTTTATGGCAATATCAATCGCCTGGGTGGCTGATAATGCAGGTATCGGCGAATAGTCATTTGACTCATCAAAGTCGACAATGATCTCACCGCTAAGTTTTAAGAGCCTTCCATTCTTTACATGTGCAACGTACATTGAATTCTCAATAGGAATTCCTCGTAAAGTTTGATAAGAGCGGTAGTGTGTAAAGCCAAGTTTGTCGGCTTGCTGATCCATCAGGACAAAATCGGATTGCTTGTCAAGATCAAGAGCGGATCTTAGCTGGTTAAGACTAAATGTTCTCTGTTGATCGGAACTTAGCTCGATAAAATTTTTGCTGATCCCTTGGTCTCCGCGGATTACTTCACGAAGATTTTTCTGCGCATAAGTTTGGAGAAGTGCGGTCAATAGGACTATGGTAAAGATCCCTTTTCTCATTTGCATTGAATTTTATATGAAGAATAGTGGTTTCCAAGAAAGGATTTTTGATCTCCGATCGGAATCAGAAAAACTGAATAAATCTTTGCAAAAGGAAAATACGATGGCTTCGAAAGGGTACTTTCAATTTATCTACAATACAGACCCGGCTATTGGTTAGAAAAGTATCACCGCGTTGTGAATCTAACTATTTTTTTCATGTGCCAATGGGTTGTTGATTCTGTGTGAATAAAAAACTGTCCCGGGTGTCTTATTGTTTGCATCCGAATGGAATTTCGGAAAAGCAAGAAGTGGGTATTTGGCGGGTGAGGCCTTCGAGCATTAAGCAGAAAACTCGCTGCTGGTAATGCCATCATGCGGGCAGTGAGCTAAACTCTTTATTTATCTTTGATAGCGATAAAATGATCCAACAGCCAATTCATAAAACCGAGATCCGCTATAATGATTTCTGGATAAAGATCATCGGATCTCTCATTGCTTCGGAAATGATCGACTCCATTGGGAGGTATGAATCGATCTTTAGACGAGTCACTCACCTGTATTTTTACACCGATCTGCTTGGAGGATTTGTTATATCGCTTATTCTGTGGGAGCTCGTAAGGTTTGTTATCCATCGGCTTGACAAAAAGTACAGTTGGATCGACTATCCCGCTCAGCGGATTTTTCTTCAGTTCCTTTTTGCAATAGTCACCCCGGCATTCTTATGCTTTGTATTTACCCTT
>Ga0207679_10001788_pt1 | contig 13377 bp, 10 predicted proteins | sample KBSC73metaG_FD_184320 | JGI IMG/M metagenome (GOLD analysis project Ga0207679, IMG submission 184320) | Corn rhizosphere microbial communities from Kellogg Biological Station, Michigan, USA - KBS C7-3 metaG (SPAdes) (version 2) | ecosystem: Host-associated > Plants > Roots > Rhizosphere > Soil ... | reverse complement strand
AACGTGGACGTCACCTCGCGCGTCGAGCGCGACGAGAGCGGCGGCGAGGATCCCTTCGAGCAGTTCTTCGGTCGCGGCCGGGGAGGACGTCCCCAGGTCCGCCAGGGCGCGGGCAGCGGGTTCGTGATCGATCCCCGCGGCTACATCCTCACCAACAACCACGTGGTGGAGGGCGCGTTCAACATCCGGGTCAAGTTCGACGACGGTCGCACGCTCGAGGCCGAGGTGCTCGGCACGGACCCTCTCACCGACATCGCGCTGATCAAGCTGAAGGCGCCGCCGGCGAACCTGCCCTTCGTCAAGCTCGGCGACTCCGACGCGACCCGCGTCGGCGACTGGGTGGTGGCCATCGGCAACCCCTTCGGCCTCGCCTCCAGCGTGAGCACGGGCATCCTCAGCGCCAAGGCGCGCGAGATCGGCGCCACCCAGTACGACGACTTCCTCCAGACCGACGCAGCCATCAACCCCGGCAACTCGGGCGGGCCGCTCTTCAATCTCCGCGGTGAGGTGATCGGCATCAACACCGCCATCGTCAGCGGCGGCGCGGGCATCGGCTTCGCGGTTCCGAGCAACCTGGCCAAGGCGCTCATCCCTCAGCTGGAGAAGAACGGGAAGGTCACCCGGGGGTACATCGGCGTGAAGCTGCAGAACCTCACCCCGGAGCTGGCCAAGGCGCTCAACGTGCCGCAGACCTCGGGCGCGCTGATCAACGAGGTGACCAAGAACAGCCCGGGCGACAAGTCCGGCCTCAAGGCGGACGACGTGGTGGTCTCGCTCGACGGCAAGAAGGTGGAGAGCAGCTCGGCACTCTCTCGCAACGTCGCCCTCCGGCCTCCGAACGCCACCGTCACCCTGGGCATCGTCCGCGGTGGGAAGGCGCAGGACGTGAAGGTGACGCTCACCTCTCGTCCCGGTGACGTCGACCGCCTGGGTGATGCGCGCGGTCCGCGGCCCGGTGGCAGCCGCGGTCAGAAGGACGAGAGCAATCGCCAGCGCATCGGGCTCACGCTCCAGAGCATCGACCCTCGGACCGCCGAGGCCAATGGCCTGCCCACCAAGGGCGCGGTGATCACCGAGGTGCAGCCAGGCTCGCCCGCAGACGCCGCCGAGCTGGCTCCGGGCATGGTGGTGACCGAGGCGGGTGGAAAGAAGATCGCCTCGGCCGACGAGCTCTCGCGCATCCTGAAGGACGCCAAGCCGGGCAGCACCGTCCTGCTCCGGGTGGCGATCCGCCTTCCCAACCGCGAGGAGAGCACGCTCCTGCGGGCGCTGACCATCCCCGGAGCCTGACGCTGCCCTGACCGACGGGACCTGACCCTGGGGTACGCTCGGGAGCGGTGGTGAACAGCGCGCTCTTCCTCGTCGCCCGGAGCCTGCCCGTCCGACACGGCTTCACGCTCCGCCCGGGCGGGGTGAGCGAGGGCAAGCGCGCCTCGCTCGACCTCGGGCCCGCCGGCGACGGTGGACCGGACGTCCGCGAGAACCGTGCCCGCCTCGCGCGTGCGGCCGGCCTCCCAGCGGCGGGCCTGGTGCTGGCCGAACAGGTCCACGGTACGCACGTGGTGCGTGGCCGCCCGGGAGAGCTGCCGGAGGCCGACGGGCTGTGGACCGACGCCACCGACACGTGGATCGGCATCCGCACCGCTGACTGCGTCCCGCTGCTCCTCAGCAGCGACGACGGGTCACGAGTTGCCGCGGTTCACTCCGGATGGCGCGGGACCCTCGGGCGCATCGCCGAGGTGGCGGTGACCACACTCGGCCAGGCCGCCGGCGCTGGCCCCGCCACGCTGCGTGCGGCCATCGGCCCGTGCATCGGCGTCTGCTGCTACGAGGTGAGCGAGGACCTGGCGGACCGGTTCGCCCATGCTTTCGGGGAGACCGTCGTCGTCCGCCGCGAGGGGCTGCCCAGGCCGCACCTGGATCTCCGGCTGGCGGTGCGGCAGACGCTGCTACAGGCTGGGCTCGCCGAGACCCACATCGAGGACGTTTCCGGATGCAACGCGTGCGACCCGGCGCGATTCTTCTCGCACCGCAGGGACCAGGGTGGGACCGGTCGCCACCTGGCCTTCATCGCCCCGGGCGGCCTTTCTTGACCCCTCTCGAACGCGCTCCGTAGACTCGGGAAATCCCTCGGTTTCCAGTGCTCTGCCTGCGTCCTTCGACCATCCTCACGCTGCTCGTCCCCTGCGCAATGGGCTGTGCCTCGGACGCGGCGAGCAAGAGTGAGGTCCGCACCCTGCAGGGCTCGGTGAAACAGCTCCAGGACGAGAACCTCAAGCTGCTGGAGCGGGTCCAGGCGCTGGAGACCGACCGGGCCGTGGCGCACGCGCAGCAGCAGCCACTCGGACCACTCCTGGCCGCGGCCCCCTCGTCCACTCCGACCGGCGCCGAGGTGCCGAGCCTGGCGGTGGTGAAGCTGAAGCCGCGCGCCGACCGCGCGCCGCCGCTGGACCTTCGTACCCCGGTGCAGGAGCCCGACGCGGAGCTGATCGCCGCGGTGGGTCGGTCCGTGCCCGCGGGCAACGATGCGCCCGACGCCACCCAGGTCGACGGCGAGTTCGCTCAGGCCCAGGAGGCGCTGCGCACCGGGAACCTTGACCGCGGCGTGGAGCGGATGACCCGGTTCGCCGAGGCGCATCCGAAGGATCCCCGCGCCGACGACGCCCTCTACCTGGCCGCTCTCGGCGAGCTGGGCCAGGACGAGCCTGCGCGAGCGGCGAAGCTCCTGGAGAGCGTCCTCCAGCGCTATCCGGCCGGAGACGTGGTGCAGCAGGCGATGCTCAAGCTGGCCGAGTGCCGAATGCGGCTGAAGCAGCCCGCCGAGGCGCGCACCCTCCTCGCGCGGCTCGTGAACTCCTTCCCCGGGACGCCGGCGGCCACCGAGGCCGAGGCGCGCCTGGCCCGAATCCCGAGGACACCCTGATGAGAGTGCCGTTCCTGCTGCTGTGCCTCGTCGTCACCGGCGCTCGGGCCCAGGCTCCCGGCGGTTCCGAGGTCGAGGGCACCGAGGTGAAGCAACCCCCGCCGCAGCAACCGCGCCAGGCCGGACCGGGAGAGGTGCAGACCGCTCCGCCCGAGGCCCCGTCCCAGATCCACACCGTGGAGAGGGGCGACACGCTGTGGGACCTGTCCAGCAAGTACCTCGGCAGCCCGTGGTACTGGCCGAAGGTCTGGTCCTACAACCCGCAGATCGCCAACCCGCACTGGATCTACCCGGGCAACCAGGTGCGCTTCTATCCGGGCAACGGTGAGGAGACGCCCGCGCGAGCCGAGCAGGTCGCCGGCGACGAGGACGAGCTGCAGGCCGGCCAGGCGATCGAGGGCGACGACGAGGTCCAGATGGTCCGCCTCCCGGTGGAGACCAAGACCCGGGAGATCGTCCTGAAGGACGGGTTCGTCACGCCCAACGAGATCGATGCCGCGGGCACGCTGGTGGCCAGCTACGCCGAGTCGGAGATGCTCTCTCCGCCCGACGTCGTCTACCTCGAGTTCAAGGACCGGAGCGCGGTCCAGGTCGGCGCGAGCTACCTCGTGTACCGGACGGTGGGGAAGGTCCACCACCCGCGGAGCGGGAAGTTCCTCGGGTACCAGACCCAGGTCCTCGGCACCGTCAAGGTGAACCGCACCAGCGAGCCGAAGGTGCGGGCGACGATCGAGAAGGCCTTCGACGAGATCGGCCGCGGCGCCCGCATCGGACCCGCGCGGGAGCGGCTGTTCGAGACCGTCGCCCCGGTGCCCAACTCCGTCTCCTTGCAGAACCTGACCGTGGTGGCGCAGCTGGAGACCTCGCTCACCATGGCCGGCGAGCAGGTGCGCGTGCTGATCGACGCCGGGAGCGCCCAGGGCGTCCAGGTGGGCAACGTCTTCACCGTGATCCGCCAGGGCGACCCCGTCCTGTCCGGCGTGGGGGTCGATCCGAGCGCCAATCAGGACACCAGCCTCCCCGTGGAGGAGGTCGGCCGCTGCATGGCCGTGGACGTCCGGGAGGCGGTCACCACCTGCCTGCTCCTTCGCTCCTACCGCGAGGTGGTGGCGGGTGACCGGGTCGAGCTGCGCGGCGCAGGACCGCAAACGGCCGGAATCAGCCGGTAAAAGTGCCCTCTGGAGGGTCCACGGGGGTGGACCCTTGCTTGACCCGGTGGGGGCGGGCGCTTATGTCTCGCGCCGCCTTCGACCGGTCGGCCACTTCTATATAGGTGGCCCGTGACTGGCAGGAGGCGTGCCCGTGATGGACACCCAGCCCCTCCCCAGCGCCGAACGTGACGCGCTCCTGGCCCTCTGGGCCGTGCCGGGCATCGGCAGCATCGGCCTCGGCGGCATGCGCCGGTGGGCGGCCGGGCGGTGGGCGGACCTGCTCGAGACTCCGGCCCGCGACTGGGTGGACGGCTTCCCGGCGAGCGACCTGGTCCGTGCGCGGATCCGTGCCGCGGGCTCGCTTCGCGCCGTCGCCGACGAGGTGCGCGAGCGAGCGGCGCGGGGGCAGATGGAGGTGCTCCATCGGGGAGATTCCGGCTATCCCGAGCGTCTGGCCGAGGTGCGCGATGCGCCTCCGGTCCTCTTCGTGCGGGGCGTGGTGGGGCGCCCGCGCCGCCGGCTGGCGCTGGTCGGTACGCGCCACCCGGAGCAGGGCTACCTCCGGCACGCGCGGGCCTTCGCCGCGGCGGTCGCCGGTGCCGGAGCAGGTGTCGTGTCGGGCGCGGCGGCAGGCGTGGACCGGTCCTGTCACCTCGGGGCGCTGGACGTGGGGGCCGAGACGTGGGCCTTCCTCGGCTCGGCGCTCGACGCCCTGGACCCCGCGCAGGCCCGCCTCGTGCCGCTGATCCTCGATGGAGGCGGGGCTGTGTTCAGCGAGCTGCCTCCGGGAATCCGTGCGAGCAAGCAGACGTTCCCCCGGCGAAACAGACTGATCTCCGGCGCATCCGATGCGGTCGTCGTGCTCCGGGCAGGGAGGCGCAGCGGCACGATGCACACCGTGGCCGCGGCCCGGGACCAGGGCCGGCCGATCCTCGCCTGTCCGGGCGAGACCTGGGCGGAGGCCGCACTGGGCTGCAACCTGCTGGTGGCGCGTGGGCTCGCTCGACTCTGCATCGAGCCTGCGGATGCGCTCCGTGCCGTGGGGCTGGACCGGGCTGCACCCGTCCGCGGCGACCAGGAGCCACGGCAGATGCCCGGGCTGTCTGCGGCGGCGGCGGCAATCTATGCGCTGCTCGACCGGCAGCCGCGAGAGGTGGAGGAGCTGGAGGAACGCTCGGGGCTGGATCCGGGCGGAGCGGTGAGCGCGCTGTGCGAGCTGGAGCTCCTGGGCCTTGCGACGCAGGGCCCAGGAAGAAGGTACCAACGGGTGTGAGGAGAGAGATGCCGACGACACGGACCAAGAAGACCGACACGGGGGCCGCCCCGGCCGAGAAGGCGAAGAAGCCTCGGGGCCGGAAGGCAGCGCCGGCGGTCAAGGCGGGGAAGGCCGCTCCGGCGAAGACCGCCGCGAAGAAGCGGACCCTGGCCGTGGTGCAGGCCGACACCACCCCCGCTCCGCGCCGCGCTGGCCGCTACCTGGTGGTGGTGGAGTCCCCGGCCAAGGCGAAGACCATCAAGAAGTACCTGGGCTCGGGCTACGCGGTGAAGGCGTCGGTGGGCCACGTGAAGGATCTGCCCAAGAGCAAGATGGGCATCGACGTGGAGCACGACTTCACGCCCGAGTACCACGTCATTCCGAGCAAGGAGAAGGCGCTCGGTGAGCTGAAGAAGGCGGCGGCCGGCGCCGAGCAGGTCTTCCTGGCGACGGACCCCGACCGCGAGGGCGAGGCGATCGCCTGGCACCTGAACGAGGAGCTCCGTCACCCGAACGCGGTGCGGGTGCTGTTCAACGAGATCACCAAGAAGGCGATCCAGGAGGCCATCGCCCACCCGCATTCGCTCGATCAGCGCATGTTCGACTCGCAGCAGACGCGGCGGATCCTCGACCGGCTGGTGGGCTACCAGATCAGCCCGCTGCTCTGGAAGAAGGTGCGTCGCGGGCTCTCCGCGGGCCGGGTGCAGTCGGTCGCCGTGCGGCTGGTCGTCGAGCGCGAGCGGGAGATCAAGGCGTTCGTGCCGGTGGAGTACTGGACGCTGGAGGCGGAGCTGGAGGGCAAGTCCCCGCCGCCGTTCCGCGCTCGCCTGGCGAAGCTGGACGGAAAGAAGGCCGAGGTTCCGGACCGGGCGACCGCCGATGCGCTCCTCGATGAGCTGCGGAACGCCGACTACCGGGTGGAGTCGGTGGAGCGCCGCGAGCGCCGCCGGAACGCGCCGGCTCCGTTCATCACCAGCAAGCTCCAGCAGGAAGCGGCGAACCGGCTGCACTTCACCGCCAAGAAGACCATGACCCTCGCCCAGCGGCTGTACGAGGGCGTCGAGCTCGGCGACGAGGGCCAGACGGCCCTCATCACCTACATGCGCACCGACTCGGTGCGGCTCTCGGACGACGCGGTGAAGGCCGCGCGCGAGTTCATCGCCGACACCTACGGCAAGGACGCCTTGCCCGAGGAGCCGATGGTCTACAAGAGCCGGAAGAGCGCCCAGGACGCGCACGAGGCGGTCCGTCCGGTGTCGATGGAGTGGACGCCCGACCGCGTCCGTCCCTTCCTCGAGCCGGACATGGCGCGGCTCTACGAGCTCATCTGGAACCGGTTCGTGGCCTGCCAGATGAAGCCCGCGGTCTATGACCAGACGACCGTGGAAGTCTCCGCCGGCCGGGCGACGTTCCGAGCCGCGGGTTCGATCCTCAAGTTCGCGGGCTACCTCGCGGTGTACGGGATGGCGCCCACCACCGAGGAGGAAGCAGATCGGGAGAAGGCCAGCCCTGACGAGCCACGCGACGAGGGCAACGTGCAGCTGCCGGAGCTCGCCGAGGGCGATCCGCTCCGGCTGGTGGGACAGGGGCTCGTCTCCGAGCAGCACTTCACGCAGCCGCCGCCCCGATTCACCGAGGCCTCGCTGGTGAAGGAGCTGGAGGAGGACGGCATCGGGCGGCCGTCGACCTACGCCTCCATCCTCTCGGTCATCCAGGAGAAGAAGTACGTGGAGAAGATCGAGGGCCGGTTCCATCCGACCGAGCTGGGGAAGATCACCACCGAGGAGCTGGTGAAGCACTTCCCCTCGGAGATGGACGTCACCTTCACCGCGGGGATGGAGGAGCAGCTGGACCAGATCTCCGAGGGAGAAGCGGACTGGCGCCGGGTGCTGCGTGACTTCTACGGCCCGTTCCAGGTGACCCTGGCCAAGGCCGAGCAGGAGATGCGGGACGTCAAGCGCGAGGAGATCCCCACCGACGTCACCTGCGAGAAGTGCGGGAAGATGATGGCCATCAAGTGGGGGAAGATGGGCCGCTTCCTGGCCTGCACCGGTTATCCCGACTGCAAGAACACCAAGGACTTCAAGGAGGTCGACGGCAAGGTGGTGCCGGTGGAGGAGGAGCCCACCGACGAGACCTGCGAGAAGTGCGGCCGACCGATGGTCATCAAGCGCGGACGGTTCGGGCGGTTCATGGCCTGCTCCGGGTATCCGGAGTGCAAGACCAGCAAGCCTCTCTCCATCGGCGTGGCCTGCCCGACCTGCAAGGTGGGTTACCTGACCGAGCGCAGGAGCCGGCGCGGGAAGGTGTTTTTTGGGTGTCACCGCTACCCGGACTGCACCTTCGCCGCCTGGGACCGGCCGCTGCCCCAGACCTGTCCGCAGTGCGCCTCCCCGTACCTGCTACAGAAGTACAGCAAGCGCGACGGCGCGCGCATCGTGTGTCCGAACAAGGAGTGCGGGTACACCCGCGCGGTGGACGAGGGTGGGCCGGTGGCGCCACCCAGCGCGGCCTGAGGCAGCGGGGCGGCCCGAGGCGCGACGAGCTCGACCGTCCGGAAGCAGCCGAGCGGCGGAACACCTCTCCGCCCCCATGCACCGAGTGTTTCGAGCAGACCCGCGGAACGATTCCCGCCGAGGCAGACACGCGAGGAAGCCGCCGGCCCGGGCGCGAGGTCAGGGGATCTGCGCGGCGGTGCGATGCTTCCCTCCGCCGAGGCGATGCGCTCGGCGCTCGGCGCGCGGCCGTGCCGTTCTTGACACCCCCGGTACGCCAAAGGGACGATGTTCCTCAGCTTCGCCGTGAAGCATCGCTCCGCTGCATCTCCCGAACATCGCCTGCTGCCCCGGGGCCGCTCCCTTCCCCAGAATGTGACCGCGCCGGCCACGAGCCACCCCCGAGCGCGCCGAAGAAAGGATCCACCCCCGTGATGGACACGTCGCTGAGCCACCTGGTCGAGGCCGTCCTCGCCGCCGCGCCTGGCGCGAAGGGCGGGGCGGTGGACTCGATCGTCCGCTTCTTCAAGGAGGGCGGACCGTTCATGTACGTGAACATCTTCTGGATGGCGTGCGCGATCGCCGTGGTGGTCGAGCGCGTCGTCACGCTGATGTTCCGCTACAACCTGAACGCCGAGCCGTTCATGGAGCAGATCACCAAGCTGGTCCTCACTGGCAACGTGGACCGTGCGGTGAAGCTCTGCGGCGCCGCCCCGAACTCGCCGCTCGCCCGCGTCATCCGGGCCGGGCTCACCCGGGCCAATCGCGGGGAGATGGAGGTGGCCAAGAGCGTGGAGGAGGCCATCCTCGAGTACACGCCTCCGATCCAGGCGCGCATCCCCTGGCTCTGGTCCCTCGCGAACATCGCGACCCTGGTCGGCCTCCTGGGCACCATCAGCGGCCTCATCATCACCTTCCAGTCGCTGGGCAACGTGCCGGCGGATCAGAAGCAGGCCATCCTCTCCAACGGCATCTCGGAGGCGATGAACAACACCGCCTTCGGCCTGGGCATCGCGGTGTCCTGCATCATCGCCCACCTGTTCCTCACCGCGTACGCCAAGAAGATGGTGGAGACGGTGGAGCTCAGCGCGCTGAAGCTGGAGAACCTCCTGTCGCGTCGCCAGGCCGGCGAGACGTCGGCGATGGACTTCGAGCGCTCGGCGTAGGGGGCGGGTCGCCGAGGGTCAGCGCGAATGGCGTTCTTCTACAGCAAGCGCAAGCTCAGGCCTCATGGGCGCGAGGAGGGCCAGGAGCTCAACATCGTCCCCTACCTCGACATCCTCATGAACCTGATCATGTTCATGCTCCTGTCGATCACCGGGCTGTCGGCGTTCGGCATCCTGAACGTGAACGCGCCGAACTACGGTGGGCCGAGCACGCAGATGACGGAGGAGGGCGACAAGCCGAAGCTCCTCCTGACCGTGCTCATCTCCCAGAAGGGCTTCTACGTCGCGGCGACCGGGGGGGTGGTGGGCCAGCAGCCGCAGGGGCAACCCAACCCGGCCGAGGCGCCGCCGAGCATCCCGAAGAAGGCGGATGGGGCATACGACTACACCGCGCTCACCGAATCGATGGTGAACGTGAAGAAGGAGTTCCCCTCCGAGTCGAAGGTCATCGTCGGCGCCGAGGGCGACATCCCCTACGAGGTCCTGGTCCAGACGATGGACGCGATCCGCGAGACGCCCGGCAAGGACCGGAAGCTGCTCTTCACCGACGTCACCCTGGGAGCGATGTGATGCCGGCCCCCGCCGCCAGAGCCCCGGAGCTGGACGAGGAGACGCTGCAGCGGCTGATGTTCCGCAAGGCGCTGGCGCGCAAGAAGCGCAAGGAGCGCGAGGCCGCCGGCGAGATTCACGAGCTGAACATCACCGCGATGATGGACATGATGACCATCATCCTGGTGTTCCTCCTGAAGTCTTACGCCGCCTCGGCGATCATGTTGACCCAGAGCGAGGACATCAAACCGCCGATCTCCAGCACCCGGGCGGTTCCCAAGGACACCGTGGCGGTGACCATCACCCCCAAGGACATCTTGGTCGGCGACCGGGTGGTGGTGACGCTGCAGAACGGGCAAGTGCCGCCGAACCTCCTCGATGGGCGGCTGGTGAAGCCGCTCGACCAGGCGCTTCGCCGCGAGGTGGAGAAGCTGAAGCTCATCGCCGCGCGCAATCCCGCCGCCCCCTTCAGCAAGGAGCTGTCGGTCATCGGGGACCGGAAGATCCCCTACGACCTGCTCCTCACCGTGCTCTACACGGCCGGGCAGGCAGAGCTGGAGAACTACCGCTTCGTGGTGCTCCAGAAGGGCGACCTCGAAGGGTAGGGCGTGCCGCCCGCCCTTAGAGCGAGGGCCGGGGCGAGTTGCCCCGGAGGTTCCGTTCCCGCGCCTCCTCGTCCTCCTGGCACCGGAGAGTGAAGGGCAGGGCACGCAGCCGCTCGATGGGGATCTCCTGGCCGCAGTCGATGCACTCGCCGTACTTGCGCTCGTCCATCCGGCCCAGCGCGGCGTCGATCAGGACCACCTCGCGTCGGGCGGTCTCGGACAGGGTGGTGAGCACGTCGTCGGCGAGCTTCACCTGGGCCCCCTCCTCGTACTCGCGGCTCCGGTCCTGCGACTGGAGGCCGCGCAGCTCCCCTTGCTGGGACTCCCGGATCTCCAGCAGCACCCGGCGGCGCTCGGTCATCATGCGGCGCAGCTCTTCGAACTGGGCGGAACGGTCCATGGCCGGGAAAGGTAAGGCGGCCCTTCCGGGGCGAAACCCCCCGGCCGGGGGTTGCTGCGGGGAGCCCATCTGGGCCAGGACAGCAGGAATGGAACCGGTCACGGTCATCGGCGCGGGGCTCGCCGGGAGCGAGTGCGCGGTGCAGCTCGCGCGGCGCGGCATCCCCGTGCGGCTGTGCGAGATGAAGCCTCTTCGCCGGAGCCCGGCGCACCGGACGGACGGGCCCGCGGAGCTGGTCTGCAGCAACAGCTTCCGGTCGGACAGCCCCGAGACGCCCATCGGCATCCTGCACGCCGAGCTCCGCCAGCTCGGCTCGGTCATCCTCGGGGAAGCCGACCGCTGCCGCGTCCCCGCCGGGGAAGCCCTGGCCGTGGACCGGGACCGCTTCTCGGCGGGCGTCGACCGCGCTCTGGCCGGGGCGCCGGGACTGGTGCGGGTGGCGGGCGAGGTGGCGGCCCTGCCGGCCGGTGACGTCGTGATCGCCACCGGGCCCCTCACCTCCGAGGCGCTGACGCGGGCCCTGTCCCGCTGGACCGGGGACAAGCTCTACTTCTACGACTCCATCGCGCCCATCGTCGCCGCCGACTCGGTGGACCAGACCGTCGCCTTCCGGGCGAGCCGCTGGGGCCGGGGGGACGGCGCGGACTACCTGAACCTCCCGCTGGACGAGGCCGCGTACCGCGCCTTCGTCCGCGAGGTGCTCGCGGCGGAGAAGGTGGTGCCCCATGCCTTCGAGGAGCCGCGCTACTTCGAGGGATGTCTGCCCATCGAGGTGATGGCCGAGCGGGGGCAGGAGACGCTGGCGCACGGGCCGATGAAGCCGGTGGGCCTGGTCGACCCGCGCACCGGCCGGCGTCCGTACGCGGTGGTGCAGCTCCGCCAGGAGGACGTGGGTGGCACTGCCTACAACCTGGTGGGGTTCCAGACGCGGCTCACCTGGCCGGAGCAGCGGCGCGTCTTCCGGATGCTGCCGGGCCTGAAGGACGCCGAGTTCGTCCGGATGGGGCAGATCCACCGCAACACCTTCATCGACGCTCCGCGGCTGCTCGGACCGGACCTGTCGCTGGAGGCCGAGCCGCGGGTGTGGTTCGCGGGGCAGATCTCCGGGGTGGAAGGCTACGTGGAATCCGCGGCGTCCGGATACCTGGTGGCGCTGGCGGTGGCGGCACGCCGGCAGGGGCTTCCTTTCGTGCCCCCGCCGGGCGACACGGCGCTGGGGGCCCTGTACCGACACGTGACCGGGGCGGCGCACCCTCCCGGGACGGAGTACCAGCCCTCCAACGTGACCTTCGGGCTCTTTCCTCCCTTGCCGGGCCGGGTCCCGAAGTCCGGACGCCGCGAGGCCCACGCTGCCCGGGCCCGCTCCTCTCTTTCTCAGTGGATCGAGTTCTCTGAGACGTCGTTGAACCCCTCGTCTCGGCCGGCGGCGTGGACGGGGACGTCCGGCAGCGTGGACCCGGCGGCGGTGACCCGGTGAGGCCCGTTCCGGGGGTGGTGCTCGCCGCGCTGGTGTGTGCCGCCGCTGCCTGCAGCAAGGCCGGGGAGAAGCCGGCCCAGGCCGAGAAGCCGCTGGTGGGCGGCCTGGGCAAGCGGCTCGCCGCGGGCCCGGTCGCCGACCTCAAGCTCACCAAGGACGGCGCTCACGCGACCTTCCTTCGCAACCCGAAGCGCCCTCCCATCCAGGGCGTGTCGCCGATGATGGTCCTCGGCGAGCTCGGACTGGTCTCGGTGAAGGACGAGAGCATCCGCTTCATCGGGCAAGGCGTCTCCAACCGGCCGGGGAGCGTCCTCTTCAGCCCCGATTCGCGCTGGCTCTTCTTCGTCGAGGCCTACAACTCGGCCGACGAGTCCGGCGTCCTTCGCACTCTGCCGCTGGGGACGGCTGGCGAGCCCGAGCAGCGGGGCCGTGCGGTCTCGTTCGTCACCGTCAGCCCGAACGGGAAGGCGTTCGCCTTCGTCGACGGAGGCGTTCTCCGGGTCGCCCCGCTCGAGCCCGGAAGCACCGCCCGGACCGTCGCCACCGACGTCTCCACCGCGCAGTTCACGCCCGACGGGGCGTTCCTCGTCGTCCACCATCGCCGGGCGACGGGAGCAGGGCTGGAGCTCGCCCGGGTCGAGGAGGCCAAGCCGCTCGTCCGCCTCGGTGATCCGGTGGGGGACTGGGCCATCTCGCCCGACGGACGCCGCGTCGCCTTCGCGGTCGACAGCCGGACCACCCGGGACACCCGCGACCTGTGGGTGGCGAGCATCCCCGAGGGGCGGCCTTCGAGCGTTGGGTCAGGGGTCACCGCGTTCGCCTTCTCCCCGGACTCCGCGCACCTCGCGCGGCTCGAGGGCGGCAGGGCCGACAGCCCGGGCAAGCTCGTGGTCGGTCCAGCCGCCGGCGGTGCGGGCAGGATGCTGGGGGAGCGCACCGGAAAGTTCTGGTTCTCGCCCGACGGCAAGGCCATCGCCGCGCTCACCAACTACGACGAGAAGAAGAGCTGGGGACGCCTGACCTACGCCGACGTGCCGGACGGCAAGCCCGCCGATCTCGCCACCCGCGTGTCGACGACCGTGTGGAGCCCGGACAACAAGCACCTGGCGTTCAACTCCACCGTGTTCCAGCCGCTCCCCTCGGTGGACCTCTGGCTGTATGCGCGGGGGAAGCCGTCGGCGACGAAGCTGATGCCGAACGTCTACGGGTATGACTTCGGTCCGGGCGGCGTGCTGTACCTGCGTGCGGAGTGCATCCGGGAGGCGCGCGCCTGCACCCTCGACCGCCTCGACCCGAGCATTCCGGACGGGAAGCCCGTGCCCATCCTCGAGGGAGTCTTCGGCTTCCGCCCCAGCG
>Ga0207679_10001780_pt1 | contig 13410 bp, 12 predicted proteins | sample KBSC73metaG_FD_184320 | JGI IMG/M metagenome (GOLD analysis project Ga0207679, IMG submission 184320) | Corn rhizosphere microbial communities from Kellogg Biological Station, Michigan, USA - KBS C7-3 metaG (SPAdes) (version 2) | ecosystem: Host-associated > Plants > Roots > Rhizosphere > Soil ... | reverse complement strand
GGGCGACCGTTCAGGGTTCATGAAGGGTGAAAAAATTGGAAGGATCGGAGTAGCTGTTTACCCGGAAAATCCTTCCATTGTTTATGCAATTGTTGATAATAACATGATAAAACCTGATACAGGAACGAAGCCGGCAGATACATTTTATCACCGAAAAGATTTCAAAGAAATCAGTGAAGATGCGTTTCTTCTGCTCGATCAAAAGAAACTGGATTCATTTCTGAAAGAAAACGATTTCCCCGAAAAATATTCGGCAGCAGTCGTTATGGATATGGTAAAAACCAAAAAGGTGAAGCCAACAGCAGTTTACGATTATCTTGATTTTGATGATGGGTTTAGAAATGCCGGAATTTATGGTGCGGAGGTTTATCGAAGCAATGATGGTGGAGTAACCTGGAAAAAGATGAATGAAAAAGGCCTTAAGCTTTACAGCACCTATGGATATTATTTTGGAAAGATATTCGTGTCGCCTGTCAATGAGAACAAATTGATCATAACGGGTGTTCCAATCCAGCTTTCAACCGATGGAGGAAAAAGTTTCAAAACAATGGACAAGGAAAATGTTCATGGCGATCATCATGCCGTTTGGATCGACCCAAAACGTGATTCCCATATTATTATTGGCACAGACGGCGGCTGTAATATTACCTATGATAATGGCGAACACTGGTTCTTTGCCAATACACCTGCCGTAGGCCAGTATTACGCCGTCGCAGTGGACAATGACAAACCATTCAATGTCTATGGCGGTTTGCAAGACAATGCCGTTTGGTATGGTCCTTCGAACAATAAAGACGATCGTGAATGGCAAAGCGTCGGGGATTATTCATTTAAACCATTAGTCGGTGGTGATGGCATGCAGGTGCAGGTGGATATAAGAGATAATGCAACGACCTATGCAGGATCACAGTTTGGCTTTTACAGTCGGTTGAACAGGAAAACAAGAGGCGACAAAAAAAGCGTGAGGCCCTACCATGAACTTGGTGAAAGACCGCTCCGGTTTAACTGGCAGAGCCCCATTTTATTAAGTACACACAACGAGGATATCTTTTACATTGGTGCTAACCGTTTGTATCGTTCATTAAACAGAGGAGATAGCCTTGTTCCTATTAGCAATGATCTTTCAAATGGAAAGGAGGAAGGCAATGTGCCTTATGGAACTATTACGACAATTGCAGAGTCTCCCACAAGGTTTAATTTATTATATGTGGGCACCGATGATGGGAATGTTTACATCTCAAAACAAGGTGGCTATGACTGGAAGAAATTAAACGGGACAGATGAACCACCCGGTAAGAGTTCAAAACAACAAACGATAAATCATAAACTACAGACTCACAATCTTTGGGTCAGCCGCATCATCGCTTCAAAATACAAAGAAGGTCGTGTTTATGTTTCATTGAATGGTTATCGGAGTGATAATTTCCTGCCATATTTATATGTGAGTGATGATTACGGCGAAACATGGAAACAGATCGGAAAAGACCTGCCCAATGAACCAATAAATGTTGTACGAGAAGATCCGAAAAATGACAGCATTTTATACGTGGGTACCGATGGTGGATTGTATGTGACCTTCAACGCTGGGAATAGTTTTATGATGTGGAATGGAGGGTTGCCCAAATCAGTTCCTGTACATGATATTGCAATACAGCCAAGAGATAATCAAATTGTTTTGGGCACCCATGGAAGAAGTTTGTATGTAGCCAGCCTTGATGATATTCAACTTCTGCAAAAAGATCCTGATTGGATGAAGAAGAAACCAAAGGAAAAGCCAAAAGATAAAAAAAATGATGATGAGGAGGAGATGGAAAATGAATCGGAAACAGTGCCCGATATAAAATAATCAAGTCGTTCTTTCTTTGGATAAATTTGGTAAGGAATATGCGCTTACACATGTTGCAATGCAATACCAGGCCAGGGAGATAAAATATTTTTTTTACAGCCAGGCTTTCGCAGATGGCTTTCGCATCAGCTTTGCCATCCTGCTCCCTGCTCTACTCGGTGCTTATTTTAACTTCTTTCAAATTGGGTTGACCGTTTCGTTAGGATGCATGTGTGTCAGTCTTACTGATGCGCCAGGACCTGTCATTCACAAACGAAATGGGATGCTTTTTTGTTCTGCATTTATCTTCATCATTGCCATACTTACTGGTTTTGCAAGAATGAACATTTATACATTGGGCCTGGAGGTCATGGCGACAAGTTTTTTCTTTTCCATGTTCAATGTTTATGGCACCCGGGCAGCATCTGTTGGAAATTCGGGCATACTGATCATGATCCTTACAATGGATGCTTCGCTTGCCCCTCCACAGATATTCCAACACGCATTTTTGATCCTCGCCGGCGGAACTTTTTATACCGTATTTAGCTTATTGCTTCATGCCCTGCGTCCCTATCGCGTTTCACAAAGAGCCCTGGGTGATTCGTTGCGTGAAATCGCTACTTACTTATCGATCAAAGCGGATTTTTATGATGAATCGACGGACCTGGCTGCAAACTACAAACGACTCGTTGACCAGCAGATCACTGTCCATGAAAAGCAGGAAGCGGTGAGAGAATTACTTTTTAAGACAAGACAAATTGTTGAAGAACCTACTGCCGAAGGGAGAAGACTCGTTTTTGTATTTGCAGAAGCCGTTGATCTTTTTGAAAATATTACCGCTACATATTATGACTACGCATTATTGCGGAAACAATTTGCAGGCACGGGCGCCTTACAAGTGATCAACAAAACCTTAAAAAAGACGATGACTGAACTGGATACGATCGGTATTTCCATTCAATCAAGCACCGGTTTTCGCCAGTCCTTTGATTATACAGAAGAACTGAATAACCTTAAAAAGAAAATAGATGAGATCTCAACGAAAGAGGCAAACTCCCTGGTTCTCCGAAAAATATTAGTAAACATCCGCACCCTATTCGCTGACCTGAATAATATCAGCCAGTATTTTCAAAAAGAAATCACTGTGCAAAGAACAAGAGTGGATTCCTCCCGTTTTGTTTCGCATCAACCTCTCGACCCGAAAATTATGTGGGATAACTTTTCACTCAAGTCATCCACATTCAGGCATGCGTTGCGTGTTTGTATCGCCTGCATTGCGGGGTTTATGGTTGCTAAATTCATTGATTACGGGCATCACAGTTATTGGGTATTGCTGACGATCGCGTTCATTTTAAAGCCCGCTTTCAGCCTGACCAAACAGAGGAATATTCAAAGGATCATTGGAACTTTTATTGGGGGAGCCATTGGCGTGGTGATCCTCACTTTGACACATGACAGGACGATCCATTTTATTTTTCTTGTACTTTTTATGCTCGGCACTTACTCGTTTATGCGAATCAAGTACCTCGTGATGGTTATCTGCGTCACGCCGTATATTTTGATCTTCTTTTCATTCATCGGTGGAGAATACAGGTCTGTTATTGAGGAACGATTACTTGATACCGCCATTGGTTGTGTGATTGCTTTTTCGGCGAGTTATTTCCTGTTTCCAAGTTGGGAGGCCGGCCAGTTGAAAAATGATATGAGGGGAATCGTCCGGGCCAACACCAATTATCTTCAAAAGATCGTTGAGGCGTTAGGCGGGTATGGTATAAACCTGCTCGACTATAAATTAGCCAGGAAAGATGTTTATTTAAATTCCGCTAATCTCTCTGCAACTTTCCAACGAATGCTATCAGAACCAAAAAGCAAACAGGGAGCAGAAAAGGATATCCACCAGTTTGTGGTGCTAAATCATATTTTATTTTCCAACACCGCTAACTTGTCTGCAGCTGTGTTTTCAAAGGAAAAAAGGACTTATCCTGCAGAATTAATTGCGCCCGGCAAAAAAGCAGTGAATAAATTGAATGAGGTCAGAAAGAAATTAGGTGATGACACAGCAATCGCGTCGGAAGCTTTAAAAAAGAGTTCACCCTCCGGGCAAATTGAAACGGCCGATGATCTCCTGGTAAAAAAGCAACTTGATTTTATCTACAACCTCGCAGGCGATCTGGAAAAAACCACTAATGCAATTATCGGCTGAGAAACCATTCGACAGCCAGTTCATATCCTTTTAATCCTAAACCAAAGATACTCCCGACCGATTTTCCTGAAACGTGCGAAAGCTTTCTGAAGTCCTCCCTTGCATGAACATTTGAGATATGTACTTCGATGACGGGAGCTTTTATAGCAGTTATCGCATCGCCGATAGCTACAGATGTGTGAGTATATGCAGCCGGGTTCAGAATGACACCGTCGTATTCAAAGCCTACCAATTGTAGTGCATTGACCAGTTCACCTTCGACATTGCTTTGATAATATGAAAATTCAACGGAGGGGTATTTTTGGGTAAGCTGGTCTAAGAACATTTCAAATGACATGCTACCATAGATATCCGTTTCTCTTGTGCCTAGCAGGTTTAAGTTGGGGCCGTTGATGATGGCTATTTTCATACCACGAATTACACGAATTTTTGTGAATTAAGCTAATGCAATTCGTGTTCGTGTTAATTCGTGCACTTCGTGTTAACATTAATAAGCGCATAAATAAGCAGGCTAATATACTTGCCGTTCTTGATCTCGCATTCTTTCATTGTTCCTTCATAAACAAATCCCAGCTTTTCCAATACTACACTGCTTGCAACATTTCCTTCTTCTACAAAAGCTTCAAGTCGGTGTATGTCTTTTTCCCTTTGGCAGTATTCAATAACTTTTTTTAAAACTTCAGTTGTAACTCCCTTACTCCAGAATTGAGGAAAAAGCCAGAAACCAACTTCTGCTTTTTTGTGTTCAGCTTTGTGATAATAATAGGCCACCACCCCCAGTTTCTCCCCAGTCGTTCTATCCACAATCTTCCATGGCCCGCCAGTGCCTTCATTATAACTTTTTTCGTACCACTCCATTTGCTTTTTTGTGGCTTCAAATGAATCGTATCTCACTCCGTAAAATGGGATAATATCGGGGTGACTCAAACCTTCGAAGATAAATTGCTGGTCTTCGGGCAAGATTTGTTGCAGCAGGAAACGTTCTGTCGTTAATTCGGGAAACATGGGCACTAATTACACGAATTCTCACGAATTAAACTAATACTTATTCGTGTACTTAGCGCGAATTCGTGTTAATTAGTGATATAAACTCATCAAATAAGTATCTTGAATCTTGAGGTCCCGGCGTGCTTTCAGGATGATACTGAACAGAGAATGCAGGTTTATTTTTTATCCGGATTCCTTCGATAGATTGATCGTTGAGATTGACGTGAGTGACTTCTATGTTCTTTGCTTTTTTCACGGCTTCGGGATCAACGCCAAAACCATGATTTTGGGTCGTGATCTCGCACTTTCCGGAAACCAAATTTTTAACCGGGTGATTCAATCCGCGATGTCCGTGGTGCATTTTAAAAGTTGGAATATCGTTGGCCAGCGCAAGTAACTGGTGGCCCAAACAGATCCCAAATACCGGCTTCTCTTCTTTTAGAATTTCCTTTAGTGTATCGATCGCGTAGGCCATGGCAGCTGGGTCGCCCGGGCCATTGGAAATAAAATATCCGGAAGGATTGAATTCCTTTACTTCCTTGAATTTGGTTTTAGCAGGGAATACTTTTACATATGCGCCGCGGTCAACCATGCACTCAAGAATGTGCTGTTTCACTCCATAATCCATCACAGCAATTCGTATAGGTGAGTTTTTATCTCCCTTATCGTATACCTCTTTTGTACTCACTTCAGAAGCCAGCTCAAGCCCATTCATATTGGGGACATCAGCCAGTTTCTTTTTTAATTGCTCTACATCTGTGCTCTCGGAGGAAATAATACAGTTCATGGCTCCTTTTGTGCGAATATGAGCAACGAGTGCTCTTGTATCAACCCCCTCAATAGAAACGATGTTATTTGCTTTTAAATAATCTTCCAGAGAGCCTTTTGCCAGTTTTCTCGAGTACTGCTCTTCAAGGTTTCGACCGACCAACCCGCGGATCTTAACACCATCGGACTCCACGTCTGCATCTTTTACCCCATAATTTCCAATATGAACAGTGTTCATGATCAATATCTGCCCATAATAACTTGGATCGGTAAATACTTCCTGGTAACCAGTCATGCCGGTATTGAAGCAAATCTCGCCGGCCGTTGTGCCAATGGCGCCAAATGCTTTGCCATGACAAACCGTTCCATCTTCTAACAGTAAAACAGCAGGAATTTGTGAATCGGGCATTTTAAAAAGATTTTGCAAAGAAAACGAATTGACAGGTTTTGCAGGAAATAATTGTTCACATATATATCATAAAAAACCCCGACAAGTCGGGGCTCACATGAAAAGAAATCGTTTTGGTTGCGATCAAAAAAAACTGCCTGCGGGCAGGCAGGTAGCCAACGATTTAAATCGCTGGCGAGCTCGTTTATTCTTCTGTTTTTGCTGATGTGTCTTCCTTTACTGCTTCAGTTGCTTCGGCCTTCTTCACGGCGCCGCGACCACGTCTCGTTCTCTTAGAACCTTCTCTCCTTTCTTCTTTGCCTTTGCCATAGATCTCGTTGAAATCAACGAGCTCGATCATGGCCTGCTCTGCATTATCTCCTGGCCGTGTTCCCAGTTTAATTATACGTGTATAGCCACCAGGACGTCCCGCGATCTTTTCTGCTACCGTACTGAACAATTCCGTAATCGCATCTTTATCCTGCAAATAACTGAACACAACACGACGTTCATGAGTCGTATTTGTTTTGCCCTTGGTGATCAGCGGCTCAACATACGTGCGCAAAGCTTTTGCCTTTGCAACTGTTGTAGTAATTCTTTTGTGGGCGATCAGCTGGCAAGCAAGGTTGCTCAGCAACGCATCTCTGTGCGCTTTCTTTCTACTCAGGTTTTTGATCTTGTCTCCGTGACGCATGACTTAAATTTTATCCGGTCAGACCGTGTCAGGAATTCTGACCTACATTATTAAAAATTTCAAATATTAAATCCCAAATCTCAAATAAATCTTAAATCAAAAATTGGAATTTGCTATTTGGTTCTTTTGACTTTCCCTTTTACAGTTCATCCGCATCCACACCCAATTTCTGCAGATCCATTCCAAAATGCAAACCTCTTTCAGTCAGCACTTGTTCAATTTCAGCCAAAGATTTCTGGCCGAAGTTGCGGAATTTCATCAGGTCTTCCTGCTCGTATTGAACCAGCTCGCTCAATGAGTTGATCTTTGCAGCTTTCAAACAGTTGAATGCGCGTACTGACAGATCAAGATCTTCCAATGGTGTCTTCAATACTTTGCGCAATTGCAACGTTTGTTCATCAACGAGATCTTCTTTCTTTTCTTCTTTGTTATCAAATGTGATGTTCTCGTCTGTAATGATCATGAGGTGTTGGATCAGAATACGGGAAGCTTGTTTTACCGCTTCTTCAGGATGAATAGTACCATCGGTGGAAACTTCCATGATCAGCTTCTCATAGTCTGTACGTTGTTCCACGCGGGTATTCTCAATGGTATATTTTACATTCTTGATCGGCGTATAGATTGAATCAACCGGGATATGACCGAGCGGGGCGTCTTTTGGTTTGTTTTCTTCAGCAGGAACATAACCACGTCCCTTACCCATCGTTATCTCGATATCCATCTTTGCAGACGAATCAAGTGTGCAGATCAGCAGTTGAGGGTTCATCACCTCAAAACTCTGCGTAGCTTCACCAATCATACCGGCAGTCAGCTCAGTCCTGTTTCTTACCGTGAGTAATATTCTTTCGTGTGCTACTTCATGATCAACTTTTTTGCGCAAACGAACCTGCTTCAGATTTAATAAGATCTCCACCACGTCTTCGCTCACACCCTTAATAGTAGCAAATTCATGATCCACTCCTTCGATCTTTACGCCTGTGATCGCGTAGCCTTCCAATGAACTCAGCAGAACACGACGCAGCGCATTACCAATGGTAACAGCATAACCAGGTTCAAGGGGACGGAATTCAAATTGTGCTTCGAAGTCAGTTGCTTTTTGCAGTATTATTTTATCTGGCTTCTGAAAATTTAAAATGGCCATATTTAATTTTTGATTTGTTTTAAAATTTTTGGGATACCAGCTTTTGGAATTCTTATCATCGTCTGTTGCGTCGCTCTCTTCTACGTTCTGTAATTCTATTATACAATGAGTGATCAGTAATCAGTGATGAGTACTCATTACTCATCTTTCATCACTCATTACTTGCTATACAATTCCACGATCAGCTGTTCCTTAATATTTTCAGGCACACTTTCTCTTTCAGGATAGGTAATGAAGGTTCCGAACATCTCGGTTTCATTCCAATCCAGCCAGCTAAATTTTTGATTCTTTCCCCGAAGTTGGCTGGTAACAGAAGTATTGCCTGCACTCTTTTCTTTCAAGCCAACTATATCGCCTGGCTTTAATTGAAAAGAAGGAACATTCACCACTTCACCATTTACAGTAACATGCTTGTGGCTCACTAACTGTCTTGCCGCAGGGCGACTCGCAGCCATACCCATTCTGAAGACAGTATTATCCAGGCGGGCCTCCAGTAATTTTATCAGGTTGTCGCCGGTTGCACCCTTACGACGTGCAGCTTCCACAAAAGTTTTACGGAATTGTTTTTCCAACACTCCATAAGTGTATTTTGCTTTTTGCTTTTCACGAAGCTGAAGTGCGTACTCACCTAAGCTTTTGCGCTTACGTGTAGCTCCATGCTGACCGGGAGGATTACTGTTTTTACCCAACCACTTACCATTGCCCAAAATGGGCTCACCAAAAATGCGGGAAATCTTGGTCTTTGGACCATTGTAACGTGCCATAATTTTTTTTCATTTCAGTTTTTTTAGAAACCGGTGAGCTGATCGGTAAAAAACTGTAAAAAATAAATCAGTCACCCTTTTTTTAAATGAATCAATCTGGCGATTCAATATGTATGTCTTGGTACTTAGTACTAAGTACTCAGATTAAACTCTTCTTTTCTTCGGAGGACGGCAACCATTATGTGGTAACGGAGTCACATCCTTGATCATCACTACATCGATACCTGATTGCGCGATCGCACGGATAGCGCTCTCACGACCGGCACCGGGACCTTTTACAAATACATCCACTCTTTTCAAACCAGCATCAAATGCCTTTTTTGCGGCGTCACCGGCAGCCATCTGTGCGGCATAGGGTGTGTTCTTCTTAGAACCCTTAAAACCCATTTTGCCGGCGCTGCTCCAGGAGATGACCTGGCCTGCTTTGTTTGTCAAACTAACAATAAGATTGTTGAAACTTGCTGTAACGTGAGCATCACCATAAGTATCAACTTTCACTACTCTTTTTTTTGCCGCAGCCTTTGCGCTTACCGGCTGTTGCTGTTGTTGTGCTTTTGCCATAATTTCTTTCTGAGGTAATCTTTCTTTTTTAAATCATCCCGACAAGTCGGGAGCCGGATCAATCCTCCACCTGCACCTGGTATCCGCAATTGATCCAGTAATTAATGGTGCATATATTAAGCTATGAGCTTTGAGCGGTGACCTTTGAGACTTTTTGCTCGAAGCTCATAGCTAACAGCTCGCAGCTGTAAATCTATTTCTTCGGTGCTTTCTTTTTACCGGCAACCGTTTTACGCTTACCTTTTCTGGTACGACTATTGGTTCTTGTGCGCTGACCGCGAACAGGCAAACCTTTACGATGACGCATTCCACGATAACAAGCGATATCCAGTAAACGCTTGATGCTCATCTGGACTTCAGAACGCAATTGACCCTCTACCTTAAACTCTTCAGTTATCGTGTTACGAATAGCATTCAGATCATCATCATTCCAATCATTCACTTTTTTATCCCTGCTGATATTATTCTTATCAAGAATGTAACGTGCAGTAGAGGGACCAATGCCGAAAATATAGGTAAGGCCTATTTCACCTCTTTTATTTTTGGGTAAGTCAACACCGGCAATACGAGCCATAATTTGTGATTTCTATTTTTATTTATTAGTTCTACTTGAAAATCTCAAGAACCAAATCCCAAGCTCCAAATTTTGGATCTTGTATCTTGATTTTTGGTGCTTAACAATTAACCCTGGCGCTGCTTGAAGCGAGGATTCTTTTTGTTAATAACATACAGCTTACCCTTTCTGCGAACTATTTTGCAGTCGGCGCTACGTTTTTTAATAGATGCTCTAACTTTCATATATTTTATTTTATTCGCAGCTCGCAGCCTGAAGCTCGTAGCTATTATTATTTATATCTAAAAATTATTCTTCCTCTTGTCAGATCGTACGGGCTCATCTCCACTCCCACTTTATCACCAGGAAGTATCCTGATGTAGTTCATTCTCATTTTCCCCGAGATGGTTGCCAATATTTCATGCCCGTTTTCCAGCTTTACCCTGAACATTGCATTTGAAAGGGCTTCTATAATAACTCCATCTTGTTTAATCAGGGGTTGTTTCGACATACGATTTTTGGAGGCGCAAAGATAAGCGGATATAGCGGAAAAAAGAAAAAACGGGTCGGATTTTTACTTTTGGGAAGGTAAAAACGAGTTGATTTTCAGAAATCGGTGGCTCGAAGGGCCTGCTGCTGTGCTCAGGCGAGCCTGCCTACTGGTCAGGCAGGCTTGTCGAGGGGCACCTTTGTCATTTGGAGGTGTAAATTCTGTAGTTGGTGCACCCCAATAGTGTGGTTGAAGTGGCGTCGATCTTCCCTATACCACATCTCAATGTTTGAGAAGTCCCCGATTTTTGGAGTTACGATGCGAAACGCACCTTTCATATATTTCATGCCTTCCCCATTCAGATCCTGCTTCTGGAAGCCCAGCTTCAGAAGCTGGTGCTCATCGACAGGGATCGGGGACATATCCTCGGGGCTATACCAAAACTCCTGTACCCCGTTGTCCACTAAGGCCTGGTGTTCTTCGTGACTGATCTCTACCACAGCTCCTTCTCTTTCTACCCCGTCGTCATTTACTTTAATGATATCACCCGCTTTTAATTCTCCAAGTTTTAGCATGGCAATCAGTTTTAATAATTCAATTTACGAAACTTTAAAAAATGACAAATGAAATTTGTCAGGAACGTTTCCTGTAATTAATAACAGCCCAAGAGTTAAGAACCACGGCAAAACCTAAAATTGTCAAAAGCTGGTATTTAACATCTGCCAGGCTGCTTCCTTTTAGAACAACATTCCGGATTACTTCAATAAAATAGGATACGGGATTGAATTTGGTAATAACCTGTGCCCAACCTGGCATACTGTCAATAGAGGTATACAAACCACCGAGCAAAACAAAGATCATCATGATGAAAAATGAGATGAGCATTGACTGCTGCTGGTTGTTGGCGTAAGTTGACAGCAACAAACCCAGGCCAAGGACGGCGAGCAGATAAATAGCTGCAAAAAGATAAATTGTCAGGAAACTTCCCGCGGGGACTATTCCATAAACAAGCCACGCTATTATGCCGCCAATTGAAAAGACCAACAACCCCAGGCACCAGAACGGAATCAACTTACCCAGAATGAAATGATATTTTTTTATTGGCGTCACGTTGATCTGTTCAATGGTCCCGATTTCCTTCTCCTTTACAATATTCACAGCGGTGAGGTTTGCGCCGACGATCGTCAGCAATAACACCAGGATCCCCGGTACCATAAAGAACTTGTAATTCATCAATGGGTTGAACCAGTTAGAAGGAATCACTTCAATATTTGTTTCAGGATTAAATCTCGGGAACTGTATCCATTCCAGCCGCACTTCGCTATTATAATCCTGGATGATGGTTCGCAAATACGCGCTTCCTAAACCGGCTTTTACACCATTGATTGCATTGACGGCCAAAAAAAGTTTTGCCTCATCCTCCTTTACAAGGTCTTTTTCAAACGCGGCAGGTATTTCCAGGATGAGATCAGCTCTATCATGTTCTATTTGCGTCATCGCCTTGTTGTAAGAATTGGTATACTCTGTTAAAATGAAGTATCCGGAAGCAGTGACCTTGTCGATGAGTTTTCTTGAATAATCAGAATGGTCGTGATCAACAGCTGCGAGCTTGATATTTTTTATTTGGTAGTCCGCTGCCCACGGTAAAATGAGCAATTGAATTGTTGGCATTATAAAAATGACGGCAAGGATTCCTTTGTCGCGCAATATCTGCCTGAATTCTTTCTGCAATAAAAATTTAAGCGTTCTCATGCCAGCCTGATTTTAAAATTTTTGATGGCAAGACTCAAAAAGAAAAGCATCATGCCAGTAAGGATCAGTGTTTCTTTCCAGATCGTCTGAAGACCCGTCCCCTTTATCATCACTGACTTCACAATTATATAATACCATTTGGCCGGAACTATATTTGACACGATTCGTAGTGGCAGCGGCATATTTTCAACAGGGAACATAAACCCGCTTAGCATAACCGTGGGAAGAAAGAGAGCTACCAGTGAAATGAACATAGCTGTCTGTTGTGATTCAGCACCTGAAGAGATCAGCAGGCCAAGTGATAATGAAACAAGAGTGAACAAAATGCTTTCGGTTGCAAGCAAAACAAGACTTCCGTTAACAGGAACGCCCAATACAAATACACTTAGTAATAGAATGCTTGTAATATTAATGGCAGAAAGCAACAGGTATGGTATTGCCTTTGCAATGACAACCATCAGCGGTTTCATAGGAGAAACAAGCATTACTTCCATGGTGCCCATCTCTTTTTCTTTAACAATGGTTATTGCTGTCATCATCGTGCAAACGAGTAATAAAACCATGGCCATTACACCTGGAACAAAATTGTAAGCGCCTTTAAGTTCGGGGTTGTACAGCATCTTTGTTTCCGTATTGATGGTATAAGGAAGCTTGCGGTCATTGGTGATCCTTTTTTGATAATCCATGATAATAGCCGTTGCGTAATTGGTGAGTGTGTTTGCCACATTTGGATCAGATGCATCTGCGATCAATTGTACCTGTGCCTTGTTCAGGTGCTGGAGGTCCTCATTGAAATGCGGAGGTAAAACAATGGCTAGTTTGACCTTACCTTGCTTGAAGATCTTTTCAACCTCCTGGTATGAGACCAGGTTTTGATGAACATCAAAATAGTTACTGGCGTCTATCTGCGCTATCAATGATGTACTGGCTGGATCCTTTGACTGATCCAGAACGGCAATGCTGGAGTTCTTTACCTCGTTTGTCAATGCAAAGCCAAAGATGATGATCTGAACCACCGGCATGCCAAGCAAAATGAACATCGTTCGCTTGTCACGAAATATGTGGTGAAATTCTTTTTTTACAAACGAGAGAAATTGTTTACCCCCAAACCCCCTTAAGGGAGTTTTTAAATTCACGCCGATCCGACTGTTACTATTTTTTCTATCCTCAAACATTTTCTGTGCTGTTGTTTTCTTCCTGTTTATAAGGCGTTAGTCTGGGAAGCCACCGGGAAACGTGCTTTTTATATTTACCATATTCATCGCCAAATTTCTCCTTAAGAGC
>Ga0207679_10001779_pt1 | contig 13418 bp, 10 predicted proteins | sample KBSC73metaG_FD_184320 | JGI IMG/M metagenome (GOLD analysis project Ga0207679, IMG submission 184320) | Corn rhizosphere microbial communities from Kellogg Biological Station, Michigan, USA - KBS C7-3 metaG (SPAdes) (version 2) | ecosystem: Host-associated > Plants > Roots > Rhizosphere > Soil ... | reverse complement strand
TTCCCGTTCGCTATTTTTCTGCCAACTTCCTCGTCGCCCGACGGCGCAGATCCTCATCCGGGTCAGCCGTCGCAATCGAACGAAGCTTGTCGAGCGCCGCACGATCGCCGCGCTCCGCGAGGATGTTCACGAGGCGATCGCGAACGTCGCGGTCCGTGACTGAATCGTAGATCGCCACGAGATCCGCCGTCGGTACTCCGGACTCCGCCAGCGACCTCACCGCCCGCTCGCGCAGGCCCGAGCTCTCCTTCGGATCACGGACGATTCCCTTGAGCCATGCCGTCGTCTCGGAACCACCGGACTCCGCCAAGGACCTGATCACGCGCTCGCGAAGACCTTCGTCATCGAGCTTCGGATACACCGAGCGGAGATAGGCATCGTCGCCCTGTTCGGCGAGCGACCGGATCGCGCGCTCACGAAGCGACGTGGACTCCCCGCTCCGTTCCACGATTTGCTGTAGCCATCGGCGACTCTCGGAGTCGCCAATGTCAGCGAGCGTGCGAATCACACGCTCGCGAAGGGACGGGTCGTCCAACTTGTCGTACAACTCGCGCAGGCTTCGCGAGTCGCTGCTTTCGCCAAGCACGCGAACGGCGCGCTCGCGGACCGACGTGCGCTCGTTGCGGTCGAGGGCGACCGTTCGAACCCAGTCGAGGTCGGCCTTCGACCCATTTTCGCCGATGACCCTAACGACTCGCTCGCGCAGTGTCGCGTCGTCGAGGCGCGGGTAGAGTGTGCGCAGGTAGGCGAAGTCCCCATCGTACTCGCCGATCACGCGAATCGCGCGTTCACGCACGTCCACCTGATCCTGCCGATCCTCAGCGATAGTGCGCGCGACGCGCATCGCATCGCGGTCACCTTCGCGCGCGCCAACGCGGCCGACCCACTTGAGCGCGCTCTCTCGGACCGATGAGCCGAGCGACTTGTTGCGAGCGATGTCCGCGAGTCGCCCGGCGATGCGAACGCTGTCGGCGATGCTCGCCGCAAGAATCGCGGTGCGCGCCACGTCTTCACGACCTGCCGCGGCGAGGTCCAGGAGATAGCGCGACACTTCGTTCACCGAGACCGTGCCAAGCTCCGTCCCGGTGCGTTCCGTCGCGGCGCTCGACGGACCAACGAATGGCTGCACGTCGACCACGCGGTGGTCGCGCACGACGAGCAGGAGTCGCACAGGCCCGCGCGTGCAGCGGCTCTCGAAGTTGGACATCGACGAGGTCGTCGAGAAGTTGCCCTCCGAGAACCAGACATCGTAGCCACGGCCCGCACTCGACGCGTCGGCGATGAAGCTCCTGCCGTCACCGCAGATGCCGTCGCGGGCCGCATAGGTCATCTTCACGAGACCATCGGGCGCGCTCGTCACACGCCGAGCGAGATCGGACCCCTGTCCGGGTTTACCCTGGAACGGCAGCGTGTGGAACGGCGGGGGAGCAAAGAGCGCGGCGCCGAGGTACGCGCCCACGATGATGAGACCGGTGCGAAGCATGAGTATCCTCGAGAAAGCCGTGGCTTCCCTTCCGACACCACTCCGCAATAGACCGTTTGCACGTGGCTTCAAGTTCGTTTCAAGCGCTCTGACCCCTTGAAACACCCCTTGAAACCCTTTGAAACTCGAACGCCTAGAACAGCTTGCCGACCCAGTCCCCCACGAAGTAGCCCACCAACGCTACGCCGAGTCCGACGACGAACATGTCGAGGCCCGAGCGGAAGAGCCCACGCCCCGTGAAGACCGACCGCGCGCCGCCCACGAGGAAGTGCGACGCCATCGATAGGATGAACGACAGAGCGATCGCCGGCGTGCCGGTGAGAACAAAGAACGGAAAAACGGGAATCACCGCACCGAAGGCTGTCGCGAGCCCTGTCACCCACCCCTCGCGGAGAGGAGACATGGCCGGGTCCGCGATTCCGAGCTCCTCCTGAACCTGCTCCTCGAGCATCCGCTGCGGGTCTGCCATCACCTGTGTCGCGAGCGCCATCGCGGGCCCGGGCTCCATGCCCTTGGACTCGTAGATCAGCGCGAGCTCGTCACGCTCCACCTCGGGCATGAGCGCGATCTCATCGCGCTCCATGGCGATCTCGTGGGCGTATACCTCCTGCTCGCTTTTCGCGGCGAGGTATCCGCTGGATCCCATGGAGAGCGCGTCCGCGATCAGCCCTGCCACGCCGGCGACGACCACCGCCTGATGCTGGGTCGCGGCCGTTGCGCCGATGACACCCGCGACGAGCCCGAAGTTCGCCGTCAGCCCGTCGTTGAACCCGTACACGACGTTCCGCAGGAATCCGCCCGACTCGGTTCGGTGCCACGGCTCCGAGCTCTTGCCGCTGATGCCCGCCAGCTCGCTCGCGTGCTCCGCCGACTCCCGCGCAAGCAACAGCGCCTCACCACCACCGGGTGCACCCCTCGGCGTTCGCTGATGCAGGTCCAGGTATCCCTTCACTTCGCGACCCTCCTCTCGAAGGAGGTGCGGAAGCAGAAAGCCCGGCCCAAATCGGCGTCCGAGCCACGCGAGCAAACGGGCACGTGAGGTCGGACGGAATGGCGGCGGTGGGTGGCCGTGCTCCGTGAGCAGCTTCGCCCAGATCTCGACGTGGCGATCTTCCACGGCAGCGAGGCGACGGTAGACGTCCTGCTTCTTCGGGTCGGGCTCGACATCGGCCAGCGCGCGGTACAGGAACGCCGCATCGGCCTCGTCCAGCCAGTGATGCTCGAAGGTATGGAAGTCCGGCTGCGATGCGGTGGTCATGCGGAGAAATATGCCGGTCCGCGGAAGTGGGTCGAGAGTCGGACGTGTCCCGACCGAGCTCGGGAGTCCAATCCGGCGGAAACCGTCAGCGCCCTCCGGCGTGTCAGACCGCATAGACGACACACCCGACTTCACGAGGTTCTATGCGACGGTCTCTCTGTTTTGCCGGCGCGCTTGCCCTGTCTGCCGGCGTTGTTCAGGCACAAGGTCCCACGCGCACGTATTCCTACGACAGTCGTTATGATGACCGCGATCGCGCGGCGATCGGCATCTCGACCAGCTCCGGAGGCATGCGTGACACGCTCGGTTTGCTCGTGTCGAGCGTCACGGAGGGTGGCCCTGCCGACAAAGCCGGTATCGAGGAAGGCAACCGCCTCATCTCGATCAACGGCGTAAGCCTGCGCCTGTCCGCCGCCGATGCCAAGGAAGGCGACATGGATGGCATCGTCAATCGACGATTGGTCCGCGAGCTGGAGAAGGTGAAGGCTGGCGCGGACGTCGACCTCCGGGTGTGGAGCGGCGGTCAGACGAAGGCGGTGAAGGTGAAGACCGTCGCGATGGAAGACTTGCCGAGCCGGACGCGAACGGCACGCCACGAGCTCGAGGATCGCCCGGCGTTAGGCATGAGCCTGAGCGCCACTGGAAGTCGGCGTGACACGCTGGGCATGCTCGTCGTTCGCGTCACGACCGATGGGCCGGCGGAAAAGGCCGGGATCGTCGAGGGCGATCGCGTCACCGCCATCAACGGCGTCAGCCTGCGCGTGGCCGCCGAAGACGCGGGTGACGGCTACATGAGCTCGGCCCGAATGAATCGCTATCGTCGTGAGCTCGCGAAGACGTCGGTCGGCGAGGATGTGGAACTCCGCATCCTCTCCAACGGGCAGGCGAAGACGGTCCGCATCAAGCCGGTCCGCGCTGGCGATCTGCCGCGGGACCGCGGCAGCGTCATGATCATTGGCGACGGTGGCGTCGGCTTCGGTGACATGTTCCCGGCAATGCCGGCGATCGCGATCCCGCCCATGCCGCCGATGGCGCCGCGTGCACCGCGAGTCTTCGAGTTCGACGGAAATTTCGATGACGGGCTCCGCATCCAGCTCGATCCGCGCGCACGCATCGAGATCGAACGTAGTGCCCAGGACGCCGCGCGTCGCGCACGCGACGCAGCGCGCGAGATGATGGAGCAGCTCGAGCACTATCGATTCGACATCGACCACCGGGCCGATGACGCCGCGGGCGCGGTCATTGCACCCACGCCACGGGCACGCGCTTCCGCGCGGATCGCCGCAGCGCCGCCAATGAGCGCCGGTGTGGGCTACAGCTATGCGACCACAGTCGACGCCGCCCCGGTCCCGCCGACGCCCGAAGCGGTCGCGGTGTCGAATACCGAACCCGCTATGTACGCCGCGCCATCGGCCGCGCCATTGGCCACGTCGAGCAGCAGCCTCGAGATGTACGAGGGCGACGACGCGACGTTCACGCTCCAGGGGCTTCGGCTTGCCCGCGTGAACGAGGATCTTGCGGGGAACCTCGGCCGTGGCAGTGAGCGCGGCTTCCTCGTGCTCGAGTCGAACCGGCGATGGGGCGGCTTGCGTGCTGGCGACGTACTTCTGGAGATCGACGGCCGGCCGGTCCGCGACGGCAACTCTGCGCTCATCTCGCTCGGAACCGGCAACGACCATTCGGCGAGTGTGATCCGCGAGGGTCGTCAGCGCGTCGTGCCGCTCGACGTTCGTTAGGCGGGGGCCGCCCCTTTCGCCGCTCGCGTCATCCCCGCGAAGTTGTGGACTTCCACACTTCGCGGGTTTTTTTTGATGGCCAGATTGGTTCGCGCAGCTCTCCTCGTCGTCGCGGTCGTCGGCGCGGCGCGCGTTGGCGCACAGTCCCCCGAGCGGCTCTTCTACTACGTCGACCGCGAGGATAGCTACCGATCGTTCGTCGCCCACGTGGATCAGATCACCGTGCTCGGACCGCAGGTCTACACGGTCGACAGCCTCGGGCTGGTCTACGGGTCGCTGGACAATCGCGTCCTCCAGTTGGCCAAGGCTCATGGCGTGAAGGTCATGCCGCTCGTGGTGAACGAAGGGTTCAATCAGCCGGCGCTCCGGCGACTCCTCGCTGACACAGCAGCGCGGTCGCGCGCCATCGCGTCACTCGTGGAGTTGTGCCGCCGGCATGGGTACTGGGGCATCCAGTTCGACATCGAGAACGTCAACATCCAGGACCGCGATCGCTTCGCGTCGTGGTTCACGGACGCCGCGCGCGCCCTGCACGCGGGCGGGTTCACGGTGAGCGCGGCAATCGTCCACCAGACCGATGACCTCCCGGGGCCGACGGGCTATCACCGCTTTCTGGCGGACAGCTGGCGCACGTTCGACCTGGCGGCGTTAGGCAGGGCGGCCGACTTCCTGTCGGTCATGAGCTACGACCAGCATACGCGGAGAACGCCGCCGGGCCCGGTCGCCGGCATGCCGTGGGTGCGATCGGTGGCCGAGTACTTCCTGCGCTTCGTGCCGGCCGAGAAACTCTCGCTCGGGATACCGCTGTATGGCGACTACTGGTCGGTCCGATCGGACCCCACGCCCGAACGCGCCCGAACGAGCGCGAGCTCCGTGAGCTGGTTCTGGGGCTCGGGCCTGGCCGAGCGGAACGGCGCGACCGTCAAATGGGACGACGTGCAGCAGGTGCCCTACGCGTCGTTCGAGGTGGGCGGCACCTTCGAGTGGGTCTATCTCGAAAACGCCCGAAGCTTCTCAGCCAAGCTCGCGCTCATGCGCGAGAAGAAGCTCCGCGGATTCTCGGCGTGGGTGTTGGGGCCTGAGGATCCCGAGATCTGGAAAGCGCTGAAATAGCCTTAAAACTCTATCTGCGTACCGAGTTCTACTACGCGATTCGGCGGAATGCCGAAGAACTCGGTCGCACCCCGCGCGTTCTGCGACATGAGCACGAACAGCTTCTTCCGCCACCGCGCCAGCGGCGCGATGTCCGGGTCCTTCGAGCGCCGCGGCAGGTTCGGCAAGAGACGTTCGCGGCCCAGGTAGTATGACACGTCGGTCTTTTTCACGTTGATGCCGTGCTTGGCGCAGTACTGCATGACGCCGGGCACGCTCGGGGTTTCCATGAACCCGTACGCCGCCTGCACGCGGAAGAACCCCTGCCCTAACGCTTCGATCTCGATCCGCTCCTCCGGCGACACCTCCGGGACCTCCGCCGTGATGATCGACAACAGGATCACCTGCTCGTGCAGCACCTTGTTGTGTTTGAGGTGATGCAGCAGAACGACCGGCGCGCCTTCCGGGTCGGAGGTCAAAAAGACGGCCGTGCCCTTCACGCGAACCGGCTTCCGTCGCTCTACGTCTCCCAGAAACATGTCGATCGGGACCGTCCCGCGCTGCAGAATCGCCCGGAGGATGGCGCGTCCACGCTTCCACGTGGTCATCAGCGTGAATACGAATCCCGCGATACACAGCGGGACCCACCCGCCGTGCGGCACTTTGGCCAGATTCGCGAGGAAGAACGCGAGGTCGATCGTGAGGAAGAACACGAGGAACGATCCGGCCTTGAGCTTCGACCATCCCCACTGATGCCGCACGACCATGAAGAACAGGATGCTCGTGATCGCCATCGTGCCGCTCACTGCCACACCGTAGGCGGCACCGAGCCTCGTGGCCGTACCGAAGCCAAGGACGAGCAGGAGCGTGCCGGCCGCGAGCGCCTTGTTGACCTCCGGGATGTAGATCTGCCCCGCTTCGTGCGCCGACGTGTGGATGATTCGCATCCGCGGGCTGTATCCGAGCTGGATCGCCTGCTGCGTGAGAGAGAATGCGCCCGAGATGAGGGCCTGCGACGCGACGACCGCCGCCGACGTCGCGATCACCAGCAGCGGATACACGAACCAGCTGGGCGCGAGCAGATAGAACGGGTTCGCGATCGCTTCCGGCTGGCGCAGCAATAGCGCGCCCTGCCCGAAATAGTTGAGCAGGAGCGACGGGAGCACGAAGTAATACCACACGAGCCGGATGGGCTTCGGGCCGAAGTGTCCCATGTCGGCATAGAGCGCCTCACCGCCCGTTACGACGAGCACCACGGCGCCCAGCGCGATGAACGAACGCCACGGGTGCGCGAGAAAAAACTCCACCGCGTGCCATGGGTTCAGTGCGCTGAGGACGGTCGGATTCGCGATGATGCTTCGGACACCCAGGCCCGCGATGCTCGCGAACCACAGGAGCATGATCCAGCCGAACAATCCGCCAACCCTCGCCGTGCCGTGCCGCTGAAACGCGAAGAGCAGGGCGATGATGATGAACGAGATCGGGATGACGAAACGGCTCAAGCCGGGCGATGCGATCTCGAGCCCTTCAACGGCGCCGAGCACAGAGATGGCCGGCGTAATCACGCCGTCACCGTAGAGGAACGCCCCCCCGAACAGGCCGAGGGCAATGAGCAACCCGCGCTCCCGCGCGTCCCCGGTGCGATGCCGCTGCTGGAGGATGAGCGCGAGCAGCGCGAGCACTCCACCTTCGCCGCGGTTGTCGGCGCGGAGGATGAACGCGACGTACTTCACGCTGACGATGAGGACAAGCACCCACGAGATCAGGGAGAGGAGCCCGTAGACGTTCTCGACGCTCATGGCGAGACCGTACGACGGCTTGAACGCTTCCTTGATCGAATAGAGCGGACTCGTTCCGATGTCGCCGTACACGACGCCGAGCGCCGTAAGGGACAGGACCAGGAGTCGCTTACCGCGGGGGTTGGCCTCGGCGTGATGCCGAGCGCCAGTCTCTTCACCCTCGGGGACTGCGGAAGATTGGCCACCGCTTGTTGAAAGCGGGGCCGGGTTGGCGGTCATACAGTGAAGACAGGCGGCTTAGCCCGTGAAGTAACGAACGCGGTCGTGCCGGGTCCGGCGAACCGCGACGCAAACGGGCCGCGGAGCGACTCCGCGGCCCGTTGGAAATGTACCCGCCAGGGGAGCGACGTAAAGCGAGTTCAGGACGTTTGTGTCTGATTCCGCTCGCGGCTCTCGCGCACGATCGCCTCGATGTCCTTGGCGGCGCGGTCGAGGGTCTCGCGAATCTTGGTCACCGCTTCCTTGTCGCGAAACACCCTGGGAGCGCCCCGATAGGCTGCCTGAGCGACGTCCTTCATCGCGCGATTGACGTCCATCACGGCGTCGCTGAGGAAGGTCGAGCCGAGCTCGGCGATCCGGTCGAAGATGTCGTCGACCGCAGACCTGTTCTGGGCGAGATAGGCGCGCCCCTCGTCGGTAATCGAATAGATCTTCTTGCCGCCTTCCTCGACCGAAACCCGCGCGTAGCCCATGTCTTCGAGCAGTGTGAGCGTGGGGTACACGGTGCCGGCGCTTGGCGAGTACATGCCGCCAAAACGCTCTTCGAGCGCCTTGATGATCTCGTAGCCGTGGCGGGGCTTTTCCCCGAGCAGCTGAAGGATGACGTACTTCAGGTCGCCCTGCTCGAACATGCGGCCGCCGCGAAATGGCCCGCCGCGCCCGCGCCGTCCGCCCCCGAACCAGCCCATGAAGTCGCGGTCGAAGTCCCAGCCTCGCCCTCCGCCGGGGCTGCAATCCACCCAGATCCCGTTCCACATACCGATATCCTCGTTTGTACGATATATCGTAAGATATATCGTCACTGACGATATATCGCAAGAGAGCTTGGGGGCGACCGACGGGCGACGGGCGACGGGCGACGGGGGCTGGCGGCTGGACCAATACGGTAAGCTACGAGGCGACGTTCTCGTTAGGCAGCATACCTCATATGCAGAGCCCGTCTCAGTCGCGGTCAAAACGGCAGAGCTTTCGTGCTCACCCGTGCTCATCCGTGCTCACCCGTGCTCGCCTAACGGGCACAGCGCTTGCCCTACAGAGGGCAGCCTCGGCGGGAACGAGGGCCTACCAGCGAAGCGACACGTAGACACCGATCAACGCAGCAGAGGAGGCAGCATGTCGGACGATCTCCGCTCGAAGGGTGTGAAGAACGAGGTCACCGGTGCGGCGAAGGAAGCGGAAGGCAAGATCCGCGACGCCGCCGCAGACATCACCGGCGACGACAGCGAGAATCTCAAGGCGAAGGGCAAGACGCTCGAGGGTAAGATCCAGAAGAATTTCGGTAAGGCACAGCAGGACGCTGACGACGACAGGGAATAGCGAATCGGGAATCGGAATCGGGAATTGAAAACCCCCGGGATGCCTCGCCTGGAGCGAGCGACATCCCGGGGGTTCTCTATTCCCGATTCCCGATCTACTCGTAACGCAACGCCTGAATCGGATCGAGCATCGCGGCTCGTCTCGCCGGCCACACGCCGAAGACCACGCCCACCGCCGCCGAGAACATGAACGCCATGATCACGGCCGATGAGGAGATCTGCGTGTTCCACTGGAAGCTGCGGCTCAGCATGTACGCGGTCCCGGACCCGAGCATGATGCCCACGATCCCGCCCAGAATGCACAGCACGATCGCCTCGATCAGGAACTGCGCCAGGATGTTCATCCGCGTCGCGCCGAGTGCCTTCCGTACTCCGATCTCCCGCGTCCGTTCGGTGACCGACACGAGCATGATGTTCATGATCCCGATGCCGCCCACCACCAGGCTCACCGTCGCGATACCGGCGAGCAGCAGGCCGAACACGGCCGTCGTCTCGCCTAACGTGTTCAGGAAGTCCGACTGGTTGCGGATGTTGAAGTCGTCTTCCTTCCCTGGTCGGAGCCGGTGCTCACGACGCACCACCTTCTGAATCTCCGCCATCGCGAGAGGAATGTCGTTCTCGCTGCTCGCCAACACGTTGATCGACCGAAGCCGGTCCGAGCCGATCACCCGGAAGCGTGCCGTGTTGAGCGGGATCAGGACCTGCTCGTCGGGGTTGCCGAAGCCGCCGCCCTGGCCCTTGCTCTTGAGCACGCCGATCACGTCGAACTGAATGCCGGCGATGCGCACCTGCTCGCCCACGAGCGCGATCGGGTTGTCGAAGCCAAGCAGCGTCGCCACGGCCGGCCCGATCACTGCGACCCGTGCCCGCGCCGCGTCGTGCGCCGGCGTGAACATCTTGCCGGCGTCGAGCTCGAACTTGCGAACCTCGAGGTAATTGGCCGAGGTCCCGATAATGGTCGTGTTGGCGTTGCGGTTGTTGTACTGGATCTGCAGCTGCCGCTGCATCTCCGGCTGCACCGCGAGGATGTGCTCGGCGTGTTCCTCGATCGCCTTCGCATCGTCCATCGTCATCTTGGTCTGATCGCCGACGCGAATGCCGCCCATGCCGAACGCCTGGCCGGGCATCACCGTAAGCAGCGTCGTGCCTAACGCCGATATCCGGTCCTTCACCGCCTTCTGTGCCCCGTTGCCGAGGGCGATCATGGCGATGACGGCCGCGACGCCGATCACGATGCCGAGCATCGTGAGGAGCGAGCGCAGCTTGTTCGCTCTTAGTGCCCCGAGGGCGACCGTAATGATCTCGCCGATGAGCATAGGTGTGGGTTCTACCGTGCCTGACCGCCGCTCGGACGCGCACCGGCGCCAGCTGCGCCGCCCGGTCGCGGCTGCGACATCCCGGGCACGCCGCCCATGTTGCGAATCCGGTTGTTCTGCTCCTCACGCTTCGCCTGCATCGCCGCAGCCGCAAGCAGCGCGACCTGATCGCCTTCCTTGAGACCACCCAGGACCTCGGTGTAGTCGAAGTTCGCGACGCCGAGCCGGATGATGCGTGGCTTGTAAACGCCATTCTCGGCGACGAAGACGAGGCTCGGGCGCGCGCGGCGCGAGGGGAACTCGCCGGCTTGCACCGGCGTGGACACGCCACCACCACGCTCCGGCACGAAGCCGCGATCGCCCTGCGTCGCGGAGCCGCCACGCTGGCCGGCGCTGGCGGACTGTCGGCTGCCACCGCGACCCGAGTCTCCACTCGCGCGCTGCCGCTCACGCATGCGGCACGCTCCCGCGACTTTGGGATCGAGGCCAATGGACTCGTAGACCTTCTGCGACTCCGCGCGCACCGCCTGGAAATCGAGCTCGCCGCTCTGCACCCGCGAGCGGAGGCCCGCCAGCTTCTGCTCGGCGTCCGGATGCTTCGTGAACGCCGCTTTCACCGCGGCGCAATCCTTGTCGCTCACGTCAGGCATCTGGCGACTGTTAGGCTGCTGCCCATCCTGGCCCTGGTCGCGTACCAGCATCACCTCGCCGCGCGAGACGTTAGGTGTTCCCGACGTCGGTGCCGTGCTGCCGCCCGGTCGGCTACCATTGCCGCCCGGGCCGGCGCCCATCGACGCCATCTGCGCGCGGATCTGCGCCTGGACCGAGTCCGGGTTCAAGCCCAGGGCGGTAGCGGCCGTCGCCGATTCGCGGAGGTTCCGAATGGCGTCGTTGGGTACGGCCAGCACGTTGTCTCGCCGCTCGATCAGGATCGACACCTCACCGTTCATGCCGGGCTTGAGCAGGCCCTCGACGTTGGAGATGGTGATGAGCACCGGGAACATCGTCACGCTCTGCTGGACGACGGCCTGGGGCTCGATCTTCTCCACCGAGCCGCGGAACGGCCGGTCCGGATAGGCGTCCACGGTCACCGTGGCGTTCATTCCCGACTGGATAGCGCCGATGTCGGCTTCGCTGACCAGGGCGCGTACGCGGACCTGGTTCAGATCGGCCATCTTGATCAGCGTGGTGCCGCCTCCGAACGCGCTCGTTGCCGAGGTGATGACCTGGCCTAACGACACCGTCTTCTCGATGACCGTGCCGGAGATCGGTGCGCGGACCGTCGCATCCTCGAGTCGCTGCTGCGCGAGGTCCAGGTTGGTGCGCGCCCTCACGAGCGCCGCCTCGGAGTTCGCGTAATCGAGCGCCGCGGTCTCATGTTCCTGCGCCGTGATGATCCGACCCTCGAACAGATCATCAGAGCGCTTCTTCTGCGCCTCGGACACTTGCAGCTTCGCCTCGGCGGCGCGGACGTCGGCGAGCGACTGGTCGTACTGATTCTTGACGTCACGGGTGTCGACCTGGACGATGAGATCACCCGGCTTCACGAGCGTGCCCGTCTCGACCGGCATCTGCGTGATCTGCCCCGAGGCCTTCGACTTCACCTCGACGACGTTGATCGGCTCCACCGCGCCGGTGGCCGACGCGTCGACGACGATGTCACGACGTTCCACCGGCGCGATGGGAATCGGGACGCTCGCGACCTTCTTGCCGCTGCAGGCGACAACGCCCACGACGACTGCTGCGACACCGACAATGAGCGAATGACTTAAGCGTTTCAACGGAGTGAGCCTGGTATAAAGGACGGCGTTAGGTGCGATGGGTCGGACGCGGAGCCGTGGGCGGCTACAGGTCCTTCCCGGTCAGGGTCTCGATCTGGGCCTTGGCCACGCGCGCATCGAAACGCGCCTGAATGAGCGCGGCACGCGCCTGGTTCAGTGTGACCTGCGAGTTGAGCACGTCGAGGAACGTCGACGCGCCCAGCTGGTAGCGTCGCTGCTGTACGCGAAGATCTTCTTCCGCGGCCGCGACCGACGCGATCTGGATCTGCACGCGCTGTTCGGCGCTGCGGAACGCACTCAGATACTGCGTGAGCTGCTGTTGCGCCGCCAGCTTCGTATCACGAAGCGTCGCCTGCGCCACGTCCTCGGCGACGCGTGAGCGCACGATCTGCTCTTCGCGTGCGCCCTGGTTGAAGAAGGGGAAGTTCAAGCTGAAGCTCATCGTCTGGGAGTACGCGTAGTTGTCGTTCCCCCAGCCGAAGCCCCTGTCGAGACCCGCGCCGCCACGGTTGAACCGGGCCGAAACTGTCGGGACGTAGAGCGAGAGCGAGCTTCGCACGTTCGCCTTCGCGGCGGAGTACGAGGCCTCGGACTGCACGACCGCCGGGCCACGAAGCGCGAGCGCCGCGATCTCCGTGCTGTCGGCGGTGAGCTCCATGGTACCGGTCGAGTCTCCGGCTGTTGCGGTGACAACGAATGGCGTGGCGACGAGCCGCGTGAGCGACGCGTTCGCGATGTTCAGGTTGTTGCGCGCCTGGATGAGCGACAGCTGCGCATTGCCGACCTGAATGATTGCCCGGAGCGAATCCGACTTCGTTGCCGCGCCGGCTGCCACCTTCGCGGACGCTTGCTTCAGCTGTTCGGACGCCTGATCGAGCTGCACCTGGGCGGCAGCCTCCATTTCACGCGCGGCGAGCACCGCGTAGTACTGTTGCTTCACGCTCAGTGCGACGTTGTACTCCTGCAGCGTTTCGTTCGCCTCGGACGCCTCGACGTTCGCCTTCGCCGTCCGCAAGCGGTAGAAGCGCGTGCCGCCGTCGAGCAGGTCGACGCTCAGATTCAGGCCGCTGTTGTACTGGTACTGCGGGACGAGATACGGGACGGTCTGACCTGTCTGACCGATGCGGTCTCCGCTCTGCTTGCTCGCGCCGGCGCTCAATCCGATCGTCGGAATGAAGGCCATGTACGACGTCCGAACCGACGCTGCATTGGACTTCGTGGTGCCGGCCGCCTGGACCGTGATTGGCGAATTGCGTTGGGCGAGCTTGACGGCTTCGTCCAGAGAAATAGGGTGTGCTACCGAATCGGCGCTCGCTTGAGCAGCGAGCGCCGTCGGGAGGAAAATCAGTGCGGAGGTGACAGACGTCAGGGTCGTTAAAACCAACCGATTCACTTTTGAGTCTCCCGCTTCTCGTTAG
>Ga0207679_10001778_pt1 | contig 13421 bp, 17 predicted proteins | sample KBSC73metaG_FD_184320 | JGI IMG/M metagenome (GOLD analysis project Ga0207679, IMG submission 184320) | Corn rhizosphere microbial communities from Kellogg Biological Station, Michigan, USA - KBS C7-3 metaG (SPAdes) (version 2) | ecosystem: Host-associated > Plants > Roots > Rhizosphere > Soil ... | reverse complement strand
CATCGAATGCCTTTTCCATCGACAGCTTGCCGTCCATAAAGGGCTGATAGGCGTGGGTTCGGACCTCTTGCAAGGTGGAGGACATGGTGAAGAGCGTGAGGAAAAGCGCCAGGCTGACGATTACCGTGTTCGGTGGCGTTTCCTGCATTCCGAGCGCGTGACGCAGCATGGACAGAACGATCACGATGCGCACGAACGAGGTCATCGACATCAGAATGGCAGGCGCCAGGCTGAGGACCGGCAGTGTCAGGAAGATCTTGATAGCGGAGGAGACTTCGCCGGGAGATGTTCCGCCACCGCCGATGCGTAGCTGGATGCCGGGCATGGAGAGAGATGAGTCGGCGCACCATGCCGGTGTCGCCCACAGGATCATCAGCAACAGCATTGCAACAGGCAACAGGTATCTGTGGCCATTCCATGTCGGGCGCGTCATGCCGTGTCCTTTCCAGTGTCGATGCTCTGCGCTACTGCGGTGGCAACGGTGGTGATGCCTTGTTCGCTTTGTGCGATCAGGTAGACGGAGTTTGCGAAACGCACGGCATGCAGCGCGGCGCGCGGCCCCAGGCGTTGCGTTTCAAGCAGCTCGATATGCTTGCGCCGTGCACCGGGCATTCCCTGAAAGCGGCCGTGGCGCTTCAGGAAATACAGCACGCCGCCCAGCACCAGGCCGCAAACGGCCAGCCCCGCCAAGAGCCGTGACAAGTCGCCCGCCGGCGTGGCTTCCTCGCGCTTGTAGGGGATGGACGCACTCGCCGTCGAGCTTGCATTTGCCTGCGCTTCCGTGCCGAACGCCATGCCGAGATGCAGCATCATCAGCAAGGCCGCGATGCCGTGCCGCATGAAGGCGCTCATGCTGCTGCGATTTCGGTGATACGCACGCCGAAGTTCTCGTCAATGGCAACCAGTTGTCCGCGCGCGAACAGCTTGCCGTCAACGACGATATCGATAGGCGCATCCACATGCCGTTCTATCTTCAGCACGGAAGCTTCCTTGAGCGACATCAGTTCGCCCAGGGTTGTCTGGATGTCGCCGACCACAGCCGTCACGGCCACCTTCACGCCGCGCAGCAGTTGAATGTTGTCGCCCACCACGGGCGTGCCTGTCGGCGTTGACGAGGATACTTCGGGCAATTCCACGAACTGTGCCGCCGGTTGCGCTTTCATGTCATTCATCATTTCACCATTCATTAAAAATTCAGGGTTTGCCAGCCACTTCGATCACCATAGATTTGCCTGACGCTCCGAGGTAACCGGCAAACATCGCCTGCCCTTCCGAGTTGAATATCGACAGAGGCTGATCGACAGTGGAATTAAGGCGGATCACATCGCCGGGCGAGAGCATCATCAAGCTGCCTGCTTCGACCTGCGCCTTGCCCAATTCCACTTGCAGAGTGATCGGAACATTGCCGAGCAAGCTGCCTCTTTTGGTCATGCGCAGCGCGTCGGATGTGGGGACGATATGAGCAGGCGCATGCTGTCGCACACAGGCATCGTCAAGGATTGCGGTCAAGGTTGCATTGCCGATTCTGATGGCTGCCGTTACGGCTCCGGAAGCATGCTTTCCGAGACCTTCGTCCGGATGCCTTGTTTCGGCATGAGTGGCGGCCTGCACGCCGCCAAGCACGCTGATGATTTTTTCGATCAACGCATCCATGGCGTGGATGGAAGCTTCCATTGCCAGGCTCGCCAGTGAATTGGCACGGTTGCCGGAATAGCGTCCGTCGGAGGGAAACATCCTGGCCTGCAATGCATCGCCAGCCTTCTCCTGGCCGCACAGCCATATCGAGCCGGCTCCGCTTGCATGTACATACTGTCGCCACTGAGCATCCCACGACAGGTTGGCGCATTCCCATGCCCGCTTGCATTCGAGGGCAAGCGCATTCCTCTCGACGCCCCAGTCGATGCACCATGCAGCGAGCGCGGCATCCAGCTTGCGCTCGATGCTGCCGATGGCGGAGCCGGAAACCAGCGCATAGGGCCGCACGTCCATCAGCGATGGCCTTTCATGTCGAAGAGTTCCTGGATCATGTCATTGGCGGTGCTGACCACATGCGAAGACGCTTGATAGCCGCGCTGCATCACGATCAGGTTGCTGAATTCCTGCGCCATATCGACATTCGAGCCTTCCACGACGCTGGACTTCAAGCTGCCGAAGGATTTCGTCTTGGCGTAGCCGTAATGCGCTGCTGCAAGGTTGTTGCTGGTGAACTCGTTGGAACCTGCCTGCTCGATGTTCACTTCTGAGTCGAAGCCGGCCAGGGCAAGACGTGCGCCTTTGGCGGTCTGGCCGTTGGAATATTTGGCCGAGAGGAAGCCTTCATCATCGAAGGTGACGTCCGTCAACGTGCCTGCAACGTGGCCGTCCTGTTGGGTGAGGGAGAGCGTCGAAGTACCGGATGCGGCAAACGAAGTGACACCGCTGGAGAAATCGAATTTCAACGGAATAGCGGCAACCCCGGTGGGCGAATAGGTCAAGGAGATACTGTTTTTGCCCGACATCGGCAGGCCGCTGGAGAACTGGATCGTTCCGGAGCCTACGGTGGTGGAGCCGTCCATGACCGTCACGCCCCATGCTTCTGCCGTGGTTGCATTGTTATTAGTGAACGTCAATGTAAGGTTATGCTGACCGCCGACGGCATCGATGACGGTAACATCGCTCAAGGTGAAGTTGGTGGCATCGCTGGCAAGGTTGCCCGAGAAGGTGACGGTCCCGGTAGCTTTCGGCGCATTGTTCTGGATGCTGGACAGTTTGATGTCGGCCAGTTGCCCCTTGTCGCTAAGGGATTGCACGCGCGCGCCGTCCACGCGGCTGGTGAGATAGCCGTCGGTGTCGAACTGAAACTGGCCGTCGCGGGTGTAACGCGTCTGGCCTTTGTCGCTCAGGACGAAGAAGCCCTTTCCGTCGATGGCGGCATCGAGGGCGTTGCCGGTCTGCTGGAAATCGCCCTGCTTGAAGTTGATCGCCGTGGCGAGAGCTTGCAGGCCGCCGCCCGATGCCCCGCCTGTACTGCCGCCGCTGCCACCCTGCTGGGAAAACATGTCGGCGAACTGAAGCTGCGAGCCTTTGTAGCCCGGCGTGTTCACGTTTGTGAGGTTGTTGCTGACCGTGCGCAGTCCCTCGGAGTAACTGGTCAGGCCGCTGGTGCCGATATAGATGGTATCCAACACGATGCTGGTCTCCTTTAACGAATAGTGTTCACTTGCGACACGCTGATGCCGTTCACGGTGTTGCCGTCGCTTTTCATGATGGTGATTTGCGGTGTGCCGCTGTCGAAGCTGATGGAGGTGACCGTGCCAGTCACCGTGACGCCGCCCGAATCGACATCGACCGTCCTGCCGAGCAAGCCGACCGACTGGTTGGACGATTGCAGCGCCAGAAGCTGGTCGATCTTTGCGTTCAACTGCCGGCTCTGTTCCAGCGTGGTGAATTGCGCGATCTGGGCGATGAAAGCCTGGTTGTCGATCGGCTTCAAAGGGTCCTGGTTGTTCAACTGGCTGGTAAGGATTTTCAGGAAGTCCTGAATGCCGAGATTGCCGACGGGGGATGACGACGTTCCGGTCGCCGTGGTTGCATCAATCGCCATAAGTGGCACCTCCATTGTTCGTTGCTGTTTGAGCGATAGGCTGTGCGGCCTTTGTCTTGGGTCTTGCGGATGGTTCTTGCGTTGAAGTGCGCAGGCCGTCGCCGCCTTCTTCTTCCTGTGCGAATGGGAACGGCAGAGATTTGCCATTGACCGTCACTGCCGTCAGTTGCAATGCTGAGCGCTGCAATTCGCTTTGCAGCGCTTGAGCGACGGACTGCGCGCTGCTGTCGGATAGTTCCGCATCGCGCAGCCATGCCTGGACGGTATTTCCGTTGCGGTAGAGATGCAGGTTGCGGGCGGTGTATGGCTCCTGCGATGGGGGCTCTTCCTTTGTTGCATTGCGCTCGGCATGCGGCACGTCTTCCTGTTCTGCTGTGTCCGCTTGCATTTCGCCAATCGGTTCCGGCTGCATGTTGGTGAACGCGGCCCATAATGTCGCGCTGCTGGACTTTATCGGCTGGGCTGCTGCGATCTGCAATGTATTGCCCGGCTCTGCATTGTCAGCAGGTGCCGTCGCCCCCATCGTTGGTACTAGAAGCGGAAGCGCAACCTCGCCTATCGGCATGGCTGCCTTGAACGGACTCAGGTTTGTAGCATCTTCTATTGCAACGCTTCCGACAGCAGGCGGAAATTTCCCTGCTTCGCTGGCATGCGCTACCGTGCTCTGACCGTTGTGCATTTCCTGCACCGGAGCAGCGGCGCGGGGGGTGTCCGGGCTGGTGCGTTGTGTGAAAGCGTGCTCCTGCGTTTGAGCATCGCTGACGGATGCAGTATGGTCGTCGGATGACGGCTCTTCCTGACGCAAGCTGGCAGAGATGGCTGCATGCACAGGCGTTTTGGCGCTAAGCATCTGCCGTACGTGTGCGGCCGATGGCGCATCCATGGAAGAAACCATATCTTTGACGGCATCATCGGCATCAGCACCGCCATCGGTGCTGCCGATTTCGGCAGCGGAGCGATGCGTTCCAAGATTCGTCATCCACGCTTGTTCAAGTTGCAGCAACCAGGCGTTGCGCTGCGCTTCGTTCGCTTGCTTGCCCAAGCGATGCGGCATGCTTCCAGTCGCATCGTGCAAGTTATCGACAATGCTTGTCATATGTTTCCCGTGTGTTGTTGAAGCAGCGACCAGTGGTCGTCCGACTCCTTGAGTGCCATGGCCGCGTGCCCCTTGCGAAAGGCCACGCGCATTTCATCTTTGTGCGATTCCACTGCTTCCACCGCCTTTTGCGAACGTGACAGGCGCTCTGCCAATGCGTCCCGCTCATGTTCGAGTTCGGCGAGAATGCGTTTTTCCGCTTCGCATCGCGCCGCCAGATCGTGGAGATAGAGATTCACGATACGAAAGCGATCGACCGTCAATCCACCCGATGCCTGTGCGTTACGCTTCCAGTCGGTGGTTGCCGCGGCCATGTCGTTTTCCAGTGCAGCCAGCTTCTTGGCCTGTTCGGCGACAGCGCCATTGGCCTTGCCCAGTTCGGCCAGCAGTGCGTCCCGATCCCATAGGCGCGTCAAGAGCACCGGCTCCAACGCATAGCGAAATCTTCCGCCCTTCATGCGCCAGCTCCCGCAAGCGCCGCACGCAGGCGTGACATCGCATCGCTTCTCGGTGTCGATTCCAGCGTGGATTGCCGCAGCACCTTGCAGATCGCCGGGAATGCCTGGATTGCACGGTCCACGGAAGGATTGCTGCCGATGCGGTAAGCGCCCATATCCACCATCTGCCGGTTGCGTTCATAGACGGACAGCAGTTCGATGGCTGTGCGCATCAATTCCTTGTCATCGTCGCCAGTGAGGTCGCCGGCAAGGCGGCTGATGCTTTGCAAAACGTCGATTGCCGGGAAATGCCCTTCATGCGCCACATCACGCGACAGCATGATGTGGCCGTCCAGCGTGCCGCGCACGATGTCCGAAATCGGCTCATTGAAATCATCGCCTTCCACCAGGACTGTGTAGAGCGCCGTGATCGAGCCGCCGGAATCGGCATTGCCGCAACGTTCGCACAGTGCGGGAATCTCGGAAAACACCGAGGGCGTGTAGCCCCGCGCGGTTGGCGGCTCTCCTGCGGCCAGTCCGATTTCTCGCCGCGCCATGGCAAAGCGTGTCACCGAATCCATCATCAACAAAACCTGCTTGCCTTCGGCACGGAAATGTTCGGCAAGCGTCGTCGCTGCATAGGCGGCCCGCGTGCGCAAGAGCGCAGGCTGGTCCGATGTCGCGACGATCACCACGCTGCGCTTCAAGCCTTCCGTGCCGAGATGCTTCTCGATGAATTCGAGCACCTCCCTGCCGCGCTCGCCGATCAAGGCGATCACGTTAATGTCGGCCTTCACATCGCGCGCCAGCATGCCTAGCAAAGTGCTCTTGCCGACACCGCTACCAGCAAAGATACCCATGCGTTGACCGCGCCCCAACGGCAGCAAACAGTCGATCGCACGCACGCCGGTTTCGATCAACGTATCGATACGAGGGCGGGTAAGCGGATTGATGGGCACGGCATGCAACGGCCTGCGCATGTTCGTCCTGGGCTGCTCGCGATGATCCAGCGGTTCGCCGAATGCATCGACGATACGCCCCAGCATCGCATCGCCGACAGGCATGGACGGCAGCTCGCCGGTAGCGACGATTTCATCGCCGCTGCCCACGCCGCGCAATTCACCATAAGGCATGAGGATGACGCGGCCAGGGCGAACGCCGACGACCTCGGCCAGCAGCCTGCCTTGCCCATGAATGATTTCGCAGATCTCGCCGATGGTTGCATCGGGGCCGCTGGCTTCGATGCTTTGACCGGCAATCGAAATCACGCGCCCCGTGCGCCGCACGAATTCCGCAGTGCGTACCGTATGCAGATAGTGCTGCATCAGGCCTGCTCCTTCATGCCATTGGCCGCACGGCGTGCTGCCAGCAATGCGTCGCGCAGGCGTTCCATTTGCACCTCCAGACGCGCGTCGAGCATGCCAGTCTCGCTTTCGATCATGCAGCCGCCAAGCTGGACGGAAGAACTGCGCTCCAACACGACGCGGCCATCGCATGGAAGCTGTCCCGATGCGTCTGTCGCTTGCTGCAGCAATTCGTAATCCTGCGGGTTGAGGTGCACCTTCCATGCATTACGATCCCGGCAATGGGCCGATGCTTCCCTGACCATGCCAATCACGGCATCGCGCGTGACAGCAGTCGCACCCATGATGCGGCACACGGCTGCAAACGCGATTTCCACGAGCATGTCTTCGTTGGCATCGAGGGTCTGTTGCTTCGCCTCGCCAATGGATTTGATCAGCGTTACCAACTGTTCGGTTTTTTGCGCGACAGTGCGTTGAGCTGCCTCTTCGCCTTTCTTGAAACCGGCGGCATAGCCTGCCTGCTCTGCGCGCTCCTGCATCTGCAGTAACGCCGTTTCGTACTCTTGCTTGTATTTCAGCCGTAGTTCCGCTTCCAGTTTTACCAGGTCGGGAACGGGAGCAGGATTAGCTTGCTGCACCGGCGGCGCAGCGGGAGGAATAAATTCCAGCTTGGTCTTTGGCACAGGCGCAATCGGTGCCGTTGCAGGCTCGTCAATTCTGGCGATTCTACCGATGCGGCGCGGTGCTGCTGCAAGCAAAGGCATGCGGATTATCGGTTCCATTGCGTCACCTTTTGCAGAAAGGCCGAGAACGCCTGGCGATACGAAAACAAACCTGGATGTGCATGAACATTCGCAGCACTCGTCGCGCCGGAAGTGGAAACCGTGCGCAGCCGCTTTGCCAGCCCATCGAGCAGGCAGGCTTTGCGTGCAGGCCCCAAGTGCCGCATCTGCTCAGACATAACCGCAATGCGGTCGCGGCGCAAAGGCGACAGCATCTGCAGGAACGCCTGTTCCCACGGCCATGTTTCGATGCCGAGCACCTGAGCGATCAACGAAGAAGGCTCATGTTCCAGCAGCGCGCTCATGTGACGTGCTGTGGTGTTGCGAACGATGTCTGCCGACGAGAGATCGGCGGCATTGCTTTGAGGTGCCAACAGCATGGCAGTCGCTGATGCAGACGCCGTGCTGCCGGGTTCGAAGCCCAGCTCCGTCAGCTCGCCCAGCAAACGGTTCAGGATGTCGCGATCCGCATCGGGAAGTTCGGTAAGCAGCCATTGCCGGTCTTCTTCCTGAAGCCCGTGCAATGCCGCTGCGGCGCGTCGATGGCCGGTCATGGGCGATTCTCCAGGGTTTCTTGACGCGAAGCAGGCGTGCCGCTGTCGATCCATTGTTTGATATCGACCAGCATGCGTTTGCGCTCAGCGTCCGACATACGTGCAGGAGTGCGAGAGGGGCTGAACTTCAGACGTACGTACCACAAGCCTGCCGCCACGGCAGCGGCAAGCAATACGCAAAGCGTCAGGATCACAGGCAGCTCCAATACTTGCGGAGCGTGCTCTTGCTCGTTCTGCTTTACCAAGGCATCCGCCTGTACATCATTGGCGTGCTCGGCGGCAGGGACGTTTCCAGTAAGCGGAACAGTGACATTCGCCATTCTCTCCAGCGAAGACACGACAACGGCATCGCCGCGTTGTGCATTGATGCCCAATGCAAGCGAGACAACTTCCCGCAGCTTGTCGAGCTGTTCCTCGCTCATCGCCTTCTTCACCACCACGGCCACCGTCATGCGGCGCACTGCACCCGCAGGCGAAACGACTTGTTCAACACGGCGTCCGACCTGGTACTCGGACTCAACGGAGATGACATCGCTTTGCGTGTCGCCCTGCACAGCGCCAACACCGGACACAGCGACCTTGCCTTCGCGCGTCGTCTGCCGTTCACGAACCACGACGCCACTCGGAGCCCCTTCACGGTGATCGGTCTTCGCAGGAAGCACTTCCTCCGTCGTGACGCGGCTCTGATCAAGGCTGAGCGAAACATCGACGCTGGCGATTGCCTGATCCGGGCCGAGGGTGCGGTCCAGTATCTGCGTTACCTTGCGCATCAAATACTCTTCGGTGCTGCGCTTGGAATCAAGCTGCGCGCCTGCCAGGGCAACGTCGCCTTCCGCACCAGCGGCGCGCGTCAATACCACGCCGTGCTGATCGAGCACCGTGACATCTTCAGCGGCGATATCCGGCACAGAGGCCGCCACCAGCCGCTGGATGCCCGCCACCTGCGCAGGCGCAAGCGTCTTGCCATGCTTCATGGTGACGGTGACCGATGCCTTGGCCTTACTCTCCGCTTTCTTGAAGAGTCCTTGTTCCGGCGTCGCCAGATGCACGCGAGCAGCCTGGATCTCTTCAATGGAGAGAATGGTGCGCGTGAGTTCCCCTTGGATAGCGCGCTGGTAATTCACCTTCTGCACGAATTCGGTCATGCCGAAATCGGCGTTGTTGAACACCTCGAAACCGACAGCGCCGTGCAAAGGCAAATCCTTCTCCATCAGTTTCAGGCGCGTCTTGTACACCTGCTCCTTCGGCACCAGGATCGTGTTGCCGCCGTCTGACAATTGGTACGGCACCTTGAGCCGGTCGAGTTCCGCCGTCATCGAGGAAGCATCGCGCGGCGACAGGTCGGCGAACAAGACCTGATAATCGCCGCGATAAGCCCAAAAACCGATGCCCGCCGTCAGCACGACGATAAGAATGAGACCGATCACAAGACCGGCTTTGGCCTGCAAGGTCTGGCGGTTCCAGAATTCCAGAATTGACGTCACGATGCTTCCTATCTCTTCTTTCTGCTTGTTTGGGGCGGCTTTGAATGATGGTGTTTGTCAAGACCGCAAAAGGTCTCGCGATCACCCTCACCCCCTACCCCTCTCCCGCCTGCGGGAGAGGGGAGCTTTTACACCTGGGTTCGCATGATTTCCTGATACGCCTCCAAGGCCCGATTGCGCACTTGCATCAGCAATTGAAACGACAGACGCGCCTCCTCCAACCGAATCATCACGTCGTGCAGATTCTGCGTTTCGCCAGTAGCAAGCTGACGGATTTGCTGATCGGCGCTCACCAGCTTGTCGTTGACGCCATTGATTTGCTCGGCGAACCATTGACCAAAACCCGACGCCGCTTCGGCTGGACGGGAAAGCGCTTGCAACTGCATCGGCTCGGCCTGCGCGGCGAGCGCACTAATTGCTTCGATCGTCATCATTGACCTCCGATTTCCAAAGCGCGGGATGCCATCTTCTTTGCCGCATTCATCGCTGCCACGTTCGCTTCATAGGAACGCAATGCATGACTAACATCGACCATTTCGGCAGCATGGTTCACACCCGGATAAGCGACATACCCCTTCGCATCCGCATGCGGATGCCCCGGTTCATAACTCATGCGCGGGGCCGTTGCGAGCGCTTCGACGCTGGTGACTTTCGCGCCACCAGCCGTCGCCGACAAAGCATTGAACTGACGTGCGAATTCCAGCCTCACTTCTTCCGACACAACGCGCAGCGGACGATACACGTTCGCGGGCGATGCCGCGGAACTGTGCATATTGGCGATGTTCGCCGCAGCGACATCCAGGCGCAGCTTCTCGACTGCCATGCCCGATGCACTGATTTGAAAGGATGTGTTGTAGTCCATCAGCGTTTTCCTTCGTTGATTGCGGAACCGATAATCGAGAGATGCTTGTTCAGCGCTTTCAGCAGCGCCTCGTGATGCAGGGTGTTCTCGGAGAGTTTGGCGATTTCCATGTCGAGCGATACGGCACTGTCGCCAAGCGCATTAGGCGGAAGGAATTCGAACACCGGCTGGAAGTCGCCGAGAGAAGCAAGCGGCTTGTTCGGATTGCTTGCCATCGCATCGCGCGCCTGTGCAAGCTGTGCTTCAAAGCTCACGCCGATGGGCCGATAGCCGGGCGTGCCGTTATTGGCGATGTTGTGCGCAATCGCCTGATGCCGCATCGTAGTCGCGTTCAGCGCCAGATTGAGCAAGGAGATGGTGTTAGTGTCGATGATGGAAACCACGTTTTCCTCTTTGTTTCGATACTTATAGGACTTACGCAAAATTGTCCCGGCAAGGCGGCGCAACGCCGCTGGGGCGGTTTTGCGTAAGTCTTAACTTACTGAACCACGAGATCGGCATGCAGAGCGCCTGCCGCCTTCACCGCACGCAGCACCGAGATGATGTCGCGCGTATTCGTCTTGATCCTTGCCAACGCATGGACCAGATCCGCCACGGTGTTATTCGTCGCTGCCACGAATCCGGTTTCGCTGCCTTCGGTCGCGTTGACACGGCTGTTTGCCGTAACGATGGTTCGCACATCCGGCCCGGTCTGCCGCACCAGCAACGGCTGCGATACGGTGTTGTCGGTGACAATCGATACTTTCAGGTCGCCATGCGAAATCGCCACTTTGTCGATGCGTACATCACCACCGGCAACAACCGTCCCTGTACGTTCGTTGATCACGACCTTCGCACGACGGTCCGGCTCGACGCGAACGTTCTCGACCGCAGCCAGAAAATCCGCCAGACGCGCACGACGGCTTTCCGGCACGCGAATGGCAATGCCAGATGCATCTCTTGTTTCTGCAATAGCGCCGAACGCCGCGTTAATCGCACCAGTCACGCGGGACGCCGTGGTGTAGTCTGGCTCGGACAAAACGAAAGTCACTACATCCCTCGCCCCGATGTCCTTGTTATCGATGCCGGCTTCGATCGTCGCGCCGTCCGGAATCGAACCGACGGTCGGATGGTTTTTCTGGATCATGTTGCCGTTCATGTCGTACTTGTAGCCACCGACGGATACGGCCCCTTGCGCAAGGGCGTACACCTTGCCGTCCGGCCCCTTCAAAGGAGCCATGATCAGCGAGCCGCCGACAAGGCTGCGTGCATCGCCGACAGAAGTCACCGTCACATCGAGCGTATCGCCAGGACGCGCGAACGGCGACAGGCTGGCTGTGACCATGACTGCAGCCACGTTGCGGCTTTGCACGTCGTCAGCCCCTACCGAGATATCGAAGCGTGACAGCATGTTGGCAATCGACTGGCGCGTGGTCTTGTTGCGCGTGGAATCGCCTGTGCCTGCAAGGCCGGTCACAAGGCCATAGCCGACCAGCGCGTTTTCGCGCCAACCTTCGATCTTGCCCATGTCCTTGATGCGTATCGGCTCTGCATCAGCCGGGAACGCAGTGAAGCACCCTGCAAATGCCAATGCCCAGGCAACGACTATCTTGTTCATCTCGCTCATAGCCCAAACCATGTCAGTACCTTTTGCCACCATGCGGAGCGCTGGCGGTCGGCGATGTCGCCTTCGCCTGCATAGCTGATCCGCGCATCGGCGATGCGTGTGGACAGCACCGTGTTGACATCCGAAACGTCTTGCGGACGCACACGGCCTTCAACACGGATCTGCTGCCGTTCGTTATTCACATCGAGCAGTTGTTCGCCCGCGATCAGAAGATCGCCGTTCTCGGCAACCTTCTGCACCGAGACCGTGATCTGCGCCAGCACACGGCCTTCCCGCTGCGTGCTGCCGCGACCGTTCAATTGATTGGCTGTGCTTACACCACCGCCGCGCTTGTTCCCATTCCAATTGAGATCGACGCCGACCTGTGCATCGCGCCCTGCCGTCGTGTTCGCCGTGCTGCTGGCGCTCGAATTCTCATACACCAGCACAGTCAGCAAATCGCCGGCCCGATGCGCCTTGCGGTCGGAGGTCAGCGCCTGGTATGCGCCTTCCTGATACAAGCTCGCTGCCGCCACGTTGTCCGCCGGTGCCGCCATGCACAGCAAAACGGCCACGGCAACACGCCGCAACAGCACTCCCTTATTTCGTTCCATTTGCTTCCACCATTCCTCGCGCCACCAAGCGCCCTTCCACTCGATCCGTGCTGCCTACAGGACGGACCATGACCGTTCTTCCGATGCTTGCCTCATGCTCCGCCGTTGCCAGCGTCTCGACCACCACGCCGCCTTCCGCGAATATCAGCGTGACCGCATCGCCGCGAGATACCGCGCCCTGCTCCAACAGGTATTCGCCGGTCAAGACCTTGCCGGCCAGGAGTGTCTTGCGCAGACGTACCGGTTCCCTCATGCTGCTCACTGCAACAAGCGCCGATTGCAGTGCTGCCACATCCTGTTGCTCGACCTCGAAGTCGGCATCGGAAACAGTGCTGCCCGCAGGAAGATCGCGCCTTGCCACCAAAACATCCTTCATCGCCTTCACATGCAAGGCAACGACTACAGAGCGCACGACCACACCATTGACGTAGACATCCACCCACACCGGCACACGTGCCACGGGCTTGCCATCGAGCGGACGCGCCTGGAGCGATACTGTTCCTGCAGGGACTTCGAGATCGGCCGGCGGCATCACAGGCTCAAGCTCGAACTTCTCAAAGCGCGATGCCAACATCTCCTGCAGATAAGCCTTGGCTGTATCGATCAAAACCTGACCCTGCACCATCTGGCTGGCACGCCGAATCCGCACCGCGTGTGCACCGCTCCATGTGATCCTGAGCGATGCAACATCGCCCCGCGTGCGCAAGACCTGTTCCAGTTCCTCACGCGTCATTTGCTCGACACGGTCGGCCATGGGCGCATTACGCACACGCAGGGCATTCAAAGTCTTTTCAGCCTGCGGTTTATCCGCCCTGACAATGGCCACATCCGAAAACGTCACGACGGATTCATGCGCAATAGCGTCGTCCTTGAGTTCGATATGCACTTTCACCTCGCCCGGCACGGCAGCGCCTGCGCAAAGCGCAAAGCACACACAAGCAAACAGGAACAAGTGCAGGACGCGCTTCATCTCAATATCAGCGACGCAGGTTGTTGCTCATCGCCAGCATGTCGTCCGATGCCTGGATGACCTTGACGCTCATTTCGTAGGCACGCTGCGCGACGATCAGATTGACCATCTCGTCGATCAACTTGACGTTGGATGACTCGACATACCCCT
>Ga0207679_10001777_pt1 | contig 13423 bp, 17 predicted proteins | sample KBSC73metaG_FD_184320 | JGI IMG/M metagenome (GOLD analysis project Ga0207679, IMG submission 184320) | Corn rhizosphere microbial communities from Kellogg Biological Station, Michigan, USA - KBS C7-3 metaG (SPAdes) (version 2) | ecosystem: Host-associated > Plants > Roots > Rhizosphere > Soil ... | reverse complement strand
CGGGCTCGACATACTGAACAAAACCCCGTCCTGACCGGAGGCCTTCGAGGAAGCGCAGGGGCGACGGATGCATCCCGCTGACGCGGGCGCCGTGCTGAGCGAACCATCCACCGTCCCATGTCTTCCATCTTTGTGGAGATATGCCCGAAGCCGTCACTCTCTTCAAGGAATGGTCCGGCTATTTAAAGCCGGATGATGTCTCTCGAATAGAATCGGCCTACCACTTCAGCGAAGCGGCACACAACGGCCAGTTTCGCGCATCCGGCGACCCGTATATATCGCACCCGCTCGCCGTAGCGAACATCCTCGCGCAGCTGCATCTCGATTCACAGGCGCTTAGCGCAGCGCTCCTGCATGACGTCATGGAAGATACCGCCGTTACCAAGGCGGAGATCACCAAAAAATTCGGTAAACCGGTTGCCGAGCTCGTTGATGGCGTTTCGAAGCTGGATCGCATCGAGTTCGAGACGCACGAAGAAGCGCAAGCCGAAAACTTCCGCAAGATGCTGCTCGCGATGGCGCGCGACGTGCGCGTGATTCTCATCAAGCTCGCGGATCGTCTGCACAATATGCGCACACTCGACGCGGTGCCGACCGCGAAGCGCAAACGGGTGGCGCGCGAGACCCTCGAGATTTACGCGCCGATAGCCAACCGCCTCGGCCTGAACAGCATCTATCAGGAACTCGAAGATCTGAGTTTCAGCTATCTGTTTCCGATGCGCAGCCGCGCACTTGCGAAGGCGCTTAAGAGCGCGCGTGGAAACCGGCGCGAAGTGGTCGGCAAGGTTGAAGCAACGATCAATAAGCGGCTCAAGCAGGACGGCATTGAAGCGATCGTGCATGGACGCGAGAAGCATCTGTTCAGTATCTATCGAAAGATGCGCGAGAAACACCTCTCCTTTTCGAAGGTGCATGACGTTTTCGGTTTTCGCATCATCGTCAACGATGTGCCCTCGTGCTATCTCGTGCTCGGCGCCCTGCATTCGCTCTATCAGCCCATTCCCGGCAAGTTCAAGGATTACATTGCGATCCCGAAAGCGAACGGCTATCAATCGCTGCATACGACGCTGTTCGGCCCGTTTGGAAGCCCGCTCGAAGTGCAGATCCGCACGCAGGAAATGCACAAAATCGCGGAAGCCGGCGTCGCTTCGCACTGGTTGTATAAGAGCACCGATGCGTCACTGAACGAGCTGCAGAAGAAGACGCATCAGTGGCTGCAAAGCCTGCTTGAGATCCATTCGGGCAGCGGTGATTCGACCGAGTTTCTCGAGCATCTGAAAGTCGATCTATTCCCGGATGCGGTCTATGTCTTCACCCCGAAAGGCAAAATCCTCTCCCTGCCACGGGGCGCCACAGCGGTCGACTTCGCGTATGCCGTACATACGGATATCGGCAATCGCTGTGTCGCCGTGAAGATCAACGACGAACTGATGCCCCTCAGAACGGAGCTCAAGAACGGAGAGCGGGTCGAGATCATCACCGCGTCTCACGCCAAGCCCAATCCGTTATGGCTGAATTATGTTGTGACCGCAAAAGCGCGCTCGCACATCCGCCATTTTCTGAAGACCGTACAGTCGCAGGAATCGGCGCAGCTCGGCGAGCGTTTGCTCAATCAGGCGCTGGCGACGCTTAGATCCGGTGTCAGCGCGATCAAGCCGACGCAATGGGACAAGCTGCTCAAAGATACCGGCGCGAAATCACAACAAGACATACTTGCGGACATCGGCCTCGGCAAACGTCTCGCCGTGGTCGTAGCCCGGCGGCTTTTATCGTTGGGCGACGTGCCCGACGTCGATCGCAGGACCGCCGCACCCGTGATGATTCGCGGCTCGGAGGGTATGGCTGTGCAGTTTGCGCAGTGCTGCAAACCAATCCCCGGCGATCCCATCATCGGGCTGATTAACAAGGGGCAGGGCATGGCAATTCACACGCATGACTGTCCGGTGATCGCAAAAACACGCTCCGATCCCGACAAAGTGATCGATGTGGAATGGGCGCCGGAGACGCGCAAGCTTTTCGCTGTGACCATCAAGCTCGAGGTGTTGAACCAGCGGGGTGTGCTTGCTAAGCTGGCCGCTCAAATCGCGGAAGCGGAGTCAAATATCGACAACGTCGCGATCGGTCCGGCGCAGGGCGACCCGTATGCGACGATTACCTTCACGTTGCAGGTATTGAACCGGCTGCATCTCGCACATATCATGCGTACGCTGCGGCGGACGCCCGAAGTGATTCGGATCGCGCGGGTCAAGAATTAGCGGCGAAGGACATCAAGAGCTCGTCGCGGCAGTGCGGGCCGGTGTCGGAAAAACGGGGCATCAAGGCAACGCACTGGATGCACTCGCGATAATGCTCAATGACAATAGTATCTGAAGTGGAGTCGTCGCTTTGACACGCAGACTCATCTCTGCCGCTTGCAAATATCAAACCCGTCCTGCCAGCCTTGGGCGTAACGCGTATCGGACTTGATGCGAGCTTCGTCCCTTATACGCGTTGCATTCGGCTTCGCACTCGTACAACCGTCGGTATAACCGTCGCGAAACTCCGGCGGATATCCCGAGAGATTAACCGTGGGCGCCGGCGGCTTGGGCTTCGTGACCACAGGCGGTTGCTGCTCGGGCTGGGGTTGCGACTGCACGGGCGGCTGCCCCTCAGCAGGCGGTGGCTGGCCTACTTGCGTCGCACATGCACTTAACATTAGTAGCAACATCGCGCATGAAAGTCTCCGCATGATCTCGTGATCCGGTTATAGAACGGTCTGTTGGATGGCGCGTGGTACCAGGGAGTTCCCGCCCAAGACCTTCAGCGATGCGTCGTCGCTCGCGTTGCACACTTTCTGCAGCGCAAGAAATGCCCGTCCTGCTGCCGTGTCATGCCAGAACCATTGCAGGATCGCGCTTGCATCGGGATTGCCTGGCTTCGCGGCAGCCGCCTCGTAATAGTAAGCGCGCAAATCGTCGCAAACGATTTTCAATGTCTCGCCGGCGGTCATCGCTTGAAACTTGTGCGCTGCGCTTCCGTTCAGATAAGAGGCAATTAGCCGCGCTAGTTCGTCGATGTCGAGTCCGCTCACGCCGGTTGTCGTTCGCCCGCGACGCTTGACCGCGAGGTCGTGCCAGGGCGCCAGCTCCTCGATCTCTCTCGCCAATTGCGCACCGAGATTGTTTGGGTTGGTCTCAACATCGAAACTGACTGGACACGCAACGCCTTCGACATCTTCGGCGCGCGGAGCGGGTGCTTCCTGATCGTAATCCTCAAGCACCGGCCCGGATGGCGCATCGAGCAATCGCAGTACTGTCGTTAAGACTCGACGTTGAAATGCACTGTCACCCGGAACACCGAATGGACGGCCCAGAATGAACGGCACCCACAACGCGCGCGGCGGTTTGATTGCAGCAGTGTGCTCGCGTACGAGCGATATCTGCGTCGTCGCGATACCTTCCGTCTCGAGGTAGTGACCGAGCGCGCCAACGGCGCACGTGCAATTCGGTCAGACCGGACTCAGTAGTACCGCATCGACGCGGTCACTCTTGAGCAGTCCCGCGAGCTCTCGCGCCTTCGGTTCGAGCTTGCGAATCGGCGCCGCGCCCATAAACGAATAATGAAACTCAGCTACCGATCCGATGACGCCGTCGGTCGCAAGCTCGTTCAACCTGTCGAGCGGAAAAACGACGTTATGATCTTCCTGAAAGCCTGAACGATCGAAGTTTACCGATTGATGACTCATCACGAGATCGGCGGCTGCGGTATCGCCGGGGATGATGCGATAGTCCGTTGCATTCGTGCTGGGCCCGAATGGCCGGTCGCCGCGCGCGTGCAGCCCTGCGGTCGAAATGATCGCGACGCGGCACTTGTCGAGCGCCGGCGGCTTTACCCACGGTCGCCCGTCGAAACCGGCGCAGTCTTTCACTTTGCTCAACATATGTTGACGTTCCCAATCGGGCAGGTCAGCGAGCCTTACCATGCGTGTGCTCCTGTGATGCTTTGGAAAATGGTGCGAGGGCTGCAGTCAGCCGGGCGCCGGTATCTTGAGTTCGTGCGCGAGCTGGTCAAGACCTGTCGCGAGAGCCGGCGGCAGCGGGATCCCCAGTCGTGTCCGCTCGAGGCGTTTAGCATGGCTTTGCTCTCCCGGCAGGCGAATAGCGTCTACGCCGGGAAGCCGCTTGGAACTTCGGATATCCCGCACGAGTTGATCAACGCTCGTTTTGAACTTTGCGATGTCGCGGAACATGGTAACGTTAATCGCGACGATCACATGTCCGGTATTGGTCGCCGTCGTATCATCGTTGTTGAAATCGACGACATCACGTCCCATCGCCGCACCGTTCAACGTGCCTGCAAGCAGCCCGAAGACGAGCGCAAGTCCGTACCCTTTGTAGCCGCCGATCGGCAACAGCAGGCCTTCGCCCGCACGCTTGGGATCGGTCAGCGGCTTCCCCTGTCGATCGATCATCCACCCTTCGGGCATCGTCTCGCCGCGTTGCGCAGACGTTTTCACTTTGCCATACGCAGCAACGGTGGTCGCCATATCGAGCACGATGGGCGGCTCTGTACCTGCCGGCACACCGACCGCGATCGGATTCGTCGACAGCAGCATATCAAGTCCACCCCACGCCGCGAGATGATTTGCATTGCCGACAGCGAGATATAGACCAATCATGTCATGCTCGATCGGCATGCTCGCATACAACGAAGCGGGTCCCGCATGGTTGCTCGCCTTCACGCCCACCCATGCGGTGCCGGCGGTTTTTGCTTTTTCAATGGCTTTTTCGGTGGCGAAGCGCATGACGAGATGGCCCATGCCATTGTCGCCGTCCACGAGCGCCATACCGGCCGCTTCGCGTTCGACGCGAATCGTTGGCTTGATATTGACGGCCCCGCCCTTTATGCGCCGGATGTACTGCGGCAGGCGAAACACACCGTGCCCGTCGGCGCCATTGACATCTGCGCGCGTCATCAGTTCGGCGATTACTTTTGCTTCAGCTGTGGATACGCCAACGGCTTCAAACGCGCGCGCTATGAATGCTTGTAACGCGGTCGCACTGATTCTGCGTGTCTGCTCACTCATGAGCCCATTTTATCCGGTCGCGAACGCACGCGGGCCACCCACAAGACATAGGCGACATTTCCTCAGTGTCTTGCAACCGAAGCGACGAAGCAGCTCACGATCAGATTCCTCGCACAGTCGCACTCAAACAAATCGTGAGCGGCAAGGATGCAGCCACAAAAATGGTTGCGAGATCCGCCGCGCTGAGCGAATTCATCACCAGCTGAACATTTCGACCGGCTACGTGGAGTATCGGATGGTCGAGTATCGCCTGACGCGCCGCGTCTAACCGGGTCAGCCCGTCGGATGTGAGCGCCGGCCAGACCAGCACCAGGAGCTGCACGCTCGCACTTGCGGGCGTCAGCGCAATGCCGCCAGGCGAATTCGCCGGCGCTGAAGATTGTCGTAAGCGAGGATCTTCCTGAACGAACCATGGCCAAACGTAAATCGCCGCCAGTGTGTCGTCAGGTCGAGCGAGGATAACCTGGTCACCGGTTTGCGCGGCGAGCATATCGCGCACTGCCGCCAATGCTGTCGCGACCGTCACGTTACGCATCTTCCAACGACGCTGTCGCCGAACGCAGGATATCGATCATGGCATCGCTGCACCGACTGCGTTGCGCACCGGGATGCCGCTTGGATCGAAATAATGCAAGCAGAACACATTGATTCCAACATAGTCCGGCGTAACGCGCTTGCGGTGAAACGGATAAATGCCGCAGATTTTGCAAAAAAAATGGCGGGCAGTCCTGGTATGAAACTGATATTCGGTTAGCGCTTCCGCGCCCTTCAAAAGTATGAACATGCTCTCATGCACCTTGACCATCAATGCATTCTTGCGGCGGCAGATCGAGCAGTCGCACATTGTGAGCTCGGGAAAGTCAGTCGTAATTTCGAAGCGCACTGAACCGCAGTGGCAGCTTCCCGTGTATTTTTGCATCGGCCGACTACCCATGCTCTCGACCCCTCACTTTGTCGTTAGGCGCATTGTCGTACGTCTCGCTGCTCCCCCGGCTCAGCACACGGACGCAGCAACAACCTTGCGCGTCTTGAGCTCGATACCGAACCAGCATTCATGATCGCCTTTGACGTGACGTGTGCACATGATCTCACCTTGAGTCTTGCTGAGACTGCCGTCATCGAGGCACTCATCCCTTTTAGGCTTCGATCTTAACGCGCGATACACGTCAGTTGCTGCAGCACCTGTTAGATGCAATCTCAAGTGTGTGTCCTTTTGTTCGCCGGGGGCCGGATCGATCAGCGATGCGGGCGAAATTGCGTATGTGCCCGTCAAGCGCTTGGGATCTGCGGCCGATAACGAGAATGCAAGGGACATACCGACAGTCAATGCGATGTTGCGAGCAGACGTGCGAACTCGCGGGCATCTGGCTAGACTCATGCAAGCAACCTTAGCACCGCCCGGCACTGCGGTTTTCTCGTAGCATGTTGCAGAATAGCGCACCCTGCTCAATTGCATCGTCCAGCGCGATGTGGGTATGCGGCAACTGGTCGAACCAGTGTTTCGGCATATTGCGCTTGGTGCTCGCGTAGAAATCAGTTTTCAACACCGCCATCGCAAATGACTTGATATCAAGCGCGGAATGGCTGAAGGGACTCTCTCCAACGAAACGGAGCAGATACCACTGAATAAATAGAAAGTCGAAGCCCGCAGGATACGCCACGAATACAGGCGTCGCCGGCAACGATTTCAACCAAACGAGGTACCGGTGCATCGCCTCAGCGGGCGGCTCGAGATTTTGCCGGCATGCTTCCCATGCCTTCGGCTGCGTTGCCCACCACTCCGCTGTCTTGGGATGAGCAGATGCGCCCGCCAGCGTTTGCAGATTTGCACTGAATGTTGCTATGAGTTTCTTGTCTTCCGCATAAGCGGCGGACCCGAAGCTGAGCATCGAGTGCGGTCCGGGAATGGGACCATCGGTCTCGACATCAGTGCTGACATACAGCTCTGTCATTGAACAGCCAACACGTCGTCCTTGCGTTCGCCTGCAGCCATGCGATTCGCGCTCAAGGACGTCTGGTGAGGAACCAGGCGATTTTCTTTTAAAAACTTATCAAACTGCACTGTCCAGATCGCAATGCCGCTGTCGGTTGTGAAGAGCGAATGTCCATTTTTGCCAAAAGCAGGCTGAATCACAAGCACGCCTTTACCCCCGGATTTTTCGAATGCCGCAAACCACAATTTCGCATACTCAGGTCCAAAGAAGAGATCATTCTCGACGTAATGCCAAAGTACGGGCACGTCTATCGTTTCTCCAAACTTTCCGATCGTTTCAGCCATGCCCCTGGCACCGCATGGAACTCCCAGATGTTTCTGCGGATCTCCGCCACGTCCTCCTGAAAAGTTGACAACTGCGATTAAACCGGCGGGCTTGAGGCTGGCGGCAGCCAACGATGCAAAGCCGCCGGCGGACTGACCAACCAATATAACCGCCGCCGGGTTTACGAAGGGCAGCTTTTTTGCGAAATCGATTGATGCGATCAGATCCCTGGCAGCCTCCGCGCCGGCCTGCGTGAATGATGCGTAATCACAGCGCGCGTAGCTCTCCGCATAGTTGCCGCCGGTCGCGCCGTAGCCGCGCCTGATCGGCACGAGAACTGCGAAGCCGCGATTCAAAAATTCTTTGACTTGTGGAATCCTGCGAAAGCGTCCGATCGCCGGGCGATCAGCTGCATTCGGCGGATTACCGTGGCTCAACACTATGAGCGGGAATGGCCCGTTGCCTTTCGGGTGAAATGTTGTCGCCGTAAGAGAAACTGCATGCTGGCCTGTCGCGCTACCGACGGTCACAGGAATTTGCACGACTTCTTCATTGAGCTCCGATATCAGCTCGTTGTCATCGGCAACCGCAGGCCGGCAAAGTGCGGCGAAAAACCAAGCCGCCGCAACGATCCGTAGCAATAAAATCGGGGTCATCATTGTTGGGTGCGCCTTGACTGTCCGCGCTGCGATTGAAAACAGAAGCCAGGACGCAGTGCGCCCGTTTCGAACGGAATCAGGAATCACCTCTCGCACTCCATGAACGCTCGCCCCGGGGCACAACGTCGCCGTACATCCCTGTGGTGGTGCGCCGCTTCACCGCTCACGCAGATAAAAGTCAGGCGGCCGCAATGCAACGAAAGACGGTGGTGAGCGCATCTAATTTCGGAGCACTGCCAAGTGCCCTATCGACGGGACACCATGGATAAGGCAGTGGAGAAAGCCATTTCATTATGACTGCAACATCAGCGGGAGGTAGCGTCTGCATCAGGTCAATAGTGATCTTCAGGTGCTCAACCAGTGAGTCCGCGCGAAACGTCCAGTCATACCGTCCGCTGCCAACCCGGACGTCGCGCGTTTCCTTTTCGGACATGCCCACGAGCCACCGGCAAGAAAACACTTTGTCATCTGTGCAAGGTGGTATCCCCAGGCAAAGCGTATGGACATTTTCGAATTTTCTGGCGAAATCGCGAACCAGTACATCAGTGATCGATTCGAGCCCGTGGCACATTGGCGGGAACGAGAGCGTGCCCGCCTTTGCGACAATCTCTAGCGTCGCGGTGTCAGCGAAAGCGCGGCTCATCAGGTAGGGTCGATTCTCGTCCTTGGCCCGAATGTATGTGAATACCGAATCTTGCGGCGCCGGTGGCTTGATAGCGGTCATGGCCATAACCAATTGAGTCACATCGCGGATTGTGACCGCACGCTCGTCCGCCTCACTGGAAGAGTGCTACGACCAGACGGCCGACGATTAACAGCAGCATTGCGACAGTCGGATAGAACGTCAACGCAAACCCCAGCGCGCGGCCCGGTGCGCCGCGAGCGTAGCCGCGCCAGAAGAGCACGCGACCGATGAAAAACAGAATGGCCGCAGCTGGAATGACGGCTTGCCAGCTCGCAGGCATTTCTGCGGCCCACACTGCATGGACCGATAGTGCCAGCACGGTTTGCTCCAGCGTGTTCTGAAGCGTGGCCTGAAGTACTTGTGCTTGCGCGGTGCCTTTCGTAAGGCCGCCGCCGTCGATGTCCTCGGGCGTGAAGAACCGGTGGCGCGCAAGCAGGCCGATGTTCGCCGTGAGACACAGAACGATAAGCACGTCCCATCGCAGGGCATGCATTACGGAGGCCGCATAGTCGTCCGTCGGTGTGAGGAGCGTCGGACGCGCGGTGATAGCTAGCGCAAGAGCGGCGAGCGTAGCGACAAGGCCTGCAGCCATGCCGAGCAGTACACCTCGCTGCTTGTCACTGAGCAATCCCGACCTCCGCTATTTCACGATGCTACGTGCCGCCCGAGCCCCGACCGGAAACAACACTGCGGCTTCTCGATGTCGGTGCAGCGGAACGCCGCCTGATCAAGGCACCTTCGCCAGAATCTTTTCCATCTCGGCGCTTGTGAAAGCGCGCATGGTCTGCGTGCGGATGCTGCCCATCATGTCCGCGGCCAGCAACACGCTGGCGGCCGTCTCGTCGTCCGGCGCCTCGAAGATGCACACCTGATCATAATGACCCAGCGTCCAATACATCTGCTTGATGCTTACTCCGCTCGACTGGACCTTGGCGGACCAATCGGCTACCCGCCGGGTCGTGTCCTTCGCGGCACGGATGCCATTGTCGGTGAATTGAACCAGACTGATATACGTGGGCATGATGTCTCCTCCTTCAGGTGATTACCGAATGGTTCCAGTACGCACTACTTCAGGCGTGAAGTGCTCTTTGCATGCGGTCATAAGCGTTGGGCGCTGTTGCGAGACTTGGCGGCTAATGTTACTCCCGAGGAGCGTTTCAGCGGCCGTGCTCACTGCGAGCAGTGACAACACACCTGAGAAAGCGCCCGTGTCATCGCGTCGTTCTAGTCCGCTAGCATCGCGCGCGTTGCCGGCCGGCGATCGCCGTTTATTCGATCACCTTGTCCGCGCGGAGCCTCAGCTCTTGCGGTATTTTGATGCCGAGTGCTTTCGCCGCTCTCGCGTTAACGATGAGGTTGAATTTGGTCGGCTCTTCGACTGGCAGATCAGCGGGGCTCGCGCCTTTCACAATTCGATCAATATAAACGGCGACTTTGCGGCACATTGCACCAACGTCCGCGAAATACATTACCACCGCCCCCGCTTCGGCGTAAGAAATGTTCGTTCCCGAGGTAGGGATTCCGATACTTGCGAAGCATCTCGACTGTTCGCGGCGGCAAGACGCCTTGCACGATTGCCGCGTCGGGCTTTTGCGCGGCAACGCCTGCGACGACTTGATCCACCTGATCGTCGCGCTGCACTAACGCCACGTCGATTTGCAGGGAGCGTGTGCGCGCCATCTCCTGCAAGTGCGTGCGCAGCGGCTTTGAAAACGGGTCACGCGCATCGAGAATCGCGGCGACGCGACGAGCGCCTGGAATAATTTCGCACAGAAAGTCGAGTGCCTTGACGTGGGTGTCCGTCCCGCTCGAGCCGACGCCGGTTATGTTCGAGCCCGGTCGCGAAAGGCTCGAAATGATCCCGGCGCCGACTGGATCCGCGACGCTTAATATCACGATCGGAGTCACAGACGTCGCGCCTTTCGCTGCGTGTGCCGCTGGCGTGCGCAGCGCGACTATGACATCGACCTTCATGCGGACCAGCTCCGCGGCCAACGTCGCAAGGAGGTCCAATGTGTCTGCCGCGCGCAGGTCGAACTGAACATTCATACCCTCGGCGTATCCGAGGTCGCGCAATGCACTTCGCACGAGGCCCCAGTGCGGCTCCACCTGCGGCTTGACGGTGAGGAATCCGATTTTCACGACCTTGCGTTGCTGCGCATAAGCCGACAGCGGCCAAAGGGCCGCTGCGCCCGTGAGCATCAAGAAATCGCGGCGTCTCGTCATTCGTTCGATTTTGGCACGACTTCATTGCAGCGCGCGGAACATTACATACGCGTCGACGAAGCCGTGTTGGGAGTGCCGAAACGCGCCCGGCAAGGTCCCGACAATCTCAAACCCGAGCGCTTGCCACAGCCGCACCGCTCGCTCGTTGGTCGACACGACAAAATTGAACTGCATCGCGCGGAAACCAAGCCGGCGCGCTTCGATAAGAGAGTGCTCGCCCATGCGTCTGCCGATGCCGCAACCGCGAGCGCTCGGTGAGACCATGAAGGCGGCGTTCGCCACGTGAGAGCCCGATCCAGACTGATTCGGTTTGAGAATATAGGTGCCGACCACCCGTCCGTCGTGCTCTGCCACATAGGTGTGCGTGTCGGGGTGGAACCAGTATGACAGCGCTTCATGGCGCGCCATCTGCGGATCAAACACGTACGTATCGCCTGAAGCGACGACAGCATGGAAAATGCTCCAGATCGCATCGTCATCATCGCGCGTGGCTGGTCGAATTATCGACGTCTAACCTGCGTGAACTGAAGAACCGCCTTTTCGAAATACTCGGTGAAATGGTCCTCCGTCATGCGGCGGAAGAGAGCACGATGACAATCACCTTTCCTTGCCGCTTAACTTTCGAGATGACGTCTGGAAATGCCCCTAGATGGAGGGTCAGGCTCGACTCTCACAAGGCCCCGGGCTGTTCGTCCGTTCATCACGGAGCCGTGCGACAAGGTTGTGGAGGTCGCCAAGCACCCAAAGATCGCGTATGCGAGGTCCGTCGAACGTGAAGACGGGCGTGCCATGCCACCAAACGTGCCTCCCCGTAGGCTGCACGTCGAGCAGTTCGCCCCGGTGGAACCCATGAAAACGGACCTTCGCAAAGACCTCATTGCCCTCTTCAACCAAGGCAAGTATGTCCGTCGTGTAATGGTCAAGTGCTGCAGTTACGTGGTGAACGTATCCAATGAACTGCTCGTACCCGACAAGCTCAGGCCCTAGAGAACCACGGAACGTGAAATCGGGATGAAAGAGCCGCGGCACAAAAGATATGTCCGCGTTGTCCCACATCTCCTTGTAGAACACACGAACGGCTTCTTTCTGTGGCGACCACGGTATTCGCTTCAGATCGAGGATTGCTTCATGCATACCCATCGCCTCGTTTGTGCAGCGTAACGATTTATCTCAGCGGCCAAGCATATCCTCAATTCCGCACCAGCCCGCGCGCACGTCATTACGCGCACGATGCGGCCACGACGCGCGGCGGTCCGGTGCAGCGTTTGGTTAGCCCTTAACGCGGCGCAGTGACTCCGGACAGTGTGCATAGAACATCTCTGCAGTTTCGCATCGTCCCTTTGACGGGTAAATGTGGTTGAACCCAATGCACCGCTTGGATAGCGCCCCGACCCACTCCCGAATTCTCGGTTCTTCCTCCTCGTATTTCGGCGGAACAAGATTCTCAGCGATTTCGACGTAACGCCGGAGGAAATAAGCCAGAAAGTCAGCAACTTGGATCATTGGTACTTGTTTTGAGTCCGCGAAGTACGGCGCGTCTACCATGTGAGATAGCGCAGCGTCCCTATTGCCGCGTCCATAGTAAGTGTTGCTCCACTGCGGAGGATTAACCACCAAATTTGTGAGCGGCCCTTCGTCATGACCCTTGTTGTCGAATATCAACAACGTATGGCCGCGCGTCTTCTTTTCGCATTGATGTGCTCGCTGGAGAGCGAGCACGCAGTGGAATGCACCAGCAATCCAAGGCGTTGATAGTTCGGCGTGCAGCTTCCCGGCAGCCCGGGACTTCTCATACTCTGCTTTGTGCACTGCGCTGTACACAAAATCGTGCTTGCGTTCGCAGAACCACGAAATGATCTCAGAAATGTACTTAGCCCTAGTCGGCCCATCCATTTTCTTGAAAGGACTATTGCCCGCGTAGAAGTCCTTCGTGTGCAACTCGTCGAGCTTTCTTCCACAAAGGCCCGAAAGCACGTCTAGAAGCTCGCTCCAATGCTCCTTCGTCACGTGCATCCGTTGTGCATCAACGACGACGCCGGTGACCACCGCGACGGGCTCCTCGCCCGTGCCGCTCTCGTCGAAATAGCACACCTTCATTGTTGAAGGCTAACGTCCGCGATCACGCGCGCCCGGAAGCGCGCAGCGCTTTCCCGCGTCGCAGTGGATCGTGCGGTTATGTTGCATTTTCCGCTCTTCGCGATACTGCCTGTTTGCATCTTTGATCAGAGATACCGTGCAATATACAAATGTACTTAAGAACAAATCATCAACACCAAGGAGGCGGCCACCCACACCCCGCCCTTTCTGAAGGCCAACGTTGCGGCTCGACGGCATTAAGTTAAGCATAGAACGCGACACACACAGCCGCGTAACCGGTGGCCGGCAACGACAGGACCAAACCGACCCAGAGAAATATTTGTCTGCGCCTAGTCATTCGCAACATAACTATTATTGGTTGCCAAAAATTCGTTGCCAGAATTTAGGTGACGAAATTTATCTGCCCAGATGTAACGAAGCGGACCATCTCCGG
>Ga0207679_10001771_pt1 | contig 13438 bp, 13 predicted proteins | sample KBSC73metaG_FD_184320 | JGI IMG/M metagenome (GOLD analysis project Ga0207679, IMG submission 184320) | Corn rhizosphere microbial communities from Kellogg Biological Station, Michigan, USA - KBS C7-3 metaG (SPAdes) (version 2) | ecosystem: Host-associated > Plants > Roots > Rhizosphere > Soil ... | reverse complement strand
CTTCGATAAGTCGACAGGAATTTCAAGGTAGTGATCGCGGAACGAGTGGTTTTGCGCCGGGTCGAGCACTTCGAGCAGCGCCGCGGCCGGATCACCCTGGAATCCGCCGGCCGACACCTTGTCGATCTCGTCGAGCATGAACACCGGATTCATCGATCCCGCCTGCTTCAGTGCCTGGACGATGCGGCCCGGAATGGAGCCGATGTACGTGCGGCGATGTCCGCGAATCTCGGCTTCGTCGCGAACGCCGCCGAGTGAGATACGAACGAACTTGCGGTCCATCGCGCGCGCGATCGACTGACCGAGCGACGTCTTGCCGACTCCAGGCGGTCCAACGAAGCAGAGGATCGGCCCTTTCATGTCGCCCTTTAGCTTGCGGACTGCGAGGTACTCGACGATGCGTTCCTTCACCTTGTCGAGGTCATAATGGTCCTCGTCAAGAACGCGCCGCGCTTCGACTGGGTCAAGGCGATCGGGCGTGGTCACGGACCACGGCACGTCGAGCAGCCAATCGACATAGGTGCGCAGCATCTGATATTCAGGCGATGCCGCTGTCATCCTGGCCAGTCGATCCACCTCGCGCATCGCGACTTCGTGAACCGGTTCAGGGAGCTTCGCGTCATCGATGCGCTTGCGCAGCTCGATCAGCTCGTTGCCTTCACCCTCACCCAGTTCCTGCTGGATCGCCTTCATTTGCTGGCGCAGGTAGTACTGGCGCTGCGCGTCGGTCATCTCCTGCTGTGCCTGCGATTCGATCTTGCTCTTCATCTCGAGGAGCGAAATCTCGCGTGACAGAGCGGCCTCCACCGCCTCGAGCTTCTTCAGCAGATCGTTTTCCTCGAGCAGCGACTGCTTTTCTTCCGGCTTGATGTCGATGAGCGTGGCGAGGACGTAGACGAGCCGCAGCGGATCGTCGATGTTCATGACCAGGCCGCGCAGCTCTTCCGAGAGCCCGGTGGCGAGCGAGAGGGCCTTCTCGATCAGGTCCTGCACGCGGCGCATGTGCGCGTCCACCTCGAGGCTCCGCTCCACGTGCTCGGGCATCGGGGTGATCCGGGCGCGCATCGACGTGCCCGTGCGCGTGACGACATCGGCGCGGACGCGCGCGATGCCCTCAATGATGATGTTGATGCCGCCGCTCGCCTTCGCCATCTGGCGGACGATGCCGACCGTGCCGACGCGGTGCAGATCGTCGGGCGATGGGTCGTCTGCCTCCGAATGCTGCAGGATGAGCAGGACGAGGCGATCCGTGCCGAGCGCCCGGTTGACGGTTTCGATGGAGACCGGACGATTGACCGCGAGCGGCTGCAGCGTCAGCGGGAAAGCGACGGTGCGTCGAAGCGGAAGGACCGGAAGCTCGGGTGGAAGCGTCGGCGGCGTCGGTTCGGCCATTTCGGCGATTGCGGCCGAGTCGGAGCTCGACGCGCGGGACGGTAGTTCCCTCAGTCTAAACCATCTGCCGGGGTTAATTTTCGGTTCGGGTATCGATTTGTTCATCTGAGCGCACCCGCCACCTTTCAAATTGCAGACTGAAGATGGAAAATCGCCGAATGGACGAGCGCCTCTTCTTTACGGAGAAGCCCGAGCAGCGGCCCGCACGGCTGCAGTGCCCGCGATGCCGCCGCACCAACGACTACAGCATTCGCTGGATGCGGCGGACCAGGAAGTCGCACGTGCCGAGCGGCGCCGACGCCCGCGATCGCGCGATGTTCGAGAAGGTGAAGGACCATCTCGTTCGAGTCGACGATGACGTAACGTGTAAGACGTGTGGGAAACGCTTCGAGATCCCCTCACACCGCGGCCTGATATTCCTCGAGGAGCTCGAAGGACTTCCCCAAGAGGATTACGACGAGTAGCGGCTCAAATCGGCTCCGTCCCTGCATTGCGAGCGCGGTGACAGCCCACGCGGCGGCCCGAGGAGTCCACTCAGAAAACATGCGGAAGCAGCTTCCATCTGACCTGTTGCATGTACCGGTCGTACGCTCCCGCGGATGAACGTCGCAGCGAACGCTCTTCGAGAGGGATGGCGATCAGCAGGTAGGCGCTGCTGGTGAGTGCGAAGATCAACTGCGTCATCGTCATGGTTGGCAATGCGAACACGAACAGGAACCATCCGGAATAGATTGGATGGCGCACCCAGCCGTACGGGCCGAAGGTGTTGAAATCCGTCGTGGAGGGCTCGGTTTGAATCCGCCGGATCTGGCGAAGTCCCGCCAGTTCCAGAAAATCAATCATCAGCGCGCTGTGGAGTGTCAGCCAGACACCAACCGCCTGCGCCGCACGTAGGAGCCACACGACAGCCGGCTCATCGATACGCCATGCGGCGCCAGCAATCGGCATCCACCACGCACAGACGGCAACGAAGAGGGCGCTCGCTATCCAGACGTAGGCCGACCGTTCGAGCACGCCGACGGTTCGCGTAATTCGCTTACGAACCATGTCGCGCGCGAAGAGGCTGTGGTGGAGCGCGAATACTGTGAAGAGCACGACGTTGGCGGCGACTGCGCGTGTACTGATCGTTCCCGTCACCTCGTGCCCGAACGCGATCACATACCGATATGCGAAGAAGATCAGGGCTCCGATAAAGAAGAGGAGTCCGCCGAGCGCCATCGGTCGAGCAAGCCGCTGCGGCACGGCGCCGGTCGATTGCACGGCCGGTATTATAGTGAGCGCTCATGCAGTCGAACGGGCTGCCACGCGTGGTCATCAGCGGAATCGGCGTCGTGTCGCCATTCGGCGCGGGACGCGATTGCTTCTGGCGCAACGTCAGTGGCGGCGTCAGCGGCACGCGCGCCATCACGCAATTCGACGCGTCAAGTTTTCCGTGCCGCGTCGCCGCATCCGTTCCTCCAGTGTCCATCGAATCCGCAGCACCGATTGACGGAGACCACGAGTCGGATGGGCGAGCGGATCCGAAGCGCTATTCGCGTGCGGCGCTGTTCGGCGTGATCGCCGCGCGTGAAGCGTGGAGCGACGCGGGCCTCTCCTACGGAGAGGACAGCGCTGGTGTGCTGATTGGCACCGGTGGCGGCGGCATCGATGTCGGCGAGAAACAGTACGAGGATTTCTTCACCTCCGGCGGACGGCACGTGACGCCGTACGCGATCGCCGTTGGCATTTGCGGAATGGTCTCGAGCGAGATCTCGATCGCGCTCGGCCTTCACGGCATCAGCCACGTGCTCTCGTGCGGCTGCACCAGCTCCACCGATGCGATTGGCTATGCTGCGTCACTGGTACGTGCCGGGGAGTACGACATGTTGCTCACCGGTGGCACGGATGGTTGCGTGCTGCCTGGCATGATTTTCGGTTTCTCCCGGATGCGCGCGGTATCAACCCACTACAACGACAGTCCCGAGGCGGCATCGCGTCCCTTCGATCGCGGCCGCGACGGGTTTGTGCTCGGTGAGGGGGCGTGGATGTTCGCGATCGAACGTGAGGATCGCGCCTTGGCGCGCGGCGTTCGCCCATACGCGCGCATCGAAGGATATGGATCCACCTGCGACGCGTATCACCGCGTGCAGATGGCACCGGATGGTACTGAAATCGTCCGTTGCATCGAGCTGGCGCTTTCGCGCGCGCATCGCCGGCCGCAGGACATCGGCTACATCAACTATCACGGCACCTCGACGCAGTTGAACGACGCGATTGAGTCGAAGTGCGTCCGGCGGGTCTTCGGGGAATACGCCGATCGCGTGCCCGGGTCGTCAATCAAGTCGATGATCGGCCATCCGCAGGGCGCCAGTGGCGCCGCTGGCGTTGCCGCCACCGCGCTCGCGATTCGAAACGGAGTGCTTCCGCCAACGATCAATCTCCATAAGCAGGATCCGGATTGTGATCTGGATTTCATTCCCAACAGGCCGCGAAACGAAGAGGTCGATGCGGCGCTCTGTAACTGCCTTGGCTTTGGATCGAAGAACAGCGCGTTGGTGCTCGGACGGCCCGGCTGACGAGGGGCCGGAGGATGGTGGGCCGGCCGTAGCCGGTCCCGACGTACAGCACGGGAGGTCGGCTGTAACCGGCCTATAGATCAATGACCACCGATGTCCTCGTCATCGGCGCCGGGCCTGCCGGAGCCGTCGCGGCTCTCGTGCTTGCGCGAGCAGGGGTGCGTGTCCGTTTGGTTGACCGGGCGCGATTCCCGCGCGACAAACTGTGCGGCGACACGATTAATCCAGGGTCGCTCGCCATACTCGACCGCCTTGGCGTCTCGGGGCCAGTGCGTCGCCGCGCCATGGCGATCACAGGCATGGACATCACGGGTCCCGGCGGCGCACACGTGTCTGCGCACTATCCCGCCGGCATCCGCGGGGCGTCGCTCACGCGCCGCGACCTGGACATGATGCTGCTCGAAGCCGCGATTACGGCAGGCGCCACGTTTGACAGCGGCATCATCGTCCGCGCGCCACTCATCACCACTGATACTTCACGCATTGTCGGCGTCCGTGTCGCCGCGAGCGGCGAGGACCACGATTTTCACGCGCGCGTCGTCATCGCCGCCGACGGGCGTCATTCGAAACTCGCGTTCGGAATGGGGCTCGCCGAGTACGCGTTGCGCCCGAAGCGGTGGGCGTTCGGCGCGTACTTCGCCGGCGTGCAGGGGTTGACGACGCAGGGCGAAATGCACGTCAGACAGGATGGTTACGTCGGGGTGGCGCCGTTGCCCGGCGATATGGCGAACGTCTGCGTGGTGCGTGAGCTGAAAAACATTTTTCGCGGTCAACGAGTGAACGCCGAAAGCATGATTGACGTTGTCGTGGGTCAGGATCCGTTGCTGCGCGAGCGCTTTGTGGGTGCGCGGCAGATGTCGGAAGTAACCTCCCTTGGTCCGCTTGCGGTGGAGTGCCGCGCGGCGGGCTATCCGGGTCTTCTTCTCGCGGGCGACGCCGCCGGTTTCGTCGACCCGATGACGGGGGATGGCCTTCGATTCGCGCTGCGCGGCGGAGAACTGGCCGCGGAGGCCGCGTTGCGAGAGCTTGCCACCGGCACGGCCGCCTGCATCAGTCTTCAGGCCGCACGGGCGAAGGAGTTCGGCTCGAAGTGGCGCCTCAATCGCGGCCTCCGGGCGCTGGCCGGGTCGCCGCGGTCGCTGGCGATGGCGGCGACCCTTTCAAAACAATGGCACGCGCCGGTGCGAGCACTCGTTCGCCTCGCGGGCGATGTGTCGCTCGTTCAACATGCTGCCTCCTGACGCGGCGAGAGCGGTCACCGCGCTGTCCGCCGTGCTCATCATGATGCTGACAGAGCTGATCCGCTCACGGCGGAACGAACGCGAGCTTCGACGACGCGGCGCGGTCGAGCCACAAGGCGACGTGTATCGCGCGCTGGCCGTCGCGTACCCGCTGATGTTCGTGGTCATGGCCGTCGAAGGTTCTCTCCTGGGGCCCGTGGGCGACTGGTTGCTGGTCGCAGGATTCTTGGTGTTCGTGGCGGCGAAGGCACTCAAACTCTGGGCGGTCGCGACGCTCGGCCTACGGTGGAGCTATCGCGTGCTGGTGCTCCCGGGGGCACCGCTGGTTGCCACCGGTCCCTACGCGCACATAAGGCATCCGAACTACTTTGCCGTGTTCGGTGAGATCGCCGGGTTTGCCATGATGGTAGGCGCATTCTGGACAGGAATCGGTTCGCTACTCCTGTTCCGTGTGCTTGTGCGGAAGCGCATCGCCGTCGAGGAGAATGCGCTCGAGATAGCTCGAGGCTGACGACTTCAGCGGCGGCCGCGGGGAGCCTCAAGCCGCAAGCCTGAAATATACTTACCGCAGCGCATGAAGAAACTGCTCATCGCCTGCGGCCTGTTCCTCGTAATCGTTGCGCTGCTGGGCGCGCAGGCCCGCCCACCGGCAAGCGATCCGTTCGCCGCCGCCCGCAAAGCGCTCAACCTTGGTCAGTACGAACAGGTCGCGAGCCTGCTCGCCAGCTCGAACGACCCTCGGGCGATCGCTCTGCGCGCGCGGATCGACATCGATCACGGGCGCTATGCGGAGGCGGAAAAGTTACTCACGCCGGCCGCGGCGTCCGCTCCGGGAAGCGACGCGGCGCTGGAGCTCGGCCGCCTGCAGCTCTATCTTGGCAAGCGGACGGAAGGGACGCGCACCCTCGAGCGGGTGATTTCGGCGAGCCCGCAGAATACCGCCGCCGATCTCGTTCGCCTCGGCGAAGCTGAACGCGTGCTCGGTCAGTTCCAGCAGGCCAATGCCGACTTCCGCCAGGCGAATTCGCTCGCGCCCGATGACGTATCCGCCAACATCGGGTGGGGCGAGCTGTTCGCAGAGAAATACAACCGTTCCGATGCCGCCAAGTCGTTCCAGGCGGCACTGAAGATCGATCCCGATAACGTGCAAGCGAAAGTCGCCATGGCGACGCTGATGGTGGATACCAATCCTCCGGCCGCGCGCGAATTGATTGGCGAAGCGCTGAAGCTGAACGCCAGCTACGTCCCGGCGCACGTGCTCATGGCGCAGGTGGCGCTCGACGATGGGAAGCGCGACGAGGCGAAGGAGTCGTTGCGCAAGGCGCTGGCGGTGAATCCGAACAGTCTGGAAGCGCGTTCGATCGACGCGGCGATCGCCTTTCTGGAGGATCGCACGAACGATTTCAATACCAAGGTCGCCGACATTCTGAAGATCAATCCGCGCTACAGCGACGTGTATCGCCTGGCCGCGGAAGTCTCCTCGCACAACTACCGCTACATCGAGGCGACCGACTTCGCGAAGCGCGCCGTCGCGCTCGACCCGCAAGACCCACAGGCCGCCTCGACGCTTGGCCTGCAGCTCCTGCGCACCAACGACGAGGCCGGTGCGCGGGTAGTACTCGAACGTGCGTTCAAGGGCGACCCATACGACGTCGTCACCTACAACCTGCTGTCGATGATGGACGCGCTCGACAAGTTCGTCACCGTCCGCGACGGCGATGTGGTCGTGCGGTTGAGCGCAGACGAAGCGCCGGTGATGCGCGACTACCTTGTCACGTTCGCGAAGGAATCGCTGGCGAAACTGTCGAAGCAGTGGAACTTCACGCCGCAGGGTCCGATCCTCGTCGAGATGTTCCCGAAGCACGACGACTTCGCGGTGCGCACGATGGGGCTGCCCGGGATGATCGGCGCGCTCGGCGTCTGCTTCGGCCAGGTCGTGGCATTCGACTCGCCAAAGGCGCGGCCGCCCGGCGAATTCAGCTGGCAGGAAACCCTGTGGCACGAGTTGACGCACGTCATCACGCTGCAGATGTCGAACAACCGTATTCCGCGCTGGCTGACGGAAGGCATTTCAGTCTGGCAGGAAGCGCAGGCGAGGCCCGACTGGGGGCGTGAGACGACGGTGCAGTTCGCGCAGGCGCTGGAGCAGAACAAGCCGCTGAAGTTCAGAAATCTCAACGAGGGCTTCCAGGATCCTGAGCTGATAGTTCTCTCCTACTACCAGGCTTCACAGGTCGTCGATTACCTCGTGAAGACATACGGCGAACCGAAGCTGCAGGCATTCGTCAAGGCGTTCAGCCGCGGCATCGATACGGAAACCGCACTCAAGGAGATATACGGCGTCGGGATCGATCAAGTGCAGACCGGACTTGATGCCGCCTTCGAACGAGACTTCGGGCCGTTGCGCAAGGCGCTGAAGAAGCTCGACATCCCGCAGAACGCGACGGCCGATCAGTTGGCCGCGATGGCGCAGGCGAACCCGGACAGCTTTGCGGTGCAGATGCGTCTGGCGGCCGAGCGGAAAAAGGCTGGCGATGCAGCCGGTGCGATTCGCGCGCTCGAACAGGCCGCGAAACTGCTGCCCGCGATTCAGGGCAAGCAGAATCCACACCTGGCCATCGCCGAGCTCGCCCTCGAGCAGAAAAATACCGCCCGCGCGATCGAGGCGCTCGACGCGTTCCTCAAGGTGGATGGCAACGACGTCGACGCCGCGCGGCAACGTGCGCAGCTGCTCGAGCCGCTTGGCGATGCGGCGCGAACGGCAGCGGCATACGCGCGCGTCATCGACGCCGACCCGTTCGATTCACATGCCCAGACGATGGTCGGTCGCGCGGCGTTGCAGCGGAAGGATGCGCCGGGCGCCATACGTGCGTTTCGCGCGGCCCTCGCCGCCAAGCCAGCCGACGCGGCTGTGGCGCACTACGACCTCGCCCAGGCCTACCTGGCCGCCGGTCAGAATGCCGAAGCGAAGACGGAAACGCTTGCCGCGCTCGAGATCGCTCCATCGTTCGAGCCGGCACAGAGTCTGCTGCTGAAAATCGTGGGCGGTGGATAGTCCGCTGGGTTGACAGTCCGCCGGGTCCAAAAGGACCCGGCCTCCACTATCGATTCACGTCGTGCCACCATTCGACGCGCTGGCGCTCCGGCCGTCGGAAGAGAGCCACTCCGGTAATTCCTGCGACAAACCCGGCGATATGCGCCCAGAACGCAATGCCGCCGATCGTCCTCGCCCCGCCGTCGCCATCGAGCGAAGTGACAATTGATCCGACACCGCTGACGAACTGCATCAGGAACCAGATGCCGAGGAACGCGATCGCCGGCACCTCGATGATCTGAAAGAAAAAGAACAGCGGAAGCAGCGTGACGATCCGCGAGCGCGGATAGAGCACGAAATACGCACCCATCACACCGGCGATGGCGCCACTTGCGCCGACCATCGGCACGATGGAGTTGGGCGTCGTGATCGTCTGGGCGAGTGCTGCGGCGACGCCGCACAGCAGGTAGAACACGAGAAAGCGGGCGTGACCCATCCGGTCCTCGACGTTGTCGCCGAATATCCAGAGGTACAGCATATTGCCCGCGACATGCAGGAAACCGCCGTGTAGAAACATGGAGGTGAATACGTTCACCCATGAAAACGCGGCCGGGACGAGTCCGTAGTACAGCGTGAACGCATCGACGGCGCGACCCAGCGACAACTCGTAGATAAAAACGATGATGTTCAGGGCGATCAGCACGATCGTAACGACCGGCGTCGTCCGCGAAGGAATGACGTCTCGAAGAGGGATCATTTAGGCTCGGGGCTCGAGGCTACGGGCTTAAGGTACTTTAGACTTTTAGTTGCCCTGCGTCCTACGCCTTTAGCCCGAAGCTTCTGAAGCCCGACGCCTTGAGCCCTGAGCCAGATGATCTGCACACACTGCGGGACCGAAATCGCCGATAAGGCGCTGATTTGTTATCGCTGCGGTCACGCGACGACCGAGCCGCGCATCAAGCCGCCGGCGGAAGGACCGCTCTTCGAGCGGCCCCGTCGCCGGTCACCGGTGCCGATTCTGATCGCTGTCCTGATCGCGCTTGCCCTGTTGCTGGCGTGGTGGTTCGGGTTGGTCGCTGCGCCGGTCTAGCCGCGTTCCTTCACGCCTTCCGAGATGTGTTCGAGGGTGTCGCCGATACGTTTGTCCTTCGCTTCTTTCACGGCGAGGTCGCCAAGGGACACGATGCCGACAAGACGGTTGTTTTCGACGACGGGCAACCGTCGAATCTGATGTTCGCTCATCAGATCGGCCGCCTCATGCGTCGACATGTCGGGCGTCACACACACCACGTTGCCGCTCACGATGTCACGTACCGGACGGTTGAGTTGGCCATCCTCGGCGACCGCACGAACCACGATGTCGCGATCGGTCACGATGCCCACCGGGCGGCCATTGTCCACTACAGGCACCGCTCCCGTATCGCAGTCGCGCATGATGCGCGCGGCGTTCTGAATGCTGTCGGACGGCGATACGTACTTCGGGTTGCGTGTCATCACTTCGCCAATATTCATGAGTTGCTCCTTTGCGGGTCGGTCACGTCGTGTCAGTGGGCGCGGTCGCATTGGCGGCTCTGCTTCGACCGGGCTTTCGCTTGGCAGCCCCGCGCCACGTATTCCAGGGCCGACGTACCCCAAGCAAACCGTCCGCCGACCTGGCCAGGCCCAACCGTATAATCGAATCAATGGTCGTGCGCCCACGCGGAATCCTGATCGCGACCGCGCTCGCGGCGCTTGTCGTCTTCGCGGTCGTCCAGGATCGCGTGACGGCCGCAGGTGCGCGTCGGTACGTGACCCTGCAGCGCGCCGCGCTTGCCGGACGCGGGCCCGCCGTGACGGTGGACGCCATCATGCGCCCCGCCATCGCGCAGTCGGTCCATGACGGACTGTTGTGGGGCGGGGTCGTGCTCGCCAGCGGAGTCGGAATCGCCGCGGCGGTCGCCGCGCGTGGCACTCAACGCATTTCCGATCCCGGATCTCCGATTCGGGATGCCGGCCCCGGACAGCGATGAACAAGGCGCTCATCTACGACTGGAACCGCAATGCCTCGTCGCAGCAGCCGCCTCTAGTGATGCTGGATGACGAGACGCTGCGGGACGGATTGCAGTCGCCCTCGGTGCGCGCGCCGTCCATCGACCAGAAACTCCGCATTCTTCGACTGCTCGACGAGATTGGCGTCGACACCGCCGACATCGGGTTGCCCGGCGCCGGCCCGCACGTGGTTCGCGACGTGGAACGCCTCGCCCGGGAGATCGTCGACGGCAAGCTGAAGATTCGTGCCAACTGCGCCGCGCGTACTGTCGTCAGCGATGTGCAACCGATTGTCGACGTGTCGCAACGCGTCGGGCTGCGGATTGAGTGCTGCTGCTTCATCGGATCGAGCCCGATCCGGCGATACGCGGAGGACTGGACGGTTGACTACCTGCAGCGATGTACCGAGGAAGCCGTCACCTTCGGCGTGAATCACAATCTCGACGTGATGTACGTGACCGAAGACACGACCCGTTCTGATCCGGATACGCTCCGACGGTTGTTCACGACGGCGATTCGCGCCGGCGCGTCACGCATCTGTATCGCCGACACGGTCGGTCACGCCACGCCGGCGGGTGCACGTGCCGTGGTCGCATTCACCAAGCAACTCATCGACGAGCTGGGCGGAGGCGTCGGCATCGATTGGCACGGGCACCGGGATCGCGACATGGGGACGATTAACAGCCTCGCGGCACTGGAGGCTGGCGCAACGCGCATTCACGGAACCATTCTGGGAATTGGCGAACGGGTCGGCAACACGCCGATGGACATGCTGCTCGTCAATCTCGTGCTCATGGGGTGGATTAGTCGCGACCTGACGAAACTCGACGAACTGGTCCGTGCCGTCTCCGAAGCGACGGGTGAAGCGATTCCTGACAATTACCCCGTGTTCGGCCGCGATGCGTTCCGCACGGCGACTGGCGTCCACGCCGCGGCCGTCGTGAAGGCGTTCCGGAAGAACGATCCGGAATTGATGGACGCCGTGTACTCCGGCGTCCCCGCGCAGATGGTGGGACGCCGGCAGCAAATCGAGGTCGGTCCCCTCTCCGGCAAGTCGAACGTGGTTTTCTGGCTCGAGCAACACGGCTTCCCGACCGAGGATGAAATCGTCGACCGGGTGTTCCGGCGCGCCAAGTCCTCCCAACGCGTGCTTACCGAGCAGGAAATCCTCGACGAAATCCACGTCGCGCAGACCTACGCCTCGACGAGACTCGACGCGTAGAGCAAGTCCCAACTCCCAAATCGCAAGCCCCAAGTCCAAAAGGTCTCGGTCTCTCACTTAGGATTTGGGATTTGGGATTTGGGTTTTGGGATCTACAATCCGCCCGTCCAGGAGGATCCCATGCGAGTCCTGCGGTATACGGCGCTGCTAATGGTCGCGAGCGTACTTGCGGTGTCCGCGCAGACCTCTCCGCTGACGGCGGAACAGCGCGCCCAGTTTCACGGTCCGTACAGCCAACCGGAGGAGCCGTTCCGGTTGATTGGCAACATCTACTACGTGGGCGCAAAGAATATTGCGTCCTATCTCGTCGCCACGCCGCAGGGCAACATCCTGATCGACACAGGGACCACGGAGATGACGCCGGTGATCACGGCAAACGTCGAGAAGCTCGGATTCAGGGTGCGGGATATCAAGATCATGCTCTCGAGCCATGCGCACTTCGATCACGTCGGCGGTCACGCGGCGATGAAGAAGCTGACGGGGGCGCGCGTGATGGCCATCAAGCAGGACGCGGATGCACTCGGCGCGGGCAAGGATCTGTCGCCGCTCGGCGACGAGGGATGGCCAGCCGTCAAGGTCGATCGCGTGCTGAAAGACGGGGACACGGTGGCGCTGGGTGGAACGACGCTGCGTGCCGTCTGGGCGCCTGGACACACGCCGGGCTGCACGGTCTGGACGACGAGCGTTCCCGACGCAGGGAAGACGTACTCAGTCGCGATCTTCGGATGCGGGGGACCGAACGGCGGCGTGAAGCTGGTCGGCAATCAGCGGTTCCCGACGCTTGTGGACGATACGCTCGCGACTTTTCGCAAGCTGAAGATGCTCAAGCCGGACATCTACGTCAGCGGACATCCCCAGATGCTCTTCGCCGGCAAGATCGAACGGATGAAGGCGAACGAGCGTCCGCATCCGCTGCTCGACTCCGGATCGGTCGCATGGGCGAAGATGCTCGACGATGCGCAGGCGGCGTTTGAAAAACGGGTCGCCACCGAGCGCGGGCAGTCCTCCAGTCGTTAACGCAAAGGAGCTTGTAATGGCGTCAATCAACCTCGGCAGAGTCGTCGCAGGCGGCCTGGTAGCAGGAGTGGTCGCCAATGCAATTGACTTCGTGACGAATAGCTACGTGCTGGCATCCGACATCGCGGCGTGGGCGCCGACTCGCAACCTCGATCCCGCGGCGATGAACAGCGGTCCCGTCGCTGCGACATGGATCGTCGTCGACTTCGTCTTTGGGCTGCTCCTCGTCTCGACCTACGCCGCCATGCGCCCGCGGTTCGGTGCGGGGCCGAAGACGGCCATTCTCGCGGGCCTCGCATTGTGGGTCGCCGTGACCGGTGTGCTATTCGGCTTCACGCAGATGGGTGTGTTCTCGATGGCGCTGTTCGTCAAGGGCTCGATCGCTGCGCTCATCAACACCGTCGCCGCGAGCGTCGCGGGAGCTGCGGTCTACAAAGAAGGTGTTCCGGCGGCCGGGCCCGCGTACGCACGATAGCTACCGAGCCAGCTGCCCTTCGATTTGAGGCCACGCATCGAGGACGACGTCGCCGACAATCTGCAGGCTGCGCGCGCTGACGTGATCGAGATCGTCCTGCGCCGTGTGCCACTGCGGGTAGTCGAGATCGATGACGTCGATCGAGGCGACGCCGGCCTCCACGAAGGGCAGGTGATCGTCTTCGACGGTAAAACCCTCCGGCACGAACGTTGAGCTGTAGCCGAGGCGCGCGGCGGAACTCCAGACAATGGCGTTCAGCCAGCGCGCCGAGTTCGAGTCGGGGCGGATGTCCAGGTCTCGATCGCCGACCATGTCGAGCAGGACCAGCGCCTTCAGCCCGGCGAGCGTCCCCGCCTGCTTCGCCGCCTGCACGTAGTACTTGCTTCCGTATGTGTTGTCCGGGTCGCGCCACTCGACGTTGACGGCTTCTTCGCCGTCGAGAAACAGCAGCTCGATCGTGAATTCGTGCTGGCG
>Ga0207679_10001759_pt1 | contig 13493 bp, 14 predicted proteins | sample KBSC73metaG_FD_184320 | JGI IMG/M metagenome (GOLD analysis project Ga0207679, IMG submission 184320) | Corn rhizosphere microbial communities from Kellogg Biological Station, Michigan, USA - KBS C7-3 metaG (SPAdes) (version 2) | ecosystem: Host-associated > Plants > Roots > Rhizosphere > Soil ... | reverse complement strand
CTTTCAGCATCGGGTTGCCGGCGTCGCAGTGGGGTTCTTTTGCGGAAGCGCTGCCGCGCGCTCAGAAATGAAGAAGACCGGTGAATCGGATCGTGTGGGTGCTGCGTTGAGCATCCTCCTCACGGGGTTCATCATTATTCAGTCCACGGCGCAGGACTTGCCAAACAAAGAATGACGAGCCAGGTCTCACAGTGGCGGTCATTTGCTAACTCATAAGGACCTCCCGTTACGGCACAATCACGATATCCCCAGCCTTGAGCGTTAGGTTTTGCTCGTAGTCGCCCGTCCGGAATGTGTTGTAGTTGAAGTAGTACGGGATTGTCTTACCGTCTTCCTTGCGGATGATGGAAATTTTCTCGGAATTTGCGAACACTATGAGCCCTCCCGCCTGGGCAATCAGTTCCATAACCGTTGTCGGTCGTCCCAGCGAATAGACGCCTGGCTTGGCGATGGCGCCCTGAATGGTGACCTGCGAACTCTTTGCGGCAACAACAATGACGGAGACGAGCGGATCCGGCAGATACGCCGCAAGTCCGCGTTGGATTGCTTCACGAAGTTCCATGGGAGTGAGTCCTGCGGCTTGAATGTCACTAAGGAGTGGCACGCCGATCTTTCCGTCAGGTCGGATCACCAAATGTCGGGTGATGTCAGGCTGATGCCACACAGAGATTTCTACTTCATCTTGAGGTCCGAGAACATAGCCGTGCTCGGCCGGCGCTGGCGCGGCAGATTGCGGAATCTGTTCGGATTTGAACGCAGGTCCAACTAGTGGCACGCCGGCGAGTGCAGGGGGCTTCTCCGAAACGCGAACCGCTCGGGAAACCGCGGACGCGGTTGTGGCTTGAGCGGGTTCCGGCATCGCCGCGGGCGCCAGTATCGTGACCGGAGTCGCTGTCTTCACCCCACCAGTCGCGGCAACCTCCGCGGGGTGTGTCATCCCAGACGCGATGGGTGCGGCCAACAGGAGAAATCCCGCAACGCTCAGCAAAAGCTGTCTTCCAAACCCGATTTTGTGAATGCGGCGTTCTGACATGATTTCCTCGATTCTTTTATTGAGATTGGAACCTGTGACCCGCGACACAGCTGCCGCGGGAGTCAATACATAGAACTCGCACACGCGAATAATGGCCTCGGCATAAGCGTGCGCATCAATCCGAAGTTGAAGGACGGCTTCGTCACAGGCGCGTTCGCGCTCCTCCACCAGTCGAGAGCCCATCCACCACACTACCGGGTTAAACCAGAAGATCGTTTCGACGATGAGATGAAGTACAGCGGCAAGATTGTCGTGCCGCCGGATATGGCAGAGCTCATGCGCAAGGATCGCATCGAGCTGTGGATCGTCCAGGCGATCGCAGATGCCGTCTGGTAAGGAGACGACGGGCCGAAACATTCCGCGCACGCCAGGTTCTATGGCGGACGATGTGGAGGTCAGCCGCACGCGAACGCCCCATCCGTAACGCTGTTGAACGCGTTGGAGTGCCTCCATTTCCCTTCCGCCTCGAACTAATGTCTCGTTTCCGCGACGAGCCGCAAGCCGCCGCCACCGCACTATTCGGGAGAAGCAAACGACGACAGCTCCTGAGAACCATACGGCAACGAGAATGAAGAGAAACCATTCAAACGGTGCTGGTGCCGGGGTCGCGACGCGCATCACCGCAGGCAAGGCGACCGCAGATGCCGGAAAAGGTGAGCCGATCGTCTTCACCGCAGTCCACTGTTGCGGCACGATGTCCACGTGCGTTCTCGAACTCCAATATCGGCCGAAGCCAACCAGCAATGAGAAGGGCAGCAGAAATTTCAGCGACGCCAGCATCCAGATGCGATGACGAACACTCGCGCTGTTCTTCCTGAGGAATCGCGCCGCCATCCAGCAGATGCCTGTGAACACCGTGGACTGCCAGACGTGGTTTGCAAACGCGGAAAGGACGCTGTGAGGAATCATTCCGGCTTCTCCTTCCTGCTGAGCCTTCGAAACGTCTTCTGCGCTTCCTTGAGATCGTCCGGAGTCAGCCGCCCGGATTCAATCAGGTGCGTCATTAAAGGTTGGGTCCGGCCTCCGAAGACGCTGAGAATTTCGTCCACCAGAAGCCGGTGCGCCGCATTTCTTCCGATAATCGGCTCGTACACATGAACATTTCCCACCTTCCGTGCCTGTCGCAACGCTTTCTTGGCCTCAAGCCGATACACCGTCGTCTGAATGGTGGTGTATGCCGGCTTCTTCGACGCGGGGAATGTATCCACGATGTCGCGAACGCAACATGCGCCGCGATCCCACAGGACTTCCATCACTCGCAGTTCCAATCTGGATAATTTCGGTATTGCCATCGCCTGATCTCCTACACGTGTATTACTTCTACTACGCGTTAGGTAGTTTGTCAAAAAGAATTCGAATTAACCCTCCATCAGTCGCAGCCTGCGATCGTGGTGTTACTTCGCTCGGCGGGTTGCGGCGTCTTTCGGTTAAAAGCAAAAGAGCGCGCCGGCCGTATCTGCCATCCAGCATCACATAGCTTCTCGTATAGGTGAGCCTCCGAAAGCGCTGCGATGAATAGTGTCGTTGCGAATAACGAACAGTCACAAATGTCCGGCGGCCTTCAATGCAGACGGATTTAAACGGCCCCGCCCGGTGCATCATTCCCTTCAGTGGATTCTTCGAATGGAAGAAGGAGGGCAGCTCGAAGCGACCATTCAAAATATTCCTGAAGGACTCCCCAATCATGTCGATGGCCGGAATTTTGACTGCCTGGCGCGCTGGTACTGCTGAGGAGAAACGTTCCTGCTCGATCCTGACGACGTCCGCGAACGATTTCATGGCGAGTATCCACCGATCGCATGCCGGTGATCCTGGATTCAAAACAGTTTTGATGAATGGCTGGATCCGGAGGTTCTGGAGCCGCATACCATTAAGGCGCTACTAAAGCCGTGTCCGCCGAATTGGCTGGATTCTATTAAGGTCTCGACGCTGGTGAACAAGCCGGCGAACAACCGGCCGGAAGTGCTGGAGGCTCTACCAGTAACTGCCTTTCGTGAACCTTCCTGAATCCAAAAGTGGCCGCTGGGGGCAAGGGTTAACCGCCGAAAAGATGAAAGATTGCCACTGGCTCAAGCCTGTCCTCGTCGAAGAGATTGCCTTCGTGGAATGGACTCCGGATCAGCCAGCCGACCCTTCGTGCCACAATGACCCTGGCACCCTCGAGCGCAGCATTTGAGCATCGAATTCCTCCTACAGTTATCCTCTGTGAACCTTTTAGGTGGAGTCGCTTTGAGTGTCAACATTCGGATTCTGAGATGATCGGCTAGAGAGGTACGGACCACTTCCGTTCTCCGGCAATGAAATAGTGCCTCTGGTTCATCGAATCTTCGGGCGGCTGTTGACGACACTGGCAGCCGCCATTTCTTCCCATTTGAATTAGGTTTCGAATATCGCAGTCGGGGTATACGCTTCAACCTCATCGACGGAGGGCCTCACTAAGCACAGATTCGATCCATCGCTATTCCCCAGCACGTGGCGCTCAAATGCAACCTTCGGATCAGGAGAGACCTTACCATCGTTTTCAACCCGTACATTTCTGCGCCACTCTTGAGTTTGATTGCAAAACGGGCAACGGAACTCAACGCGCTGATCTTTCTGGAAAAAACGAACGGAGAGCTTAACGTTCATGGCCACATTCTAATCCAGTTACTCCTCGCATATTCTGTCGATTCGGGAGGTTTTCCATGTGATTCCGCGCCTATTCCACCTACAGCGCTGTCGAACTCTATTTTCAGTTCCTAAATAAGGCCGCTGAAACTTGAGCATCAAGCCGAACCACAACTTCAGTCCTACTTATAGCGCTCCAAATGTTCGGCTCATGGATGGTATTAAGCGGTTGACGCAATGCATTGGGGCTGATCCCGCAATGGTCGTCGGAATTCAAAATGAAGTTCTCTACGATCAATCCCCGCGATGAGGGTGTCTTTGAGGTTCGTCCCCGTATCCATCCAGCAGCTCGCGAGAGCAGTTACTCAAGTGGAGAGTTGCGAGAAATGTTATCCCGAAGCAGAGATCCCGTTCGATTGGATTCTTCGCGCTTTCGTCGACGCCAACGACTATGTCGATTACATTCTGCCGGCGCCTGGAATCTGTCCAAAGTGCAGGTCTGAGATTCACGAAAAACGCTGGTGCAAGGCGGTCGGAAATTCCGAAGTGAACTGGATAGTAACTACAGCGTGTCTGAAAACATGTTGCCAAATGGACTTCCCCAACTCCCCGGTGTCGATGCGCTGACGCTCCGGACGAGTAGGCTCGATCTCACTCCCATTACAAAGGCTTTCGCACCAGAAATGTTTCAGTTGTTGAATAATTCCGCCTTATACAAATACGTCACTGTTTCGCCGCCCGCAGATGTGATCGCTCTGGCCAGTGAATACGAAGTCTGGCAAGGTCGGCGCTCGCTCGACGGTTCGGAACTCTGGCTCAACTGGGCATTGCGCCAGAAGGAGAACAAGCAGTTAATCGGTCATCTCCAGGCTGGAGTGTTGGTTGACCATGCTTATGTGGCCTGGATCTTAGGCTCTCGCTGGCAACACTTGGGATATGCAACAGAGGCAGCCGCGGCTGTCGTGGACTTTCTCTTAAGACTCGGCGTTCGCGAAATCCGAGCTTCGATCAACCCACTTCATAAGGAGAGCATCAGAGTCGCGGAGCGTATTGGTTTGCGAGGAACGAACGAGGTCAACGACGGCGAGTTGATCTGGAAACGGGTATACAGTAGCGCCAACGATCCTCGGCACGATGCTGGCTAAAACGGACCCTGCACCCTTCAATCCGCGCGTGAGAGTAACTCAAATTCGCAGTAGTATTTTCGTGCCGCCGTTCGTGGTTGAGATTTGAGCCGTTATCGCGTCAATCCTAAAAGACTTGGTCCACCCCGGAGTTTGGATCCCAATGATAAAAGTACGTGCTGCCACAGTCGTCGATGCGACGTTTCTTAACAGAGGTTCACACCTACCGGAATCCGTGATCTCGTACAAAATAAGCGCAGGCGAAGCGATCGTCGCCGAGATGAATGGCACACTCATAGGGTTTTGCCTTATTGAGTATCTTTGGTCAAAGCTTCCCTATATCGGGTTGGTCAGGGTTGAAGAGAACCAACGTCGGCAGGGTTGTGGCCGGGCAATGCTTCAGTTCTTGGAGACAACACTTCGAAATCAGGGGCACCGAAAGTTGTACAGTTCGTCGCAGGCAAATGAGCCAGCACCGCAGTTGTGGCATCGCCAGATGGGATTCGAAGAATGCGGCACAATCGCGGGAGTCAATGAGGGTGGTATCGGCGAAATATTCTTCCAAAAGCCGCTGTAACATAGTCGACCTGCTCCATCATTAGTTAGCCAGACGGCAGAAAACGAAATTAATGAAATGATGTAGGAGTACCTTGTAACAAAATACGATCCTGCCTTCCGCGACGAGAACGGCAAGTACACACTCAAAGAGTGGATCTCCGATGAAAAACACGCTTGAAGAGAACTTTATTAACATTGCCTCGACATCGCGTGGTCGTCGAATCTGGAAACTGAATCCAGAATTAGGCCGTGCTTCCTGCGCGGCACTTTTTCTGGACGGAGAACTCTATCTTGAAAGGGTCAACGCGGTTCCAGTCCTACGACAGCTCCAGGCTGAGAGGAAGATTCCATCCACTTTGGCCATATTTGTTTCAAGCAACAGCGCAGCGGCTCGACACTCGGACTACACCTGCGATGCCGACTACACAACCTTCTTAGTTCAAGACGTTGTTCCATGGTTGTTGAACAGCCACGGCGAAATCGGTTGTGAACGCATGACAATCGTTGGCCTGAGTCTGAGTGGTCTCGCCGCCGCGTATGCCGCGCTCACTCATCAGAGTCAGTTCTGCTCGGCAATTTGTCAGTCGCCGTCATTTTGGTGGAACGAAGAACGTTTGTCTTCTTCATTACCGCCAGCAACAGACTCGCGCCCTGCGTTCTGGATTAGCGTTGGCAATCAGGAGACGGAGCGGGGCCTCTGTCACCCACCATCTGGGCTGCTGCAACTGACGAGTCAGATTGAAGCGTGTCAACGTGGCTGCGATGCGCTCAGAGAGGCGAGATACAATGTCAGCTATCGCCTCTTTGAAGGTGGGCACGACCCAGCGTGTTGGCGAGAAGATTTGGTTCTTGCGCTTCCCTGGGTTGCGAATTCGGCATAACACCGCAGTGGCCGCCTACGCAAAGAACGCGACACTCATCACTAAGCCGCTAACTTCATACCTTAACGCCCCGCCATTCACGGCTCGCTGTTTCACACTTGAATATTGCCGCCATTCCGTGCGATCTCAGCCTGAGCATTCCCACAATATCCGGACCATGATGTCAAACTGGTTATTGATCCGGTGTCGGACCGTCATGTTTGCTTCGCAATTCGGACACTTTCAAAGGCCGGGACTTTGATCGCCTGTAGTCGCGTCTTTACCGGCGTCACTTTGTATCGCTGGGCAATCAATTTCACGAACGAATCGAGCGTGGTGTGGCGAAGCTCACCATATATAGAAGGAGGGACTCCGAAGAGTTGCCAGATCTGGCCGTTCTTGTAAATGATTTCCGAATTCGACTTACCTCGCTGTATGCCAGTGATTCGATCTTTGAATCTAATACCGGCTGCTCGGAACTGGAATTGGATCAATGAAACGCGGACACTCCTGCCCCTTCCGCGTACACTCTTTGCAAAACACCATGGGCGCGCGAAGCCTCGGGCGGAATATACCGAACATATGTCGGTAATCAAGGCAGTCCGAAAAAGCCCGTCGTAGAGTTGGAAAACATATCGGGATGCTGTTGTTCCGAAACAGGCGGAAATGGGACAAGCTATCTTTTAGGTCATTGCAGCTCCATCCATCGCGCTTCATTATTGAAAGAAAACCAACATGCGTATTGTAAATGACCAGAAACTTGCCCTCGCTTTCGCGTTGATCCTGCTGGCGGCATTAAACTTCTCCTTGCTGGCGAACCCTCAAGAGGCAGCAGATGCAACTATTTTGGGGACTGTCCGGTCCGCCGATGGAGAGCCTCAGCGTGGAGTCGCTGTCATTGCCACACGGAGCGCTCCGAGCTCCCGGGACAGTGTGTCGTTTTCGCGAGTCACCGGTGCGGAAGGAAACTACAAATTCGAGGGCCTTCCCGCCGGTCGCTATTCCATAAGTGCAGGTTCGGGTATTCCCTCGGGAGAGACGAGTTCCGGGATTCTCGATGTCCCTGCCGGCAAAGAACTGACCGTAGATTTTTCAATGCCCCCGCCTGCGACTCGATCCCGGGTCGTCAACGGGAAAATGACTATGAATGCGGAGTCCGCAGGCAAGCCTCTTCCGAAACGTCTGACTTTTGGCAATGCTACGGTTGCGACCCACGCCGACGGTACGCTCACTGCGTTGATGCCGCCGGGAATGCGCCGGATCACTGTCCATGCGCCTGACGGTTATTTCGTTGAGAGCGTTACGACTGGTTCCGCATTGGTCTATTCTGCGCAGGAACTGCAAAGAACACCGAACCCGATGGCCTTTCCCATTTCAATTCCTTTGGAGCCTAACCCCACCCCGGATTTCATCATTACTCTCGGAACTCGAACGACGCCCTCTCAATGAACCGCGGTTTGTGATCCGTTCGGAGCCAACAAATTTACAGGATCGGACTGCTTTATGCCGTTTTCCGTAGGATCGCGGCGGCACAACGGCGTACCGCAATTACCGACAACGAAGTATCAAGGAGACGAAGATGCGCGGGTTATTGTGCAGCCGCGCAACTAATGCCTCAACTTTGACTCCTCTTCACGAATTTGCTGTCAGTGTTAAATGAATTCGTTGATTCGTTGAGCGGTTCTCGAACGAGCATGCGGCTTTTCCAATCAAACCAGGCTGTATTCGATATCGTAACCAAACGCTGCCGCACTTAACGGACCGGCATGCAAACGTTCATCGATAGTCCGGAATCATCGGCACAACAATGTCCTTGAGAGACGCTCCGGAATTTACCGTGACGGTGGCTCCTAGCTGTGCATGTCGGATGATGAATTCCGGATCCTTTTCGGCGTCGAAGGGAAGCCATTCAAACGCAAACAACTTATATGTCCCCGGCGGCACTTCACTCATGGTGAAGATGAATGCGTCGGATGATTTAATGGCCAGAGTCCGATAGAGTAGCAGGTTGTTCTGACGAGGTGCGTCGGGTACCAAGACCAATCTGCCGGTTTTCCCTTTTGTTGGAACTGTTCCCTGAATGGTTGCCATCCCCCCCAAACGCGTAGTGATTTCAATAGGGTCGGAGGAATCAAGTCCAACGGAAATGACGGCATCGTCAAAGTAAATACTACGAGCGCCGCTACGGATATCGGTAACAAACAAATCCTGTAACGAGGTGTTGACGGCACGGATCAGATAGCGCCCTTCGGTCAGGCCACGGAAAACAAAGTTTCCCTGGTCATCAGCCGTTGCGGTGGGATAACGGTTCTGTAGATTCTTGGGCATGGTGTCCAACGTTGTGAGAGTCACAGAGGCTTTCGGCCGTGGTGGCTGCGGACCGGTTTGGATCGGAATGGCAGGTACCGAAAAATGTCCGGTCATTTCCGCTCCTTGGTGGATCACTACTCGAACATCATGGATGTCTGTTGATTCGACATTGATGATGGCATGGCCGGAAAAATAATCGACGCGTCCGTGGGTGAGATCGACAAATTCCGGATAAAAATCGTACTCGCCCGATGGCACACCGTGAATGACAAACGGAAACTCCGTGCTGTTGGGATCCTGGCTCGAACTGTGTGTGACGTTTTGCCATTCCATAGGATTCTCGACAAAGAATGAACTTCGCGGGATGAGAAAAAATGACCTGATCGACCGATTAATTTTGCCATCGGAATCGATATCACCGCCTGGGAACGGAACGATAACCGTTCCGGAGATCGACACCATTGGGCGATCAGGAATGTCCACGTTGATTCCAATTCGGTTTTCGCCTTCACGCACGACAACCGTTTTGGCATCGTCCGGGGCGAGCGTATTGGGATAAAACGTTCTGTTCAACGAAATTGGCTCGGCTTCGGCTCTAACGAAGTATTCGCCCGCGCCAAGCTGCGGAATCCTATATTCCCCGCGGGCATTCGTTTGCACAAACGGACCCGAGTATTCCAGCGTCCGATGGCCGTCCCGGTAATAGACCGTGAAAGCCTGAACAGTGGCGTTTTGAATCGGCTCACCCGTTGCATCTCTTATTGTTCCCGAAATCGCGGAATATGGAGCTAACGACAAAGTGACCTGATGATTCTGCTGAATCCCGACATTGTCACCGCTGCTTTGTTGGGAAGGGATATTCGCGGGATGCCCCAAGGAGACCACTCTCAAAGTGCCATAAAGGAAATAGCCTTCGCGTTCCGCCACGATGTTATATGTACCTTCAGCCAGATTTCCAAAATGGAAGTTACCTGAGTTGTCTGTCGTTCCCGTCGCAATTACGGTTGGGGCGGGAATAAATCCGGGAGACCCGGGTTGCTGAACAGTAAGCTTCAATTCAACATCAGAGATGGGCTCGTAGGAATTGTGGCGCGTCACTTGCACGTCTATGGAACACCCACATTGCTCTGCCGATAAGGGAACCGGCGTAGGCCGTCGCTCCGTCTGCGTATGTAAAGCTGACACCAGCACCGTTACGCAAAGTGAGACATAGAACCGAAATGTCATACGGAATGCCCAGGCATGATTGCTGTATGAATTGGAATGGCAAACACAAAAGTGTCCCGCACAATCTGTACCAGTTTGCTGTCGATCATGTAATGCACGCCAGCGGCTGTCTAATTCTCTATAATTTTTACACCGAAGTATAAACGACGCGTAAAGTATCGTTGTTTCCATGACGGTACATACCGATTTGCCTGCCGACTCCCGATACTAGTGGAATACGACTTAGACAGAAGCATAGTTCGCTGTCTGCTGTCATGTGCTGCGTGTTTGGATTAGAAGCTCAGGGCAGGGTCACTCGCGCATGATCCGAAATCTGATCGCAATGTCGCCTGGAGAACGATTAGCTAGTCTGTAGGGGGTAATTGGAACATCCAAGACGCTTATCGTTTCAGTACTTTCAGCTAGCTCTTCGCGTACATTTTCGGAAATCCGCTCGACACTCGGTTCATTCTTCTGCGCGCGCAGGAGCTTCCCTGCTGATTTCGCGACCTGCTTCCGAGCAACGTCGGCCTTTTACCCTTCCAGAACTTCACGTTTCACAACATCAGAGTCCAGGACACTTCGAATATCCTCCGAGAAAATTCGCACATCTGGCGACATCCTGCGTATTTCACGCCGAAGTGCGTCTAGCAGGGGATCTGTCATCAACAACGCTCCTGGCGTAAACCGACTGAGCGCCTGTCGCTGGGACTGATATTCACCCAAATGCGCCTTCTGCCATCCCTCTTTGGCGAGAAGACCCACCATTTCGATGTCGGCAACATTTCGCGGAGCGATCGACAACAGATCCAGATCTACGACCAGTTCGTGCTCGATTGGCTTTAAGCAACGAATCATATAGACCCGCCACGTCCCCCCATTCGTGAGCATCACCCAGTCACACCCTTGGTTTGCGGCATAATCTACCGCCTGCTTGATGTGGTGATCCTTCAGCTCCAGTCCAATGGCCTTCACTTCAACTAAGAACGACAAACTACCGTCTAGTTTGACGGCGAGGTCGCAGAATGTTCCACGAATCATATGCTCCGAGGTAATCTCAGCGTACGGCCCAATCAGGACATTGAGTTCTTGCTCACAATCGGTCTATCGCCAAGTTTGCGGTACTCCGCTTGCTCGTATTACCGGGAGGTTTTTAACGATGCTGTTTCATGTTTCGTGTTCCCTTGAGTACGCCGCCAAGTTTCCGTCTACACTCATCATGAACATTCATGCACAACGCGGCGCATCCCAGACGGTTCTTGACGAGAAGTTTTCGATCCACCCGGAAATTCCGACCTTCGAATTCGCGACGGAAGGAAACGAGAATCGTTTTGTTCGGGTGCAGACCGGCACTCACAAAATACTGAATCTGGAATACCAGGCGAGCGTGGATGTGGACATACAGACGTACGCCGCCAACTCGGTACACGCCACGCCTGTTGCGGAATTGAGCGCTTCGACGATACCGTACCTCTTCCCCAGCCGCTATTGCCAATCGGATCGTTTGAGCCGGCTCGCATGGGATTTATTCGGGAAGATCGAGAATCCGCACGAGAAGGTAGTGGCCATCGCAGACTGGATTCACGATAATGTGGAATATCTACGAGGCACTACAAATTCCATGACTTCCGCGTTCGATACCGTGACCCAGCGAACTGGTGTGTGCCGCGACTTTTCGCATCTTGGTATTGCCCTTTGCCGCGCCTTGAATATACCGGCAAGATACTTTTCTGGATACGCATATGAGCTCGATCCACCTGATTTTCATGCCTGTTTTGAGTGCTTTATTGGCGGAGCCTGGGTGGTGTTTGATGCTACCCGCCTGGCTCATCTGAACGGGCTCGTCCGCATCGGCACCGGCCGAGATGCCGCGGATGCGGCTGTAGCGAGTATCTTTGGCAGCGCAAAGTGCACACGGATGAAGGTGAGCTGCGAACTGGGCGCAGGCCAGACATTTTCGTCAATTGGCCGAAAGCAGTTGAAAAAGGCCGGTGTATCTTTGGCCTCCACCACCTAAGGCCGCAAATGCGGATTCATATTGAACATGCCACCATTTATCGTTATTCGCGACCGGTTCACTTCGACCGGCATCGCTTGGTGGTACGTCCGCGAGAAGGTCACGACGTACGGGTGGAAGAGATGCATCTCCGTCTCGAACCCGAACATTGCCTCGTGTGGGCCCTGGACGTCTTTGGAAACTCCATAGCACTGGTGGATTGGCTCCAACCCGCCGACACCCTGACGATTGTGAACGACGTTCAGATCTCGCGGACACTTCCATTTCCTTTTCCGGCGGTGGACCGCTGGATTACGCCGCTGCCGCCTCAATACGATGTCCTTGAGCAGGCGATCACGGATGTCTACCGGTTGCCGTCATATCGAGACTCCGAAGAGCCGGTCCGACGCTGGCTAGACGAATCTTTGAAGCTGGTCCCATCCGACGCGGAAAACACCATTCAAGAGCTGTGCAGTTTAATCCACAAGACAATCGCCTATCAGCGCCGAAGCGAGAAAGGCGTCCAGACTCCGTTACAGACTCTTGAGCTTCGCAGCGGGTCCTGCCGCGACATGGCGACATTAATGATGGACGCCACCCGGCTGCTTGGCATTGCTGCCCGCTTTGCCAGCGGATATCTGCACGGCTCGGCGTCGATTGCCGGACGGGCCGCCACTCACGCGTGGACGGAAATCTATCTGCCGCTTGTCGGGTGGCGCGGTTTCGATCCGACTCTAGGATCGGCCATTTCGTTCAACCACATCGTCACTGGCGTGAGCAATCACCCGCGGGGCGTGATGCCTGTGTCCGGCCGCTTCCTCGGCGGCGACGGCGATTTTGAATCCATGACCGTAAGCGTTCGGACCGAGGAAATCCCCAGCCCCCCCTCTGACGCCTTTTGAATCTCGGCAAAGTGGATCTTCCATTAATCGTTAGTTGAAGGACGTGGAATAGAATTGCCTCAGTCACATGCCGAATGGTCCACAATTTCGAATGTGTCGAAGCTGCTTACAGAGTCGGGAGCGACTTGGAGTTACGTTCTGAGGCTTTCCGTGTGAGTAAGCGTCCGGTAACACCGGTAACAACCGTCTAGCGGGAATGTAAGAGAGCCGTCATTGTTCATCTTGTGAGAGGAATCCGCTCTGTAGAGAAAATCGTGGCGATGACAAACGGACGAGTGCGACGATTTCGAACCACTCAGCACCGGCGTGAGATTGTCGAAGAAACATTGAAACCTGGAGCGTCGGTGGCATTGATCGCACGGGCGCATGACGTCAATACCAACCAGGTGTTCAAATGGCGTCGGCAATATCACAAGGGTGAGTTGGAGATTCAGCCGAAGGCGACGTTGCTGCCGGTAAGGGTTTCCGAATCGGTTTCCATCAAGACACTACCTCGGAAGAAGTCATAACCAGAACGTCGAGGAATTATCGACATTGATTTGGGACATGCTCGTGTCCGCATCGAAGGCGCTGCGGAAGCGGACTGTATTCGGTCGGTGATCGAGAGTCTTTGTCGATGATCACGCTTCCTGCTGGAACAGAAATCTGGATTGCCGCCGGAGTGACCGATTTGCGGCGAGGGTTTACCGGACTCAGCGCCGTGGTACAGACAGTTCTGAACAAGAAACCATTCTCCGGCCATGTCTTTGTCTTTCGTGGACGGCGTGGCGATCTGATCAAACTATTGTGGTGGGATGGCGATGGATTGTGTCTGTTTGCCAAGCGTCTGGAACGCGGACGATTCATCTGGCCGAAAACGACGCATTCTCGGCAATTTCAGAGTCGACTACGTAAGGA
>Ga0207679_10001758_pt1 | contig 13501 bp, 12 predicted proteins | sample KBSC73metaG_FD_184320 | JGI IMG/M metagenome (GOLD analysis project Ga0207679, IMG submission 184320) | Corn rhizosphere microbial communities from Kellogg Biological Station, Michigan, USA - KBS C7-3 metaG (SPAdes) (version 2) | ecosystem: Host-associated > Plants > Roots > Rhizosphere > Soil ... | reverse complement strand
TGCGATCAGGCCGGGACTCGTCAGCACCTGTCGGACCTCGATGCGCAGGCGGCTGAGGAACTGGGCGCTCCGCGAGGGCCGCAAATCGCGCGCAGTGATCTCGTTCCCGCCGAGTTGGGCCGAGGCTGCCGCAACCTTGGCTTCGCGGTCCTGACGCTTGGCGAGCTTGCGCAGCTTGCGCCGCGATGGTGCACGCTCCGTCATCGTGAAGCGCCAGAATGTGATGCCGAGGAAGAGGAATGCGAGGGCAAGTGCCCAGACGCGGTTGAAGAGAACTGCCCCGCTGAGGTCGATCAGACGGCTGTTGAGCTCGCTCTGCGTCCAGTAGCGCGTCGCTTCCTGCACGGCGCCGGTGCCGAGAGGCTCCCAGCGGGCGACGGCGTCTCGATATTCGATCTTCTGCCCGAGAATGCTGGTGATGACGAGATAGCCCATCACCAGGACGATGGCGCCGATATAGGCGGCCATCATCGAGCGCAGCAGCGTCGCGAGCGTGAAGAGGACGGCGCACAACAGGAAGATATTCGGGAGGGCGAAGATCAGATACGGCCAGCCGTAATAGGAAAAGATCTGCGGCCCGACCGTCTCGGGATCGACCCAAGGCATGACGGAGCCCATGAACATGCCGATCGGGAGCGCGAGATAGCCGAGCCAGGCGATCAGCAGGCCGCCGATGAAGCGGCCCGCTACGATCTGCCGCGGTGTCACGGACGTGGCGCGGACGATCGGTGAGAAGCCGCTGGCATCGTCGCGTATGATCGCATTGGCGACGAAGGCGGTGACGACGAAGACGTAAAAGAGGGAGAAGACTGCGGTCGCAGCTGCAATCGCGTTCGCGGCATTCTTGTGAACCCCGCCCGGCGTCCCGATGCTGACGTTGGCGCTGGCCGTCAGGCCAAAACCCATCAGGAAGAAGATTGCGACGGCGACCCAGAAGACCGGGTTGCGGAGCTGGTACCGGAGCTCGAAGCCGGTGATCCCGAAGAACATGGGTCCCTCCGTCAGGCTGCGCGACGCAGGGTGGAAAGGGTCGAGAAGTAGACGTCCTCGAGCCCGCCCTCGACAGGCTCGAAGCCGTCTGGACGGTTTTCGGACAGGACGTGGACCACCGAATTACCGGCAACCAGACGCGTCGAGATGACCTCGTACTTCGATCGATAATCTTCGAGCTCGTCGCGGCTGATGACCCTTTTCCAGATCTGGCCGCGAGTGGCGGCGATGAGGTCGGATGGCTTGCCTTCGAGCTGGACCCGCCCGTTGGCGAGGACCGCCATGCGCGGGCACAGATCGGACACGTCGTCCACGATGTGCGTCGACAGGATCACGACGACATTGTCGCCGATCGCGGCGAGGAGGTTGAGGAAACGGTTACGCTCTTCGGGGTCGAGGCCCGCGGTGGGCTCATCGACGATAATCAGTTCAGGATTGCCGATGAGCGCCTGCGCGATGCCGAAGCGCTGCCGCATGCCGCCAGAGAAGCCGGCGATCGATTTGTTGCGGACTGCCCAGAGGTTGGTCTGCTCCAGCAGGGTCTCGACCACGGACTTACGGTCGCTCCGGCTGGTGATTCCCTTGAGCACGGCGAGCTGGTCCAGCATCGAATAGGCGGACACGCGCGGATAGACTCCGAAATCCTGCGGGAGGTAGCCGAGAGTCCGGCGAAGACGCTCGGGATCGCCAAGCACGTCGATCTCACCGAACCTGATCGTCCCCGCGGTCGGCTGCTGCAAAGTCGCCACGGTACGCATGAGCGTCGACTTGCCCGCGCCGTTCGGGCCGAGGAGGCCGTACATGCCGCGCGGAATGGATAGGCTGACGTCGTCCAGCGCCACGGTGCCGTTCGCATAGGTGTGCGACAGATTTACGATTTCGAGCATTGGTCCCCCTTGAATCGCGCCGATTGATCAAGGGGATAGCGGCGATCGTCAATAGGCGACGGCCACTCTTTCGACGGGTCGACGAACGGCGGGAGGAGGCTCAGGCGTAAGGCGGCTTGTCGCGCCCCGCCGGGCTCTTCGTGAAGACCTCGCAGCCGTTGTCGGTGATGCCGATCGAATGTTCGAACTGCGCGGAGAGCGAGCGGTCGCGAGTGACGGCGGTCCAGCCGTCCTCCAGCACCTTCACGTCGGGACGGCCGATGTTGATCATCGGCTCTACCGTGAAGATCATGCCCGGTTTGAGCTCGGGGCCGGTACCCGGCCGACCGGCGTGGACGACTTCGGGGCTGTCGTGGAAGACCCGACCGACGCCGTGGCCGCAGAAATCGCGGACGACGCTGTAGCGCTGCGCTTCCGCATGCCGCTGGATGGCGTTGGCGATGTCGCCGAGATGGTTGCCGGGCTTCGCCTGCTCGAGCCCGAGCATGAGGCATTCGTAGGTCACGTCGACGAGCTTGCGCGCCTTCAGCGGCACGTCGCCGACGAGATACATGCGGCTGGAATCCCCGTGCCAGCCGTCGACAATCGGAGTTACGTCGATATTGACGATGTCGCCATCCTTGAGCGTCCGGTCGCTGGGAATGCCATGACAGACGACGTGGTTGATCGAGATACAGCTGCTCTTCGTGTACCCGCGATAGCCGAGCGTCGCCGGGGTGCCGCCCCCGTCAAGGGTCAGGCGGTGCACGATATCGTCGATCTCCTGCGTCGACACGCCGGGAACGACATGGGGCGCCAGCGCGTCGAGAATCTCCGCCGCGAGCCGGCCGGCCTTGCGCATGCCCGCGAAGCCCTCTGCCTTGTGCAGCTTGATGATTCCGTTCTTGGCCTCGACGCGGTCATCGGCGGCGACGGTGATGTATTGAGTCATTGAGCCTAGATAGGCACTGCAGGGCGCGAAGTCGAACAGGAGAACTGCGCTTGAGCGCTGAGTCGAGGCAATGGACCGCCGCTCTCGCGGTGATCGGAGACGAGATCCTGTCGGGCCGGACGCAGGACAAGAATGTCGCGCAGGTTGCGCTCTGGCTGAACGAGCAGGGCATCCGGCTCGCCGAAGTCCGGATCATCCCCGACGACACCAGCCGAATCGCTGAGACGGTGAACGAGTTGCGGGCGGCTTACGACTATCTGTTCACGACGGGCGGCATCGGACCGACGCACGACGACATTACGGTGGACGCGCTGGCGGAAGCCTTTGGAGTTCCCGTCGTCGTCCACCCCGAAGCCCGGAGGATTCTCGAAGATTATTATCGCGACCGCCCGGGCGGCCTGACGGAAGCGCGTCTCAGGATGGCGCGGGTCCCTGAGGGCGCGGAGCTGATCCCGAACCCGATGTCGGGCGCGCCCGGCGTCAGGTTCGGCAACGTCTTCATCATGGCCGGAGTCCCCAATATCGCGGCAAGCATGCTGGAAGCGCTTACCGGCAAGCTCGAAGGCGGGAGGCCGGTTGTGTCCGTCACGGTGGGCGCGCGAGCGGCGGAAAGCGATGTCGCGGACCTGCTTCGCGAAACGGAGGAAGCGAACCCGGGTGTGGCGATCGGCAGCTACCCCTTCTTCAAGGAAGGGCGCTACGGCGCGAACTTCGTCATCCGTTCCGAGGACGAGGATCTCGCGCGGCGCACCAGTGATGAGCTTTCCGAACGCCTGCGCGAAGCGGGGTACGAACCCGTCGACGGCGGGATCTAGACGCCGTGGCAGACGCGCTAATCGACGGCTTTGGAAGGCGCATCAGCTATGTTCGCCTGTCGGTCACGGACCGCTGCGACTTCCGCTGCCGCTACTGCATGAGCGAACGCATGACGTTCGTGCCGAGCGACCGGTTGCTGAGCTTCGATGAGGTCGAGGCATTGGTCGACCTGCTCATCGAGCGCCGCGTGACCAAGGTCAGGCTGACGGGCGGAGAGCCGCTAGTTCGACGCGGGATATTCAAACTGATCGAGAGGCTGGGCTCGCGCCTGGGAGCGGGCCTGGAGGAGCTTGCGCTGACGACGAACGGAAGCCAGCTGGCCGGCGCAGCGGACCGGCTCTTCGCGAGCGGGATCCGGCGCGTGAACGTGAGCCTCGACAGCCTCGATCCGGAGAGGTTCGCATACATCACCCGACGGGGGCGGCTGGAGCCGGTGCTCGCCGGTATCGCCGCCGCGAAGGCGGCGGGCTTGAGGGTCAAGATCAACATGGTCGCGCTCAGGAGCATCAATGAGGATGAGGTTGAGCCGATGATGCTTTGGTGCGCCGGCGAAGGTTATGACCTCACCCTGATCGAAACCATGCCGCTCGGCGACGTCGAAGAGGATCGCAGCGCGCATTATCTTCCGCTCGACGAAGTTCGGGATGCGGTCGGGCAATGCCATACCCTCGTGCCGTCGTTGGAGCGGACCGGTGGGCCGGCGCGCTATTTCGATGTTGCCGATCTAGGGCTGCGGCTGGGCTTCATCACCCCCATCAGCGAGAATTTCTGCACCGGCTGCAACCGCATCCGCGTGACTGCGACGGGCACTGCGTACGGCTGCCTCGGGCGGGACCAGAAGGTCGAGCTCAGGGATTTTCTCCGCAGCGGCGACCTGCAAGGGGCGGAAGCTGCGCTCGATAGCCTGATCGCGGGCAAACCGCGCCGTCACGATTTCGACCTCGCAGCGACTGTGCCCGCCGTCGAGCGGCACATGTCGGTGACCGGCGGCTGAGGGCGTTGACTTGGGCAGGCCGAAATTCCAAATCGGGGCTGCCCTGAGCGGGTATGATGTAATGGTAGCCTGTCAGCTTCCCAAGCTGAACGCGCGGGTTCGATTCCCGCTACCCGCTCCACGCGCACACCATCGCGGAATGGTCGAGCATGGAGCGCGCGAGCGAGGCGATCGGCGACCTCCCCTCGCCTGATAGACAGGCCCGTTCGCAGTCTTTTGTTTCGAGCGCGCCACGAATTCGGTTAATTCAGGGTCGTGGACCACAGCGAGCCTTGCAATTTGCGCAGAGAAATACTCGCAAGCCCGGCACTGCTGGCGGAGGAAATTGTCGCGCGGCATGAGCTCCCGCCCTCTGGCGTGACGAGCACGCGGCAACTCGCCATCACATTTGCCGGCGCGTTCGAATTCCAGGTTGGGCGCTCACTGAGCTGGGTAGATCCGTCACGGCTGCTGTTCGCCGAGGCCGGACAGGAGTTTATCGACCACCATGTCGTTCCCGATACCGGGCATTCGACAATCATCCTGACTCCGGACGAAGCCACGCTCGAAGAAGCTGCCGGAGGTGACGGTGCTGCGTTCCATGAGCGCCTGCGCGCTTGTCCGCTCAGCGTGCAGATGCTGGCGCAGAGGCTGCGGCGAGTATCGCATGCGATTTCGGCCGAGGAGCTGGGCTTCGAGATCCTGATGAAGGCGTTTGGGGAAGCCTGCCGAGTCGCCGTCCATGATCCGCAGTGTGTCCGGCGGGCGAAGACTGTTCTCCACGAGACGGATGAGCCGCGGCTGACGGTCGCAGCAATCGCGGCGGAGATTGGAGTCACGCCGATTCATCTGACTCAGGCGTTCAAGCGCTCCGAGGGCGTTCCGCTCTATCGCTACCAGACGCGGCTGCGGCTCAGCCGCGCTCTCAGGGAGCTACCGGACCGCGAAGACATCACCGATCTTGCCCTGGAACTCGGCTATTCGAGCCACAGCCATTTCACGGCAGCATTTCGGTCGGCGCTTGGGGTGACCCCGTCCGACTATCGCCGCGCCGCTTATTGCTGAGCAGGAGGCAGGGGCAGCGACGCCTGGCCGAAGAAGTAACGCCAACCGGACGGCGTGCGCACGTAGGTGTCGCTAAACCACAAGGTCCGGTCGAATGGTTCGCCCTTCAGCGTTCCCTTGATGCGAAGCTTGGCGGTGACGATGGCCGTATTTCCGGTGACCAAGACCGTCTGCGTGCCCTGTTCTTCATCCTGCAATTCGTAGCTGACGGAACCGCTGCGGGCTTCGCGAAGCAGGTCTTCGCGACCGCTCCGTCGCCCGGTTCCGATGACCAGCTGGAACTCCGGGTGGAAGATGCGGTCCATGGCTGCCGCGTCGTTGCGTTTCACCGCCGCCTGATAAACGCGGTCGAGTTCGGCGACGATGTCCCGATCATTTGGTTGCGCGGCGGCGGCCGCTAGAAACACTAAAACAGTCATGTGCTCCGATGTCCTGAAGACGCTCTTGTCGCAAATGAGGAGCGGGCGCCGCTATCGAGAAACTAAGATGAAAAAGCGTTCATTCTGGAACGATCGGCGGCATTGAGGCGTTGCTTAATATAAGCAAGCTTACTATATAGGTTGCCGATGGAAACTCTTCCTTTCGAGATTGGAGAGACGGCGCACGCGCTCCGCAAGGCCTTCGACCGCCGAGCCGTTGGGCTCGGCGTGACTCGTGCGCAGTGGAAGGTGCTGTTCAAGCTCGGCCGACAACCCGGCTTGAGGCAGATCGAACTCGCCGACATCCTCGAGATCGAGCCGATAACGCTCTCGCGGATCGTCGACCGGCTGGAAGAGGGTGGGCTGGTCGAGCGTGTCGCGGATCCTGCGGACCGCCGGGCTTGGCGCCTGCACGTCACCGCAGGAGCGCAGCCGCTGGTCGCGAAACTCCGCGCGCTCGCCGACGATATGACGTCCGAGGCGTTCGCTGGAATCGACCCGCACGACATTGAAATTGCGCGAGAGGTGCTGGCGCGCGTGCGCGAAAACGCGTCGCGCCCCACGCCGCTCAACAGGGCTTCGAATCAATGAATAAGGAAACTTCAGTCCGCAAAGGCGCAGAAACCGCGCCCGCCCCCGCTCCGGAGGTCGAGCGGGTAGGGAAACCGGCGGGACGAAACTGGACTCGCACGGTCCTGATGCTGATCGTCCCGGGGTTGCTGATCCTGGCCGGCGGCTATTACTGGCTCACCAGCGGCGGCAGCGTTTCGACGGACGATGCGCAGATCCGGCAGGATATCGTCTCGGTCAGCCCGCAAGTGGTGGGCCAGATCGTCGAAGTGCATGCGCGCAACGGCACTCGCGTGAAGCGCGGGGACCTCCTGTTCCGCATCGACCCGCAGCCTTATCGCGTCGCGCTCGAGCAGGCGCAGGCCGCGCTTGCCAATGCCCGGCTGCAAACGCAGGTGCTGCGGACGACGGCAGCCGGCACAGGCGGCGACATTCGCGGCGCCCAGGCGAACCTAGCCATCAAGCGCAACGCGCTCAGCCGACAGCAGGCGCTGCTGAACAAGGGGTTCACGACTCGTGCCGACTATGAGGACGCGCTCAACGAGGTGCGCTCGGGCGAAACGCAGCTGGCCGACGCTCGAGCCCGAGCCGCCAACGCCAGCGCTGCAGTCGCTCCGAACGGGGACCAGCCGCAAATCGCGCAGGCGCAGGCGGCCGTCGACAAGGCGAAGCTCGACCTCGAGCGCACCGACGTTCGAGCGCCGATGGACGGCGTGGTCGAGAATGCGGACAAGCTGCAGGTCGGCCAGATGGCCGTCCAGGGCGTCGGCATGATCTCCCTCGTGCACAGCACGACCGCTTGGGTCGAAGCGAACTTCAAGGAGAAGGATCTCGCGCGGATGGCGCGGGGCCAGCGTGCGAAAGTGGAAGTCGATGCGTACGGTGGCGAGGAGTTTGACGCTCACGTGCAGAGCATTGGTGCCGGGACCGGGAGCGAGTTCTCTCTGCTTCCAGCGCAGAATGCGAACGGCAACTGGGTCAAGGTGACGCAGCGGGTGCCGGTGCGGATCGTCTTCGACGGCAAGCCGTCGCGGCCGATGATCGCCGGTCTCTCCGTGACGGCCACGGTCTATCTCGAAGGCAAGAAATAGGCTTCAGATGGCCGAGAATTCGGCGTCAGTCGCAACGCATCCATTGCCACGAGGCGACCGGCTGATCGTCACGATCGGCGTGATGATGGCCGTTCTCCTGCAGGTGCTGGACACGACCATCGCGAACGTGGCGTTGCCGCACATGCAGGCGGATCTCAGCGCGAGCCAGGACCAGATCAACTGGGTGCTGACGAGCTACATCGTGTCGTCGGCCATCGCCTTGCCGATCAGCGGCTGGCTGGCCGACCGGGTAGGGCGGAAGCGCTTGCTGCTGATTTCGGTCGTCTGCTTCACGATCGCCTCCGTTCTTTGTGCCACGGCAACATCGCTTAGCGAGATGGTGGTCTTCCGCGCATTCCAGGGCGTTAGCGGCGCCTTCATCGTGCCGCTCGCCCAGGCGACCTTGTTCGACATCAACCCAAGGGAAAAGCACGGGCAGGCGATGGCCCTCTTCGGCGGCGGCGTGATGATCGGTCCGATCCTTGGCCCCGTGCTCGGCGGCTGGCTGACCGACAATTACAACTGGCGCTGGGTATTCCTGGTCAATCTCCCCGTCGGCATTCTCTGCACCCTCATCATGATGCGTTTCATGCCAAAGACGGAAACTCATCGCCGGAGCTTCGACGCATTCGGTTTCATCCTGCTCGCGCTCGCCCTGGCCGGACTTCAGCTATTCCTCGACCGCGGAGAGCAGGAAGACTGGCTGACGAGCTGGGAAATCAGGGTCGAGCTGGGCCTCGCGATCGCCGCGTCCTGGATGTTCGTCGTGCACATGGTGACGGCTCAGCATCCCTTGTTCGACCGGAGCATGTTCAAGGACCGCAATTTCGCGACGGGCATCCTGTTCATGGCCGTGACGGGCGTGCTTCTCCTCGCGGGGCTCGCGCTGCTCCCTCCGCTCCTTCAGAATATGTACGGCTATTCGGTGCTGCAGTCGGGATTCCTGACCGCACCGCGCGGTGTCGGTACTTTGATATCGATGCTGCTGGCGGGCAGGCTGACCGGCAAGATCGACGCGCGTCTTCTCGTCGGCATAGGCGTCTGCCTGATGGGCGTGTCCCTTTACATGATGACGGGCTTCGCGATCGAACAGCCGGCGCGGCCGGTGATCATGAGCGGCGTCGTTCAGGGCCTCGGCCTCGGCCTCATCTTCGTTCCGCTCCAGAGCCTGGCGTTCGAAACGCTGGCGCCGCGGATGCGGACGACCGCGGCGGCCTTGCTGAACCTTTCGCGCAACATCGGCGGGTCGGTCGGCATTTCGGTGGTCAGCACCCAGCTGGTGCGAATGACCCAGGTCGCGCACGCGGACATGGCGCACAACATCACTCAGCAGACGATCCCCACATTGGATCCGTCGACGCTCCAGACGGTCTTCCCGGTCGCGGGCCCGGCGGCACTCGCCTACATCAACCTGATGATCAACAAGCAGGCGCTGTTCATCGCCTATCTGGATGACTTCAAGCTGATGATGATCGTGACCTTCGCCGTGCTTCCTCTCCTGCTTCTGATGCGGCGAGGCAACCAGGTCGGCGGAGGCGGTGCCCCGGCCCACATGGACTGAACTCATTTCAAAGGAGGAAAAACATGTTCGAGATCAGCAAGCGGCGCCTTGGCAGGAACGGCCCCGAGGTCTCGGCCATCGGCCTCGGCTGCATGGGGATGAGTGAATTCTACGGCTCGGGCAGCGATCAGGAATCGATCGCGACGATCCACCACGCCATCGAGCGCGGTGTGAACTTCCTCGACACGGCCGACATGTACGGCGTCGGGAAGAATGAGGAGCTGGTCGGCCGTGCCATAAGCGACCGCCGCGACCACGTCTTCCTGGCCACCAAGTTCGGCAATGTGCGCGGCCCTAACGGCGAGTTCCTCGGAGTGAGGGGCGACCCGGACTATGTCCGCTCCGCCTGCGAAGCGAGCCTGAAGCGGCTCGGCGTCGATGTGATCGATCTTTACTATCAGCACCGCGTGGACCCCAATGTTCCGATCGAGGATACCGTCGGCGAGATGTCGCGCCTGCAGCAGGAGGGAAAGGTGCGCTATCTCGGCCTGTCGGAGGCCGCGCCTCGCACGATCCGCGCCGCGCATGCGACGTCGTCGATCACGGCGGTGCAGACCGAACTGTCGCTCTGGAGCCGCGACGCCGAGGTCGACGTACTGCCGACGGTCCGCGAGCTCGGCATTGCCTATGTCGCTTATTCGCCGCTCGGCCGCGGGTTCCTGAGCGGCCGATTCAAATCGCCGGCCGACTTCCCCGAGGACGATTTCCGCAAGAACCATCCGCGTTTCCAAGGCGAGAATTTCGAGAAGAACATCCAACTCGTCCGCGAGGTGGAGGCGATGGCGAGGCAGAAGGATTGCACGACCGCCCAGCTCGCGCTTGCCTGGGTGCTCGCCAAGGGTGAGGACATCGTGCCGATCCCTGGGACCAAGCATATCCGCTACCTCGACGAAAACATTGGCGCGCTGGATGTGAAGCTGACGGACCAGGATCTGAGGCGGCTGGACGAGATCCTGCCGCCGGGTGCTGCGGCGGGCGAACGCTACCATGCGCGTGGAATGGAGGCCGTGAACCGCTAGCGGCTTCGGGGCGACGGCTTGCCTCAAGCGCAGATCGCGTTAACCTCCCGCTAACTGCGAGGGGGAGGATTCGGCTGTGCGTCGTAGTTCGTTGTTCGCGTTTCTTTGTTGTATCGCCGCCTCGCCAGCATTGGCCGCCAGTCCTGCGCTAGAACTTCCAATCGAAAGCTATGCGCTCGGCAACGGCCTGAAGGTCGTGCTGGTACCGAACAGCAAGCGCGGGACGGTCAACGTCAAGCAATTCTACGGTATCGGCTTCAGGGTCGAGCCGCGCGAGCGCACTGGCTTCGCGCACCTGTTCGAGCATTTGATGTTCCAGGGATCCGAGCATGCGCCCAAGGGCCGGCTGATCGGCGACGTCACCGCTGCGGGCGGCTTCGTCAACGGATCGACCCGCTTTGATTACACCGACTATGTGGAATGGGTGCCGTCGAATGCGCTTGCGCACATGCTGTGGCTCGACAGCGACCGCATGTGGCACCCGGTGATCAACGACGAAGTGCTCAAGAACCAGCAGGGCGTCGTTGGCAATGAGGTCAAGGTGAACGTGCTCAACGCTCCCTACGGATCCTGGCCGTGGATCGACTTGCCGATGCTGGCGAACAGCAACTGGTACAACGCGCATAATTTCTACGGCGATCTCAAGGAGATCGAGTCGGCGACCGTAGCTGAGGCGAAGGATTTCTCATCCCGCTACTACAGGCCCAACAATGCGGTGTTGGTGATCCAGGGGGATTTCGACCCGGCTGAGGCACGCGAGCTGGTGAATCGCTACTTCACGCCAATCCCTGCCGGCCCGAAGATCAGCCTGCCGGACCTTGCGGAAGCGCCTCAGACGAAGGCGCGGATCGGCTCCCGGGTCGACAAACTGGCGCCGAAGCCGGGCTACAGCGTCGCTTATCACGTCCCGCCGCGGGGCGGGCAGGACTGGATCGTTATGGGGCTGATCGACCAGATGCTGCTGCAGGGCGCTGACAGCCGGCTCTACCGGGCGCTATCGCTCGATCGGTCGATCACCGGCGACCTCGACGGTGGCATCAACGGCTATCTCGGTAATATGTACAGCTACAAGGGGCCAGCGCTCTGGATGGTGAGCTTCACTCACGATCCGACTGTGACGGACGCCGAGATTGCGACGGTTGTCGACAAGGTGATCGGCGACTTCCTGACGACGCCACCGAGCCCGGACGAGTTGGCGAGAGCCAAGGTGAAGGCGAAATCGGCGCTGTACAACGCGATCGCCAACGAGAGGGGTGCCGATCTCGCCGATCTCGTCGGCCTTGCCGCCCTGTTCGGCGATGATCCGAAGAGCATCAATTCCCTGCCCGAACGCTTCGATGCCGTGACGGCGGACCAGGTCATGGAGGTCGCGCGCCGCTACCTTCGTCCAGAGCAACGATCGACGTTCACCATTGTACCTGGTGCAGCTGCAAAGGACGCGAAATGACCCGGCTTCATCTCGCACTGGCCGCGGTAGTCGGCCTCGCAACCCCGCTTTCGGCCCAGGCCCTGCCTGAGCCGCCGATCGGGACGCCCAAGGCGTTCACGATGCCCGCTGTCGAGCGCGTGCGTCTTGCCAATGGGATGACGGTTGCGTTCGTGCCGTTCGGCTCGGTGCCGCAGACTGCGCTCATGCTGAACACCTTCGCCGGCGACCTCGACGCACCGGGCCACCCGTGGCTAGCGGCCATCAACGCCGACCTGGCCAAGCAGGGTGCCGGAGGGCGCGATTCACGGCAACTTGCCGAGGCATTGTCGGCCATGGGCGGAGCGCTCTCGGCAAGGGCCGACGCCAATGTCACGCAATATTCGACGACCGTGCTATCCGATCGGGCAGGGGATGCGATCGGCATCCTGGCCGACCTGGTCCGCCGGCCGACTATGAATCAGGCCGATTTCGACCGGGTCATGGCCAATCGCAAGCGCGATCTCGCGCAGTCGTTTGCTTCGCCTCAGGCGATGGCGGACGTACTGCTCGCGAAGGCGCTTTACGGGACGCATCCGTATGGAACGCCGGTGCCGACGGCTGCTCAGCTCAATTCATTGCGGCTCGCTGACGTCAAGGCGTTCCAGGCCCAGCAGTTCGGCGCCGCCCGAACCACGCTTTACGTGATCGGCCGTTTCGACCAGGCCGCAGTTCGCGCCGCGGCGGAGAAGGCGTTCGGCAGCTGGAAGGCCGGCCCGCCACGCAAGCGGCTCCTCGCGCGTTTCACGGCGGGGCCGAAGCTGATTCTCGCCGACCGTCCGGGGAGCGAGCAAACGACGGTTCGGCTTGCCTACGATGCGCCGGCTGTCGCTTCCCCCACCGATATCCCGTTTCGCGTAACGGATGCTCTGCTCGGCGGGTCGTTCGGGTCCCGCATCACGGCGAATATCCGCGAGAACAAGGGCTATACTTATTCGCCCTCTTCCAGCGTGACCTCGCGTCCCGGCGGTGCCAGCTGGATATGGTCCGGCGACATCACGCCTTCGGTGACGGGCAAGGCGATGGCCGAGGTGTTCAGCGAGGTTCGCCGCCTGCAAGCCGAAGCGCCGAGCGCTGCCGAGGCGCAGGGCATGAAGACCTATGCCGGCACCTATCTGCTGATGCGGACGACCAGCGCCGACCTGATTGCCGGTCAGCTGGTGCGCGCAGATACCCTTGGGCTGCCAGCGAGCTATTTCAACGGGTACATCCAGCGCGCGATGGCGGTGACGCCGCAGCAAATCTCGGCGATGGCGAAGCAGAGGTTCCCGCTCGATCGCTTCGTGATGGTGGTTGTCGGTGACATGAAGAGCGTGGAGCCGCAGCTGATGGCGCTGCCCGAGCTCAAGGGGGCCACGATCCAGCGAGTCGCGCTGCCGAAGACCTCTTCCTGACTTTCGTTGGTCAGCGCCGACAGCCGTTCGTCGACGAGCGGCTGGCGCGGCCGAAACAAGCGTGCAATCGGTTGCGCCTTCGATGGGGGAGATATTTCAATGGTCGATGTTTCGCGTCGTGAGCTGATGGTTTCCGCGGCGGCCGCGGCGGCGCTTGCCGGGGGAGTGTCCTCGATTGCCGTTGCGCAAACGGCGACATCGGCCGCTGCCTGGGACCTTTCCGACCTCTATCCGAGCGATGCGGCATGGGAGACGGAGCGCCAGGCCCTGCTGAAGGCCATTCCGCGTCTGAAGTCGCAAAAGGGCTCGCTGGGCCGTAG
>Ga0207679_10001753_pt1 | contig 13522 bp, 10 predicted proteins | sample KBSC73metaG_FD_184320 | JGI IMG/M metagenome (GOLD analysis project Ga0207679, IMG submission 184320) | Corn rhizosphere microbial communities from Kellogg Biological Station, Michigan, USA - KBS C7-3 metaG (SPAdes) (version 2) | ecosystem: Host-associated > Plants > Roots > Rhizosphere > Soil ... | reverse complement strand
GATATTTTCAAAGATCATCCGGTAGAGTTGGTGTGCGGCCTCGATATAATCGTGAAAGTACTTGTTCAATAAATCTGAACTAGAGACATAGCGGGTGACAATTGTGGACAGGCTGTCAAAAACCTGTTTATTGAGTTTGTGTAGATAGTTTTTTCGAGTGGTGATAACAAGAGCATAAACGTTGCTGTCGCCGTTAAAGAGTTCCAACAAGGTTTGACCACGTGCCGATAGAACTTTGCTCATATTTTCAAGGGTAATGGAGGAAGTATCGAAAAGACTCTGATAGTACAAAGGATTTCTTTTTTCGATGGTGGATCCGAATTTGCTTAGTTCAAGGTCAGTTAGGAGGATGTCATGCTGAATGGCCGTATAATCCGCGGACCCAACCGGATGAACATCCCGACTCTTTTTCAAGTTGAGAATCTTCCTTTTTATTTCAGCGAGCCGCACTGCGTCTGCATCGCTTAATCTCGTATGCTCATTTAGTTCATCGTTTAGGATCACAGCGCGGCTCTTTTCGAAAAAATAAAAAGCATCATTGAGGTTGCCGAGAAAATACGATGATTCAATGGCTCTTTCGTAAAGGCGCCTTGAATACCGTCGCCAGAAAAGTTTGGATTCTGCATCGCCCAATTGAACTTTAATTTCGTTGAGAAGTCGATCAGCAGTTTTGTAAACATCAAACGACGCTTGTAAGGCCTTCGGATCTTTACTATAATAGTATCGTTCCAGGTATCCATCTGCCTTGTTCAAGACGAGTCGCAGAACGTCCTCAACATTATTGTCATTTACGTAGTCCTGAACGTGTGAGGCCAAATCTTTCTCGTCGATGCCAGGTTTGATTTTATCGAACGCTTTTTGGTAAATACGAAAGGCTGAGTCAAATAATTTCATCTTGACAAAAACATTTGCCATGTTTCCCAAAATAGCGAATGAATCAGATACGCTGGCCTTTCCGATCCTCACGTGCCGGCTGTGCCTAAGCGCTTCCTGATAATATTGTAGAGCCAACTTATACTGTTTAAGGTTTTCAAAATAAATTAACCCGATATTATTCAGAATCACTCCGCCCGACTCTTTCCTCGACCGCATGTCATAATAAAAAGCTCTTTGGAAGCTCCCCACAGCTTTTTCATATTCACCCTTTGCCTTACATACTTGTCCCAATAACGCATAAGTCTCACTTCTGAATTCATTGTCCTGGACTTTCCCGAGTAGGTCGGCCTTACTTTTCAAAAGTTCTTCCTCTTCTGTGTAGCGCCCCAGAAAACCGAGGCATCGGGCCCTGCATTGGATAAAGAAAGCAATGTGACTCAGGCTATCTGGAGATTTATAAAATTTATGGATCAGCGCCTCTCCAAGTGTCGCTCTTTCCATGCAACGATTGTAATCTCCTTTATTGAAGATGTCCTCTACATTAGTTTCCAATACCACTGCGGAATAAAGATATCCAATGCTTAATCGAACTTCGGCCGAAATGCAACTGTCAATTGCGTCATTTTTTTGAGTGATCAGGTCGAGAGAATCGTAATATACCGAGAGGAAATAGTAAGCCTTTGGTAACTGAACTTTGTCTGTTGTGGCTTCAGCAATATTTGCCTTGACGATGTCTAGTGCCTGCCTTGTATATTCTATCGCCTTTACAAAATCTGCGCGCATGTAGTATTCAACTCCGATATTAATCAATAGACGAGTATAAACCGAATCACTATTCCCTGGACAATCTTTTACTTGCTCCTTGCATTTGAACAACTCTTTCAGTCTATCAATTTTATTGCGTGGGGTATTGCGAACAACATTCACCCTGCTCCATAAAGAGTCTCTGGTGATGCACTGGCCAAATGAAACGTCATCCACAACAAAGAGAAATGCCAGGCTGAAGATGAGTACTCGCATGAAAATGTTTTATCTGACCGTTAGTTCATTTGGCTTTCATTCTCATGAAAAACCGGGTTTACTTGGAAAGCCTGAGCCGGTATTTCAAAGTATCTGAAAGCGGAAATTCAGCAACACTTACACTTACATTGGCAGGATTCTTCGCAAGCGGAGCGGCATCTTTGATCCACATTTTTTCGATGGCCCTGACAGCATTTACTCTGAACTCCTCATCCGTGTTTTGCTTGAAGGTTATATCCAAAATAATCCAATCATGCGAAGATTTTGTTTTTTGAAAAGACATTGTCTCTATGTTATAGGTTCTCATCAAAAAGCTTCTGGTACTGTCACATGCTGGACAAACGCCGCAGGGAGGACAAGGAGGCTTAGGAGCACAGGCATAGAATATTACTATGAGGAGTAACGTGAAAAAAGCAATTAGCTTAAAAGGAGCCTTTTTTTTCATAAAAATCGTTTTATTGGTGAAAGAGATCGATTAACCATCTAATGGTAGGCTAAAGCCGCAAAGCATGTTTACATCGCTGAAAAGGGTCCTTAACCTATGAAATAAACTACAGGGTTCGCTGTTTCCACCGCATCCGCTTTAATAGAGTGAGGGGTAAAGCACAAACATCGGAGGGTTTTGTCGTAATCGCCTAATCCAAGGTAAACAATTCCGGGAACATTTCTTTTCCCGTTTTTTCAATCAAGCGCAGGGTATGCTACCCCGTTCGTTCCGATCTGTCAGGACTAAATCTACCAGCCCCATCATTCCAGCAGCCTTTTATGCACTTTATGAAACGTAAAAATCCGGTGTTTACAATTGGTTCAAGCCCAGCCCCTTTCCGAGAGTAATTTATGGCACGGTGTTTTGAATTCTTTCCATGAAAAGTATTGCAGATAGAAAGAGAAATTTTTAATTTTACGGTAATGAAATCCTTTTCAAATGAGACAAAGAACGTTACTTCAGAAATAACGGATGTGCTCACTTCCGTGGAGGAGCCATGTAGCCTGATCGTATGGAATGATGATGTGAATACTTTTGAATGGGTAATAGAAACGCTTATTGAAGTTTGCGGCCATACGGAAGAACAGGCAGAGCAATGCGCCTATCTCGTCCACTTTAAAGGAAAATGCGACGTGAAGCAGGGTGAGTATGAAAAGCTGAAAGTAATGTGTGATAAAATAACTGACCGCGGTATTGGAGCTACTGTTGAAATTACCGCCTAACAATTTCTAAACTTTATAGATTCTGCCCCGACGCCGGGGTTTTTTTATTTGATCAAATCTGAAATAATTGCCAGTTTTTGCGCTAGAAAAAGAACTTTATTTTCCACCGGTCCATCTTGCTGAACCCGATGGTCTCCTGGCAATAGGAGGTGATCTTTCGCCCGAGCGCTTATTGCTCGCCTATAAGCAAGGCATTTTCCCCTGGTACGAAGGAGACTGCATTTTATGGTGGAGTCCCGATCCACGTTTCATTCTTTTTCCCGAAGAATTAAATATCAGTAAAAGCATGAAAGTGCTGTTGAAAAAAAACGCATTTAACTTTACTACCAATAAAGCGTTTGAACAAGTGATCCGTCATTGTAAAGACATAAAAAGACCGGGACAAAGAGGCACATGGATCACTGATGAGGTTGAAACAGCTTACACACGCATGCACGAACTCGGTTATGCCATAAGTGCTGAAGCATGGAAGGACGGAGTACTCGCAGGAGGCGCTTATGGATTAAAACTGGGAAGGATATTTTTTGGTGAAAGCATGTTCAGTAACATCAGCAATGCGTCAAAGTATGCGTTTATAAATCTTGTACAAAATTTAAAACAAGATGGTGTGGGGTTGATTGATTGCCAGGTTTACACAGAACATCTTGAAAGCCTGGGCGCAAAAATGATAAGCAGGAAAGAATTTATCAATACTCTTAAAAAACTAGCGGGAGGCAATTAGGGTTGCCACCCATGATCTGCACAATAAAATTTAGAGAGCCACTTAGTACTTACACTGTAACTATTTCGTTAGTAATTTTGAATATTTCCCCATCTGTGGAAAATGTTTTTGAAAAAGTATATTGAACTGTTACGATATTGAGTGATGTTTCACTGTTGGTCAATCAATAATTGACAATGCAGGTCAACGCATGGAGGAATCAAAAGAAATATCGGCCCTGTTTCACCTGATCGACGACCCTGATGAAGAAGTGTTTGATGCGGTAAGCAAAAAGATCGTTGATTACGGCAAGCCCATTATTCCAAACCTGGAACATTTATGGGAAACTACTCCCAGCGAAGACACCCAGGTCCGCATTGAACTATTGATCCATCGTCTGCACTTCCGCGATCTTACAGATGATGTTCATCAATGGAGCGTCTCAGGTCATCACGACCTGATGTTAGGTGCATTGCTTGTTTGCAAATTCTTATACCCCGAGCTTTCTACTACCCCGGTCTTACAGGAAATTGAAAAGGTGCGTCGCAATATCTGGCTGGAGTTAAACAATTATCTCACCCCTCTTGAACAAGTCAACATTGTAACGAGTATTCTATACAGTTATTACGGTCTCAAGGGAAGTGAAACAAATTATAAGGAACCGAATGAATTTCTATTGCACAAGGTATTGGAGGCAAAGCACGGCAACCAGATCAGTAATGGAATTTTGTATTTGATCCTTTGCGAGCTGCTTGACATTCCCGTAAAAGCAATTGGTGTACCCAAGCAATTTGTGATCGCATATTTCAAGCCAGGCTACTCAGAGGAGAACCTGCCGAATCCTCTCAGCAAAATAGAATTTTTTATAGACCCTACCTCCGGGCAGGCGTTCACTCACAAAGATGTTGAAAACTATTTCAAGCGTATTGCCGTCCCTCCTGCTGCAGCTTACTTCAAACCGCAAACGAATAAGCGGATGATCCAGCAATTGCTTGAAGAACTCAGTAAATGCTTTGACGATGACAAAAATCGCTACAAGCAGGCTGAATTAAACCAGCTGGCAAGGCTTTTAGATTAGTTCCCCCTGTTGTTTTATTTTTGCACCTCATCAATAACGCGGTATGAACAAGAATACAGATTACGATGATATTTTCAGTAAGCCTCAAAAAGCTTCTGATTTTAAATTCGGTCAAACAGTAGTTTCAGTTTTCGATGACATGGTTGTGCGCTCCGTTCCTTTTTACCTCGAGATCCAGCGGATGATGACCGAGATCGCCGCAGACTTTGCCGTTGCCGGCTCGAACGTATATGACCTCGGATGTTCAACAGGAACTACGCTGATCAATCTTGATAAAGTTTTAGACCCCGCCGTCAGTTTTGTTGGCGTCGATGACAGTGCAGAAATGCTAAAAAAATGCCGGGCAAACTTTGAGCATGAAAACGTCAGCAGGAAGTTCGACCTGCAGCTCGTGGATCTCAACCAGGGTGTAAGAATTGAAAATGCATCGGTGGTTGTGATGTGCCTGACCCTGCAATTTATTCGTCCATTGTACCGTGAAAAACTGCTGAAAGAAATTTTCCTGCAGATGAATGACAATTCATGTTTCATTCTTATCGAAAAAGTATTGGGCGAAGATTCGTTGTTCAATCGCCTTTTTATTGACTACTACTATGATTTCAAACGCAGGAATCATTATAACGATATGGAGATAGCGCAAAAACGAGAAGCTCTTGAAAATGTTCTGATCCCGTATAAACTTATGGAAAACCGGGAGCTCCTGATCAATACCGGCTTCCGTTATGTTGATACATTTTTTAAATGGTACAATTTCAGTGGAATGATCGCGGTGAAGTGAGTTGGGAGTTTGGAGTTAAGAGTCAGGAGTTAAAAAGCTTGAATCCTTTCACTACAACTCTGAACCCTGAACTCTGAACTGGCAACTAAGAACTCTGAACTATGATTAAGCTCGGTAATTTTTTATTTCGAAATCGTAACGGAATATTTCCTCTATTTTATCTAATGCTGTTTGTCCCTTCGTGGGAAGTGTTTACCAATCCTGTTACAGCAATGATCATTGGATTTAGCGTGACAATCATCGGTCAATTGATAAGAGTAATGACAATTGGCCTGGTCTATATCATTCGCGGCGGTAAGGACAGGAGGGTATATGCAGAGGATCTTGTAACCACCGGCATCTTTGCTCATTGTCGTAATCCATTGTATGTTGGCAACATTCTTATTCTCGTAGGTCTCGGCATTGCCTCAAACTCACTGTTGTTCATGGCCATTTTTACTCCGCTGTTCCTGGTCTTTTGGCAAGCCATCGTTTTAGCTGAAGAAAATTATTTACGAAACAAATTTGGCGAGCAATACAACGATTATTGCAAAAGAGTAAACCGCTGGCTGATCAATTTTAATGGGATCGGAAAAACATTGCGCAGCATGCAGTTCAAATGGAAAAGAGTGATCATTCGTGAGTATAACGCAACTTATATCTGGATGACCGGCGCGGTATTGATCGTGATGAAACATTTTTATTTTCATAAAGATCAATTTGACTTTCGCAAAAATCTTCCTGTATTCATTTCAATTCTTGTTTTGCTATTGCTTCTGTACTTGTTCGCGAGGTATTTGAAGAAGTCAAGAAAGCTTGTAAGCGACTAGGCCCCCTCCCGATCTCTCCCGATAAGGGAGGCCACCAACGCACAAACCAAATAGTTGAAAATTATTTGCAGATAGTGAGATACAAGGCTCGGTTCTGTTGTTACAGAAGATGTGGAAGTTATAATGCCTGGCTTTGTACCGGAGCACTGCTCCCTCTCTATCGGAGAGGGAGTTACAGGGTGAGGCCGCTCCAACCCTCTCTGTACTCTCTTTTCACAAACTGGTTGGCTTCATCAAAATTGGTGATCTTCATATTGGCGCCATCCCACAATAACTTCTTTCTGCCGGGATATTTATCGTTCGATTTCATCAGATAACTTCTGATAGCAAGATTACCCATTAATATACTTTCAACAAAAGGACCTGCATATTCAAACGGCGAACTGGTTGTGGCTTTTCCATAGCCGGCAATACAGGCGTTTACCCATTGGATGTAATGCCCTTCGGGTACACGTGCAATCGTTTCCTTAGGCAGTGTTGCCTCTTTCATCAATTTTGTCGGTAGCAATCTTGGATTGGCACCGTAACAATCCATTAATAATTTTCCCTTTGTTCCTTCGAGCAGTACGCCACCATCCCAATTTCCAAATGCTTCTTCGGGTAATAGTTCATCAGGGCGCATTGGCAATAACCCTCCATCATACCATGAAACTTTTATGTTCCCTTTGCCATCAGTGCGAGGATAATTCAAATGAATGATCGAGGATGGAGGACAGGAATCAGGATTTTGCGTATCATCCCACATTTTCTTATAAACTGTCGCCACACTACATTCTACCGAATCAGGATAAAGAATGGGCAGCATACGATAAATGGGATCCATGATATGACAAGCCATATCCCCGAGCGCCCCGGTGCCAAATGCCCACCAACCCCGCCAGTTGAATGGCAAGTATTCAGGATTGTAATCGATGAATTTTGCGGTACCTAACCAAAGATCCCAATTCAATTCAGACGGAACATCAAATTTTCCAGTTGGCGTTGGCACCCCTTGCGGCCACACCGGGCGATTAGTCCATGCATAGGCTGTGTGTACATCACCAATCATCCCGGCATCATAAATTTCCTTTGCCCGACGCACACCGTCGCCTGAACCTCCCTGGTTACCCATCTGCGTAACAAGTTTATACTTTTTAGCGGCCTCCGTCAATATTCTTGCTTCATAAATATCGTGTGTCAAAGGTTTTTGGGTGTACACATGTTTGCCCAATTGCATGGCTGCAAGAGTAGCCACTGCATGGGTATGATCGGGAGTTGAAATCGAGCACGCATCAATATTATTTTTTTCTTTATCCAGCATCTCACGAAAATCCTTATAATAGTTTGCCTTCGAAAAACGTTCCCTTGATTTCTTACATTGCCTGTCATCAACATCAGCAAGGGCAACAATATTTACTTTAGGGCTTTTTGAGAATTCAGCAAGATCGCTTTCGCCTTTTCCACCTGCACCGATACCGGCTATGTTTAATTTATCACTGGGTGCAATAAATCCACGACCTAAGACATGTCTTGGAACGATAAAAAAACCTGCTCCGGCCAACGAAGCGTTTTTAATAAATTTTCCTCTAGAGATTTTTTTTCCCGTGTTATTTGACATAAATCGATTTATTTAAGAAAAAATAATTAGCCCCTATAAAAAATGCGACATTATCAAAAAGCCAGTTTCCAATCACCCCGGTAATTCCTTTTTACAAACTGGTTGGCGGGGTCAAAATTTGTGATCTTCATATTCGCACCATCCCATAATAATTTTTTTCTTCCGGGGTAAACAGCATTTCCTTTTGAATCTTTTTCGCTGTAATTGTAACTGCGAACAGCAAGATTACCCATGATCACTGTTTCTGTTAGCGGACCAGATTGATCAAATGAAGAACTTGTGTAAGCGCCATAACCTTTTTTACAAGCGTTGGTCCATTGTGTCTGGTGTCCCTCCGAACCTCTTTCCACAAATGCCCTTTTGGCTTTTGGCAACTTCGCGTCTTTCATTTTTGATGTAGGAAGTAATGTAGGATTCCGGCCAAATAAACCTCCCATCAATTTTCCTTTTGTTCCTTCGAAAATCATTCCCCCGCTGTCTTCGCCCATTGCTTCATCGGGCAGAAGTTCAGCAGGACGTTCAGGTTTTATGCCGCCATCATACCATACCAGTTCAACAGGTATCATTTTTTCTCTTGAAGGAAAATGGATGTGAATTTTTGCAGAAGGCGGATAACTGTCTGTATAAATAGCCTCTTTAAAAAATCCAGTCCACACTTCTCCAACGCTGCATTCGACTGAAATTGGGTAACCCAATTTCAGCGCCCTGTATGGAACGTCAATAAAATGGCAACCCATATCTCCAAGCGAACCAGTACCAAAATCAACCCAGCCACGCCATGTGGCAGGAAGATACGTTGGATTAAAATCTCTTTGTGGGGCAGTTCCTAACCAAAGATTCCAATCTAACTCCGCCGGTATATCAAACTTTCCTGTCGGAGTTGCAATGCCCTGGGGCCATACCGGGCGATTGGTCCATACATGCACTGTGTGCACATCACCGATCACACCTGCTTGTATCCATGCTTCTACATTTCGTGTGTCATCGCCGCTGCTTCCCTGGTTTCCCATTTGAGTGACGACCTTGTATTTTTTTGAAGCCTCTGTTAACACTCTTGCCTCATAAATATCATGCGTCAGCGGTTTTTCACAATACACGTGTTTTCCGAGTTGCATCGCGGCCAGCGCCATCACAGCATGCATATGGTCAGGCGTGGTGATAATGACAGCATCGATACCTTTTTCTTTTTCTAACAGTTCTCTATAGTCTCTATAGTAGGGAGCATTTGGCCACATCTTTCTCGCCTTTACCGCCATGCGATCGTCCACGTCGCACAAGGCCGCAATATTTTCTGCTCCATTATTAAATGCATAGGGAAGGTTAACCTCAGCCTTACCGCCACAGCCTATCCCGGCTATATTCAATTTATCACTTGGAGGAATAAATCCCCGGCCAAGAACATGACGCGGTACGATAAAAAAACTTGCAGCCACAATGGATGTATTCTTTATAAAAGAACGCCTCGATACGGGTTTATTTTTCGGGTTTGAATTCATAAAGCAAAAAAAATTTCTTTAAGGTAAGGGAAAGAGAAAAACGAATAAAATAAAATTTAAAAACATACTAAAGATGCCGGCTGAATAGCGTACAAGGCGTATAAGTGAGTGTCCGATGCTTCGGACACAACGAAAGCCTAATAGTAATTGAATCGCTGGCTACCTAATCCTGGCAACCTATATTTGCTGTTTAGGAAAGAGGCATGGCAGAGATCAAAAATCGTTCGGCTTATTTTGAGTATTTCATCGATAATAAATACGATGCGGGAATCGTATTGACCGGGACGGAGGTAAAATCATTACGTGAGGGAAAGGCCAGTTTTAATGATAGTTATTGCCTCGTAAACAAAGGCGAGGTGTGGATAAAGAACCTCCACATAGCTGAATACTCACATGGCACCGCCAATAATCATGATCCCTTGCGTGAAAGAAAATTATTGTTGCAAAAAAAAGAGATCCGGAAAATAGAAGCTAAGTTGAAGGAAAAGGGCTATACCCTTGTGCCGCTCCGTATCTATTTTAATGAAAAAAAACTGGCAAAAATGGAGATCGGTCTCGGCAAGGGCAAAAAAATACATGATAAACGGGAAACCATTAAGCAAAGGGACACGGAAAGAGAAATGAAGCGGTACCTGTCCAGGTAGGCACCGCGAACATGTCCTTTTGTGCATTGGGGAAATAAGTTGACCGGAATAACGTTTTAGATTGAATTATATTTCTGTTTTGAGCACCATGAAAAAAACCCTTTTAATCATTCTTGTTCTTATTTCGCTGAAGGCATTTCCACAATCTGTATCAGGCTACTGGTATGGCAGCGCCTATGTGAAAACAAACGCTACCACTAATAATTATCTCGTTGAATTGATCCTGCATCAAAACAAGACGCAGATAAAAGGAATTATCAATTACTATTTCAAAAGAACATTCCGGAGTATAAAAGTGAATGGCAATTATAATTCCCTCACGCGGGAATTGTCATTATTCAATATACCCCTCACCTATCATGGCTCGCTTGAAGATATGGAAGTAGACTGCATCATGGATTTTTTTGCTACACTGCGCGTGTCAAAAGCCAGTTCAAATATTATCGGCACTTTTCACGGCAAACCTGGTTACCAGAATACGTGCGCTGATGTGAACTTCAATCTTAAATTCAATGCCGACATCAGCAAGGAGGATTCGATCCTGCAGGCCATAAAGCTTTATAAGGAAACATACCAGGCATGGAAGCCGACGTATGAAGATACTCTTGTTGCGGTGAATATCGTCCCGAGGAAAGTGGTGAACTATGTGGTTGATGAAGAGTATAAAAAAAGAGAAAACGTGGTGGCCAATGAGATCACTGTGTCATCTGATTCATTAAAGGTCGATTTTTATGATAACGGTGAGATCGACGGTGATTCTATTTCTATTTTTTACAATAACCAATTGATCGCTTTCAACAGGATACTCAGCACAAGATCCGTTCATTTTGATATTGGCCTTGATACTACAAAGGAAGTGAACGAGATCACCATGTTTGCCGATAACCTTGGTGCTATCCCGCCCAACACCGCATTGATGGTTGTGACTGATGGAAAAAAACGTTATGAGATCCGTATGGCAAGCAGCCTTGAAAAAAATGCGACAGTAAGGATAAGACGAAAGAAGGATCACGGATCACACTGATTTGGTTGATTTAAATGATCCTGTTTGAAACTCCCGAAGGTTGCTCAACTATAGATAGGTCCTTCTCATTACTCATTACTCATTACTCATTACCCTACTCAAACAACTCCGGCTGCTGACTTTCTTTTTTTCGCACCCACTCCATTTCTGTAGTCTTTGTGAAATCTACAAGCCTGGCTCCAACAGCTTTCCATCCCATTACCTCCACTACCTTTTCTAATTTAAACTTTGCCTTGCGAACCTGTGAGCCCCTTCCCTGCTGCACGGCAAGTATAGGCTCTACGTCGGTAGTTACTGCTTCAAGGATATTTCCTTTGCCTTCTTTGATAAAGAAGAATTTATTGTGAAGAGTGGTCGTCTCAATTTTAAAGCGCTTTACGTTGTATTGTTTTTTCTCGTCGTCCAGGTAAACTGCGGTAATTATTTTTTCAGGGTTGAACTTTTCGATGAGCAAAATATTCTCTGCATCGAACCTCTGTGTCATCTCCTGGTCGGTTATTTCATAATTGCCATCACTGTAGATCACCAATAAGCGGTCGTCCGGTTCAAAACTTCCAAGATAAATACCCTTTTCTTCAGCACTTAGTCTTCCAAACTTATCATCAAACCAAAGTTTGCGGCCACTTAGTGTTGCTTTGCCTGCTTCTTTGAATTTTACTGATTTAATGGCATACTTCGTTACCTGGTTTCCCATGCTGCTACGGCCCTTGATCGCTAATTCTTCAAAGTAAAAATCAAATTCCTTAATTCTTGCCGAGGCGTTTGGACTTAAAACAATTTTCACCACCTCTGCCTCACCATTCGGGTTCACGCTCAAATAATGCACTTTGCTTCTTTCGTCGCCTCTTGTAAGATCATATTCTTTATCTCTTGTAACACCCGTTACATTAAAACGCTTTGCATAACTTAGCCCACCTTTCCCATCGGCATAGATCATATTGTAGGTGGTCCTTTCATCGTTCTTCTGAAAAACCGCCGCATGCAAAATATCTTTCCCAATAAAAACTTTGTCCTGTACCTTTACCACTTTCATAGTGCCACGTTTGGTAAATGCAATGACATCATCCAGGTCTGAAACCTCGAGCAAGAATTCATCCTTCTTCAAGCCGGTTCCGATAAAACCCTCTTCACGATTTATGTAAAGCCTGGTATTGGCAATAGCTACGTGCTTTGCCTCTATCACTTCAAATTGTTTGATGTCTGTCTTCCGTTCTCTTCCCTGGCCATATTTCTTTAGAAGATTCTCATAATAAGCCACCGCAAAATCAACAAGATTATTCAGGTCGTATTTTACTTGTTTGATGTCTGCTTCCAGGCTTTTTATTTGCGCATCCAGTTCTTCAATATCCAGTTTGTATATCCTTCTTACCGGTTTCTCTGTAAGCTTAATAATGTCCTCTCGTTTGATGTCCCTTTTCAGTTGTTTGCGAAAAGGTCCAAATGCTTTCGCTATGGCCTCTAAGACCTTTTCCCAATTCTCGTGTTTCTTTTCTAACTCTTTATAAATTTTTTCTTCAAAAAATATTTTTTCCAGAGAGGTGTAATGCCATTTATCCTGTAATTCGTTTAGCTTGATCTTTAACTCCTGCTCCAGAAGATCTTTTGTTCTATCGACGGACAGCTTCAAAAGATCATTCACGCCAAGGAACTGTGGCTTCTCCTCAACGATCACGCAGGCATTGGGAGAGATGGAAACTTCGCAATCAGTGAACTTGTAAAGCGCATCGATTGTTATATCCGGAGAGATCCCTTGCGCAAGATCGATCTGTATCTCTACATCGGCAGCCGTGTTATCCGTAACCTTTTTGATCTTTATCTTTCCCTGGTCATTCGCTTTTACGATCGACTCCATCAATTGAGTGGTCGTAACACCATACGGCACGCTTTTGATCGACAAAACCTTTTTATCGACTTCTTCTATATGCGCCCTGACTTTCACCTTTCCTCCGCGCTTGCCTTGTGAATAGTCCGTCACGTCGATCATCCCTCCGGTCTGAAAATCGGGATATAGTTCAAATTTTTTCCCTCTTAAATGTTTTATTGATGCTTCGATCAGTTCATTAAAATTGTGCGGTAGGATTTTTGTGGAGAGACCCACCGCAATTCCATCAGCTCCGTGTGCAAGCAGCAAGGGAAATTTCATGGGCAACGTCACCGGTTCATTCTTCCTGCCATCGTAACTCAGTTGCCACTCTGTTGTCTTTGCATTAAATGCCACCTCTAATGCAAACTTGCTTAAGCGACCTTCAATATATCGCGCCGCTGCCGCTTCATCACCTGTTCTCACATCA